>ERZ773212.45-NODE-45-length-68969-cov-7.779363_pt1 | contig 68969 bp, 65 predicted proteins | sample MGYA00581005_ERZ773212 | MGnify/ENA primary metagenome ERZ773212 (study PRJEB29015, sample SAMEA2738154) | human oral metagenome | biome: human oral; feature: human-associated habitat; material: saliva | place: China | collected 2196 ... | reverse complement strand
ACAACTCCTCATCTTTTTACTGTCGAGGGGTTGACTTTTTATTTGCAGGCTGCCTCAGGTATTTCAGCTCATGGCACATCCGTTCTGCGGACATAACATTCTCTTCTACTAGATTCGATGCTCGGCGTTCTCTGTTTTGCCCTTCCGTAAAGCCTTGCGGTGAGGCGGCCTCTTTCTTGATGCGTTGAACAATGCTGTCGATCTGCTTCTGCCCAAACATCTTCGGGTCATAGCCAAGGTCTTCGAGCACTTTCCTCGGGCTGTTCCCCGCTTCATAGCTGGTCTGAAAGGCTTCTTTGAAGCGGATGGTGAAGTACAGTTTGTGCTTGGTTACTCGAAGAGTGTAGGGGTTCGCTCGCAGCAATTTCATTTCTTTGGTGCTGTATTCTCTCATAGGCGGCTCCTTTGGGTGCTTCCATTGACGAGCCAGCAGCAAATCGATGCGGGGTTAGAGGATGGGGTTCATCTTTCATCGACCGTGGCAACTTTGTCCATTCTGAAGGATTCACTCCCTTGAACCAATGTCTTGTTGCAAGGATTCCAGACATTTTTGCTTTGTCCATGTTCAAGGGATTCCGTCTTCTTGGGGCTGTCCATGGATATGGGCTTCTCCGTCAAACGCAGTGGCAATTTCCTGCATCGGGATCTGTCCATGAAAAAGGATTCACATTGCCTGAAACCATTTTCATCGGAACAGCGTTTTGCCAAGGTTTTACCCCATCCCTTCTTTCTGCGTGTCCACATCCTTGGGTACAGTATAATTATAAAGATTGTTTTTCTTCTGTGCGAAAAATGGACGGCATCTCCTTAATATTTCACCGTGGATGAAAGCGGATAACCGAAATGAGACCTTAATCTTTAGAGAAGATACGATTCGCACATCAGAGCAGCAAAATTCCTCGCTCATCATAGACAGATGCGGAGGTATCATTATGGCAGTTCGCTCGTTGACCGCCTTGCCCGCTGTTGTCTGCCCAAACAAAAAGGACAAGCCGCCAAGATGATTTCTGGGCTTGTCCCGCGAACGAAAGAGTTTGCTAAATAGGTTCATATGTTATTCTCCTTGCTTGATGATAGCTTTTATGCTATCATCAAAGTGTCTTTAATAGGGAGTAAAATATGTATCGAATTGAGTTCTACGAGAAAAGAAACGGGACATCCGACGTATGGAATTTTCTCGAGGAGTTACGTGAAAAAAGCAAGACGAACAAAGATGCGCGGATTCAATATGATCAGATCATCTTTTACATCGACCTTTTGGCACGCAACGGAACGAGATTGCCGAGCAAGATCACAAAATATCTGGAAGATGATATATGGGAGCTTCGCCCTGGAAACAACCGCATCTTCTACTTTTATTACGAAGATGGTCAATATGTTCTGCTGCACCACTTTCGCAAGAAAAGCATGAAGACACCGCCGCGCGAACTTGCCCGTGCAAAAGAAGCACGAAACGATTACCTTCGTCAGCAAAAGGAGCGAGGAAAATGAAAACATGGGAAGACTACAAGAATCATGTAAAATCCATTGACGCAGAGAGCCGTCGGAGTATAGAGGAGATTGAAGAAATTGCAGCTATTGTTTCTTCGATGATTGAACGGCGCACCGCTCTCGGCATTAGTCAGAGAACACTTGCAGAACGCTGCGGATTGCCTCAGTCCTCCGTCGCACGCATCGAATCCTTCAAAACGACACCAAAAATCGACACCCTGCTCAAGCTCATGCAGCCGCTTGGATTGAAACTTCAAGTTGCCGCACTGTGAGCCGAACCTCGAATCACAGCAACAAAATTCCGCGCTCGTCATAGAGGGATGCGGAGATATCATTTCCGCAGCTGATCGCATGGTCGAGTGCCATGATGAGCGCAATCACACCGTCGATCTTCTCGGTGGATTTCTCCTTATCTGCCTTGATGTTCCCCGCAGGATCGGTGCGAATGAATAAGTTTTTCTCTACCCCCAGTTGAACTTGGGGTATCATGACTATTCGGCGACCAAAGAAAAGAGATTCCAAACGCTAGATGTGGCGAATGGAATCTCTGTTGTGTTAAGTTTAGGGGAGTCCTATTCGTTACGCCATATCACGCCCCTTGAATGACTGCTTCCTGCATACTTCCACACTTGCTACATCGAAATGGCATTTTTCTCTTTGTTCCTTTCCCCTTTACTGATGTGGTGGTATATAGAACTGATGTATCTCCGCATTTCTCGCACTTTCTGCGATAGCGGATATTGTTGTTCTTCTCCTCAATAATCACACAGCCAGACAGTGCTAATCGACATATAGATTCTCCTCTCGAACGATTCCTTACGCCTCATCGCCATTATTTGAGATTCCCACACCATTCTCCAGTCCATGACGAACGAGCATAGATGCAAAATCCACCCCATTCAACAGAACGACATGCTCTCGATCTGCAAGCTCCTGTGCCTCTACGCTGAACTTATCCGTAAGATTGATAAGGATTAACACTTTCGTTTTTTCGTCCTTCTTTGCCATCTGAACGAGCTGCTTAACCCCCGCAACATCATTGTTATCATGCCCGCGCTTTTTCTTTGCCTGTATATAGATCTCAGGCATGATCTCATCTTCGTATTTCGTATAAATATCGTACATTAGCGACCGTTCACTAAATGCCTTAAATACAAGATCGACATCACCGCCCTCACCGTCATAGCAGTTGTTGCCAACCTTAATGTAACCGCTTTGCACAAACAAGCTTTCGATCACCTTCTCAAACATAGCATTTTGCCACGACTGCATCTTTTCGACCAGCTCTTTAAGATAGAGATCACGAGCCTGACAAGTTTCTGCCGACAGGAACCCAAGGCGTGTGGGAGATGACTGTGTTGCGGAGCTTCTCATCATTGTCAATACATCAATCGCATCCATAACACCTTCATCTAGAACACGATTCACAGCACGTCGATATTTACCGAAAGAGCTGCTTAGCACCTGTGCAGCTCCACTCGAATCGTAGCTGCAGTTGACAACAGGATCCACCTCGATATAGTGCCCGAAATCATTCTTCCCATCTGGTAGGGTAAACTCATACGACTTTCTACATTTTACAATTATGAAATAGCGCCCTGGCACATTATACTCCATACTGACCTTCGGAATGACAATTAGATCGCCTTCTTTGATTTCAAACATTACACGCAGCATATTATAGCGACGTTTCACGTTTTCACTACATGGAGACCATTTCTCCCATGCCGCTGTAAACTTGTCAAACGGATTCCTCACATCCATATTGGGACCACCCCAGCCCTGTCGCAGTCGCCCCTGTTTCAGCTCTTCGTAGATGAAGGGAAAGCACTCACCATAGTCTACACGAAAAACGAAATAATTTGTCATAATAGTTCATGCTCCTTTACTCATCAAAACAGATAAACAATATCATTAATTAATTCGAGGTTAATATAAAATTTCCCTCCATTTTGATGTAAAATTTATCAATCATAACCGTTCCATTATGTAAAATACAAATCAGAGAAGTGACACACGCCCTCCCTTATTTACCTCGGTACCTGAGCTTCCGTATCTAATGTAGAAATCATCTGCCTAGCAATGAATATGACCTCCTCCTTCTTTTCACTAAAAGTCTCCGTCGAAATTATATAAGCCATTGGAAAGGACTTATTGATTAACTCTGCCCATTCTAATACATCAATCATGTCATCTTGTTTTGTTATGCCAAAACCAACATATACGCCCTGGACGGTTATATCTTCTTCTGGCATTTTTCCTTGTCGAAGCAGGAAGGCTTCGGAGATGCATCGAATATTTCCTTTCTGCGATCCTAAACTATTAGAAAAATCCATATAGTCTAATCTGACATAATCCTCTTGTATATTCCATATGGAAACCCAGCGGATAAAATCTTTCGCACAAGCCACATCCGCAAAGCAGAAGATTCCCGTACCGTCCACATGCCCATCACACTCATTCTTTCGCCGCGCAAGCATGGTTTCCATGGAATCAAGGAGTATTTTCTCAGACGATGTTCGATATATGCAGATCATATCTTTCTTCCATAATATGTCGGCTGGGAGATTCACTGCATGCTCGTCCGAAACCAACAGAATCATAATCGGATACCATCCATCATCCTCCATAGATAGGAAGTGCTTGAGATCCACATCTTTGTAAAAGTTCCGCACGGGTATGCCATACACTGCGTCACATACCTTCATGCTGGAATGGAAGTCCTCCAGCACAGGAAACAAACTCTCGTCGATACTGGCAACCTGCAGCGCGATATGAGGCATGATTTTCAGACCTTGTACAATCTCTCTTGCAATAAACACGACCTCCTCACACTTCTTACCCGCTCTCACCGTCCATATAAATCGTGCTGCCGGGAAGCAAGGGATAATCTCCTGTACTCTTTCGCTAATATAATCGAAAAGCTCATCCTCCTGTTCTGACACATCCCACCATTCCAGCATTTCATCTGGGATGAGAGAACGTTCTTCGTCCACACTAAAAGAGATCAGCACACCCTCTACTGTCTCATCCAGCACAGGCAATTTTCCTGCCCCCGAGATACATCGAATCTTCCCGTCTTGCGATGCCAGCGTCTTACTGACATGCGAGTAATCCAAGTCTCCCATATCCTCATAACAGCTTTTGCCCCACCACAGTCCAAACCAGTGCATAAAGTCCTTTGCACAATCCGCATCTGCGAAGCAAAAAATATCGGGATTATTCAAATGTCGGTAGAACTCATCCGTTTGCTGCGCCAGCAAGGGCTGCACGGATTCGATAAAATCCCCCTCGGAAGCTGTACGATATATGAGAAGCATATCCTGCTGTTCGAATATCTCCGGCGGCATCTCTGCAATGTGAGTGTCCGAGACCAGCAAAACACGCCATAGCCATACTTCATCCTCGTCCACGTTGTCCTCGCAGCTCTCTCTGTCTAAAGCCCACTTCCATATCACGTACGGCTCATCATCCCCTTCGTATCTCTCGCGCTCTTTATAAAACCGTCGCACAGGCATACCATATAAGGGATCGCATTCCATAACGCAGGAATAATTGTGCTCCAACGAAGGGATCAAATTCTCATCGGTACAGGCAATCCGCAGATCCCAAATTTCCTTGTAGGATGACATTTCCTTGTCCCTCCATCATTCGATTGACCATATGCCTTTTCCGCGCACAAGTCTTTGAATGCTGCACCTCTCTATGCCCATCGGTTTGATCATAATTCGTTGCACGAGCAAAAACCTTAATCGATCAGTCTCGTTGCAAGAAGTGCGGTCACACTCCGCTCTGGACACATTTCGATAGTCCATATAATGTCTGTACTTTCGTGAAAAGAACTGCAGAGTTTCTCTGCTTGTGTACATACATCGTACAGTGAGAGTTCAGTCCCTCGAAAGATAAGCAAAGCGCCCTGTACTTCTGCATCTTGTGCGGATAGTTCTTCCTGCGGAATGAGCATTTTCTTGGATATGCAGAGAATATGCCCTTGCTGTGATGCAAATGCCTTGATCACATCATCGAAGTCAATATCAATCACTTGAACATCAGCGAGCATCTGCCATCCAATGAAGTGAATAAACTCTTTTGCTGCATCCGTATTTGCAAAACAAAAGACTGCAGGATGACATACGCCCACATCCGGCTCCCTCTTTTGCAGAGAAAAGAGCGGTCGCACGCATTCGGTCAGCTGCTCCTCGCTGTTTGTCCGATAGACAAGCACCATATCCTGTTTCTTGAGCATTTCGACAGGGATCTCTGCCACGGATACATCCGCCGTTAAGAGGATTCGCCAGACCCGAACATCATCTTCGGTATGAGCCGAAAAATCCCCCTCTCCGCACTTTTCTGTCCCTCGACAGAACCGCTTTACAGAAATACCGCATTCGATCTCGCAGGTCTCCTGATGCGGATCGTATTCCCGCAATGACGGCAGCAAATCATCATGCTTGCACGCAATTCTAAGTTCACGTGCGCCCTCGTACACTCGCATTTTCGCTCTCTCCTCACCAAGTTGATTCCCCGCATACAAATAGGGCACAATTCACTGTTCTTCGGGCGCTATGTTTTTTAGGACATGGGCTGTGCGACAAAAACAAGAATTTCGTTCTTATCATGTACCTCAATCTGCCATAGAACATTGACCCCATCCGCAAAACGACCGGCGATGGCTTCCGCTTTTTCCATCACATCAAACATGGAAAGTTCTTTTGAACCTCTGAAAATCAGCTGTACACCCCTCGCTGCGCTGTTCCGCATAGGCATCTCCTCCCACGGGAGAATTTCTCCCGAGAGCCATCGCAGATTCCCTTTTGTCGATACAAGAAGCGGTAAAACATCATCCCATGTCGCACCAACCACCTGAGATTGACGCGGAGCCCATAAGCCGGACCCACAAACATAAGCCTTCGCAGAATCGGCATCTGCAAAGCAAAGGACAGCAGGTCTTGCACATTGGTCGCTGCCATCCTCCTGCAGCGCTGTCAACCGCTCTGCACAAGCGATAAAGTTTTCCTCAGAATCCGTGCGGTAGACACAAATGACATCCTGCTCTTTTAACACCTCAGGTGGTATGCTTTTTACCTGCACATCCGGAATCAGCATGGTATTCCGCCAAGATACTACATCCAAAGAAATCGACTGTTCCTGTTCCACTTCCGGATAAAACAGACGCACGGGCATCCCACATAGAGATTCGTACTCCTCGACATGAGAGTAATAGCGAGCGAGGGCAGAAAACACACTCTCATCCGCACAGGCGAGTCTCACTCCATGATCCGACGAGGCACTCTCTTCATCTTTGAACATTTCCTCAAACATTTTTCTTCCTCTTTTCATCCGTTTCAGTCAAGACTGGATTTTTCTCAAAGCCTTATACAAATATCACATCCCCCCCTAACTTCTGCGCCGCATATCAATGGAGCTGGATCGCTAACATCAGGATTGTATCCATGCACTGATTTTATTTGTAAAGTCCACTTTTTTCTTACGCTCCGGGTGACCGACACGCAAAATGCGGATATCATCAGCCTCGGAAGCAGCCTCTAGCCACGGCATATTCCTTTTTCCGATTTGACACTGTCCATCGACCTTGACCGTAAGGTTATCAAACAAATGCTGTATATAGTAGTCATAGTCTCTCGCCGTATAAAAGACGATCTTAGCGGGTTTAATAATTTTTATCTCTTCTTTTATAATTTCGAGTTGCGTAACACAAAAATCCTTCATCTCTCTCGTATTCTGATCCGTTGTTGATGAAACGTTGCATTTTACCATGTTGGTGAAAGCAATATTCTCGATGCTGTCATTCCCAAACACGTTTTGACAAATCAATCTTGTATAACTCCAGTATTGTGACCAACGTGCATGCCACAAGTCATCTCTGGAAGCAGTAAAGTTATTGTAACAATGTGTTTCCTCACTGCCTGGAGTCCCACGCGCTACTTTCCCTATGAATAATACACGGTAAGGATTTTCATTAAAATTTTTACCCACACACCATGCGCCGATCGGTCCTTTGAGTTCAAGCCCCTTCTGGTCGCAAGAATTTTTATATGCAACGCAAATGGGATTCGTGGAAGCATCATGGTGAACACTCAACTGTTTCGCTGCATACATTTCCAATATCTTTTCTTCGGCTGGACTATAAAAGTTCATATCGCTTATATATCCTCCTCGATTACCTAAACCCATCTTCAATAAGCAATGCAAAGAACACCTGCAATCATCCCCTTATTTTCTGATTCATCATCTCTCGGATATAAAAGGAGCAGATTATTTGCTCCAATCGTGCTCATTTCTCTCAACTGAGTGACCTTCCTTGCTGTCGTGATGAGGATTGCTTGCCCTACATTTTTGTGGGGCTTATATATCTCTTTAAAGTTTTCCCAGCTTCCGCTCGCGTTTCCATATGCATCAATTTTTTCAAAGTGCTGCCTAAGTCTCGATGCCGACACACGTAAAGGTGACAGTGGCGAAAAGGTCTCATCCCGCCATAAAAATACGCTGTAATACGACAGCCAAAAGTAATCGTCCCTTTTTATGAATCGAACGAGCGCATCCAGAATTGGCGCTATCGTCTTTGCATCTGTTTCGCAGTCAATGATAATGACTACACGATCATGCCCTGTCGTCATCTCGCGCAGTTCCACCGCACCTTCAATTCTGTACGACACAACATAATCGAGGCTATTTGGCAATCGCTTCGTAAGAGCTCTCCTTAACTCACTGTCAAATTTTCTCATTGTACCTCTACTCCGATCCGTGTATACCTATCATCGAAAACATCAGGATTCCTTTAGCTCCTTTGGCAAATGAAGATTGAAAAGCAATGATGCCAACATCTCCCCCGATGTGTGGCACATTCTTCCCACAAAAGTGATCGATAGTGCATGCGACTTACCGATAAAAACTTGCCATACAATCGACTGCGTCACGAATATCATCACGCAGACTTTCCGGCTCTAAAATCTCTGCATACTCCCCGTACTGCAGTGCCCAGTATCTCATCGCCAGTTTATTGTAGGCAATGAAGCGAACCTTCCTTCCCTGTTCGATGGCATCTCAGGGCTTCCCTAAGTCTAACTTTTGGGGGTCAGGTCACGAATGGAATCTCTGTCATTCTTCATTCTGCATCAGAATCGATTTTACGTGTATCCCAATCAAATTCCTCTGTATCCCACTGAAAACTCTTAAGACTCATATAGGTATAGGCATCCTTCAGGGAGATCATCACACAGACAACTTTCCGCCCCCATTGATCGGTTAGGTACTGAAGTGCTCCCTGATAGCGATTCGTCGAAGATACCAGTATATCCCATCCGGCAATGTATTTTACGTAGCACTCAAATTTCCGCATATCTGTGGAGATTTCTCCCGGCTTCATGCTTGCAGCAAATACCCGTGCCGCAAGGACTTCCTCCGGCGGAACTAAGCATACGGAAAGCGTATCCTGTTTACTGTCGACCTCCTCCCACACTTTTTCACGCCTTTCCACGGCAAACCGATAAGGGGCATTATCGGGTACATGGACACGTTGCCCCCATGTTTCATAGATTCTAATCGAGCTCATGTAGAACATCAAGAAGCCGCGCTCTTCACTCGGTTCAACCGACTCCACAACAAAGGGCGTACCATCAAAAAATTTCCCTATGGTATATCCACTATTCATCTCTGTCAGTGTATTGGGGTTCCACGGTGTTGTACGGATATCCTCGGAAAGATCATTAAATTTATCATTGGGCTCAGGGCTATAGCCCATTTCATGTGACAGAAACGTCCCTCTAGTGTCACTATCCAACTGCTCCTCTGCATTATCATCATCTGCCCACAGATTCAGCTCCGGCAGCTTCTCCGACTTCTCGGATGCTGCATCTTCATCCGCACACTCCCGCAATGTGAGTCCCTGCTTTTGAAACACCTCGCGGAAAACATCACAATGCTCGCCTACGGCAAACACAACAGTGTCAAAAACCTTCGCATAGGTCTTCATAAGCGCTGCATATGCCTCGGCAACAATGTCCGGCGGATTCTCCCGATAATCACAGCCAAAGGCAGGGAGCACAAGAATCGTCTCGCTTTTCTTCTCGTCAACCCAAAGGGGATTGAGAGCACATTCACAAATCGCTATGCCGCGCAGAAAGTGCAGGGAGAACAGCGTTGTTCTTACCAGACTGTCGGTCATATCATACTGGTCCAGACGCTTATGTGCGAGCACTCTTTCCGCAGGAGAACTCATGTGTCCACCCGTCATATCCGGTGGTGCACATGTGACGACGTGGACATGTCCCCACTCGCTCTCGGGGAGAAGCTGAGGTACGCCCTCACGAATTTCCTTAAAGATCGTGATATTCTCTGAATAGATGCAGGCATTCGTTGCCTCGTCATCCTCATCCGCAAGATTCTTTTTGTAAAAAGCTTTCCATATGTCTTCGCCCACAAGGGTCGAATAAAGATTGGAACAAATGCAGAGGTTTTCCTCCACGCCATCGGCACCGATGTGAACGTAACCACCGGGGCTTGTCGCAGACCCCGGGTTCACCACCACAACCAACTTGTCCGGATGCGCAAGGGAAAGTTTCCGCGCAGTGTCTACCAGCTCCCCCCTCTGCACATAAATTCGCGAATCTTTCTCGGGAGCATCATCGGAATCACCAAAAGTCCACCTACGCCTCATTCTACGCCACCATCCCCAATGCCACCGCGCTTTTTCCTCATAAACCAGTGCAGTAGGCGCATTTGGATTAGGTTTTTTGCAATCATCACTCACAGAGTTGAGTATCGTCTCGGTGACAGCACAAGAATACGGGCTCAGACGCACATCTTCCAATACGCGACGCTGTGTGTCCACAAAGGCGGCACGGCGCATCTCAAATCCACGGTTCATCCATGCCCTCGCTCGTCTCTCTCGATGCCACTGCTCTATATCGCTCTTCATATCCTACAGCTCCTCTTTCATAATCATCATAACCAAAATGCTTTAACGCATCGCTACCGCAGCGATATGCGCAAAAGATAGGTTTGAAACTCTTGTATCGAGTACAGCATCTCATCATAGCGCCCATATCCCATCATCGAGGCCGCCGTAAATTTCACGGAGAAAGGATAGTTCGACGACTACAGGCCTGTCACAATCGTACGGAGACCATTTCCGATCCAAGTACTCTCATTTCAGCCGGTCCTTTCCTCTCACAGCAGTATCAGCAAAGATAGCGTTTCAGTTGATCATTTTTATGCATACGAGAAATCAGCTCCCGCACGGTCAACAACTCCACATCGAACCAAACGCCGCGATCCTCCATCATTCCGATCAAATCCCCCAGACGTGCACGAAATGCCTCAAACTCCTCGCGCAGCTCCTTCTCTGCCGTCACATAGAGGTCATACTGCGCAGGGTCGTCAAAGAACGAAGGCTTGCTGATGGTCCATACACAGAGACAGAGTTTAACCCTCTCTGTGAGCGGAAGCTCTCCTGTGTAAAAGAGGGCGTTATAGATCGCATAGACATGCTTAAAGAGCTGCGCCGTATCCAGATGTTTTGCCCGTGGAGCATAGCCCTTTTCCCCCGCCTCTATATGAAACAGATCCCGCGTCATTTTCAGACCGACGAACAAGTCCCAGTCGGGGTATTTCTTCTCACTGCTGAGATACGATGCCGGCAGCGGGTCATGTGAATTCGCCAGCCACTCCGTCATCTTCATCTCAAAGAGGATCAACTCGCCTCTGCGGGAGAGGCAGGCATCGAGATGGGCTTTCGCAATCGGGTTGAGTGCGGTCAGCTGTTTTTCGTACGTCACAGTATATGCACGGCGCATGATGTCGTAAGGTTCGCCATCAAAGAGATACGCAGGACCATTGCCAAACAGATTGTATGTCATTGCCGCAGAGGAATGAAGGGCTCTCATATCCTTGTCAAGTTCACGCCCTGCGCCCGCTTGGTAGGAGCGGCGCACGCGGTCATACATCGGCTCAATCAGATTGTCGCCCATGTCTTGCAGATAATATGGATTCTCCTCGCTGAAGAGGGCTTCTTTCCCGGGATTGAGTCTCATCCAGTGACGTTTGATTCCCTCATATACCTTTGTCATACTTACACCGCGCTCCATCATGCACACTCCTTCTCTACAATGAACCCACTCCAGTTGTCCGCATACTGCAGGAGGAGCGTCAGCTTTTCCTCCCGCGCGGCAACGCTCCGATTGTCCTCGACATACTGCCCGTCATGGTAGACGATCGCCTGTACCTCCTCCTCTGTCAGTGGGAATCTGCTCGCTGCGAGATAGAGTCCGCGAATCGGAACACTCAGATAGAGGAGATCGCGGTTGAATCGATAAGGGCTGCTCGATGCGCGTTCACCAGATGACGGTTCGCTGCGCAGATACTGCGGTGTGCCGGGCATTCCTGCCTTGCCGAGATCGTGGAGGAGTGCGACGATGACGCAGCTCTCGTCGCTGATCTCAGCGGCGAGCACCGCCTTGATCTGCAGAAGATGTTCAGCGACATTGACGCTGTGCTCAAGCAAGCCGCGCTCCCGGCAGAGATGGTAGCGGGTCGAGGCAGGTGCCGTCAAATACGCCGTCTCCTGCTCAATATACGCCATCAGCGCACGAAACTCCTCTCTACGCCGCACAACTTTTGACTTGAGAACCTCGTAACGCTCCATAAGTTCCATATCCTTTATTCCTCCTCGTCAAAATCGACCATTGTTGCCTGAGCCTCGCGCCGCTCATGATTCCGTACTCCTGCACAGAATGCAAGTGCCCCGCGCACCTGCGCAGTCTGTTCAGGCCCCCCATCATAGATATAGAGCGAAGTATCTGTAAGTGCAGGAGAAATCTCCACGCGCTCCATGAATACGATAACGAGGCTCCTGTCCTCCGCATAGGCTTCATGATAAAAATTCAGTAAAATCTCACGCTCGTATGTGTCCATTGCGTGTGGCTGCACGAAAAGGCCAATCGCCGGAAATGCAAGCAGGTCGCTGAACTCCTCTGCCTCATACAGATGATAGCCAAAGTCTGTCACGAATGTCCTGCGTACCCACTCGATCTCCTCCGGTGTCAGTCCATAGGTGTAGATGTTGCTCCAAAGATTCATACGTCCCCCTCATACACACCTGCCATCTTCCGTACAGCCTCACGAACTGTCGTGCGCAGACTCTGCGGCTCTAAAATCTCAACATACAGACCGTACTGCAGTGCCCAGTACTTCATCGCTGCCTCATTGCACGAAAGCGTGACAATCATCTGATCGTTCTCCTCCTGCATGATGCGGAAGTCTTTGCCAAACCAGTCAACGAGCGCATCCATCATATAGGGAAATGTCCGCATCTTTACGGTGACGCTCTCGCCGCTGAACATATAGATATGCTCTGCCATGTGGCGCGGGAGGCTGAATCCACGGGCGAACTCACGCACAGCATTCTTCGGTTTTGCCGCATCGGGCAGCATCTCAATCGCCGTGATACGATCAATGCGGTAGTGCGATACGTCGTCGTATTTATCGTAGTTACCGATGAGATAGTACCAACCGTTGTTCGCAACAAGTTGATAAGGATTGACGATGTACGGAACACTGCTCTTCGGATGCAGCTTGAAGTCTGTCCCATAGGTGTTGTAGGTGAACCGCACCTTGCGTTTTTCCTCGATGGCATCGTTGAGCACGTCGAGGGCGATCATCACCTGCTTGTTGTCCGCATGTGCGAGTTCGGGCAGATTCGAGATGTGCGCCACCTTCGCATGAAAGTAGCGATTGCCAAATGACCGCAGCTTTTCAACGAGCCGCCTTGCCTGCGCCGTAGAGAGCGTCCGCGAAAACAGAACACTGTCGATCAGAATGCGCAGCTCGGCATCGTCGAAGTCCCGCTCCACAAGCCAGCAGCCGCCATGCGTTGCTATGTCGTAGCCCATGTCCTGCAGGGACTGAATGTTGCTGCGCACCGAACGACGATCACAGGTAATCCCGTACTGCAGATGCAGCAGACGAATAATCTCGCCCTGTGTCAGCCGATGGTCTCCATCCGAGTGCTCCTGCAGCACCTTTAGAATCAGCAGATTCAACATTTTCTTGTTTGCACCGTACATCGCGCTATCTCCCTCTCGTCTTGATTACACAGAGAGTATAGCACAGGTGATATACATTTTTTTGCACATTTCTCCATGTGCATATAAATAAATGGAGAAATAATCCATCGATCTCAATCTCAACTCCACGATATGGCGCTGCATATTTTTCTCGTGTGCCCCTCAACAGCAGCACTTTCAGTCTGTGAGATTCGAACACCCCGTCATGCAATATGGTCGCTTCGGTTTTCTCGGCATCGCTTCACCTCCATCAAAAAAGCCCTCACAGAAAATTACTTCTCCGCAAAGGCTGATTCCATATCCAATTCTTGCTAAAAAACGCTGATAACTTGAAAATAATTTTTTACAGCAGCGTCAGAAGCCCCCTATGTACTACATTCCCGACACGTGTTTCTGTGACACGGCAGTCAATATCATAGAACCGACAAAGATTCTTCTCAATAAGCAGGCTTTCTGTCGGTCCAAAGAGATGCTCCCCACGTCTCATGAGCAGGCTTTTGTCAGAGATCTTGAGCGCATTCTCAGGTGAGTGTGTATTCATGACAATGGTCATGTGCTGCTCGGTTGACAGTTTCTTCAGCAGGCGCAAGACAATCATCTGGTTATGAAAGTCCAGATGTGCCTCCGGTTCGTCGAGAATGATCAGTTTCGGCTCGACAGCAAGTGCACGGGCGATGTAGACCATCTGCAGCTGTCCGCCGCTGAGCGTGGTCGCCGCACGATCCGCAAGCGGCAGAATGCCGACCATATCGAGCAGCTCAGCAACACGTGCACGGTCTTTCGCCGCAGGTGTTCGAAATAGGCCAACGCGACGCGCACGCCCCATCATGACCATCTCAAAGACAGTATAGGGGAAAGCGGGGGCATGGCCCTGGGGCACATAGCCGATCACATCACTGACGACAGCAGGATCGGGGCGTTTGCCGCCCACCAGGCACTCCCCGTGCGTCCACGGCAGAATGCCGAGCAGGCAGCGCAGGAATGTCGTCTTGCCGATTCCGTTGCGCCCCAGAATGGTAAGGATTTCACCCGCTGCGAGAGAGAAGGATAGATCGGAGAACAGCTCGTTTCTGCCGTCGTAGGAGAAGGCGGCCTGTTTTACTGTAATCATGACCAATCCCCCTGTTTCTCCCGTATATGCTTCAGCAGGAAGGCAAAAAAAGGCGCGCCGAGGAGTGCTGTGAGGATGCCGATGGGCAGCTCTGCCGCGAGGAGACTACGCGCACAGATATCGACGAGCGCGAGAAAGATTGCCCCCGTGAAGCATGCGGCAGGCAGAAGACGCGCATGATCGACGCCAACCACCCGACGACATATATGTGGAATGACGAGCCCGACCCATCCGACAATACCGCAGGCCATCACTGAGAGCGCAGTAAGAACCGTTGCCGCAACAATGGCAATATTGCGGATGCGCACAGGATTCACACCAAGGCTGCGTGCCTCCTCCTCGCCGAGCGAGAGGATGTTGATACGCCAGCGGATTGCAATCAGGAGCGCTCCGGCGGCAATCATCGGCAGCCCAATGATCTGAATTTTATCAAAGTCCGCCTTGCCAAGGCTGCCCATGAGCCAGTATGTAATGGCCGGCAGCTTGTCATAAGGGTCGGCAGTGTATTTTACGAGCGAGATGAGTGCAGAGAAGATCGACGAGATGATGATGCCTGAGAGCACGAGCGACATCATCGAGACGGAGCCGCGGCTGCGTGAGAAGTAGTACGCGAGCCCGACACTCGCCATGCCGCAGACGAAGGCCATGATCGAGGTTCCCGTGCCTGTCCCCCAGAGGAGTATACCAAGCACTGCACCGAACCCAGCACCGCTCGAAACACCAAGCACATCGGGGCTGACGAGCGGATTGCGGAAAATACCTTGGTAGACTGCCCCAGAGAGTGATAGCCCTGCGCCAACGAGCATAGCGAGGAGCGTTCGCGGCAGGCGCAGCTCGAGAACGACGGTCGATGCCATGTCTGTCCCAGCATCACCTCTAACCGCACGCATCAGAATGTCACAGACAGCCCCAGGTTCGATAGCAAATCGCCCCGCTGCAAGAGAAAGAAAGAACACAGCGATGAGAAGCACCGCCATGATCGTCCAGAGAACTGCATTGCTTTGTTTCATAGGGCAGCTCACTCGTGCAGAATCATCTTGAGATCGGCATCCGTCAGCGTGTATGAGAAGAATTTTTCATAGAAGCCGCGCAGATCATCCCTCAGACGGTAATCATCAAACACATCCGGATGCAGTTTCTGCGCGATCCACTTGATCATCAACGGCGTCTCGACGCAAGGGGCATCCCAACGGTATAGACCAATCGGTGCCTTGTAAACATGTCCTTCGCGCACAGCCTTGATGTTCTTCCAGTTTTGCCCCTCAAGTTTATCCTCGAATAAATCGACTGGCTGAATCGAATCAAAATTACTGAGGATAATGACATCGGGATCCCATGCCGCAATCTGCTCCATCGTGACAGGCGTCCACTGCCCCTTCACATCTTTTGCGACGTTCACGCCGCCCGCTGTCTCGATCATCATCGTGTTTTGACGGTTCCGCCCGCCGCAACCTTGAGATCACGATCGCGCAGATAGAGCACCTTCGGCTTTGCTTTGCCTTCGAGTGCCGCTTTTTTCGTCTCAAAATACGCCATAATATTTTGCTGAAATTGCACAAGCTCCTCGGCGCGTTCCTCTTTGCCGAATACCTGCCCGATGACACGGATGCCCTGCTGGACATCCTCCAATGTGCCGTACTTCAGTGCAATCGCGGGGATCTTTAGTTTCTCGAGCTGTGCGATCTCATCCTCCTGATAGTTCCAGACGATGATGGCACTTGGGTTCAGCTTGCCAAGTTCCTCCATGTTGATAGCGAAATCCTGTCCGACAAAATCTGTTGCGGCATTCGCCATCCCTGGTGCAAGCACCTTAAGCATGGATTTCTCATATGACGCCTTTGCTGACGGATGCATGCCTGCGATACGATCTGCCGAACCGTCCACCGCAAAGGCAACAGATGCCCACGGGATCGGCACGACGGCGATGCTCTTGACCTCTCCCGGCAAATGTACCTCACGTCCAGTCGTATCCGTCACGACCCGCTCCTCCTTGGGCACGGACGCCTGCTGGGATCCGCATCCTGCGAACACAGAGCAAAGAAGCAACAGTCCTACGAAGAGACCGAATGAAAAACGATGTGTCATCATGTCCTCCTATTTCTACCTACACCAATCAATTGACGGAAAGGTTATCATAATTTTTGATTGAATGCAATTGAATAGACTGGAAATAATCCTTCAATATTTTTTAATGATTATTGTTTCAGAAACCTCTCTAATGCCGAAGTGAAGTTCGCGCCAAGTACACCGCTTCCCTCTCCCGCGGCATCTCTGCCAGAGAGCAGACCCAACGGCAGCGGAACGAGGTATTTCTCCCCCATTGCAGGAATCAGCGCAGGATCGGCAACGACAGCATCCGCCACATCCCATGCGGACTGCAGGTCTGCCGCCGTACGAAAGACGAGCACGTCAGTCTCAGCCGCCTGTCGATACAGTGCCGCCGTCTCCTCGTCCCACGCATAGGCTGCGCTGTGGATATTGAAAAACCCATATGTACGAAGCAGACAAGAAATAGCTGCGGCAGCAATCGGGTCGGTGATGATGAGAACTTTATCCATACGTACATCTTTCACTGGCTGCCCCCCACCGGCATCCTCTAGGGGAAAATCAAGCGCCGCAGTGATCTCAGCCCGCCATCCAGCCCAACCTATATCCCCAAGCGGCAGGCTGTGGACAACAGGCACACCGTATTCTCTCTGTAACCATGCCGCTGCAGACACACCGACAGCAGATACCAACCAGCAAAGCGCAGGGCGTTCGGTCAGGGCATCGCGCCCTACAATGCGCACATTGCAGCCGCATGCGGTCAGAAAAGCAGTCGGGGGATTCAGCTGAGCTATATCGCCAAACAGCAACGGGCTGTACCCGAGAATAAAGACGGTCCGCCCCTCCTCCAGCCATCCGTTGGACGCTTCCTGTACAAGACGAAGTGTCGCCTCTGCAGTGCCGAACACGGCATCATGAAAACCGTCCGTTGGTGATGCACATGCGCGGCAGCCATGCTCCTCCGCCGCCTGCAGAACAGGTGTGGTCTCCATCGCCATAAACGCGGGCACCGGTGAGCTGAGGAGATGTACCGTGCGGTATGCACCTGTTGCTGCAAGCGCTCTGGTTTCTGCTGCGGCGGTTTCCTCTATCCCGAAGATATAGTCCTCTGGTTTCGGGATGAGCGCATAGATATCGCTGCGCTCCGACATGAGATCCATGCGCACGAGTGCATTGCGACAGCCCGACGGCGTGACAAGGACATGTGCTGCGCCTTCTTCCTGCAGGAAATCCGACACGCCTGCCGTATCACTCATCGGCGGCGGCAGCTGGGCTGGTGCCGTGATCACGCTATCTTCTGGCGGCAGAGAGGCAATGAGCTCTTCCACGGTCTCGTGCCGGATGCTGTCTGCCTTTGCCAGCGGCCCGCGGAAGAAACATCGCACGATGCAGCCCGTCTCCGCAGAAAGTGTGCGCTCGATGTCTGCAAAATCCGGACGTGTGAGGATGTCGAGACAAGAGAGATAGATCACGACCGTGCGTGCGCCAGGAAGGTGTGCGGCATCTGACACCGCATCCCGAATCGCTTCCTCTGCCATTCCCAACACATAATCCTCTGCCCGCACGGCAGCATAGCGGAACCGCTCAAGTGCCCCGATCTGCTGTGCGCGCCGGTAGATGGAGCGAAAACAGATGAGAGCCCCTGCTGCAACGACGACGAGATCGCGTCGTGCCCACAGTCGGTCGAGGCTCGTATCAAAGTCTTTAATTTCCTCAGCGACGATTGGCTGCATTCGTATCCTCCTTACAGTGCAGCAGTACCGCCCCACCCGAGAGTCCACTCTCCTACGCAAGGATTTCAAGGAGAATCAGATAGATGATAGTCTGTGTGCTCCGCAGTTTAATCATAAATGAAATGGGACATATAAAAAGTCGAACATACAAAATCGCTTCGGCAAAAGACCTTTGCCAAGACCAGTATATTCGACATTTATTCTACCATAAAACATTGTGCATTCAAATATCGAAATGCCAATCAACGCGGACATATCAAACTTGATGGTTCGACTCCTCCTACCTCTCTCTTGACAATAGGCAGAAGCGGTGATATTCTTCCACACGGAAGCCATCATCACGACAAACAGCATACGGATGAATCAGGTGTCACAAGACTCAATAGAGAAGCCGGAAGAGCCGGCGCGGTCCCGCCACTGTGTCAGTGAGCGAATCTGCAGAAAATGTCACTGGGGAAACTTGGGAAGGCGCAGAGGAGCGATGAACTGGAGCCAGGAGAACTGCCTGATTGACGATCACCGTCTGACCTGCGAGTGACGGGAATGGGGATCTGTGTCTTGCGCTGGATCGATCCGCATCTTTGCGGTGACCTTTCGACGGCAGTTTTATGCGCTGTGACGCTGCACACGGCAAGGCAAGGATATTTTGCGGTCTCTTCTCTCATTGACAGAAAGAGGCTGCTTTTATTTGCGAACGTTCAGGACGCAGAAATGCCCTCTTCCCGCTGGCCTCGGACGTATGCTCTGCAAACCTACAGCTTCCATGGGCGTCGCAGGAAATGCTTTCAGCAAAAGGGGACTGCGGCGGAGAACTCATATTTTTGATGGGGGAAAACATGAACACGAAGAGAAGAAATGCACTCATCACGATCGGCGTCGGACTCATCCTATGGTTCCTGCCGGTTCCTGACGGAGTCACAGTACTCGCCTGGCATTTGCTCGCGGTCTTTATCGCGACGGTGCTGGGGTTTATCCTGCATCCGCTGCCGATCGGTGCAGTGGCCTTCATCGCGATTTCCTTTTCCGCATGGGCAGGACTACTGAAGACGTCCGATGCCTTGGCAGGCTATGGCAACAGCACGATCTGGCTGATCGTCTGCGCGTTCCTCTATTCCCGCGGTTTCATCAAGAGCGGCCTCGGCAAACGTATCGCTTTCCGCATCATCGAAGCGATCGGCAAAAGTGCGTTATCGCTCGGCTATGCCATTGCCCTGAGCGAGCTTGTGATCTCGCCCGCGACGCCCTCGGCCACAGCGCGCGGCGGCGGAATCCTCTATCCAATCGTGCGCTCCCTTGCGGAGGCACTGGGCTCAAAACCCGGTGAGAGCGCACGCCGCATCGGCACCTACCTCATGCAGGTCGGCTACCATACGGACGCCGTGACCTGCACGATGTTCGTGACCTCGATGGCGGGCAACCCGCTCTGCGTGGCGCTCGCCGAGAAGACACTGGGCGTCCATGTCACATGGATGGGCTGGGCGAGCGCCGCCATCGTGCCGGGACTCATCGCGCTTCTCCTCGTTCCCTATGTCATGATGAAGCTTTCGCCGCCTGAGCTCGTGCATATTCCCGACGCCAAGGGCCTGGCACAGCGCGAGCTTACCGAAATGGGTCCGATGAGCCTTGCTGAAAAGGGGCTTTCTGTCATCTTCGTTGTCTCTCTTGCACTCTGGGCAAGCTCCGGTCTCACGCACATCGATGCGACGCCCGTTGCCATGGGCGCAGTCTGCCTCATGCTGATGCTCGACATCATCAACTGGCAGGACGTCATCCAGGAAAAAGGTGCATGGGATGCGATGTTCTGGATGGGCTCTCTGATGACGCTCGCTTCGGCTCTTGCAAAATCAGGCATCATCACGTGGATCGCCAACGGCGCGGGCGCGGCGATTTCGTCGCTCGGTTTCGGCTGGGTCGTTTCCTGCCTCATCATCCTGCTTTTCTACACCTACATCCACTACGCCTTCGCCAGTGTCACAGCACGCATCAGTGCCCTCTATGCGGCATTCATCGCCGTCAGTGTCAGCGTCGGTGCACCTCCCCTTTTGGTCGCCATCGTCTTCGGCATCTTCGCCGATGTGCCGATCTCCCTCACGCATTACGGCAACGGCTGTGCCCCAATTTACTTTGGTGGAGGCTATGTCTCGCAAAGTGAATGGTGGAAGAACGGCTTCATCATGACGACCATTACGACGCTGATCTACCTGACAATTGGCGCGACATGGTGGAAAGTCTTGGGCCTTTGGTAAATAATAAATCAGTGGCAGCCCCCTACACGGGGGCTTTTTATTTGCCGTTTTCCCTCCCGTTTCCCGTAAACAGGACAACAAACTCTTTTAGACTCCATTGGTCTGTCATAATAGTCTCTTGTAACAGATTCTTGATATAATTCCAGAACAAGAAAATTATAACGCAGGATATGGGAAGATGGCTAATGATTCTTTGCAAAAGTACAAGAGATCCCAAACGCTAGTACGGCGACTGGGATCTCCTGTAAAATCATTTTTTTCATACTACGGTCAAGCCTGATTTCCTCGAATTTCCTCTTCACTTCAACGATATTATCTTGGTCGACAGACAAACAAGATTCATCCTTTACCCATTTTGCACGATCTGGTACAATACGATCAGATAAAGCATTTAGTGAATTGCCTCCGTTAAGGGAATCGCCCTTATCCGATTGCGTCCGCTGAATGCTTTTTCCTGTATATTGATGAGCACATCCATACATAGCGCATTTTTTCCTTCTTCTCTAGGACAAGCTCCCCTTTGACATCTTTCAAAGAATCTGATATTGTATATAGAAAGAGCGATACCTCTCAGTCACTGATGCGCGCCATCTTTGGGCTGGGTTTGAAGGGTATCGCTTTTTGTTGACATACTCGTTTTTTCATGCTATCCTAACAGTAAGAAAGTTGCTTGTTCCAGCTGCCATGGGGAATTGGACCCCGGCGGGAGCTGGAACAGCAATTTTTTTCTTATTCACCGTCCGCCTTTTCCTCGCTTCTCCTGCGAGAAGAACTCCGCATAAGCACGTAGAGACTCTTCGACCTTTGCTCGTCTGACATACGGCGCATAGTCCTCCTCAATATCTGTCTTTTCGCGGCTTGTCAATTCCCGTGAGAACTCCTCACGGAAGAGATCGGACGGATCGCGAAATGGCGTTTTCTCCTTGTCATAGAGACACTCCCCCGCTCGATTGTAGATGCGAATGCCTTGAAAGGTATCCTGCTCGTAGAGCGTATGCAGGTTGTCAACGAGAGAGCGCACAACGCGGTCATGATGTTCCCTTGGCGTCATGCGCGGGGTAAGCCCTGCCTCCTCCATCAGCCGATAGCGCTTCTGTGTACTGAGATATGATTTTTCGGGACGCACGAGGATCACATTTAGAGAGACATCATATCCCCGTGAGGCCAGAAGATCATGCGTCCTCAGCGGCACCTCAGTCGTCCGCAGTGTACCTTCAATGATGAGATGATACTGCGCTCTGCTTAGATCGTCGATCAGAGCCTCCGTCATCTTCCCCGCGAACTGTTGTGTATGGAGGACAGCATCATCACCGTACTGTGCTTGCAGCTCAGTGAAACGAGGATGATACCTGCGGTAATCATCGCTTGAAATAAAGATGATATTTCCGCCATGCGCTCGTGCACAGATATCGGCCAGTTTCGTTTTCCCTGCTCCGGGCTGTCCCGCAAGCAGATAGGCATGCGGATACGCGTCAGGTGCAGCACTGACCAAAAGATCGTCTTTGATGCGTTCTTTTTGTTCATTAAGTTCCTGCGGAGTGTAGTTATCCTGCATGATTGGTCTCCAGTTCCCGTATATAGGTGCGGGCATTTTCAAAGGTTTGTCGGAGTCTTTGTATATCCTCCATGGTATTGTACGAATCTCCAAGAATATTATGCAGTGTCACTCGTAGATTCTGTTGAACGAGGGAAATCGGTTGAACGGTGTCATGCCGATCAATGCCCATACGTTCTTTGATTCGATTCACATCGGCAAGCAGCTCTGCCATACCTTCATGCAAAATTTCTTTCGCTTCGATTACTTCGTACGGAATCATAGCATCGCCTCCTCTCTCTTATGATAGCACAGTGGCGCAGGTATGACCATAGCGATCGTTCCTTTACCACACTTGACTGTTGGATGCATGCACCACACTTCCTGTATCACATGATTATTGGCGATATACCCCTATTCTCATCAATTGTGTGTATACCGAGTGTCGCGCATCCCTTCTATATCAAAGGGTTATTGAAATACGGCGCATTTTAGCGTATAATGCGTTGAGAATTCACCATGATGGGAATTATACCAATCCATAGGGGGACATTGTATGTCATTAATTGTAAAGAAGTTTGGCGGAAGTTCGGTGGCTACCCCGGAGAAGATCAAGAACGTAGCAAAACGCATATTGCGTGAGAAAGCCCCCGATGATCGCATTGTCATGGTGGTATCTGCCATGGGCGATACGACGGATGATCTCATCGCGCTGGCTGGCGAGGTGGTGGAAAGCCCCTATCAGTACACACGCGAAATGGATATGCTCATGACGACGGGTGAGCAGGTCTCGATTGCACTGCTCGCGATGGCGTTCCGCGCCTTGGGACAACCCGCCATATCCCTCACCGGCGGCATGGCAGGAATGCGCACAGATCATGCGCATACCAAGGGGCGTATTCTCGGAATCGAGCCAAAACGTGTGCACGAGGAGCTTGAAAAGGGCAACATTGTCGTTATCGCTGGCTTTCAGGGCACAGATGCCGACGGCAACCCCGTGACACTTGGACGCGGTGGGTCGGATACCTCTGCCGTGGCAATCGCGGGTGCAATCGGCGCAGATACCTGCGAGATCTACACGGACGTTGACGGAATCTACTCCGCCGACCCGCGCATTGTCAAGGGCGCGCGCCGCATGAAGGAGATTACGTACAACGAGATGCTCGAGATGGCACGTCTCGGCGCAGGCGTTATGCAGCCACGCTCGGTGGAGATGGGACAGCTCTACAGTATCCCCATCCACGTTCGTTCGACCTTTACCTCAGAACCCGGAACCATCATTAGGGAGGAATATACAGTGGAAGAAAAGTCCTTTATCATTCGCGGTGTCGCACACGATGAGCACGTCGCTAAGATCACGGTGCTCGGTGTCTCCAACGTCCCGGGCGTTGCCTACAAGATATTCTCTGCCCTCGCCGATGCGAACATCGACGTGGATATGATCGTGCAGAGCCTCCGCAGTGCTGACTCCAATGTAACCGACATGGTGTTCACTGTGGCATCCATTGACGCCGAGGAAGCGCGCCGCGTCGTCGAAGGGATTTCGGCAGACATCCACGCATCTGGTGTATCCATTGACAATGATGTCGCGAAGATCTCCATTGTCGGAGCCGGAATGCTCGGCAATCCCGGTATTGCCTCCCGTATGTTTGGGGCACTCTCCAATGCAGGCATCAACCTCGAGATCATCAGCACCTCCGAGATCAGCATCTCCTGCCTCATCAAGGGCGGCAGCGTCAAGGATGCCGTCAACCGCATCCACGACGAGTTCTTCCCGAACGAGGCATAAGAATACGTGTATACACCTGTGCGGCTTGTGGACATAAGAAGAGTCGCGCGCTATCATCATATTACGCTACGACGGCACGGATCAACGACGCCCTACCCCCTGCGGAGGACACGATGATCCGTGCTTTCCATCGAAAAGGAGAGCATATAACATGGCAATTCAAATGGCAGCATCACATGCGGCATCGCGCCGCTTGAAGGACGCGATCTTCGGAGCCAATGCGGCGTGCCGCGCTGCAATCGCAGAGCACGGTGAGGAGCGCGTGATCAACGCGACAATCGGTGCCGTTATGGACGACAGCGGTAAACTGGCACACCTGCCGACGGTCGAGCGCGTCTTCCGCTCCCTCCCCATCGAGGACTATATCGCCTATGCGCCGATCTCTGGGCTTCCGGAGTATCTCGAGGCAGCGATTGATATTACATTCGCCGGCAAGCGTCCTGCGGGCTATCTCGCCGCTGTCGCAACGGCAGGTGGAACGGGTGCTCTGCGCACCGCCGTCGACGACTACGTCGAGCGAGGCGATCAGGTACTCACCTCGGACTGGTTCTGGGGAACGTACAACATCATCTGTCAGGAACTTGGCTCCTCCGTCACGACCTTCACGCTGTTCGACGAAGCCAACAACTTCAATCATAAGGCGTTCTCAGCGGCCGTTGATGCTCTTTGCAAAAAACAGGACAGCCTGCTCATCATCCTCAATACACCTGCGCATAACCCGACGGGCTACAGTCTTTCTGCGGATGACTGGGATCACGTTCTGGACACGGTCAAGGCACAGGCAAAGACCGGAAAGAAGATACAGCTCCTCGTCGATATCGCCTACATTGACTTTGCGGGCGAAAAGCATGCGACACGCGCCTTCATGCAGAAGTTTGCAGGACTCCCCGAAAACATCCTGACACTCTTCGCCTTCTCCATGTCCAAGGCGTATACATTCTACGGGCAGCGCTGCGGCGCACTCATTGCTCTCTCTGCAAACAAAACGGTCATCGATGAGTTCAGCGAGATCAGCAAGTACGCTGCACGTGCAACGTGGTCGAATATCAACCGCGGTGCAATGACTCTCCTGACGCGTATTCAGCAGGACAGCGCAGCATATGCCGCCTATGAAAGTGAGCGCGACGCACTATACCGCCTCGTACAAGAGCGCGGTGATATCTTCATGCAGGAGGCTGCGGCGTGTGGTCTGCCTGCCCTCCCCTATAAGGGCGGCTTCTTCCTCGCCATTCCTTCGAGCGATCCACAGGCGGTCTGTGACGCTCTCCACGAGGATCTCATCTTTGCGGTTCCGCTGAAAATGGGCGTGCGTATTGCGGCATGCTCTGTGCCGAAATCGAAAATGCACGGGGTTGCAGAAAAAGTAAAGCGTGCTATGGAGAAAATTTCTTGACATTCGCGTAAAAATTTTTTAGAATAGCGACGTGTGATATTTTCCATGTATCCATTAGCCCCGGAAGCGTGAGTGTATATCGCATCAACCAATATTGAAAACTCTTACTCTCTAGGGGGGAATTACGTGAAAACCACGGTTATGGCAAAAGCAGCCGATATTGAGCGCAAGTGGTATGTCGTAGATGCAGAGAACCAGACGGTCGGTCGTCTTGCAACGGAGATCGCGAAAGTTCTGCGCGGCAAGAACAAGCCCATCTACACGCCGCATGTTGATACCGGCGACTACGTCATCGTCATCAATGCTGAGAAGGTAAAGTTCACGGGAAAGAAGCTGACGGACAAGACCTACTTCCGTCACTCTGGTTATCAGGGCGGCACGACCTTCACAACGGCCGGCCAGATGCTCGATCGCTTCCCTGTCCGTGTCATTGAACACGCGGTCAAGGGCATGCTTCCGAAGAACAGTCTCGGCGCACAGATTTTCCGCAAGCTCAACGTCTACGCCGGTCCGGAGCATCCCCACGCAGCACAGAAGCCCGAACCGCTGAAGTTTGATATTCGCTGAGTTTTGTATAAGGAGGAATCTGTTCAATGGCACAAGTCACTTACTACGGAACGGGTCGCCGCAAGACCTCGGTTGCCCGTGTTCGCCTCGTTCCCGGAGACGGCAAGGTTACCATCAATGGTCGCGAGATGGCAGAGTATTTCGGCCTCAAGACGCTTGAGCTGATTGTTCGCCAGCCGCTGAACCTGACGGAAACTGTCGATAAATATGATGTCATCGCTAACGTAGCCGGCGGCGGTGCATCCGGTCAGGCGGGTGCGATCCGTCACGGCATCACACGTGCACTGATTGAGATGGACGCAGAGCTGCGCCCTGCACTCAAGAAGGCAGGCTTCGTTACGCGTGACCCGCGTGAGAAGGAACGCCGCAAGTACGGTCTCAAAAAGGCACGTAAGGCTTCCCAGTTCTCGAAGCGCTAAGATATACGTATACGAAATCCCCTCTTCCGTTTGGACGAGGGGATTTTTATTTGACATTCGCTGCATATTAACATATTATATGGCTATAAAAAATATGTTTTTAGAAGGAAGTATCGATATGAAAATCTCAGCGAAGGGGCGCTATGGCATCGCATCCATGGTCTTTCTGGCGCGCAGCTACGACACCTCCTCCCCTGTCACCATCATCAGCATCTCGGAGCATCTCGGCATCTCCAAGATCTATCTCGAACAAGTATTTGCACTACTCAAGCGGAGCAAACTCGTCAACTCGATCAAGGGTTCACAGGGCGGCTACCAGCTTGCTCGCCCACCACACGACATCACCGCCTATGACATTCTCTCTGCCATTGAGATCGCACTGATTGAAAAGACAGGCAGTTCCTGTGAGAAGATGGAAAAACTAGACCGCGTTCTCGCCCGTGACCTCTTCGGCGTACTCGACCAAAACATTCACGATACACTCAATGCCGTAACACTTGAGGATCTTCTTACTGCGTGGAAACGCGAGGAGAACAGCGAAACACTGATGTATTTTATCTAAACATCTGTGTTCCGAGGAAGAGAAGCAGACCGATGCAGCCGCCAACGAGAGAGCCGTTGACGCGGATCCAGAGAAAGTCCTGCTCTACCTTGTCATAGACAAGACGATTCAGCTCCTCATCCGTGAGACGCATAAGTGCATCGGAGACGACGATACCGACCAATGCCTGTGCATGGAGAGCCGACCGTGCGATAAGATCATACATCAGGCGTGTCATGATCTGCTGCAGATCACTGTGCTCTGTGAGGAGCGTCAACATTCGCTGATATTCTGCATGGAGTATACTGCGCAGCTGCTGATAAAAGGCCGGCATGTGCTCCTCCATCGGATCCACATCACGCTGCAGATCAGCCTGCACATGTGTCCGCAGACCACTCAGAATGCGCTCAATCGACGCATCGATGGGAAGCGTCTCTGCCAATCGCTTTTGCAGCTCACGCACGAGTGTGGCGAGTTCCTCATCCCGTTCGAGGTCAGAGAGCGCATCATGGATCAGATTTGCCGCATGATTTTGCAGCGGCGAGTTATCCCGTCCGAGCTCTTCGAGGACATGACATGTGTGCTGCTGAATCAGTTCTGCCCCCTCATCCAGATTGATGGTATTCGTCGCGGTGAGAATACGCGATAGAAATCCGTCGCCGATCTTTTCCCGCTCCAGCTGCTCCAGTGCATCCCTTATAGAGGCATACGTCTCCTCCGTCGCCGCCTCCCTGACAAGTATCCGCGAGATACTTGTCAGGGCTTTTTTATCCCATCCCTTCTCGCGCAGGAGCTCGTCAAGTCGTTGCATCAGCACGGCAGGATCCTCCTTCAGGAGTAAATCCCTCAGGCGCGACGAGAGATAGGAAACGATCTGCGAATTCCTCCGACGCAGAAAGGATGCACGAATAAAGTGCAGGATCATTCCGGTCAGCTGTTCCTCCGTTGTCGGGCGGCGCAGATAGTTTTCTATCATTGGAAAGAGGTGCATCTGCTCCATGTGGTGAAAAATCTTGCGCTTGGAGAAGAACTCCTTCTGAACCATCGTGACAATCGCTTGAACAAAGCTGTCACGGCGACGCGGCAACAGCGCTGTATGATAGGGAAATCCGAGCGGCTTCCGAAAGATCGCCGTTACTGCAAACCAGTCCGCAACCCCACCGACCAGTGCCGCTTCACTTACTGCGAGCAACGCACGCACCCAGAGAGAATCCGCAAATCTGATATGAAGGAAAAGAGCACACAGAAAGAGGACTGCCGAGAGCAGCAGTGCGGCATCTGCTTTATTCCACGTACGCATTAAAGCCCCCACATCCTTTCCGTCATGCAGACGATGAGGGAAAGTGCCATACCAACTGCTGCGCCGACCACAGCACCATTGATGCGGATCATCTGGAGATCGGTGCGCACCTTTCCTTCCACAAATGAAACGAGCTCATCGTCCGACTTTTGATTCAAGTACTCACGCACAAAGCGGGCAATCATCCCGTGGTGTTTCTCGACCTCTCCCGCCGCGAGCGATTTCATCCATCGGTCAACACGACTTTGCCACGGGACAGAATGGACGTATGCTTCGATTTTCTGATGCAGGAGCTCTCGTACGTAGGGAATCCAAAACGGATGGCTCCCCTTCATGTGGCTCTCGATGAAATCCGACAAAATGGACTCCATGTCAATGTCCTCAATCAAATGCTCCTTCGCTCGACGCATCGTCGTGCGAAAATCATCATGATCGCTGAGCGATGCAAAGAACGAAGAGAGTGCCTGCACGCCTTCGCGATGACGCGGATTCTCCATCTCCAATGCCGCCGTCAGAATCTCCTGCAGCCGTTCTGTGATCCACGATGCAATCATCGTATCGTCTACGAATGAGAGAACGAGGGCACGGATCATCCCATCGCCCTCATATTTCTCACGAATAGAGGCTATATTGTCATGGAGGATCTCTTGAAAGAGCTGGGTCTGCACCAGCTGGATACCGACGCGGACAAGCACCTGAAAAATCCGCTCTGTATGATGCTGCTCCGTAAAGAGCGCCATCAAGTCTCCTGCGTGATCTTCAAGCGGCAACTGATAAAGTGCCTGTTTCACGTATGGCGTCAGCTCATGTGAGATGCGCGTACTGTCAAGATCCGCTGCCACATAGCGGAGTACATCGATGGCAGTGTCCGTCAGGCGTTCCTCCCCGCCGCGTTGCAGTAAATAGTCTGCGAGCATTGCCCCCATATTCTCGCGTTCAATGACTGCCATAATATTCTTCTTGCTGAGGAGATCCTCTGAGGAGAACGCAACGATTGACTCCATAATCCGTCCACGATTTCGACGCAGAATATCGGTACGATGCGAGATGCCAAGCGGTCGGCCGAAGATCGCCTTGATGGCGAACCAGTCTGCCAGTCCGCCGATCGTCGCTGCGATAAATCCATGATGAATCGTTGATAGGAGGAGACTGCTCCCCTGTCCTGCCGTCCCAACAGCACCGAGGGCACTGAGCGCAAGAGCCAGATTTGCCTGATGTTCCTTCTGCACTCCAATCGCCTCACAGTGTTTCCGCTAACTGCTTGAGATACACGCGGAACGGATCGCCGAGATCACTGCGGCGCAGAGCAAACTCCACCGTCGCCGCCAAGAACCCGAGCTTATCTCCCAGGTCATAGCGACATCCCTCAAAATTATAGGCATAGACTGCATCCCGCTGGGCGAGCACCTTGAGTGCATCCGTCAGCTGAATCTCTCCCCCTTTGCCAGGCTCTGTATTCTGCAAGATGGAGAAAATCTCGGGGCGGATGATGTATCGACCGAGCACAGCCATACGGCTTGGTGCCTCAGCGAGTGCAGGTTTTTCGATCATATCGGAGACACGCATCAGGCGCTCATTCTCCATCGTTCCTGCAACGATACCATAGGAGGAAACCTGTGCATCAGCGACAATCTGACAGCCGAGAACAGAGCCCCCCGTCTCCTCATAGACATCGATCAGCTGACGCAGCGCAGGACGCTGCGGATGGTAAACGACATCATCACCGAGGAGGACAGCGAACGGCTCGTCGCCGACGAAGGCACGGGCGCACAGAATCGCATCCCCCAGACCACGCATATACTTCTGGCGGACATAGTGAACATTGACATCCGTCGTCTCACGCAGGACGTTGAGAAGATCCTGCCGCCCCTTACGCAAGAGCTCGTGCTCGAGTGTCGGCGCGGAGTCAAAATGATCCTCGATGGCGCGTTTCCCATGACCGCTGATAATCAGAATATCCTCGATACCGCTTGCAAGAGCTTCCTCCACAATATACTGGATGGTCGGCTTATCGACAATGGGCAGCATCTCCTTCGGTGTCGCTTTTGTCGCAGGAAGAAATCGTGTTCCATATCCTGCTGCCGGAATAACCGCTTTTCGTATTTGCTGTGCCATGACTATACACTCCATCCATATAAATAGAGCGGAGGGCGCTTGAACCCCCCGCATATTCTGTATGATTCAGCGTGCCAGAACATCAAGTACTGCATTTCCGATGTCTGACGTACATGCCGTTCCGCCAAGATCCGGCGTCAGCGTCTTTTTCTCCACAAGCAGCGTCTCGATGGCACGGAGCACGCGCTCTGACCACTCTGTTTCACCAAGAAAGTCGAGCATCTGTGCAACTGACCAGATCGACGCTAATGGATTTGCGATCCCCTGCCCTGCAATATCAGGAGCACTCCCGTGAATCGGCTCGAACATCGACGGATAGCGTCGCTCAGGGTTGAGATTCGCCCCGGCTGCGAGCCCCATCCCGCCCGCAATCGCCGCACCGAGATCGGTGAGAATATCGCCGAAGAGATTGCTCGTCACCACGACGCCGAACCGCTTCGGATCTTTGACGAAGAACATGCTTGCCGCATCGACAAGCAAGCTGTGTGTCTCAACATCGGGATACTCCTTCCCGATCTCGGCAAAGATCTCATCCCAGAACACCATCGAGTATCGCAGTGCATTCCCCTTGGAAATCGAGGTAAGCGTGCGCTTCTCACGTCGCGCCAGCTCGTAGGCATAACGGATGACGCGCTCACATCCGTGCCGTGAGAATACCCCCGTCTGGAGTGCCGTCTCACGCGGTGTCCCGGGATAGAGCCGTGCACCAACATTCGCGTACTCCCCTTCACTATTCTCGCGCACCACGATCATATCGATATCGCGTGGAGAGATATCCGCGAGCGGGCACGGAGCACCATGCAGGAGACGAACAGGGCGTAAATTGATGTATTCATCAAAGCCACGGCGGATGCGGAGCAGGAGATCACCGAGTGACACATGGTCCGGTACACCTGGATAGCCCACAGCCCCCAGATAGATTGCATCGTAACCGCGCAGGAGATCGAGTCCGTTTTCCGGCATCATCTCACCGGATGTCAGGTAATACTCACATCCCCATGGAAAGTCTTCAAATGTGACAGAGAACATCCCGTCCATCTGTGCAATTCCCGAAAATACCTTTTTCCCCTCAGCGATAACCTCAGGGCCGATCCCGTCTCCTGCAATCACCGCGATACGAAACTGTTTCATCTAACTCCCCCACCTAATTTCCCATAGAATAGGCGTATTAGAATGCCTCTGCAATCGTCTTGATGAGCAACGACTCCTGCTGACGCGGCAGACCGCTCTGATGCAGGGCACGGCCAAAGCCAATGAGGAAGTCCACCTTCTGCATTCGCGTGAGTTTCGTGCTCTCACGCAGCGCACGCGTCAGAGCCTGCACCCCCGCGATGCTCGCATCGCGTTTCAGCTGTACCTGCATCGCGAGCTGTCCCGCAAGGATATGTCGGCGCACCTCATCCGAGATTCCATCCAGACTCTCTGCGGCAGGCGACACAGGCGCTGCTGACGAGAATGCGGGAACGCCATCAGGACGTACGGTGTACTCGGGCGCGGGGGACATGTCCTCTGTGATCGGCGGTGCAAGATGCGACTCCGTCTCTCCCACAGTGGAAAACTCCTGCGGCTTCTGTGGTACGGCGGGTGAGGTGGCGGGAGCATTCAGTGCGAACTCACGCGGCAGCTGCTGATACCGGGGACGCTCAGGTCTGCCTTCAGCATCTGCCGGCTGCGGCGGATGCTGTTCCTGCACAGCGGCTGGAGCGGCGGGTGGCGGCATCGGAACGACACGCTCCTGGGGAGGAGGTGTCTGCATCGGTGCTTGCTGCGGCACAGGCGATGGTTCCTGACGGACTGCAACGGGCATCGGGCCGCGCTTCAGATTCACATCACCGACAAGCTCCTGCGGTGGGCGGCCTTCCTTCGCGGCGAGCTTCTGCTCACGTTTGACATCTGCTGCTGTAATGATAACGGGCTGTGCCTTCTGTGCAGCGAGTGTGAATGAAGGCTGCTCCTTATTGCGCTCTGCAATCCCCTCATCCACCGTCTCCCAGCGGAGGCGTGTCGCCTGCGGTGTATTCTTGGCAGGTGCCGTGCCGAGCGGACGAACAGCAGCATCCTTCTGCTGCCTGGAGATCGATGCCTCATAGTGGTCAGCATCAGCACGTTCCTCCACCGCCGGTGCATTGGCACGATCCGTCACCAGTCGATTTGCATGGAAGAGATCCTGCGAGTCCACCGTCCCGGGGGTCGCTGCATAGGTTGTACCGGAGGTCAGTGCGACGAGCACTGCCGCCGTCAGCATTGTGTTTTTGGATGACATCTTCATGAGTCTGTTCTCCTTCTTTCTCTCTCGGCCCACGTCACTTACTGCATTGTGCGCGCGCCCGCCATAAACGTTGCTACGGACTTCGCACGGAGCGTCGGATTATCAATGAGCTCGAGCCCATACCGCTGTCCGTTTGCCCCACGGAAGAACATCACTGCCGTCTGATTATCCGCCTTCGCCGTCGCATCGACGACGCCATCGCCATCCTCGTCAATATCGACTTCCTTTGCCGTCATGGCAAAGATCGCCTTATTGGTATCCGAGAGATTGATCAGCATGATCCCCTCGTATCCGTTGCTGTGCTGAATACGTTCCAGCAGGTTCACCGCATCCTCTGGATTGATCGTGTTGAGATTCGGTACGGACGTGTCGGAGAACGCATTGACAAAAACTGCCCATGCATACTTGATATTGTACTCCTCATTGTCAAAAATGAGGATCTCGCCCTCGCGGTCGTCATAGAGTGCCGACGCTGGAATCACTCCGACAGGTTTCTGCGGGCACATGATGCGGTAACCGTATGTCTTGCTCTCATAGGAGTATGTCAGCGCGTCGGGGGCAATCGTCTGTGTTGCCGCCGGTGTCGCTGATTCCGTCCCCGCTGGCACATCAGCCGCTGCAGCATAGGAGTTGCCGCAGAGCAGTGCTGAGAGCGAAAGAGCAGCGACGAGTTTCTGATAGCGTTTCATTCATCCATCTCCCTAATCATCTCCTGCACCATGGCAAGAGCTTTATTGACGGCGGCACGCTTAATCTCGGCGCGTACGCCGGAAAATACATTTTTTTCCACCGAAGTTTTTCCCAGAGTAGATACAGCGATGTAGATCAGTCCGACCGGCTTTTCGGGAGAACCGCCGCCGGGACCGGCGATCCCCGTGATGCCGACGCCGACATCTGTCTGCATGAGGTTGCGTACCCCCTCTGCCATGGCCCGCGCCGTCTCTGGAGAGACGGCACCGTGCGCGGCAAGCGTTCCCTCCGCCACGTGCAGGATGCGGGACTTCACGTCGTTTGAGTAGGATACGACACTCCCCATGACGTACGCAGAACTGCCGGGCACGTCTGTGAGCGTACTCGTTAGCAGCCCGCCCGTGCAGGACTCCGCACAGGAGATTGTATAGCCTTTTGCACAGAGCATTTGCCCAACCATATCCGGCAGCCGTTCTCTCTCCGGCATCACTGCACCCTCTCTCCGACAATATCGTATGTAAAGCCCTGAAGGAGACGCACGCGGACAATCTCGCCCGGTGCACTCTCTGCATCGCCTTCGATATAGATCTGGCCATCCACCTCAGGTGCTTCGCGGTAGGAACGGCCCACGGCAATCCCCGACTGCTCCGCGTCATGTCCCTCGATGAGAACATCCAACTCCTGATGCTCCAGCCCGATATTGATCTCCTCGGAGATCTTACTCTGGAGACTCATGAGGTCATGGTAACGCTCCTGCATCACCTCTTCGGAAACCTTCTTCCCCATTGCCGCAGCGGCAGTGTCCTCCTCCTCGGAGTAGGTAAAGATTCCCACCTTATCGAATCGTTGCTTCTCCACAAAGCGACGCAGCGTCTGATACTGGGCGTCGGTCTCCCCAGGGAAGCCAACGATGAATGTCGAGCGAATCGCGACGCCCGGGATGCGTGCCCGCAGCTTTGCGATCAGCTCCTCCATCCCCGCCCGTGTATCGGGACGATTCATCGAACGCAGCACGGCATCATGCGCATGCTGCAGAGGCAGGTCGACATACTTGACCACCTTTGGTTCAGTGGCAAAGACCTCGATCAACTCATCGGTAAAATACTTTGGATAGCTGTATAGCACACGAATCCACGCAATTCCGTCGATCTTTGCAAGCTTGCGCAGTAGCGTCGGCAGCATCGGCTTTTGATAGCAATCCAGCCCATAGTTTGCGCTGTCCTGCGCGATGAGAACCAGTTCGCGAACACCGGCAGCGGCGAGCTCACGTCCTTCCGCTACGATATCCTCCATTGGACGGCTGCGGAAGCTCCCGCGTATGAGTGGGATCGCACAGAACGCACAGCGATGATCGCACCCCTCCGCAATCTTGACATACGCCGTATAGTTTGGTGTCGTCCGCAGTCGCGGTGTCTTGGCATCGTAGATCGTATCATCCTTCCCCGCGATGAGAAGGCGACGCCCCTTGAGTGTCGCCTCGATCACCTCCATGATACGGCTCCACGCCCCCGTCCCGATGATGGCATCCGCCTCCGGGATCTCATCGAGAAGCTGCTGCCCATACCGCTGTCCGAGACAGCCCGCTACGATGAGACTGCGGCAGCGCCCCGTCTCCTTGTAGTCCGCCATCCCGAGCACCGTCGTAATCGACTCCTCTTTTGCCGACTGAATAAAGGCACACGTATTGACAATCAGGATATCTGCCTCTGACGGATCATTGGTAATATCGATGCCATGCTCACGCATAATGCCAAGCATGACTTCTGTATCGACCAGATTCTTTGCACAGCCAAGGCTGATAAAACCTGCTTTCACTGGTTACATTCCCCCACAACTACTCTTCATAGAACCGCACCTGTTTGACCCAACGATCGAGAAGGATCTTCTTCTCTGCCGGGCTATAATACGGCTTACTCTTAAAAATATTGATATTCTTTCCCGCAAACATCCGATAGGACAGCGTCACAGGGTTGGTCGTCAAAAAATAGATATGTTGCCGTGCCAGCGCCAGCTGCGCCTCATCCGTCAACAGCCAGTCGGCAAAATTCTCCGCCGCCTGCACATCGTGCTTGCCCGCACGAAATGCAACCCCTGTACCATAAATCACCGCCGCCGTCCCGTCCGTCGGATAGAGCACACGGATGGGATAGTCATCGTGAATATAGCGGAGCGTCTCACTGAGAACAGCAACCGAGACATCGACCTCCCCCATCCCCGCCTGCCGTACGGGCGTATGCAGATAGCGGGAATACTGCATGATCTGCGGCTGAATCCTGCGCCAAATAGCGAAGGTGCGTTGTTCACCGTACTCAGCAATCATGCTGTAAAGCAGATTTGATGAGGCATCCGCCGCCATAAAATCCGTCGTGCCGATGCGTATATCCTTCTGCTGCGCCAACAGCTGCCACGAGTCAGGAAGATCGAGATGCGTGCGTAGATAGTCTTGATTTATGGCAAAGACGATCGGATCATACCACACACCCGTCCAATACCCATCGGGCTGACGAAATTGGTCGGCAACCTGATCGCTCCGTTCGGACTGATAGGGCACAAGATACCCTGCCGCCGCTGCGCGATCGAGCACTTCGCGGTCTGCGAGGACAAGCGCTGCCGGCGCACTCACGCCGCTCGCGGCCTGCTCCTCCAGGCGCTTCTGTATCTGCTCTGCGGATAGAGGCACGAAACTGACACGGATATTATACTCCTTCTCGTACGCCTCAGACAGTGCTGCCGCAGCCTCCGTCGGCAGCGTCGTATATGCCACAATCTCCTGCAGCGGGCGGCGTGCAAGTGCCGTACTCTGCCGTCCGACGGACAGATACGCCGCCCCCGTGGCAGCCACGAGAAACAGCGTCGCGATCATCAGAACAAAGAGCGGAAACCGCTTCATGAAAAAACCTCTCGAATAGAAGAAGATACACTGTTACTATTATAAACAATTCCCTTGGAATCTACAAGAGATATTACATCTATCCCATTCATTTGGTGTAGGATTACAATAGATATATTACACAAGTATATAAGGAAGCACTGATAAATTCAGCACCGCCATCTTAGCGCATCTTTTTTGCCCGCTTTTCGTTAGCAAATCCTCCACATAGCCCTCGCTATGCGTCCGGTTTGCTGCCTCAATCGGACGAAAAATCTACGCCAATCTGACGGACTTCATTTTATCAGCGATTCCTTAACTCAAACTTCATACATCAAATCTATCCTTGCTCCGAACCTTCATCATATTCAGGCTTCGCTCTTCCGGAGATTTGATGTCTGTCATCAGACTATCCCTTCCATTTCCCTGACATAATTCACAAATTTACCAAGAGTCCATATCCGATCGCGTTTTTCTTTCGGATATGCTGCATGATAAGCTTTGGGAACAACAAGAATAACTTTCTCGGTCTCCATTTCATCCATCTGAGCAGCTGATATACCTTGCTGCATTGTACAAAGATACTTGTTTTCTTCACGAAGTCGATTCGCTTCGTTCAGGATTTGACGCCATCTGTCTTTGCATGTAGTCTTTGCAGCCAATGTGCAAAGCTTCTCTACCGTGAACGTCATATCATGATAGGCTTCCTCCGAAGGAAAAAGAAAGTCCGGCTTTTTATTCCCCTCTGTCACCGCCTGAGCCGTATAGCATATTTTATTTTCATCGAAAATTGCTGCAAGATGATGCTCCAAACTCTTTCCGGCACGACTTTTCCGTCGATTAAGTACTTGGTTTGCCATAACAACAAAATCCTCAACAGAAGAAAATCCTCCGGCAACAATATCGCCATATCTTGCATGTTCAATTGCTCGAAAAAGAGTATACTCCTGTTCCGTCCACCTCAGAAGAATGGAATCGGGATCATTTACGGCAAGCGAGCGATTCATATACACCTGATATTGGATATTTCTCGCGGCCTTTGACATATCTGCGGAAGCAGGAAATTCCACCTTCAACGTATCAATAAAAGAATCTATGGCCAATTTTTCGCGAATTTTCGGGTTTATCCCGTCAGTCTTCAGGGGGCGGTTCGTCTCTGCCGGAGTCAGCCCGAAAGCATCAAGGAACTGCCCGATATCGTCGTCTGTATTGAGGAGGTAGCCACGATAATCCTCCTCGGAATCCTTTACCATCACAAAAAGAGCCCCTGTAAATTCTGATGTAAGTGGGGACTTCCCTCGTCCAAAGCCTGTTATCCGCAGTTCATTCTTACTCGCATACCAAGTGAATGTACAGTCGGTATCATAATCATCCTGCCAGCGAATTCGACCATATTTTTTCAGTATATGGCTCTCCCGCAGTTCGTCGTCCGTCCAGAACATTGCCTTTGCTGATTTTGAAATCAAAATTCCAGATTGGTGTCCCCCTGTCTCTCCGCTGTCATTTGCTGAAAGAAACTTACAATATGATGGAGAACCTTTCAGCACGGCCTCAATTGCCTTTGCCGCAACGTCACTATTCATGCCGTCACCACCACTTTCTTCCCAGTCGCAACATCATCAGAGCAAGTTGCAGCCGTTTTATTGCAGGGGTGTTCTTTCTCCTTCTCAAAATCCAGTTCCTTCATTTTGTCCACTACCAGCTGTGCTACATCAGTCATCAACGGAACCACTACAGAATTTCCAAATTGTTTATATGCCTGCGTATCTGAAACCGGGATAACAAAATCATCTGAAAATCCTTGGAGTCTCGCACATTCCCTCGGTGTCAGCCTTCTTGGATTTTTTCCTTCCTGCTCGATCAGAATTTCCGATCCATCCTTATAGTAACGGGCGGACAATGTCCTTGATATGCCATTTGGAACTGCAAGGCCATAGCCGAATCCATTTCCTGCCGCACGATGCTTGGCAGCATAATTCTGAAGATAGGACCAAAGCTTATCTGTCAAGGTATACTTGGCATCCACATCCGTTTCAAGAATATCCTTCATAACCGGTTTTATTTCAGGATGTGTGATATTAAAGCTAAAAGTAAAACCTCTGCCGTATCTCTTGCGGTCGAATCCGACAAGCAAAATGCGCTCCCTGTGTTGAGGTACATAGCTCTGACCATCAAGCACAGCATCAAAGACTTCATAGTCCAATTCTTCAAGAGAGTCCATGATTACTTTGAATGTTCTTCCCCTGTCATGGCTTTTCAGATTCTTCACGTTTTCCAGCATAAAAGCTTTCGGTCGCTTTGCTTTCAGGATACGGCAAACATCAAAGAAGAGCGTTCCCTGGGTTTTATCCTCAAACCCGGTTGCTCTCCCAAGACTCTGCTTCTTTGATACGCCGGCAATTGAGAACGGCTGACACGGGAAACCCGCAACAAGAACGTCATGATCTGGAATGCTGTTCTCTTCCACTTCAGTGATATCGTCATCCGGCTGTTCTCCAAAATTTGCAAAATAGGTCTGACGACTGTACTTGTTCCATTCATTGGAATACACGCAATGACCCCCGGCTTGTTCATAGGCAATCCGCATGCCACCGATCCCGGCAAAAAGGTCAATAAAAGTAAAAGCAGCTGCATCGGACGCCGAATCCCTCATTTTCCGCATCAAGAACTGCATGAGAGCTGTGGACACTGCATCCTGCATCGAAATATTCGTACCGTGGATGTATTGGGAAATTGCATCATAGACTGCATCATCCAGTCTGATATGTATCTGTTTCGCCATTTATATCCTTCCTTCATTCACGGGGACTTAACTTATATCTGTTCTTTCCCAACATACCAGAAAACGCCCCATATTTCAATGTTAAATGGAAGTTTTAGTATCTCTCCTTTCCTGCAGTATGCTTATGAAAAGTCTGGAAATGTTTTTCCAATAATTCTCTGTTATGCACACTGTGAAAATCATCAAAAACAGTAGTTCCCTTGTTACGCCCATAACAGAAATCAGTCAGTTTGTTACACGCTCTATTTCTTGGTGATCGGAACTGTTGTCACCGAATGTAAAAAAGGATTCCAGCAGACCTCCCTCTCAGAGCCAATCTGCAGAATCCCTTAATTTCAAACTGTTCCTGCCCTTTTATCTCTTCTCCCGTGACAGCAGTGTAACCGTCTCCACGTGCGAAGTTTGTGGAAAAAGATCGACCGGCTGTACTTCCTTCGCATGATAACCGAATTCTTTCAGTATGGCGAGGTCGCGTGCGAGAGTGGCGGGATTGCACGAAACGTAGACGATGCGCTGTGGCTTCATATCGGCGAAGGTTTGGAGGACGGTCGGCGTGCAGCCCGCACGCGGCGGGTCCACGACGACAACATCGGGGCGAATGCCCTGTTTGTAGAGTGCCGGCATGACTTTTGTCGCGTCGCCGACGATAAACTCTGCATTTTTGACATGGTTATCGCGGGCATTCTTTCGTGCATCGAGAATGGCAGGCTGCACGATTTCGATGCCGTAGACCTTACGTGCTCTCTGGGCAAGAAAAAGGGTGATTGTCCCTGTGCCGCAGTAGGCATCAATGACGGTCTCTGTCCCATGGAGATCCGCATAGGAAAGCGCCTGTTCATAGAGGCGTTCAGCCTGCTGTGTATTGACCTGAAAAAAGGATCGCGGTGAAATGTGAAAATGCAGCCGTCCGAGCCCATCGAGAATGGTCGGCTTCCCCCAGAGGAGCACTGTGTCACGCCCCATGATGACATTGTTCCGATAGGTCTGGATGTTTTGATGTACGCTGACGAGGTTCGGCAAATGCTCTCGCAGCAGTCGAACAAATTCCTTTGCACGCTGCAGCCGTTTGGTCGCTGTGACGATCACCGCCATAAGGTCGCCATTCTGCCCGACACGCCCGACGATGTGACGTAGGATGCCCTTGTGCGTGTCCTCATTGTAGACAGGAATACGAAGCTGCGCGGCAATAGCGCGTACGGCATTGGCGAGCGCATTATTCGGCTCACGCTGGATATGGCAGTTCTCCGTATCGATGATTGTATGGCTTCCCTGTGCGAAACAGCCAACAACAATGTTTCCCTTTGCAAGACCGATGGGAAATTGCATTTTATTGCGATAGTTCCACGGTGACTGTGCCGCAAGGGTCTCCCTGACCGAGACATGAGGAAGTTTGCCGATATGAGACAGTGCATCGATCACCTGCTGACGCTTCGCACGCAGTTGTGCCGCATAGGAGAGATGCTGAAGCTGACAGCCGCCGCACTCCTCATAAAGGCTGCATAAAGGTGTGATGCGATCATTGCTCTGCTGAAGAATTTCCGTCAAACGTCCACGGGCATAGGAGGTTTTTACCTCCTCAACGCGTACCGTGACCCGTTCGCCTGGAAGTGCATTGGGGACAAATACGGTAAAGTTCTCATATCGCCCGACGCCTTCGCCGCTCGTTCCGAGCCGGTCAATGCAAATCTCATAGACTTCTCCTCGACCCACGGGAGCCGTCTGCACGCGTTTCTGCGCCTTTTTTGTTTTTTTCATGACTCTCGAAACGTCACCTTTTCAAATACTTCCATCGGGGTATTTAGGAGCACATCCGCGCCGTGTTCCCGGAGCTCCTGTTCCGTGCGGAATCCCCAGAGAACGCCCACCGCAAGTGTCTCTGCATTCCTTGCTGTGTCCATGTCGACCGAGCTGTCTCCGAAGTACGCTGTTTCCTGCCCCGTAACGCCAAACTCTTTCATGATGTGCAGTACTTTCGTTGGATCCGGTTTTCGAGGAAGTCCCTCCCGATCACCGATGATCTCCCGAAACATACGCGGAGGAAACAGCGCCGTAATGATGCGTTCTGCCGCACTTTGATGTTTATTTGTGCAGACAGCTAGTGGAATACCGCGCCGGCAAAGCTCCTCCAGCATCTCCATAATACCGTCATAGGGAATGGTCTTATGCAGGAGGTTTTCAGCATAGCGTTCTTTGTACTCTGCCATAAACCGATGGACAAATGCTGCGTCCTCCGCCTGATGCGGCGGCAGAATCCGCTCAATTAGTTTCTGTGTTCCATTTCCGACAAAATATCGATACTTCTCCGCTGCATACGTCGGAAAATGATATGTTGACAGGACAGCATTGGCACTGTCTGCCAAATCTTCAAGCGAATTGATCAACGTGCCGTCCAAATCGAAAATCGCAGCCTTATACTGCATGGCAGTCTCTCCTTTTGAGAAAAACAGCCTTTCCCATGCGGAAAAGACTGTTTGCTTTCTCAGCCAAGTTTTTTTGCTAAAAGTTCATTGACCATCTGCGGGTTTGCCTTGCCCTTGGACTGTTTCATCACTTGTCCGACCAAGGCACCGATCGCCTTTTTATTGCCGCCCTTGTAGTCCTCTACCGCCTTTGCATTGGCAGCGATGACTTGATCGACGATGCCTTCGATCTCCTTGGTGTCCGTAATCTGGATGAGCCCCTTGTCCTTGACGATCTTCTCGGGAGCATCAGGAGATGTCCACATTTCCTTGAACACGGTTTTGCCGATCTTAGAAGAAATCGTCCCCTTGGCGATGAGGAGAATCATCTCGCCGAGGCGCTTTGCATCGACAGGAGAGTCCTCGATCGTTTTCCCTTCTGCGTTCAGGTTCTTGGAAAGATCGCCCATCAGCCAGTTTGCCGCTAGTTTTGCATCCGCTCCTGTTGCAACAATGGCATCATAGTACTCTGCCATCGCGCGCGAGCTCGTGATGATGCCCGCATCGTATGCGGAGAGTCCTGCCTCGTCCATCAGACGCACGCGACGGGCGTCCGGCAACTCCGGCAGCTCACGCCGCACCGCATCAATTTCCTCTTCACTCGTCACGATGGGTGGAAGATCGGGCTCCGGCATATAACGATAGTCATGCGCCTCCTCTTTGCTGCGCATGGAGAGTGTCATGCCACGCTCGGGATCCCACGTGCGTGTCTCCTGCACAATGTGTCCGCCGTCCTCGAGCACCTCCGTCTGACGTTCGATCTCATAGTTGATTGCATCTTCCAACGCTTTGAAGGAGTTGATGTTTTTCATCTCCGTCCGTGTACCGAGCTGATCTGAGCCGACAGGACGCAGGGACACGTTGATGTCCGCGCGGAGATTTCCCTCCTCCATGCGGCAGTTCGAGACGTCGATATACTCCATGATCGACTTGATCTTCTCCATGTAGGCACGTGCTTCCTCGGCTGAGGACATATCAGGCTCGGAGACAATCTCAAGCAGAGGAACGCCGGTGCGGTTGTAGTCCACATTGGACGAAGCAGAATCCTTAATCGTCGTACCGGAGTGAACGAGTTTTCCTGCGTCCTCCTCCATGTGGATGCGCGTCAGACGAATGCGCTTCTTCCCCTCTTCCGTATCGATATCCACCCAGCCATGTTCGGCGATAGGCAGGTCGTACTGCGAGGTTTGGAAGTTCTTCGGCAAATCCGGATAGTAGTAATTCTTGCGGTCAAACTTGCTGTATCCGTTGATCGTGCAGTTCGTCGCCAGCCCCGCCTTGATGGCGAAATGGACGACCTCACGGTTGACGACAGGGAGAACGCCGGGCAGACCGAGGCAGACGGGACAGACATGTGTGTTCTGCGGGGCTCCGAACCCCGTAGCACAGCCGCAGAAGATCTTGGTCTTTGTCTTGAGCTCGCAGTGAATCTCAAGGCCGATGACGGTTTCGTATTTCATGCCCTTCCTCCAATCGGCGCCATTTTCGTATGGAAATCATGCCCCTGCTCATAGGCAAACGCCGCACGCAGGATCGTCTCCTCCGCCAGCGGACGACCGATGATCTGAAGTCCGATCGGAAGTCCCGCCGCAGTGAAGCCACAAGGGACGGAGATCCCGGGGAGCCCCGCGAGATTCAGTGGAACGGTCGAAATATCCTGCAGATACATCTGCAGAGGGCTCGTCATTTCACCGATGCGATACGCCGGTGTCGGTGCTGTCGGTGTCATGATGACATCCACCTGCTCAAAGGCTCGCGTAAAGTCCTGCTGAATGAGCGTCCGCACCTTCAGTGCTTTGAGGTAGTACGCATCGTAATATCCGGCGGAGAGTGCATAGTTGCCGATGAGGATGCGCCGTTTTACCTCTGCGCCGAATTTCTCCGTACGCGTCCGCGTCATCATATCGACGAGATCCTCTCCGTCCACCCGTGCGCCATAGCTGACCCCGTCATAGCGTTCCAGATTCGTCGCAGCCTCTGCAGGCGCAATCAGATAGTAGGTGGAGACGGCATAGTCCGTATGCGGCAGGGAGATTTCGCGAACCTCTGCCCCCATCGCCTCCATATCCGCAATCGCCTTGCGGACGGATGCCTCAACCTCCTGATCCATTCCGTCAATAAAATATTCCTTCGGGAGTCCGATCTTCAGCCCCTTGACATCTGCACGAAGTGCCTGTGTATAGTCCGGGACATCGGCGCGGCTCGCCGTCGAGTCCATCGGATCATGCCCTGCAATTACGTTCAGGAGATGGGCTGCATCCGTGACATCGCGCGTGAGCGGTCCGATCTGATCGAGTGATGACGCATACGCCATCAGCCCATAGCGAGACACGCGTCCATAGGTCGGCTTCAGTCCGACAATACCGCAGAACGATGCGGGCTGACGAATCGACCCACCGGTATCGCTGCCGAGCGCCCAAATCGCCGTTCCCGACGCCACGGCAGCGGCACTGCCGCCTGACGACCCGCCGGGAACACGTGCCGTGTCCCAAGGGTTGTGCGTCGGCTGAAAGGCGGAGTTCTCCGTCGAGCCACCCATGGCAAACTCATCGAGATTCGTCTTTCCGAGAATGACGGCGTCCTCTGCGTGCAGCTTCGTCATGACCGTCGCATCATAGGGCGGAACAAAGTTCTCCAAGATCTTGGACGCGGCTGTCGTGCGTACACCGATGGTGCAGATATTATCCTTAACAGCACCCGGAATCCCTGCGAGGAACGGAATCTTCTCTCCTGCGGCACGTTTGGCATCCACGGCATCCGCCTGAGCAAGCGCACCCTCGCGTGTTTCCAGAAGGTATGCACCGACATCGCCCTCCACGACATCCATGCGCGAAAGCACATCCTCGGTCAGTTCACGGGCACTGATCTCGTTGCGCGCGAGCATATCGTGCAGGACATGCGCCGGTTTTTCATATAGACTCAAAACAGCTCCTCCTTACCCTTCGAGTACCTTCGGCACTTTGAAATACCCGTCCTCCTGCAGCGGTGCATTCGAAAGTGCCTCCTCGTTGGAAAGAGACGGGCGCACCACGTCTGCGCGAAAGACATTCTCGATGGGCAGTGCATACGTCGTCGGCTGCACATCTTCCGTATCGATACGTGAGAGATTATCCACGTACGAGAGAAAGTCTCCCAGAGACGCTAGTGCCTCTTCCTTTTCCTCGGTCGGAATCGAAAGACGCGAGAGATGCGCGGTTACCCTGAGATCCTGTTCCGTTACCTTCATAGACTCCACCATCTTTCCATGCTTCGGGAAGCACTGATAAACGCGGTACGACCATCCGGCACACCTCATTTTATCAGCGATTCATGTAGTCGCAGTTTCCTCGCTATTATAACAAATCACTTCATCCGTATCAAATGGAAATCACTACACCTGCGGCGGACGGATGAAATCTGCCGAGAGTGCGAGCAGAATCTCCCGCAGGAGTTTGAGTGCCGTTGCCGTCGATGTACCGCTGGCGTCAAGCGGCGGAGAGAGCTCCACCATATCACATGCGACAACCCTGCATCCACGTACAACGGAGAGTGCCGACTTCATCAGTTCGATGAACGTGACACCGCCTGCCTCCGGCGTTCCCGTACCGGGGAAAACGGAAGGATCGAGGACGTCGAGGTCAATCGTCAGATAGACAGGACGTCCGTGGAGGCCGGCAATCACATCCGAGAGGCCTGCAAAGGTAAATGGATGGAGATCCGTATGCCCTGCCCGTGCCCACCGCCATTCCGCACGTTCGCCGCTGCGTATCCCAAACTGATGGATGCGCCCATCGCCGAGCAGATCCCACGCACGGCGGATAACGGTCGCATGGGAAAGTTTGTTGCCGAGATATTCTACGCGCAGATCAGTATGTGCATCGAAGTGAATGATGGAGAGATCGGGGTACCGCTTTGCCGCAGCTTCGATTGCGGGGAGGCTGACCAGATGCTCCCCGCCGATCAGAAAGGGCAGCTTTCCGCTGTGCAGGATCGTCTCTGCGCGCTCTCCAATCATCGCTAGCGCTCGTTCGGTATCGCCAAAGGGCAACTCCAAATCCCCCCCGTCAAAGACGCGTGCGTCCTCAAGATCGAGTTCCTGATATGGGCTGTACGTCTCCAGTCCGTATGACTCCGCCCGCATCGTGCGCGCAGCAAATCGCGTGCCTGGACGATAGGAGGTCGTCGAGTCAAACGGCGCACCAACGAGGACGATATGGCTCTCCTCATAGGTGTTATCGCAGCCGAGAAATGTTTCAACGTTGCGGTTCCACATCTTCGAGTATCTCCTCCACATAGTTCGGCAGAGCAAATGCTGCTGCATGAAGCTGCGTATTGTAGTAGCGCGTCCGAATGCCGAGTGCCTTCCATCGTGCAAAATCGACGCCCTCCACGGGGCGGCGGTTCTTGGATGAGAAGCCAAACAGCCAATGGCCCGATGGATATGTCGGAATATGCACCTGATAGACGCGGCTGTATGGGAACGAATGAACAATGCGCTTGTGCATCCGCTGCATGGCATAGGCGTCCTGCTCGTAAAAGGGACTTTCGTGCTGGTTGATCATGATGCCGTCTGCTTTGAGGGCCTTGAAGCAGTTGCCATAAAACTCTTTGGTGAACAGTCCCTCTCCCGGTCCAAAAGGGTCCGTCGAGTCCACGATAATGAGATCGTAGGCATCGACCGGTCGGCGTACAAAGCGCAGCCCGTCTTCACAGTGGATACTCACCCGCGGATCATCCAGCCCTGCCGCCGTCGATGGCAGATATTCACGGCAGACATCGATCACCATCGCATCGATCTCCACGAGATCGATATGCCGCACCGACGGGTAGCGCAGCAGCTCCCGTACCGTCCCTCCATCCCCACCGCCGATCACGAGGATGTTCTCTGCCTCCGGATGCACACACATCGGTACATGGGTGATCATCTCATGATAGATGAACTCATCCTTCTCTGTGAGCATCATATAGCCGTCAAGCGTCAAAAATCGCCCGAACTCGGGCGACTCGAATACGTCAATGCGCTGGAACTCACTCTGCCCGCTGTAGATCTGACGATCTACGCGGATGGAGAACCGCACATTCGGTGTATGTTCTTCTGTATACCAAAATTCCATGGCCTATCTCTCCGTCATTACATTGAGACGCTGTATACTCATATCCTCCGGTCCTGTGATCTGACAACCCTTTTTCTTCGCATAGCGGATGTAAGTCAGTATCTCGTCTGTGATCTCCTCCCCCGGCGCAAGGATCGGAATACCGGGAGGATAGCACATGACAAACTCGGCACAGATACGTCCCTTCGTCTCTTGGATGGGCAGGGACTCCTTCTCCGCATAGAACGCATCCTGCGGGCCGCAGACCACCACGGGATCGATATACTCCATCTTGAGTGTCTTGGAGGGATCCTTGCGATAGTTCCGACGGATCTCCGCCAGTGCCGCGACAAGCCGCTCAATATCCTTCGGACGGTCGCCGACGGAAACATAGGCAAGCAAGTTTGCGATATCCCCGAACTCGGTCTGGATGTCATAATCATCGCGCAGGATGTCATAGACCTCGATGCCGGCGAGCCCCGTTGCACGCGTAAAGATGGACAGCTTCGTCGTATCGAAGTCATACACGGCATCGCCGTCGATCAGCTCACGCCCATAGGCATAGTAGTCTCCGATGGCGTTGATCTCATCACGAGCATAGGCGACAAGTCCGATGATGCGGTCGATCACTTCACGTCCGCGCAGTGCCAAATTGCGGCGGCTGATATCAAGACTCGCGAGAAGCAGATACGAGGCACTCGTCGTCTGTGTGATATTGATGATCTGATGAACATATCCGAGCGGCATCGTATCCGCACAGAGAAGAATTGAGCTCTGCGTCAGCGAGCCGCCGGACTTGTGCATGCTGATCGCGGCCATATCCGCGCCCGCATCCATCGCCGCCGTTGGAAGTCGATCACTGAAATAGAGGTGCGTACCGTGTGCCTCATCGACCAATACCTTCATCCCGCGGGCATGCGCTTTTTCCGTAATGGCACGCAAATCCGAGCAGATGCCGTAATAGGTCGGATTGTTGACAAATACCGCCTTGGCGTCCGGATGGCGCTCCATTGCTGCTGCGACATCGTCCGTGCGCATTCCGAGCGCAATCCCAAGTGTATCCTCGATGCCGGGATTGACATAGATCGGCACAGCGCCGCAGAGAATCAGTGCATTGATGGCGCTGCGATGGACATTGCGCGGCATGATGATCTTGTCACCGCGTCCTACCGTCGATAGGATCATTGCCTGCACCGAGCCCGTCGTCCCGCTGACCATGAAAAAAGCATGGGCGGCACGGAATGCTTCTGCTGCCAGATGCTCTGCATCACGAATCACGGAGACTGGATGGCAGAGATTGTCGAGCATCTTCATCGAGTTTACATCGACATCAAGACAGGCAGCCCCGAGGAACGCAGCCAGCTCCGGATTGCCGCGGCCGCGTTTGTGCCCCGGCACATCGAACGGAACGAGGCGTGCCCGCTTCATCCGCACAAGTGCTTCCTCAATGGGCGCATTCGTCTGGGAGAGATAGGGCATTACTTCTCCTCCGACAGGAGGCGAGAGACCAGATCATCATAGCCGTAGGCGGCTGCATTTCCCTTACTCGTCACCCAACGCACAGCCTCCGTCACATCCGGCTCAGCCGGACTTCCCGCATGACGATAGGACGGCAGCACGAGAACATCCTTCGCCGCAGGCGGGAATCCGCTCCGCTCCACGACGAGGTCCAGATACTCCGACTGCGGCGTATTGTTCAGATCGTCGACTGCTTTATTGTAGGCGCGATACATCGCCTGAATGGATTTCTCCTTATCCTGAAGAGCAGACTTAGAAAAGACGATTACCCCCGGATTGATGCCGAGATCCCCCGAGCCGATCACATAGTGGCTGCCCGATGCCGCCGCGACGCTCGCCATCGGCTCAGGCAGAACTGCCGCGCCGAGATTTCCGCTGCGGAGCATCTCAAGACGTACCGGAATCTGCGGGATGACGACCTTTGCGACATCCTCTTCACGCATCCCGTTGGCGGCGAGGATCTCATCCGTCACATACTCGATGATCGTGTTCTTAGAGACTGCGATCTCCTTGCCGCGCAGATCAGCAGGGGATGCAATTCCCGCCCCATCGGATGCAACGAGATTGTAATTGCCGTCCGTATAGGAAACGGCACGGACATCAAACCCGCCGGAACGGGCGAAAATCACAGCCAGCAGGTCAGACACTGCTCCATCGAGATTTCCGCTCTGCAGTGCCGCATCACGATCCATTGCACTCTTGAACGGCTGCAGCTCCACCTCGACACCTTCCTCGGCAAAGTAGCCGCGTTCCGCTGCAATAATGAACGGAATTGAGTCCGTATCGGGCATCAGCCCAATGGTCAGCTTCGGGAGCGGCTCGCTTTTCTCCTGCACAGGAGACCCACAGCCTCCCACAAGGAGCAACGTCAGACAAAATAGGCAGGCAAGAATTTTCCTCATTCTGTATTCCCTTCTGTAGGCACTCCGCCGCCGTGTTCCTTCGCCATGTGCTCACACAGATAGCGCAGTGTCCACAGCGTATTGTACGGCGTAATGGATGATTTGTAAGTGATATGTGGAACGCCCGCATCCTCCACGGCACGAAGGACCTGTGTCAGACGCTTCCCCTTCACCGCATCCAGCAGCATCACACGATGCGGAAATGAGAACGCGCCCCTCTCCTGCGCCGTTTGCTTCAAAAAACCTTTGCGGCCAAGGAGATAACCGACCTTCTCACGCCATGCATCCGGCGAAAGGATCTGAACGTCCACCCCCATCGGACGCAGTGCACCCGTAATCAGCGCCGCCTGATCCGCAGGAAACTGATAGAGCAGAACACGCTCCTTGCTGTTCGCCATGGCAAGCCCTCCATCATTTCACAGAGAGACCGCGCATGAGGAGATACGTCACGAGTTCGTCCAGAGAGACTTCCTCTTCGAGCACCTTGCGGTCAAGAGATGCACGCAGGCTCTTGGGCAGACGAACGGTGAGAAATCCATTCATGACAGAGTTTCCCGTCTCATTCTTCGGCGTTGCTTCCTTTGCAGCCGGCGCTGCCTTCGCCTTGGCTGCCGTCTTCTTTGTCTCCTTGGGCGCGGATGCCTTTGGTGCTGGTGCCTCTGCCGTGTGTTCTGTCGCGTCTTTCTTCTTCGCCGCAGATGCCGTACGTTTTTTCTGCTCGCGTGCCTTCCCTGCTGTTTCTGCGTTTACTTTTGCATTATTCTTTGCCGTCTTTTCTTCTGTTGCTTTCTTCTTTGCCACGGTCTCCTCCGTCTTCTTCTCCCTCTTTTTACGCGCCGCTTTCTGCTCTTTCTCCGTCGGCGGCGGATATACGAAGAACTCGTTGTATGCGTTGCGCAAGTCCTCACTTGCCTGCTTTGTTCCAATACCGATAATGTACGATGGATCCTCAGCATTCAGCGACTCAGCAATACGCACAAAGTCGGAATCTGTCGTAATGATAAAGTACTTGCGCACCCCCTCCTGATAGAGGATCTGCGCTGAGTCATAGAGAGCGGAATCCAGGGAATTTTTCCCCAGAAAGGTACGGCTGATCTGCCGAAAGGTAAAGTCCGGGGACTCCATGAGCCGATCCCAGCGCTTCTGATCGGGATGTGCCTCCCAATCCGAGACGACGATCATGCGGCATGGCTGGTAACGCTGTGCAATGTCGATGGTATACTGAAGCATTTCAATCGGCGCATTCTCTATGTCATAGAGGATCGCCACGGTATCGTTGCTCGAATTGAGCATCCTATCTCTCCTCACTCTTCCGCGTCGGAAAACAGACGCCGTGCGCGCTGCGCCAGGAAGGTCGCCTCTCCCTCGAGCACATCCGCCTGTCGCAGATTCGTCTCGGCAGAGCGGATCGTCGCTGCGTTTTTATCCGTCATCCACGCTGCATATCCCTCTGCATAGGCGATATGGAGATCGCAGATCTTGAGACGCAGCTGCTGGAGGCTCTGCATCGTACGGGGGGCGGAAACGGCGCTCAGCTCTTCGCGCCGTTCTTGCCAATCCGCGAGAACATCCTGCTCCATGATCTGACGTGCCATGTCCCGCGTTGTCTGATTCCCAAGTGCTCCTGCGCCGAGCACACGATAGAGACGCATTTGTGCCGCACTGACGCTCTGATCATGCCGCCGAATGATGGCATCCGTCTCCTCGAGATACTGCTGAACCCGCAGGCGACGCGCATTGCCCAAGAAGGCTGCATAATCATACAGATTCCGTATCGATACGACCTGCCAATCTCCATCATCCGAAGGAGCAAGGCAAACCTGGAACGTGAAATCCGCATCCGCTTCATCCTGATGCGCGACGACATCGACCACCGCCGTATGTGCTGCCTGATCCACCGTCAGATTTGTCGTCTCACGGAACGAGAGGTCACGCAGACCGATACGGGACAGGATATTCTCTGCGTCCGAACCGTCCTTTGCAGCATCCGCCGGCGGCCAATCGCCCTCCGTCAGATACGTGTGAACCGCATCATTCAGCATTTTGATAAATGCCGGCTTGAGCATCTTTGAAAAATCCGCCAGAGCCGCAGACGTATCATGCGCTCCGCCGAACTCCGTATCCATCGTCCCGGCCATAAAGTCATCATAGCCCATATCAAGGACATCATCCAGACGCACATAACGCAGAAAGAGCGTCTCATCATGCGTCTCAAAGGCGCGTTCAATTGCGCGAAGCGCATACTCTGGCGTCTTCGTGTAGACGCGAAAATACCAAAAGAGCCCTGCAAGCACCAGCAGCACACAGAGCAGTGCGGCACATGCGGCCTTTATTTTCGTGGCATGGCTCATCATCGTTGTTCCCTCTCTCCATCATGGCGGCTCATGGTGTCACATGGTCGATACTGCCGCCGCCCAGCACGGCATCGCCCTCATAGAATACAATGGACTGCCCCGGCGTCACAGCACGCTGCGGCTCGGAAAAATGTACCGCCACAGTACCATCGCCCTGTGGCTCCATCCACGCATTCGCCTCGCGTTTTCCATAGCGTATTTTTGCCCGCACACGACGAGGTTCGTGAGGTGGCCGCGGCAGTGTCCAACTCAGATCGGACGCTGTCAGCGCGCGTGCAAAGACCTCATCGGACGTACCGACAATCACACGGTTTTCGGCTGCATCCAAAGCGATCACGTAGAGCGGATGCTCTGCCGCAATCCCGAGTCCCTTACGCTGCCCAATGGTATAAAAGGCAATGCCTTCATGGGTGCCGAGGACATGTCCTGTACGATCCGTGATCGCCCCCGTCTGCATCGTCTGCGGTGCGTGCATACGCAGATAGGACTTATAGTCGTCACGGGGAACAAAGCAGATCTCTTGACTCTCCGCCTTGTGGGCAACGGGGAGCCCATAGTCCTCCGCCATACGCCGAATCTCGTCCTTGCGATAATCCCCGAGCGGAAAGAGAACATGATCCATCATCTCCTGTGTCAGATGATAGAGCACGTAGGACTGATCCTTCGCCGCGTCAATTCCCTTTCGCAGATGGTAGGTTCCATCGTCCGTGTGCGTGATCCGCGCATAATGCCCTGTGGCAATATACTGTGCACCAAGCGCCCGTGTTTTTTCCAGCAGCCCTTCAAACTTAATATGGCGATTGCACGCAATACACGGATTCGGTGTGCGCCCACGCGCATACTCCTGCGTAAAATAGTCAATCACCAGTCGCTGAAACGGCTCGGTGAAGTCCATCACATAGTGCGGAATCTCCAAAATATCTGCGACACGGCGCGCATCGTCCACACTCGAGAGAGAACAACAGCTACGCCCATCGGGGTCGGCGTCGCGCGCCTCCTCCGAGAGACGCATCGTCACACCGACGACTTCATATCCCTGCTCCTGAAGAAGTGCCGCAGTAACCGAGCTGTCCACACCTCCGCTCATTGCGACGACAACACGTTGTTTCTCCATCCTTTGCCCCACCACGAAGTTCAGGAAGCACTGATAAATTCAGCACCGCCGTCTTAGTACATCTTTTTCGCCCTGTCTGTGCCCTAGAATCCTCCACATAGCCTCTGCTATGCGTCCGGTTTGTCTCCTTGACAGGACAAAAAATCTGCACCAATCCGACGGACTTCATTTTATCAGCGATTCCTTCAATCAAATGTGAATTTAGTATAGCATTCGCATTCCGAAAATACAAGATATTGTATTTGTGAACGAAGGGCTACACAAACGTATTCTTTTTTGATAAAATTAAAAAGAAAAAAGGGGAGGTGAACTATGGGCGTCATTGGGGTAATCGCCGAATACAATCCATTCCATCACGGACATGCCTGGCAGCTTCGTGAACTGCGTCGGAGATTCCCCTCTGTGGACGGCATCATCGTCGTCATGAGCGGCAGCATAACGCAGCGTGGAACGCCTGCCGTTCTCGACAAGTGGACACGGGCAGGGCACGCCGTCGACGGTGGTGCTGACCTCGTACTGGAGCTTCCCTTTGTCTTTGCCTGCCGCAGCGCACAGGACTTTGCACGCGGCGGCGTCTCCCTCCTCATGCAGCTCGGCCTCGTCAGTCACCTTGCCTTCGGCACAGAGGCTACGGACATTGCCCCACTCGAAAGAGCTGCACGGGAGATTGACACAGAAAAAATCCAGCACAGGATTGCGCATGGGCTCTCCATGGGGCTGTCCTACGCGGCGGCACTCTCCTCTGCCCTAGCGGAGCAACTTGGCATCGCAGAAAGTATCCTGCGTACACCGAACAATATCCTCGGCATGGAGTACCTGCGCGCACTCCATGCCGAGGATGCTGACATCACGCCGCTTGCCCTGCCGCGCAAAACAGCGGAGCACGGAGAGACACGGCTGCGCAGCGGCATCACCAGTGCATCCTCCATCCGCACAGCACTGGGGCAGGATGTTCCCCCATGGGAGCATATTGCAGCGTGTGTCATGCCAAATGTGCTTGGTGATCTGCGTCGTACCCATCCGCACGGACTCCCCTCTCAGGGAGAACTGCTGCGTCTCCTGCGCTATGAGATCCTCACCATGGCGGACACAGAGCTCCGCAGCATCTATGGCATCTCCGAGGGGATCGAAAACCGTCTGATGCGTGCACTGCGTATGGCAGAGACCTACGAAGAGCTGCTGACACATGCATCAGCCAAGCGCTATCCGAAGAGCCGCATCGGACGTCTCGTCATCCACCTACTGCTCCGGCTGCAAAAAGCACAGGCAGAGGAATTTGACCATGCCGGCTGTCTCTACATCCGTCCATTGGTATTTAATGGAAGAGGCAAAATACTGCTGCGGCGCATCAAAAAAATTTCTCCACTTCCGATCATCACGCGTACGGCAGAAGTTTTGTCGAGTGATGTGCGTGCGCGCTCTCCAGCAACGCTGTCTCTGCTGCAGCAAATGCTTTCCTTCGATACACGCGCCACAGAGCTGCGTACATTGACACGGACGCAGCAACACGGCAGTGCTGGCGGCACAGATTTTCTCTCCTCACCGATCTATCATGAATGAGTTACAGAAAGGACTATGTTCTATGGCACCACAAGTCAATCTTTCCAACTTGCTCACCCTGCATAATTTGCGCATGGATCCTGTCCTCGCCGCACTGGAGGACGCCATAATGTACGGAGATGAGGGCACAGAGGAGCGTAGTGAATGCTGCGCCGCGCTGATTGCCGCTGCAGAGAATCTTGGTCTGCGCGGAAATCTGCTGCCGCGTTACCTTCTTCACAGCATTACGCACACACCAAATATTGTCTCGGAGACAATGGAGCGGACGGGACTGCCGCCAGGAAATAGCCTGCGCCATATCTTCCATCAGGATATTGCTTTGCTGTATCCGATCTTCACACTTCCGACCAGTGCATTTTTGAGGACTGAGGCGCTGGACGACTACGAGCCAACGAAAAATGTCTATGATAAGACAGAGGACTTCATTCTTCCCTTGCTCGATGCGGCAAAGACGACGGAGGACTACGCCGAGGCATTATTAACATTCTACGCCCGCTATGGCTGTGGAGATATGGCATCCTATTCCGTGTTCCGCTGGGACAGTGCGGCGCATCACATCTGCGGCATAGATCACTTTGAGCGTCCGCGTATGAAGGACATCATCGGGTATCAGCACCAGAAAGAGCTGCTCATCCGCAATACACGCGCCTTCGTCCTCGGCAAGCCATCCAATCATGTACTCCTCGTTGGAGCACGCGGTACAGGAAAATCCTCTGCGGTTAAAGCTCTGGTCAGTGAATACGAAGACAGCATACGTCTTGTACAGGTGACCAAAGATCAGCTGCGTGATCTGCCCGCAATCATGAATGAACTGCGTCGCTACGCGGGACGAAAGTTTATCATCTTTCTAGACGATCTGTCCTTCGAGGACTCTGACACGGAGTTCAAGGCGGTCAAATCTGCCATTGAAGGAAGTGTATCGTCCTGCCCGTCCAATGTACGCATCTATGCGACGTCCAATCGCCGTCACCTCATTCGTGAAACATGGCGTGAGCGCGAGCAGGATGAGGTCTATCGCGACGACAGCATCAACGAAACGATTTCCCTCTCGGATCGCTTTGGTCTTATCATTCAGTACCACACGCCGGATCAGGAGGAATATCTGGCGATCATCGACCACATGCTCACACAAAAAGGCATCCACCTGACACCCGAGGAGCTGCGCATCGCGGGACTTCGTTGGGAGATGACGCACAGCGGGCGCAGTGGACGCACGGCACAGCAATTTGTCGCCTATTATTTGGGAAATAACGAATAATATGAAGCGGCTCAACAATACACGGAGAGGGCCAATGGGACAGTCTTCACACACAGCGGAAGGCGCGGTCCGCATTCCCCGTCCACATCGCTAAAGAGATGTGCATCCGTTGTAAGCTCAAATGACCGCGCACGTATGTGCAGGATATTGTCCCGCTCCGATACCGACTTTCCGGCAAACAGGTCTGCCGCCACAGACATAAACTGTGGCAGACCTGTTTTTTTTACGGCAAGGAGGTCGAGCATCCCGTCATTGATCGCAATATCGCTGCCGATCTGCTTCATCCCAGCCACTACAGGGCTGTTGGCGATGACGAACAGGAAAATTTCTTCCTCATAGTGCTCACCATCCGCCGTGATGCGCACCGGAAATGAATGCAGGCGCGGAAGCTCCCCGATCCCCTTCAGATAGTAGGCGATTCTGCCAAGTGCATTCTTATAGGCCGACTTTACCTCGTGGGCGATCCCCGTCAGAACACCGGCACTGAGGACGTTGACAAAATAGCGTCCCTGCCCTTCCAGAACGCCCAGATCGACGCGGCGCGACTCATCCGCCGCGATGCGCTCCGCATAGGATTCCCAATCCCCGCCGATCCCAAGGTGCGTAGCAAAATCATTTGATGTACCACTGCCTAAGATGCCGAGCGGTATGTCGATCTTGGCATCCTGCAGTGCGTTCACTACTGCATGCACCGTTCCATCACCGCCCGCTGCCAGTACGCCGGCAGGGACAATCTCACAGAGAAACTGGCTGAGCTGATCCTGTCCATTCCCACGCGTGCGATAGGGGCAAAGCATGATATCGTGATGCTGAAAAAGCTCGATCAGCATATCCAGCTTCCCCTTGAAGAGAGCATGTCCCGAGACTGGATTGTAGATCAATGCCATTTTCTTCATGCCTTATACACCCCAATCCGCTGTAAAAATCGGATGCCGACTGTACCGACCATCGGCAGACGGCGCAGATCCTCCTCGATCAGACCGCGCAGCAGGATCATCGCCGCCACATAGACGAAGCAGCCAAAGAACACCGCACCAAAGGTAGAGATCGCTGCAATCCCCCACCATGCCAGTGTCCATGCGTAGAAGAAATGGACGGCACATGCCATAATTCCGGCAGAACATATTGTCTTGATGAGCTGGAGAAGCTCGATACGATAGCCGATAAAACGGTAGATAAAGTAAAGATTGATGATCGCCGCGACACCCATATCTGCCGCCGTCGCCCATGCCGCGCCCATGATGCCGAGCCATGGGATCGCCGTCAGATGCCAGTTTAGAAAAATCTTTGCCGCCGCTGCGAGCACCATGTTCACCATGGGGATGGTCGGATGACCAAGTCCCTGCAAAATCCCCGTTGAGACTTGATGCAGACCGAGCAGAATGATGCTCACCGCCGAGATCATGACCGCAGGCCCCGCTCCCGGTGCATTGTAGATCAGCGAAGAAATTGGCGTCGCCAAAATAAACACAATGACAAAGGCGGGAAAACAGACGAAATTTGAAATGCGCACGGACGCCGCTGTCTGATCGTAGACGCGCGCCTGATCGCCAAGCACGCGTGACTCTGAGATGGCGGGCACAATACTCATCGCCATGGACGCGGTCAGGATCGTCGCCAGATTGACGAGCGGAACGGCCATGCCGTTCAGATAACCGAAAAGCTCCGTCGCCTCACTGATGCTATAGCCCGCTGCCTCAAGGCGCTGTGGAACAATCATCAGATCCAGATTCGAGACCACGGGCAGCATAATGCTCGCTGCCGAGACCGGAAGTGCCAGCTTAAAAATACGATGAATGATCGAAAGCCGCGTCTCGTAAGGAACATTCGGCAGCGGTTTCAGCTCCGTCCCGTAATCACGAGCAATATCCCGCTCCAGTTTGATATGGAAGTAGACGAGAACAATGAGCCCGGTCACCGCTCCTGCGAAAGCCCCGAGTGACGCGCCGGCGGCTGCGTAGTCCAGCCCCCATGGCATGAGAAGACTCGCGAGGACAATCATGGTCACCACGCGGAAAATCTGCTCTACGATCTGCGACACCGCCGTCGGCGTCATGCGCTGCCATCCCTGCAAATACCCGCGGGAACTGGCGAGCAGTGTCACGAAAAAGACCGTCGGAGCAAGCACCACAACAGCCTTGTAGGCACGCGCATCACGAATCAGCTGCCACTCGATCAGCCAGTCTGCCGCCAAATAGGTCAAAATCGAAAAGAGCAGTCCTGTCAGCACCATGAGCATCATAGAGATGCGAAACACACGCTTCGCTCCGTAGATATCCTTGAGTGCAACGCGTTCCGCCGTAATAATCGAAATCGCTACCGGAACACCGGCCTGCGAGACCGTCATGGCAAAAAAATAAATGGGGAACGCCATCTGGTAGAGACCAATACCTTCGCCGCCCAGAATACGGGAGACGAAGATCCAGTTCAGCGACCCGATCACCTTAACCACAAAACCTGCGATGGTCAGAACGAAAGTACCCTTGAGAAAGGATTCTCCTTTGCTATTCTTCCCTTCCGCAACATTCATCTCACTAATGAGAAACACCGCCTCAACTACTAATTATGAGAATAATATCGATTGAATTATATCATGAACTGCCTCCACTATCAATGGACTTCACTCACACGGACAGATGTTTCAAACCACAAAAAGACCTCACACGATACAGTCGCATGAGGTTTTTGAGAAAAATTATTTTCGTGCTTTTTTGACTGCGGCAAACGCCTTCTCCGAAGCGGCAATCGTATGCTCAATGTCTTTGTCTGTATGCGCTCCCGACATGAATACCGTTTCAAACTGGGACGGGGCAAGATACACCCCCTCGTCGAGCATCGTCTCAAACCAGATGCGGAAGGCATCCTGATCAGCGGCAGCGGCATCCTCATAGTTATAGACATCACGATCAATAAAGAAGATGCCGAACATCGAGCCCGCCTGATGCGCGCATATCGGCACGCCTGCCTCCTTCGCCGTACGCTGCCAGCCAAGCAGGAGATTCTTCGTCTTGATAGTCAGTTCACGGCTGTAATCCGCCTTCCCTTCTTCGGGGTCTGCCGTGATGAGCTTCAGCGTCTCAATGCCCGCCGTCATGGCGAGCGGATTGCCCGAGAGTGTGCCCGCCTGATAGACGGGACCCGAGGGGGAAATCTGCTCCATGATCTCACGGCGCCCACCGTATGCCGCAACGGGCAGACCGCCGCCGATAATCTTGCCGAGACAGGTGAGATCGGGGCGGATGCCATAGGCAGCCTGTGCACCGCCCAAGGACGCACGGAAGCCGCACATCACCTCATCAAAGATGAGAAGCGTGCCGTGTTGCTCGGTCAGCTCACGCAGCAGAGAGAGATAGCCCTGACGCGGCAGCACCAGCCCCATATTTCCCGCAACCGGCTCAACGATGACGGCGGCGATATGATCGCCCTCGCGTTCCATCACATCGCGGATGGCATCCTCATCATTGTACGGAACAGCAATCGTGTCCGCCGCTGTCCCCTTCGTCACACCGGGAGAACTCGGGACGCCGAAGGTCGCCATGCCTGAGCCTGCGCTGACGAGGAGACTGTCGTTATGCCCGTGGTAGCACCCGATGAATTTGACGATTTTATCCCGTCCGGTATAGCCGCGTGCCAGACGCAGTGCACTCATCGTTGCCTCAGTTCCCGAGTTGACCATGCGAATGCATTCAATGGTCGGATAGACCGACTGAACGAGCTTGGCCAGCTCCGTCTCCATGAGCGTCGGTGCACCGTAGCTCGTCCCGCGCGCCACAGCCTCCTGCAGAGCCTTCACCACCTGCGGATGTGCGTGCCCGACGATCATCGGCCCCCATGATCCCACGTAGTCAATGTAGGAGTTTCCGTCAATATCGTAGATATACGCCCCCTCTGCACGTGCAATAAAGAGCGGATTGCCCCCCACATTGGCAAACGAACGGACGGGACTGTTGACCCCGCCGGGCATATACTGTTTTGCCTCGTCAAAGGCAGCCCTTGATTTTTCGGTATGGCGCATATAGCTCTCTCCTTATCCGTTCATCCAGTCAGCAGCATCCAGAGCATGATAGGTGATGATGATCTTTGCGCCGGCACGCTTCATGCCCGTCAGTGTCTCCAGAACAATCCGCTGCTCATCAATCCAGCCGTTTGCTGCCGCTGCCTTGACCATGGCGTACTCGCCGCTGACATTGTAGACAGCAATGGGGCGATCTGTCACCTCATAGACACGGCGTACCACATCGAGATAGGCAAGAGCCGGCTTTACCATGATGATGTCGGCGCCCTCTTCCACATCCAGTGCTGTCTCTTTCAGTGCCTCACGGACATTCGCCGGATCCATCTGATACTGCCTGCGGTCACCGAAGGCTGGCGTGCTGTCCGCCGCATCACGAAAAGGGCCATAGTATCCCGAGGCATACTTTACTGCATAACTCATGATGGAGGTATTCTCCAATTTATTTTCGTCAAGTGCCTCGCGAATGGCAGCGATACGTCCATCCATCATATCGGACGGTGCAACGATGTCTGCTCCCGCCTTCGCCTGACTTACGGCAACCTTCTGCAGGAGTGCGAGTGTCCTGTCATTATCGACATAGTGTCCTGTGAGATGCCCACAGTGTCCATGCGTCGTATACTGACAAAGGCACACATCACCAACGACCAGCAGGTCAGGAACAGCATCCTTGATCGCAGCGATCGCGCGCTGGACAGGACTCTCCATATCCCATGCAGAGCTGCCGTCCTCATCCTTATAAGCAGGAAGGCCGAACACCTCGACGGCGCGAATCCCACGCGCTGCGATCTCGTGTGCGAGCGCTGCGACCTGATCCACAGAGTAGTGGAAACAGCCCGGCATACTCGGGATCTCTTCTTTGATCTTCTCTCCGGGAACAACAAAGATCGGATAGACAAAATCGCGCACCGACAGCTCTGTCTCACGCACAAGATCGCGCATTCCAGACGAGATGCGCAGACGGCGCGGACGCTGAATTATACTCATTCTACACTCTCCCTTATACAGTCTACCAGTCCATCAATCGTATAGGTCATGGCTGTCATGGCGGGCATCAGCGCATAACTCTTTACGGTCTCCGCCGTTACCGGTCCAATGCAGGCAATCTTCGTGTGCTGCAGCGGTGTAATATTGCCGAGCATGCGCACGAGATTCTTGACGGTTGAGGAGCTGGTAAATGTAGCGTAGTCAAACGCACCGTCCATCATCTGGGCGGCAAGCTCTTCCCCATGTTCTGTCTCAGGTACCGTCTCATAGGCTGCGACAACATCGACGGTCGCCCCATGTGCACCCAAGGACGCAGGAAGAACGTCGCGCGCCTCCTGTGCGCGCGGCAGGAGGATATGGGCACGCGGCGGCAGAATCGGACGGAGCGCATCCACGACTGCTTCCGCGCGGAACTCTTGCGGCACAAGATCTGCCTCGATTCCGTAGGTGCGCAGACGATCCCGTGTCGCCGTGCCGATGGCAGCAATTTTAGCATAGCCGAGTGCGCGCGTATCCTTTCCTGCGTGATGAAGTCGCGCAAAGAAATGCTCCACACCGTTGACACTGGTAAAGATCACCCAGTGATAGTCCTGCAGTTTTCCGATGGCAGAATCCAGTCCCGCGTACGAATCGGACGGCGGAACAATGCGAATCACCGGTGCCTCGACGCAGGATGCACCAAGTGCCGTCAGTTTCTCCGTCAATGCCGATGCCTGAGCACGCGCGCGTGTGACAAGAATGCGTTTTCCAAAAAGAGGACGGAACTCTCTGCGGTCGAACCAGCGCAGACGATCTCGCAGACGCACCACATCCCCCACAATGAAGATCGCAGGCGGGCGTATCCCATCACGACGCACCATCTCAGCCGCCTCACCAACCGTCGTCACGTACGTCTCCTGATCGGCACGCGTCCCCCATCGAATAAGTGCTGCCGGGGTATCTGCGGGACGCCCATTCTCGATCAAATTTTTCGTGATCTCAGGAAGATTTGCCACGCCCATCAGAAAGATCAGTGTATCCACACCTGTTGCGAGATGCTGCCAGCGGACGTGAGACTCAGGTTTCGTCGGATCCTCGTGACCCGTGACCACGGCAAAGGAAACCGCCACACCTCGATGTGTCACAGGAATACCGGCATAGGCCGGCACGCTGATCGCAGAGGTGACACCGGGCAGGATCTCAAAGGGTACTCCACGTTCCAGCAAAACGAGAGCCTCTTCCCCACCGCGGCCAAAGACGAACGGATCTCCGCCCTTCAGACGAACGACCGTCTTTCCCTCCTCCGCCTTGTCTGCGAGCAGGACATTGATCTCCTCCTGCCGCATTGTATGATGGCAGGACTGCTTGCCGACATAGATTCGCTCTGCTGCCTCAGGCACATAGGAGAGAATGCTCTCATCGGCAAGATGGTCATAGACAACAACATCCGCCCGTTTCAGGCACTGCATTGCCCCCACGGTCAAAAGGCGCGGATCTCCGGGACCCGCGCCAACAAGAAACACCATTCCGTTCTTCATGCTGTAATTCCAATCTCTTTCAAAATTTCACGTCCGCCGGCATCGAGGAGCTCCTCGGCAAGAGCAGTTCCCAGAGCCTCAGCCTGCTCGCCTGCGCCGCGTGCATCAGAGCGGCAGATACGCTGTCCATCGACCGAAGCAATCATGGCATCAATGGAAATCTGACCATTGGCATCGACCTCAGCATAGACGCCGACAGGGATCTGACAGCCGCCCTCAACGCGACGCAGGAAAGCGCGCTCTGCCTGTGCCGCCGTCGTCATCCCCGCATCACGCAGGAACGCAATGGCAGAAAAAATCGCAGTATCCCCAGCGCGGCATTCAATGGCAAGTGCTCCCTGCCCAACCGCAGGAAGCATCGCAGAGCGCGGCAAAATGCTGCGGATACGACGTTCAAAGCCGAGTCGCTTTAGTCCTGCCGCCGCAAGCACAATCGCATCGAACTCCCCCGCGTCGAGCTTGGCAAGACGTGTATTGACATTTCCACGCAGATCACAGATCGTTAGATCGGGGCGCACGGCGAGGAGCTGTGCGCGGCGGCGCAGACTCGACGTACCCACGCGTGCCCCGGCAGGCAGATCCTCCACCGCAGCGTAGTGTGCACTGACAAAGGCATCGCCGGGATCGAGCCGTGTTGTAATCGCACCGATGACCAGTCCGTCGGGAACCTCCGTCGGCATATCCTTCAGACTATGCACGGCAAGATCGACTGCACCGTCCAGCATCGCCTGCTCGAGTTCCTTCGTAAAGAGCCCCTTGCCGCCGATTTTGGCGAGCGGTGCATCCAGGATACGATCTCCCTTCGTCGTCAGTTCACACAGCTCCACGCAGTAGGATGGATGCTCCTTTTTAATGGCCTCCGCCACATAGTTCGCCTGCCAGAGAGCCAACTTGCTCGCTCGTGTACCGATAGTGATTGTGCCGCTGTTCACTGGTTCCTGTCTCTCCCATCGCATCTAACTTAAAAAGAGAACGCATTGCTTCGATGTAAAATGCCTCATCCTTGGTTCCCGCAGATGACCGCAGCTTCATCATTGGGATGCGCAGTATCTTTCGCACAATCATACGGCTCATGTGCTCAACCTGACGGCCTTCCTCCTCCGAGAGATCGGGAAGCTTCGCACTTACGCGCTTGATCTCTCGCGCGCGAATGCGCTCGCATCGTCCTGAGAGCAGTGCCATAAGCGGCTGAAACGAAAGATATTTAAAGCGTTCCTGCAGAGCCATGACCTCCTCTGCAACAATCTTCTGCGCCTTGACTGCCTCTGCCTGCCGCTCTCCCATGTGCTCATCCACCACCGCCTCGAGTGCGTCAATATTATAGAGCTCAATTCCCTTGATCCCCGCAACATCGGGGTCAACATCACGCGGAACGGCAATATCGATAAAGAAGATCTTGCGTCCCTGACGGCGCGTCATGAGACGCCGTGCCTCCCATGCCTTGATGACATAGTGCGGTGCCCCAGTCGATGTAACGACAACATCGACATGGGTCGCATAGTCCATTGCACGATCAAAGGGGATGGCTTCTCCGCCGATGCGCTCAGCAAGAACCTGTGCGCGTTCAATGTGACGGTTGGCAACATAGATCGTCTCGATCCCGTGCGCACGCAGATGCTCCGCTGTCAGCTCCGCCATCTTTCCCGCACCGAAGATCAGCGCACCGCAGCCCCCAAGACCGCCCAGCGACGCCGCAGCAAGCTCGACAGCAGCATAGCTCACCGACACAGAACGGTATGCGATGCGCGTTTCCGTCCGTACGCGTTTTCCCGTGGCGATCGCACGGTGGAAGAGCAGATTGAGTACCGTTCCGGTCACTCCTGCTTCTCGTGCCAGCGCATACGCCTCCTTCACCTGTGAGAGAATCTGTCCCTCACCGAGTACCAGCGAGTCGAGACTTGACGCCACGCGGAAGAGATGCTCAATCGCCGCATCGTCAGTGTACGTATAGAGATACGCATCCAGATCATCGCCGCCCTGCGCCAGATCATGCAGGAACTGCCGCACGGAGCGCTCCCCCTCCGCGAGATCCTCTACAGCAGCGTAGAGCTCCGTTCGGTTGCAGGTAGACAGAACCACAAGCCCGCTCACCCCGTCGTAGTCGCCTAGGTTCTGGAGCCCCGTGCGCAGCTCCTCGCGCGAGAACGAAACCCGCTCACGTACATCAATCGGTGCAGTCCGATGATTGAGCCCCAAAGTCAAGAGCCGCATTACGTAGTTCAACCTCTGCTTTCTCCATCGCACCATGACGAACCATGGTCAAAATATCGGGGCGCAGTGCCGTATGCCAAAAGCGTGTGCGTGCACTGCTCGACGAAATACTCTCCTGAAGTTCCACGCGCAGAGAGGAGACACGCTCCAGCCACATTCCAAAGGCAGGCGGATACATCTCCTCCAGTTCCATCCGTATCGCACGCGAGAGCGCCGGACTGCCGCCTGCGGTCGAGACGGACAGTATCAGTTCTCCACGGCGTATCGAGGCAGGCACCTGAAACGTTGAAGCCGCAGGATCATCAATAACGTTGACGGGAATCCCCCTGCGTTTTGCCTCTGCAGCCACAGCCGCATTGACCTCGCGCAGATCCGTCGCCGCATAGACGAGAAACGCACCTTCGAGCATCCCGTCCGCATAGCAGGTCTGCTTCCAACACAACCTGCCTGCCGCAGCATACTCCTGCAGCACCGCTGTGATTTTCGGTGCGATTACACAGATGGATGTCTCCGTACCCGCAGAGAGAATGCTGCGTACTTTACGCTCCGCCACCCTGCCGCCGCCGACGAGGATAAGAGAGCGTCCGCTCAGATCGACATTCAGCGGATACAGCACGCATCTCACTCCTCTTTATCGTACAAGTTTTTGCACACAGAAACATGAATCCTATTCATATTCGATATTATACCGCATACAGGCATGAAAAAAAAGAGGAGAAGTCCGAATCTCCTCTCTTTATAGTGATTATCAATGTAGTTATAGCAGCGCCCCTAGCTGGTGCAGCAGAGGATAGTCCGTCATATCCACGCCCAGCGGCGTCACTGCGATCAGCCCGTGCTCCACGGCATAGATATCCGTTCCAATCCCCTTATCCGTATCGGACACCTCACCTGCCACCTTGTAATGCACGCGCCCCTCTTCCATCTCGATGCGCTCGAACGCATTTACATAGTCGCGTCCACCCTGACGGCAGAACACAAAGCGTGGCTCATCTCCGACCAGCTCCTTCGGAAAGTTGATATTCAACAAAAATGGCTGGTCTGCAGCGACAAGAACCTTTTCCATGAATGGAACAAAATAATCTGCCGCATCGGCAAATGAAAGACTGCTTCCGTCAAGCAGGGAAAGTGCAAACGATGGAATCCCGTGGAAATATCCTTCAAAGGCGGCACCGACCGTTCCCGAATAGATCACATCTGTCCCAAGATTTGAGCCGTGGTTGATGCCCGAGAGCACTACATCCGGCAGTTTCGACGCAATCGCATCCAGATAGAGCTTTGCGCAGTCCGTCGGCGTACCGTCAATCGCCCACGCCGCAATCCCAGCTGCTCGATCAAAGGACGTATCCTCTCGAACCTCGATGGCACGTCCGATTGTCAGTGCATGAGACGTACCGCTCTGCTGATGCATGGGAGCCGCAACCGTCACATTATGTACTCCGGCCAACCGTCTCGCAAGTACGCGGATCCCTTCTGCGGCGATCCCGTCATCGTTCAAAATCAGGATATTCAATGTCAGCTCCCCTTCTCTCGTCTTGATATACGAAAGGCAGGTTGGTATGCCAACCTGCCTAAAAACCGCATACACGGATAACATTCATGGTGACCCACCACGGAATCGAACCGTGAACCTACTGATTAAGAGTCAGTTGCTCTGCCAGTTGAGCTAGTGAGTCGTCTGTACCTCATGACGCATAGCTATTATAGAGGAACATTACACGCCTGTCAATCCCCTTCGCGTGTTTTCCATAATAAATCACGCGTACAAAAAAGGATCTCCGAAGAGATCCTTTTTTATTCCTTCACGGAGAGAAGATTACTTCAGCGCATCAGCGAGCTGTGCATTGACAGCACGTGCGGCCTCAACACTCTCATCGAACTTCGCCTTCTCCTCGCCCTCAAGCTTCACATCGACAACCTTCTCAAAGCCGTCCTTGCCGAGAACAATGGGAACACCAACGCAGAGTTCCTTCTCGCCATACTCGCCTTCGAGGTAGACGCAGCAAGGAATAACCTTCTTCGAATCGAGAGCAATCGCCTCGACGAGCGTTGCTGCAGATGCACCCGGCGCATACCATGCGGACGTGCCGAGAAGCCCCGTCAGCGTTGCGCCGCCGACCTTCGTCTTCTGAACGACATCAGCGAGAACTTCCTTCGAGAGGAGCTGCGTGACAGGAATACCGCGGAGCGTTGCGATGCTGACGAGCGGAACCATCGTCTTGTCGTTGTGACCGCCGATGACCATGCCGTCCACATCGGTCGGGGTTGCGGGATGACCTGCCTTGTTGAGTGCCTCGGAGAGATAATAACGGAAACGGCTGCTGTCGAGCATGCCGCCCATGCCGATGACACGGTTGCGCGGAAGTCCCGTGGACTTGAGTGCAAGATAGGTCATTGCATCCATCGGGTTGGAGATGATGATGAAGATCGCATTCGGGGAGTGCTTCAACGCCTGCTCCACAACGCTCTTGACGATCTTTGCGTTGACACCGACGAGCTCCTCACGCGTCATGCCCGGCTTACGCGGAAGACCGGAGGTAACGACGATAACATCGGAATTTGCCGTCGCAGCGTAGTCATTCGTAACACCCTTGACCGTTGTGTCAAAGCCGAGCGCATGCGAGCACTGCATCATGTCCATTGCCTTGCCCTCGGAGACACCCTCTTTGATGTCGATAAGGACAACCTCGCTCGCAAACTTCTTGAGCGCAACGACGTTTGCTACAGTAGCACCTACGTTACCTGCACCAACAACAGTTACCTTCATACGTATTTCCTCCTTAAAGACTCTTGCGTTGCCAATTTTGCTCTTGGCAACACAATTAAAACAAGGTATACCAATAGATTTGAACTATGAAATCATTATAACATCTCCATTCAGAAAAATCAATTACTTTTCCGTACTCAATGTCACAGTTATGGAAAATAAATACAAAATTCTAGCACTAAGCGATGCTTCCTTCATTTTTTGTACGGCCCCATACACCTCGCCTCTCGTGTCAATCATATACGAAGTTTTTTCAATGACCTTCCGTAGCTTTTATGGCTCACGCAAAAATTGAAACCAAGGGTCACTCCAAAAGGATTCCATTACATCACGAGGATTGACGTCATCTTCATCATCGTAAATGTAATCAGGTTCGTGTTCATCCCAGAAATTCGGATCAAATCCTTCATCCTCTAATATTCGAAAAGCCATTTTAAATGCTTGGATGAAGTTTTCTCTTGACGATTGACAACTATAATATTTTCCTGACGTATCATCAGCGTTTTCCTGTATGACAATTACATTCAATATATCATTTGTTTCCGTTGCTTCGATCTTTATGTTCGTACAGCTAACTTCTTCGTCAATTTTAACCTCCTCGTAGGAACTGCCTGATTCCAGACCTTTTAGCAAATTCAATAATCCATCAAATGGCGAAAATACGTAAGATAAGTTAGCGACACATCTTGTTCCTTCCAAACTCATATACATCTTGATCCAACCATATTTTTGTGGCTCAAATGCCACTTGAAAATTTTTGTATATATCCAAGCCTTGTTTTTCAAAAATCAATAGCTTATCTACTTCTCGGAAATATTGCTGTTTATCAAAAACAAATTTTCCTAATTCGGCGTAGTCCCATTTTTCTCGATGGTACATATTAAAACCATACCATGTAACCGTCTTTATCCCAACATCTACCGCTACATCAAGCGGCCAACAGTCAATAACTCCGCAGCCGCATCCAAAAATAGATACGCTGTCAAATTCCAAATAGTCGTTATGCAAGGATTCATATAGTTCTCTGGGTGTTATTGTAGCATGACCTGCTATGCCAGGATTACCTTCAGCCTCAGCAAAAGGACGTTCTACGTCACGGACTTTATCACGAAAATTCTCGCCATTAATATATATTTCCACAGTTAGTGTGGGAAATATATCCGGTCCGTAACAGTAACTTGTTAATCGAAATTCAATAAGATCCTTCTCTGCCGAATTCATGCAGGCACCTCCCACCAGTCAGTTTGCCATAGCTTATTCCTCGATTTCCTCTAACCGCCCCCAATTTGCCATTGCTACACTCCTCCCTGCATTGCCATTCTCTTACCCAATTTTGACACAAGGCAGTAGTTTTTTTCAATCCCAAGTGAAAAAGCATCCTATAAGGAAAAGTTGCACTTGACTTGACAATTCGCCCCCCTAATTTTTCAGTTTCAATCCACGCGCCCCATGCGGGGTGCGACGTGAGTTTGCAGTAGTATCTCGAGAGATTTTGGGTTTCAATCCACGCGCCCCGTGTGGGGCGCGACTCTGTCATGTGCCAGCCGCCACCGTGGTTCTCAGTTTCAATCCACGCGCCCCGTGTGGGGCGCGACCGCTGCTCAGCTGGTCGCCGTAATCTTTTGTGACGTTTCAATCCACGCGCCCCGTGCGGGGCGCGACCGAGAAGGTCAAAGGCGGAGCGCTGCGGGGTATCGTTTCAATCCACGCGCCCCGTGTAGGGCGCGACAATAGAGGAATTAGGCAACGAGTTAGGGACGAAGTTTCAATCCACGCGCCCCGTGTGGGGCGCGACCAATTTCAATGCGTTGGGCTTGGCGAGTATGCTGTTTCAATCCACGCGCCCCGTGTGGGGCGCGACGCATGAGGTTCACGCAAGCGGAACAAGCACTTGCGTTTCAATCCACGCGCCCCGTGTGGGGCGCGACAAGAGATATTTCCTCGAACCAGTGCGGATTGATGTTTCAATCCACGCGCCCCGTGTGGGGCGCGACTAGCAGAACCGCCCGTCATGGACTTCGACGACAGGTTTCAATCCACGCGCCCCGTGTGGGGCGCGACCATCAGCACGGGTAAGGTATCTGATGCGCAGAAGTTTCAATCCACGCGCCCCGTGTGGGGCGCGACGGGCGGCGCGACGAAGCAGCGCGGCTCGAAGGAGTTTCAATCCACGCGCCCCGTGTGGGGCGCGACTTGTGTTTTTTGCGATACACAGGACGCGTCCCGTGTTTCAATCCACGCGCCCCGTGCGGGGCGCGAC
>ERZ773212.44-NODE-44-length-69725-cov-4.537276_pt1 | contig 69725 bp, 50 predicted proteins | sample MGYA00581005_ERZ773212 | MGnify/ENA primary metagenome ERZ773212 (study PRJEB29015, sample SAMEA2738154) | human oral metagenome | biome: human oral; feature: human-associated habitat; material: saliva | place: China | collected 2196 ... | reverse complement strand
CCTGTTATGCAGCCTGTTGAGGGCCGGGACAAGATGAAGGCGGGGCCTTTCAGCCTTGAATTTATTACGGTGACGCATTCTATCCCTGATGCACTTGCGGTATCTGTCAGGACACCTGCAGGGCATATTATCGACACAGGGGACATGAAGCTTGACCAGCTGCCGCTGGACCATAAGATCACTGATCTGCGTGAGTTCTCGCGGCTGGGCGAGCAGGGTGTGGACCTTCTTATGGCGGATTCCACGAATGCTGAAGTGCCCGGGTTCGTCAAACCGGAAACGTCGATCGGCCCGGCACTTGACAAGGCATTTGGCGATGCTAAGCGCAAGATAATCGTAGCCAGCTTCTCCAGCCATGTGCACCGGGTCCAGCAGGTCGTTGATGCTGCGCATAAGTATAACCGCAAGGTGGTTTTTGTAGGGCGCTCTATGGTCCGCAATATGGGTATTGCAGCTGATCTGGGCTATCTGCATCTTCCTGAAAACACTGTTGTAGACCTTAAAGAAGCCCGTGATATACGTGATGACCAGCTGGTGTATATGTGCACCGGGTCCCAGGGGGAGCCCATGGCAGCGTTGGGGCGTATAGCAGACGGGAACCATCAGGACATCACTATCAATGAATTTGATACCGTGATACTGGCCAGCTCCCTGATCCCGGGCAACGAACATGAAGTCTACAAGGTGATCAATAAGCTTGCCCGCCTCGGGGCGCGCGTAGTCAACCGCGATAATGCGGCTATCCATGTGTCAGGGCACTGCAATGAAGGCGAGCTCCTATATTTCTACAATATCGTCCAGCCTAAATGCGCAATGCCTATCCACGGAGAGAACAGGCATCTTATTGCCAATGGCCTGGTAGCTGTCAAGACCGGTGTGGATCCCAAGAATGTCGTTCTTGCCGAGGACGGTGATGTCGTTGACCTGTACCATGGACAGGCTGCTATCGTTGGCAGTGTCCCCTGCGGATACGTCTATGTCGATGGTACTTCTGTCGGCGAGATCACAGAAGATGAGCTGGAGAAGCGCCGCATCCTGAGCGAGGAAGGCTTTGTTTCCAGTTTCGTTGTAGTAGACACTGACAGGAATGAGGTCATCAGCGGGCCGAAGATCTACCTGAATGCTGTTGCTGAAGATGAAAGCGAGTTTAATGAAGTTCGCGCCCAGATCGTGCTGGACCTTGAGAATGCGATGCTTTCCGGGACAAAAGACACTTACCAGCTCCAGCAGAAGATGCGCCGTACGCTGGGCGGATGGATCGGGCGCAAGCTCCGCCGCCGCCGGCCTATGATCGTCCCTGTCGTTGCAGACCTTGCACGGGATGTTATTCAGCATGATTAATACAATATACAGTAAAGAAAAAGGAAAACCAGCAAACCAGCCCCAAACCAAGCATCCGGGCAGCCGTGCGAAAAACTAAGGAGAAAAATGCCGGGTACGAACCTTACACGCGAAGAAGCAGCAGAGCGTAAAACTGTTATTGGCGAAACCAATTACCGGGTCCATCTTGACCTCACAGGGAATATCCCAGGCTATGCCTCGCCGGAAACAGGGGATGAGGCTAATTTTATATCGACTACTACGGTCAATTTTGACGCCAGGCCGGGTTCCAGCACTTTCCTTGACATAGTTGCTGACGAGATCATGACTGTCAAAGTCAACGGCAAGGAGCTTGACCCTGCCAAAGTTTACAAGGATTCCCGCATAAGCCTTACCGGGCTGCAGGAGAACAATTCGGTGGCTGTGGTGGCCAAGTGCCAGTATTCACGGACGGGGGAAGGCCTGCATCGCAGCGTGGATCCCAGCGACGGCAAGGTCTACCTGTATTCACAGTTTGAGGTCCCGGATGCCCGCCGCGTTTATGCTGTATTTGACCAGCCGGATATAAAAGCTACTTTCGATTTCTCCGTAGCAGCCCCGTCTGAATGGGAAGTCATTTCCAACCAGCCCACAGCGTATACGCCTGAAGTTGCTCCGGATGATGACAGCATCCGCTTCTGGACATTCAAATCTACCCCGGTCATGTCCCCCTACCTTACAGCTATATGCGCCGGCCCGTATACCAAGTGGAGCACTGCGCATACCCTGGCCAGCGGCAGGAATGTGCCGATGAGCATATATTGCCGTCAGGCTTTGAAAGATGCTGCATCCGGGGATGTAGACTATCTTTTTGATATCACTGCCAAAGGCATGGATTTTTATAACAGCACATGGGCTGTCGAGTACCCTTATGAAAAGTATGACCAGATATTCGTGCCCGAATATAACGCGGGTGCTATGGAGAATATCGGCTGTGTGACTATCCGTGATTCCTATATCTATGAATCGAAAACTACCGATGCCAACAAAGAACGCCGCGTAGTCACTGTCCTCCATGAGCTGGCCCACATGTGGTTCGGCGACCTGGTGACCATGAAATGGTGGAATGACCTGTGGCTGAATGAGTCCTTCGCTGAATTTACATCGACACTTGCGGCTGCCGAAGCAACTGAGTGGAAAGATGCGTGGGCAACATTCTGCTCTGGTGAAAAAAGCTGGGGGCAGGCTGAAGATGAAAAGCCTACAACCCACCCTATCGTTGCCCCTATCAATGACCTCAATGATACATATGTGAATTTTGACGGCATCACATATGCAAAAGGTGCGTCTGTGCTTCGCCAGCTTGTAGCCTATACGGGCCGAAACCAGTTCTTCCAGGGGATCCATAACTACCTGGAAAAACATAAATACAGTAATGCTACGCTGGATGACCTCCTTTCCGAGCTGGAAGCGACATCCGGACGCGACCTGAAAAAGTGGTTGGGCCTGTGGCTTGAACAGTCCGGAGTCAATACCATTTCTGCGGAAGTCAGGGTTGCCCCTGACTGCACGATCGAAGAGCTTGCTTTAGTGCAGACTGCCCCCGCGGATAACCCCGTGCTGCGTCCGCACCGTCTTGCAGTTGGCTTCTATAATGCTGATGATGACGGCAATATTGTCCGTACTGACCGTATTGAGCTTGATGTTGATGGGGAGCGCACTGTTGTATCTGATGCGCAGGGGCGCAAACGCCCTGATTTTATTCTGATCAATGATGATGATCTGACATATACCAAGATCCGCCTTGATTCGGAATCACTCCGGTTTGCTTTGGGACATCTGGACCGTTTCACTGACCCGCTTGCGCGTGCGATCACGTGGCTGAGCCTGTGGGACATGGCCCGCAGTGCTGAGCTCCCGGCACAGTCCTTCATTGATACTTCGCTGAAGGCCCTGGTAACAGAGAGGGAATCGACAACCTTCCGTTATGCGCTTGGACAGGTCAGTACTGCTGCGAGCTTTTACGTGGCGCCTAACAGGCGTGATGCGGCTATCGGACAGGTATCCGATGAGCTGTGGCATCTGGCCCAGGCTGCTTCAGCAGGGTCGGATGAACAGTTCCAGCTCCTCACGGCATATGCGAACTACTGTGTGGGCTCGGAATTCGACCGCCGCACGCAGGGCCTGCTTGACGGGACTATTGTGCTTCCAGGCCTTGAGATCGACAATAACCTGCGCTGGTTTATTACTATCTGCCGCGCACGTGCGGGCGTGATCACCAACGATGATATCGATGCTGAACTGTCCAGGCATGATACAACAGAAAACCGCGAGTTCGCGTATAAGGCCAAATCTTCCATCCCGACCCCTGAAGCAAAGCAGTGGGCATTCGAGCAGGCGCTGCACAATGGGGAGCTGACGAATTCGCAGATCGAAGCGGTGGCCGAGGGGTTCGGCCTCAATAACCGCCCTGAGCTGTATGCCGGATATGTATCGCGGTTCTTTGACAGCATTGACTGGATATGGGAAAACAAGACGTTCCATATGAGCGAGACCCTTATCTGCCCGCTTAGCGGTGCCGGGCTGTATCCGCAGTTTGCGCATCCGTCAGACCTCGCCGCTGCAGGGAAAGCGTGGCTGGATTCCCATAGGGATGCTGACCGTGCTTTGCGCCGCATGGTGGAAGAAAATATGGATTCTTCCTTACGGGTGCTCAAGGTGCAGAAGTATAACGCTGGCCTGTAAACAGGGTTTGGGTCCGTTTTCTACTATTCCAGGAGGATATATGCCACGTTTATTTGGGACCGATGGTGCACGCGGTTTAGCGAACGGTTTTTTGACTCCCAAGCTTGCCCTTGATATGGGGGATGCCGCTGCCCGCGTCCTGGGAAACAGCAGTACTGCTGCAGACAGCGATGATGCGCATCACGGCCGCCGCCGCGCGCTCGTGGGACGCGATACCCGTGTATCGGGGGATTTCCTCGCCGCTGCACTGTCAGCGGGGATGAGCTCCGCCGGATTCGATGTGCTTGATGTAGGTATAATCCCGACCCCCGGCGTTGCTTATCTGACATCAGTGCTAAACGTGGAAATGGGTGCAGTGATATCCGCGTCCCATAACCCTATGCCGGACAACGGCATCAAGTTTTTTGCGCGCGGCGGCTTCAAACTCCCTGATGCTAAAGAGGATGAGATCGAAAGCATTATGGGCTCTGACTGGCAGCGTCCCACCGGCGCGGGTGTAGGCAGGATCTCGCATGATATAACGACAGCCACCAATATGTATATCGACCATCTTGTGGATACTATTGCTCCTGCGGATAAAGGCGGCACTCGGCCCCAGCCTCTGCGCGGGCTGCGCATCGTTGCCGACTGTGCCAATGGCGCTACATCCGTAGTGGCTCCGGAAGCTTTGCGCCGTACGGGTGCTGATGTTGTGGTCATCAACGCCTCGCCGGACGGCTATAATATCAACGACCATGCCGGTTCCACCCACCCCGAGCAGCTTCAGGCTATGGTCAGGGCATCCGGCGCCCAGATGGGCGTTGCGTTTGATGGTGATGCTGACCGATGCCTTGCAGTAGATGAAGACGGTACCATGGTGAACGGCGACCAGATCATGGGCATACTCGCCCGGGCGTATAAACGTGAGGGCAAGCTCAGCCATGACACCCTCGTTATTACGGTTATGAGCAATCTTGGCCTAATCCTGGCGCTTAAGGATATGGGGATCAAAACGGTGCAGACTAACGTCGGCGACCGCTATGTGCTTGAAGAGATGCTCCGTGGGGATTACACCCTCGGAGGTGAACAGTCCGGCCATGTGATCAACCGTGAATTCGCTACGACAGGCGACGGTACTCTTACTGCTTTGCGTTTATGCTATGAGGTTATGGATTCAGGCAGGAGCCTTAAAGAGCTTGCTGCCGATTTCCCCCAGCTCCCACAGCAGCTTATCAACGTCCCCAATGTTGATAAACTGTCTGCCGGCACTAATGCGAAAGTGCAGGAAGCGGTCTGCCGTGAAGAAAAGCTTCTTGCCGATACCGGGCGTGTCCTGCTGCGGCCGTCAGGCACGGAACCGCTGGTGAGGGTCATGGTCGAGGCCGCAACACAGGGGCAGGCTGATGAAGTTTGCAGGCGCCTGGCTGATGTTGTGGCATCTGAACTGGCACTGTAGCAGCGTTATAGCGTCATCAGCATATAATCGCAGGGTACGGGCCGCCGGGTGCCCGGATGCGCATGGTATGCAGCAGGGAAAGGCAGGAATATGGCTTGGGACAAGGCACATATCGATACAGAGCTAGACCGTGAGGTGCGTGAGCTCCTTTCCGCGGCGGATGGGAACGGGACGCTCCCTATCGTACAGATGGGGGAGCCGGTGCTGCGGCTGAAGACTGTGCGGTATACCGGACAGCTGCGGCAGAGCACACTTGACCGGCTGAAAAAATGCATGCGCAAGACTATGCTTGATGCTCCGGGCGTAGGGCTTGCAGGCCCGCAGATCGGGCTGGGGCTTTCCCTCGCTGTGATTGAGGACCATGCGCGGCCTCAGGCAGATAACAGTTCTGAGTATTCGGATGAGGCCCGGGACCCGCGCGGTATTTCCGATGTCCCGTTTTATATGGTCATCAACCCGTCGTATGAACCGCTGGGCAGCGAAACTGCGAGCTTTTACGAAGGCTGCCTTTCCTTTGACGGGTATCAGGCTGTGCGGAAGCGCTGGCTGAATATCAAAGCCCATTGGTTTGACGAGAATAATGTTGAGCATGAGGCTGACCTGCATAACTGGCATGCCCGCATTTTCCAGCATGAGACCGACCATCTGAATGGGGAAGTGTATATTGACAGGGCTGAGATCCGAAGCCTGTCGTCATATGATAATCTTGACGAATACTGGGCTTATGACCCCGATCCCTCAGAAGCTGCGGAAATATTAGGTTTTGATATTTAGGGGGGCCGGCATCGGATCCATGCGGCCGGATCTTAGCTGAAATAGAACCCGGTGAAGGTATAGCAGTATACAGAATCTGTCCTGCTGATGCCTGATGCGGTAAACCGGACGAGTTCATCCCCCTGGGAGCTGTATATCCCCCACGTATGCTGCTGTGCGGTATTGGCAAGGACGAGCATAGTATGGTTGGTATCGCCTGAAGTGCTGCTTTGGGGCACGGGTATCATCTGGGCGTTGGAATACCGCGGGGAATAGGGGATGTCGAAAGATACGGCCAGGGTGTAGGTGCCTGAGTTTTCATCTACACGATACATGTAAAAACGTGACTTATACCGGGAAAGGTCCCCCTGGGAAACCGTATTGACGCCGGGGATCATGCCGGGCCAGCTGACAGCAGTATTGGTAGGGCTGTAGCCGTAGTTGTTGTTGAACATATACACGAGATGCTGCCCGTCGCCCAGCGGCTGGAGATCCTCATCCTCTCCGGTACCGGAGGGCTGGGATGCGCCGTCCGAAGCCTCAGCCCTACGTTTTTTCCTGCGTAGGCTGTTATATTCGCTGATCCATGAATTCGCAGCCCCGTCGTCAAGCTGCTCAACGCTGTGCTGCCCTGCATGGGTACTGAAATCTTCACTTTTGCGGTAGAGGTAGTCAGAGTAGACAGTTGCATCCCATATCTGATGCGGGCCAAGGAAATAGGTGATGGAAGGCTGCGACGCAGCGGTGCCTGCAGCATCTGCTGAAGTGCTGCCTGGAGTGCTGTCCCCGGAGGAAGCGCCTGAAGCTGATGAAGCAGGTGAAGCAGCGCTGTCGGGAAGCCGTATCTTCATAATAGTTGATGTTTCCTGCGAGCTGACAATGACCGAGCCCCCGGGCACATACTGGATCGAATCCAGCATCAGCCAGTTCCAGCGCAGGTCATTGTCTGTGGACAGCGGCCGCCTGGTGGTTTTGCGGTAGTCGTTGAGCAAGGTGCTGAAATTGATGTATTCGGTTGCAGTGCCTGTGACGCTGCTGACCTTCACTATGAGGTTGTTCGTATCAAGCTGTGATTTATCCGAAGCGATAAGGAGGAGGTTCCCCTGGCTGTCAAAAGTGTGGGTGCTGTTTATCTGGTAGATGCTGGGGATGTTGAAAATGCTGACCAGCTTGCCCCGGCTGTCCATTGCACTGATCTGGTTGAAGTTGCTGACGTAGTACATAAGGCCGTCGTGGAAGGAAAAATTTTTCCCATGGTTGTTCATCATGGGGAATTCAGCGCGCAGTATCCCGTCTGCGTCATACAGGTAAACGTAGTCACGCGAATTCGTCCCCAGCCCGAAGACTGCGAACAGCCCCTGGGCAAGCCCGGCGCGGATACCCTTATCGGTTTCCCTGAACCGTGCTGCAACAGTTTTTTTCAGCCTGACAGGCGCAGAACCCCACAGGTCGCCCGTGACATAAGTGAACTTATGTATGTCCGTATGGCCGTCTTCGTAAGTGACAGTATAGGTCACTGTATTTTTTGCCGCAGGGATAAGCCCGATAACGCTGAATTCATGGGATGTCTGATATATCCGGTCCTGGAAGGCGCTGCGGGTGAAAGCGGGATAGGACCTGTCTTCCGGTGTTGACACAGTATAGCTGACTTTTGCAGGGGAATCGGTCTCAAAGTACGTGTACAGCGATGTCGTATTTGTACCGTATGGATTGGCAAGGACCAGCATATTGCCGGGTGTGTAGCGGCGTGATTTTTTGTAATTGTCGATTTTCTGCTGTGCCTGGTCCTGATAGTCAAGTGTATAGATTTTCTTTATCCGGTCTGTAAGGACAGTGGTAGCAGCAAGGCTGTTTTTCGCACGGTAATACTGCCGGGTCGTCCATATCCCCAGCACGCCGATCATTGCAATAACAGTAAGGATGAGGATCCATTTGAATGCCCGGTAACGCGGTTTTTCGGCCATATTTTTGCGCTGGCTGGTCCGTATATCATGTGCCCTCAGGAAAGCCTGCCCGGTGCCGGCAGCACGCGTTCCGGGATCAGGGATTACAGCTACATGTGAGGGGTTGCGTCCGGCAGCTTCCTGCGGGTCCCGTCCGTCTGCCGCGCGGGAAGGGCTGCTATGGATGTCGGACATATATCCCCCTGGTGCTGTTTACTGCTGTCTGTCTGAATGCCGATAGACCAATATTTTCCATTTTAATACTAATATCCTGCCTGCCTATTCCGATTCCGGCCGTGTGCGGTTTTGCCCGATGAGTACGCTGAAAGATATGTCTATACAGGAATTTGATTACTGGCATCAGGACAGGCATGTCAATCCGCAGCATCTGGAATCAGTCGCAGCTTTCCATAGGGCAGGGATCAAAGACGCAGCGGGGCATGGGGGCGGGCTTGGCGTTGAGATCGAACACCTGCCTGTCCGGACGGCAGATAACCCTGTTTCTGCACCGGAAGGTACGGCTGTCACCTATGCTGAGGAACATGGCATCCGCAGCGTACTGGAAGACCTCAGAGGGCTGTATGATCCCGCTGAAGAGGTGTACGAGGGGGATGCCCTGCTGGGCCTGGGGAAAGAGGGTATCAGGATCTCGCTGGAGCCCGGCGGGCAGATAGAATGCTCATTCAGTGTGATACATTCTGCCGGCGGGCTGGAAAGGCTTTATGCCGATTTCCGCCGGAGCATCGGGCCGATCCTGCGCCGGCACGGCGTACAGCTGGTAACTCAGGGATACCAGCCGCATTCCCTCAGCGAAGATATCGATGTCATCCCCAGGAAGCGCTACCAGTGTATGGACGCCTACTTTGGCAGGATGTCGGGTTTCGGGCGCAATATGATGCGTGCATCAGCATCTGTGCAGATCAGCATTGATTATTTCAGTGAAGAAGATGCTGTCGCTAAAATGCGTACCGGGACAGCGCTGGGTCCTGTCCTTGCTTACTTCTTCCGCAATTCCCCCTATTTTGAAGGGCAGGCCAGCCCTTACCGCCTTCTGCGGCAGCATTTCTGGACACGTATCGGGAATAGCCGCGCCGGTGTTGTGCCGGGGCTTTTTGACGGCAATTTCGGCTTTGAACAGGCTGCATATAATGTCCTCGCATCGCCCCTTATGGTTGCGGATGTTACGTATACCCCTGAATATGCGCAGGAAAGTGACCCTGTCCGCATGGCGGCCTTTGACAATGCTGCCGATGTGTATCCTGACCGTGTGCTCAATGAGTATGAGATATCCCATATTATCTCTACGCATTTTAATGATGTGCGCCTGAAGAACTTTATTGAGCTGCGGCACTGGGATTCGCTTCCGATAGGGCGGGCCTTACAGCTGCTCCGCTGCGTTGCGCATGTGTTCTATGACCGGGAAGCATTCACAGAGGCCAGCAGCTATGTCAGCGGGATCCGGGAAGTTGATGTCGAAGAGTGCAAGCTCGGCCTCCAGGTGTATGGCGATGCTGCGCTGCCGTACGGTCGGCCGCTTGATTTCTGGCGGGCGCTTCTGGGCCTTGACGGGGACGGAACATATCGCGGGCGTTAGCTATCTTTGTAATGTTTGTATAGGACTTGTGAGCTGCTTGAGGAGGCGGTCTTAATGGAGTCAAAGCTTGAAGCAGTCACCCAGCTGGCGAAAAGGCGGGGATTCGTATTCCCTGCGGGGGAGATCTACGGAGGCACACGTTCCGCATGGGATTACGGCCCTCTGGGCGTTGCACTTAAAGACAATATCAAGCATGAGTGGTGGCGTTCCATGGTGACCACGCGCGGCGATGTAGTCGGTGTTGACACGTCAGTCATCCTTCCCAGCGAAGTATGGGTCGCTTCCGGGCATGTCAATGTTTTTAATGACCCGCTGGTCGAATGCCTGAACTGCCACAAGCGCTTCCGTGCAGACCACCTTGAAGAGCATTATGAGGCTAAACATGGCCATACGCCTGAGGATATGGGTGTTATACCGTGCCCTGAGTGCGGCACTATAGGCAAATGGACCCAGCCCCGCGATTTCAATATGATGCTCCGTACCCATCTGGGGCCTGTTGAAGATGATAATTCGCTGCATTATCTCCGCCCGGAAACAGCGCAGGGGATTTTCGTTGATTTTGCGGAAGTCCTGGGGACTTCCCGTCAGAAACCGCCTTTCGGCATCGCCAATATGGGCAAAAGCTTCCGCAATGAGATCACTCCGGGGAATTTCATTTTCCGTACACGCGAGTTTGAGCAGATGGAGATGGAATTCTTCGTTGTCCCGGGGACCGATGAAGAGTGGCATCAGTACTGGATCGATGCACGCCGCCAGTGGTATGTCGATCTTGGTATTGACCCTGATAACCTCCGCCTGTATGAGCATCCGAAGGAGAAACTGTCCCATTATTCCAAGCGTACAGTGGATATTGAGTATAAGTTCGGTTTCCAGGGCTCTGACTGGGGGGAGCTTGAAGGCATAGCAAACCGCACCGACTATGACCTGAACACACATTCGCAGCATTCCGGCAAGGACCTGAGCTATTTTGACCAGGCTTCCGGCGAGCGTTTCATACCGTACGTGATAGAGCCTGCCGCAGGGCTGACCCGTTCGCTTATGGCATTCCTTGTTGATGCGTATGATGTGGATGAAGCCCCTAATACTAAGGGAGGGGTTGATACCCGTACGGTCCTGCGCCTTGATCCGCGGCTGTCGCCGGTGAAAGCGGCGGTTTTCCCGCTGTCGAGGAAACCCGAACTCCAGGGCATTGCCCATAATCTTGCTGATGAGCTCCGCGAGGATGGCTGGGATGCCGATTACGATGAGGCGGGCGCTATTGGACGCCGGTACCGCCGCCAGGATGAGATCGGTACTCCGCTGTGCGTTACTGTTGATTTTGATACGCTGGATGATAATGCTGTGACTGTCCGTGAGCGCGATACCATGAAGCAGGAGCGTGTAGCCCTGGACCGTGTTGCAGGCTATGTAGGGGCGTTTATTAAAGATAAGCGCAATGCGTATCCGCGCACCCCTGAAGCTGTCCGCGCGGCTGCCGCTGCATAGGTCCGGTGTTTTTATGGCAGGGTTGGGCCAGAAAGGGGTTTTGCCCGGCTTCATGCTCGGTACCCATACAGTAAGCGTGCCCGTTATCCTGTCGCCGATGGCGGGAGTGACGAACTGGCCGTTCCGGGTCTTATGCGAGGAGTATGGCCCTGACGGGCTGTATATTGCAGAGATGGTCACTGCGCGTGCTTTGACTGCGCGCAATCCTAAAGCTTTCCGTCTGTGCCGCTTTGCTCCTTCGGAAAAATTCCGTTCCCTCCAGCTGTACGGGGTTGACCCTGCGATCGTTGAAGAGGCAGCCCGGATGGTCGTTGACGGCAATATGGCAGACCATATTGACCTTAATTTCGGCTGTCCGGTCCCTAAAGTCACCCGCCGCGGAGGGGGGTCTGCCCTGCCATGGAAGACGGGGCTCCTCAAGGATATTATCCGCAGGGTGGTGCGTGTGTGCAGCCCTGCCGGTATCCCGGTAACAGCAAAGATCCGCGTGGGTATTGATGATTCGCATGAAACGATGGTTGAAGCTGCGCATATCATAGAGTCTGAGGGATGCGCTTATGTTACCCTCCACGCCCGTACAACAGCCCAGTATTACGGAGGGCATTCTGACTGGTCGCAGATAAGCAGGCTGAAAGAGTGTGTATCAATACCTGTTATAGGGAACGGCGATATCTGGACTGCAGAAGATGCCCTTGCCATGTCCCGCCAGACCGGGTGCGACGGTGTAGCTGTTGGGCGGGGATGCCAGGGGCGTCCGTGGCTTTTTGCTGATATCAGGAATGCGTTCGCCGGCAGCAACAGCCGTACTGATCCGGATCTCGGGCAGGTCGCCCGGGTGATTATGAGGCATGCGCAGCTGCTGACTGAATATTGCGACGGCGATGAGCAGATGGCTGTCCGCGACCTGCGCAAACATATTGCGTGGTACCTTAAGGGTTTCCCTGTTGGAGGGCATACCCGGTCGGCTTTTATGCGCTGCGAGTCGCTGGCTGACGTGCGCCGCGAGCTGGACAGGCTTGACCCCGGCGCACGCTTCCCCCGGGAGCTTACCGGTAAGCCACGCGGGCGGACGCGCTATGCCAGAAAGGTCCATCTGCCGTATGGGTGGCTGGAATCGCACTCCCTTACCGATGCTGAACGTGCAAACATATTTGAGGGCGATGTTGATGATGCGTCATACTGACCACAAGGGGAGGGGAATGATCCCTCAGCCCCTCCATCGCAAATCCCATCCCCGCCCGGCAGCATACCGGCGGCATGCCCGATCCCATGTTTCAGCAGATATTCACAATTCCTTCATAAAGTTATACTTAAAACACACATTTTTTACGAAATGTCTTTATTTTTTGCGAACATTTATATGTAATAGTTTTTTGCGTTAAAGTTGTGTATAGCGTTGAAAATTGCATAACGACAGGAGCAGCATGACCGACCTTGACCCAAATGAAGAGATGAACAGTAAGACAGTCATTAAGGTTGTAGGCGTCGGCGGTGGCGGCGGGAATGCTGTCAACCGTATGATCGACGAGGGCATTGCAGGCGTTGAGTTTGTAGCTGTTAATACTGATATGAAGGATCTTAACAAAAGCGATGCGGATGTGCGCATCGCTCTGACGGATTCTTCCAGCCGGGGCCTTGGGGCCGGTGCAGATCCTGAGCGTGGTGCAAAGGCCGCGCAGGACCACCAGAGTGAGATCGAGCAGGTCCTTAAAGGCGCAGATATGGTATTCGTGACTGCCGGGGAAGGCGGCGGCACCGGTACCGGCGCCAGCCCGATTGTAGCGCGGGCTGCACGCCAGCAGGGTGCCGTGACTATTGGTGTGGTAACGAAACCTTTCAGTTTTGAAGGCGGGCGCCGCGCGGCGTCGGCTGAAGACGGGATCGAGAAGCTCCGCAAGGAAGTGGATGCCCTTATCGTCATCCCGAATGACCGCCTCCAGGATATGGATATCAAGGGCATGAATATCCGCGAAGTATTCCAGATGGCTGATACCTCCCTTATGTCGGGAGTGCGCTGCATCACAGACCTGATCTCCAGCACTAACCCCACGATCAACGTTGATTTTCAGGATGTCAGTTCTGTCCTGCAGAATGCAGGGACGGCGATGTTCGGTATCGGGCATGCCCGCGGTGAAGACAGGGCTGTCCAGGCGGCTGAGATCGCTGTCAACTCGCCGCTCCTTGATACCCCTATTGATGGTGCTACCAGCCTCCTGGTAAATATTGCGGGTCCGACTGATATGGGCTTTGAAGAGTTCACCCAGGCATCTGAGCTTGTTAATAAGTATGCTGCTAAAGGGGCAAATATTATTATCGGCCTGGTCAATGATGATGCTTATGGTGATGAGGTAGTCGTCTCTGTTATTGCAACAGGTTTTGAAGGGGTCGCCCGGGATGAAAGCCGTGCTCCTGGCCGCAGCATTCCAAGCCAGCTGATAGCAGATGAAACTTCTGAAGAGCCTGTTATTGGCAGGGCCGGTGCCGGCGATACCGCTGCTGATGCTTCTGCATACAGGGAAGCTGCGCCGCATGCTGAGCCCGCCGGTACTGCTGATGATACAGGTGAACGCCCTGCAGTATCTGAGGCTTCCCAGCCGCATCCGCAGGAACAGCACAGCCAGGATACGCAGCCGGCACAGCCCGCGCAGCCGGCCCGGCCAAAACAGGATGATACCCCTGAAATACCTGAAGCCGACCCTGACGATGGCCTTATTATCCCTGACTTCCTGCGCTGAAGCAGGGAATTACCTTAAGGAGGTATGATGGCGAACCCTTTTAAAGGCGCTATGTCATTCTTCGGGCTGGCAAGTACCGAAGATGAAGACCGGGATATAGAGGAATACTCGGCCGAACCGTCGAATCCGACTTTCGATGATGACGAGGATGTTGCCCCCCGCCCTTCTTACGCGACTGAGTCCGCTCCGCCATCTTCCGTCACACATACCCCAACCCCGAGGTCGCGCATGAACCGCATCACAACGATCCATCCTAAAACATATGAAGAGGCACAGCTGGTGGGCAGGGCTATCCGCGACGGCGTCCCTGTCGTGCTTAATCTGACCGGTGTCCCTGAGGCGGTTGCCTACCGTATTGTTGATTTTTCTGCAGGCGTAGTTTTCGGGGTCCGCGGGTCCATCGAACGTGTCACCCCGCGTGTTTTCCTCCTGAGCCCTGCCCAGGTCAACATCAAGGTTGAGCAGGCGGCCCAGGACAGTACTGCTGCCGGGCTTTTTGACTGAGAGCTCCTGCCCCTGTTCTGCCCTCTGCACCTCTGAGCGGTTTTGCTGACCCTGTACTGCTTTTCTTCTTAGCGGTCAGCAGATTCACAGGTACCATACCGCAAGGCGGATATAATGTTCCTTATGTCTCTATTCTTCGTACTGCGCATTATCCGCATCCTGCTCAGCGCGTACCTGTTCGTGCTTACCGTGCGGGTTGTCCTGGACTGGGTTGCCCTTCTCAGCAGATGGCAGCCGGGACGGATCGCGTACCCCGTTGTGAATGCTGTTTATACAGTGACTGAGCCTCCCCTGCGCCTGATGCGGCGCATCATCCCTCCGCTCAGGATCGGGCCGGTCGCCCTTGACGTGGGTTTTATGATCCTGTATTTCGGCATAACCATGGTCACATATTTCCTGCCGTAGTCCTGAGGCCTGCGTACGCAGCTTCTGTGCTGTACCGGTGTGCAGCCTTGCCGGCAGGGAGGCAGAGGGGCTGTCCAGATAAGGCTAACCCAAAGCTAACAGGACGGTCAGGATACTGTTTTACAACAATCGTGATACCATAATTAGTGGTAGTATATTGGACAATTGCATACCGGAGCAGATATGGCACTTTTAACACCAGGAGATATCCGTAATAAGAAGATTCCTCTTGCGGGTCGTTTTCAGCAGGGCTACAACCTGGATGAAGTTGACGATTTCCTCGAGGAGTGCGCCCAGACGGTTGATGAGCTTGGAAAACAGTATGCGACGCAGACCCAGTCCCTGGGCCCTGATGTTGCGGCTTTGAATACTCAGGTATCACAGCTGACGGGGGAGAATACAAGGCTCCGCAGCGAGCTGAGTGCTGCGCAGGAAAAGCTCCAGCAGAGTTCAGCTTCTTCATCGGAGGCGGAGTCGTCACTGCGGAGTGAACTTGATTCAGCCAACGACCGGGTCAAGACCCTAACTGGCCAGGTTGACCAGGCAAAAGTCCAGATGGACACTCTAAACCAGCAGAATGAGCAGCTTAAAACACAGGTCGATCAGCTGAACGACCAGATCAACCAGCTGACAGACCAGGCTGCACAGGGCAGCTCTGCTTCCGAGGCTTTGCAGCAGCAGCTTACCGGGCTCCGTAATGAGAGAGACGAATATATGAAGCGTGGGGAAACGCTTACTCAGGAGCTGCAGAATTCGCAGCTTGCCGTACAGGAAGCAAACCGTAAGGCTGAGGACGCCGAGCATCGCCTCCAGGAAGCTGCCCAGCGTGTGCAGGAGTCAAACCAGCGGGCCGAGGAGGCCAGCAGGCAGGTTGAGGCTATGCAGGCACAGCTGGCAACGATGCAGAACGAGCTCAATGAATCCGCGCAGCGCGAGGAAACGCTGCGGCAGCAGGTTTCTGCCTCGGAGCCGAGCACCGAGACCGGCAGCCTGGAGAAGATCGCTGCAGCTGCTTCAGATGATCGCAAGAGCACATCGGAGAAGGCAGCCCAGATGCTCGCTATGGCTATGGAACTGCATGACAAGTATGTCAACCGCGGCAAGGATGAGGCAAACCAGCTTGTTAACGAGGGGCATTCCCAGCACGACCAGATCATTTCTGAGGCTGACCAGTATGCCAAGGAGACCCGCGCAACGGCTGATGCTTACTCCACAAAGACCCGTAATGATGCAGACAACTACTCTGCAGTAACACGCAGTGAAGCTGATGAATACAGCAAACAGCAGCGTTCCGACAGCGAAGCATATGCTGCACGGGTACGTCAGAATGCTGATGCTTACTCCACAAAGACCCGCGGCGATGCTGATATGTATTCACGCCAGGTCAAGGATAAGCTGTATGCAGATTCCAAGGTTATTGAAGGCAATATTGACAGCCTGAAACAGTTTGAGTCGGATTACCGCGGACGTTTGACGAGCTTCCTTTCCCAGCTTTCTGACCAGATCAATAATACCGATAATTATTCAGGGGGTGCCCAGCAGGATGCCGGCAGCTCCCAGACCAAGTAAAGCCCAGGGCTATCCTGTGGATAAGCAGGTATCGGGACGGCTGTACGGCAGTATCCGCTGTATAGCCGTTTTTGCAGTTGTGGCAGTTTTTGGCCTGTGCGCAGACCAGGCGGCAAAAGCCTGTGCGCTGCGGGGGCTTAGCGGGGGCAGAGCCATAACCGTTATCCCGAATGTGATAAGCCTGGAGCTTTACAGGAATGCCGGCGCATCCCTGGGATTCGGGTCTTCGGTGACTGCAGTGATTTCCGCTGCTGCTTTGTGCGCCTGTGCTGCGCTTATAATTGCGGGCATCCGGTCTGATTCGCCTGCATGGTCCTGTGTGTTGGGGCTGGCGCTTGCCGGTGCAGGAGGCAATGCGATCGACAGGATCGTTTATGCCGACGGTTTCATGGACGGCAAGGTCGTTGATTTTATCAACTATGGCTGGTCGGTAGGGAATCTGGCCGATGTGTTCCTTACTTTTGCCGCTGTAGGGTTTGTTATCCTTATTTTTAAGGGGATACCGCTGCGAAGCAGGAAGGCGGCGGCAAAAGGCCCCGGAGGTAATGCACAGGATCCGCCCCGGGGGACAGTGTGATGGACCGTGTTATGCCTGTCCCCGAAGCGCTGATAGGTATGCGTTTTGATATTGCGGTATCAAGGATGCTGGGGGTTTCGCGTTCACAGGCAGCGGCTTATATTGACAGAGGGCAGGTATCGATTGCCGACCGCGGGTCCCAGAGGTCAGCACAGAAATCAGAAAAACTGGTACAGGGCGATTCGATTGAAGTTGCGATTGCGGAAGACGGGGATAAGCCTGAACCGGTTGATTACGGTATGCGTATTGTTTATGAAGATGATGACCTTGTTATAGTGGATAAGCCGGTTGGTATGGCTGCGCATCCATCCGTAGGGTGGACCGGCCCTACCGTCCTGGGGACGCTGAAAGCGCGCGGCGTGCATATCACGGAATACGGCCCGCAGGGAAGGCAGGGCATAGTATCGCGATTGGATGCAGGCACCAGCGGGCTGATGCTGGTATGCAAGTCCGAGCTGGCGTATAAGGAAATGCGCCGGCAGTTTTCCGAGCATGAAGTAACCAAGATCTATTATGCGGTAGCTCAGGGCAGCCTTAAGCAGGATAAAGCTACTGTTGACGCTCCGATCGGCCGTGACCCTGTTGCCGATTTCAGGTTCACCATAATGCCTGACGGGCGCCCTGCCATTACCCACTGGGATGTTATGGAACGTTTCGGCGAGGCGACATATATCTCCGTCAATCTGGAGACCGGGCGCACACATCAGATCCGCGTGCATATGTCATCTATAGGCCATCCCCTTGTAGGCGATACCATGTACGGGGCTAACCCCGTTTTAGCCAGAGGGCTCGGCATCGGCCGCCAGTGGCTGCACTCAATGAAACTTGAATTCAAGCATCCCCATACCCGGCTTGTGGTCCATGTAGAATCTGAGCTTCCCGGGGACCTGTCGCATTCCCTGGAAACGCTCCGTGCCCGCAGCCGGCAGCAGAGGCAGGCCGTTTAGCTGCCGGTAAACTGGACTATACATTACGCTAGATTGGTGTATATGGCTTCTTCGACTACCGCGGATTTCGTGCATCTCCATAACCATACGGATTACTCTACCCTTGACGGGGCGGTACCGGTAAAGAAGCTGGTCAGCGTAGTCAAATCCCTGGGCCAGAAAGCCGTGGGCATCACTGACCATGGCAACATGCATGGTGCGTATGAAATGTGGCGTACTGCAGTTGATGAGGGGATCAAGCCGATTATCGGGATCGAAGCGTATGTGACTCCGGGGACGGCCCGGTCGGATAAGACCCGGGTGCACTGGGGGACGCAGGACCAGCATTCTGACGATGTTTCAGCCAACGGCTCCTATACGCATATGACCATGTGGGCTGAGAATGATGAAGGCCTGGTCAACCTGCTCAAGGCGTCTTCCCTGGCGAACCTTGAAGGCCTCATGGGCAAGAACCCCCGTATGGACAGGGATATCCTGAGCACATACCACTCCGGGGTCATTGCTACTACGGGCTGCCCGTCAGGTGCTGTGCAGACAAGGCTCCGTTTGGGGCAGTACAGGGAGGCGCTGCGGGAAGCGGGGGAACTCCAGGATATTTTTGGCAGAAACAATTTCTATGTTGAAGTTATGGACCATGGGCTGCCTATTGAGAAGCGCGTGGCTGAGGATCTGCTGAGGATCGCAGATGAGATCGGTGCCCCGCTGGTGGCGACGAATGACTCGCATTATGGCCTGGAGGAAGATGCCCAGGCACAGGATGCCCTTTTGTGCATCAATTCGGGGTCGCGGCTGACTGACCCCAACAGGTTCCATTTTGACGGCAGCGGGTACTACATTAAACCTGCTGAAGAGATGCGCAGGCTTTTCAAGGATTTTCCCGGTGCATGCGATAACACTATCGAGATCGCAGAGCGGTGCAACGTCATGTTCGACGACCATGAAGACGGCGCTTATATGCCCGAATTTGACTGTCCTGAAGGATGGGATGCTACATCGCTGTTTTTGCGTGATGTTGAGAAAGGCCTGGAGAAGCGCTATCCTGACGGCGTCCCTGAAGAAGTGGCGAAACAGGCTGATTATGAATGCGGCGTGATCTGCCAGATGCAGTTCTGCGGCTACTTCCTTGTTGTGGCCGATTATATCAACTGGGCTAAAACCCACGGTGTTATGGTAGGGCCGGGGAGAGGCTCTGCTGCAGGGAGCATGGTCTCCTATGCGATGGGCATCACAGAGCTGGACCCGCTTGAGCATGGCCTTATTTTTGAGCGCTTCCTGAACCCGGAGCGTGTATCCCTCCCTGATATCGATGTGGATTTCGACCCTGCAGGCCGCGATGAAGTCCTGCAGTATGTCACCCGGAAATACGGCGCTGATAAAGTTGCCCAGTGCGTAACATACGGGACTATCAAAACCAAGCAGGCGCTTAAAGATTCTGCCCGCATCCTTGATTATGAATTCCAGATGGGTGAAACGATTACAAAAGCGCTGCCCGGGGCTGTGGGCGGCAAGGATATCAGCCTTCATGATATTTTCGACCCTAAAGCCAAACGCTATGCAGAAGCCCAGGAATTCCGCGACCTGTACAACGGGAATCCTGATGTGCAGAAAATTACGGAGAAGGCAAAAGGTATTGAAGGGCTGATCCGCCAGACAGGCGTGCACGCATGCGCTACCATTATGGCATCACAGCCTATCACGAATACCTCGCCGCTGCTCAGGCGTACTGACGGTACTATCACAACGGCTTTTGAATACCATACATGCGAGACCCTCGGGCTTGTAAAAATGGATTTCCTGGGGCTGGCCAACCTGACAGTGATCAAGGAGGCCCTTAACAATATTGAAGCAAACGGTAAAGGCCATGTTGATATTGCCCAGATCCCCATTGATGATAAGTCTACATATGAGCTCCTGTCTTCGGGGCATACCCTGGGCGTGTTCCAGCTGGATTCCGACGGTATGCAAAGCCTGCTCAAACAGCTGCGGCCCGATAACTTCAACGATATTTCAGCCCTTATCGCACTGTACCGGCCTGGTCCCATGGATGTGGATTCACATAATAATTATGCAAAGCGCAAGAACGGCCTGCAGGAGATCAAGCCGATCCACCCTGAACTGGAGAAGCCTCTTGCGTCGGTGCTTGACGAAACATATGGCCTGATCGTATATCAGGAGCAGGTCCAGTCTGCTGCGCGTATCCTTGCAGGCTATTCCCTGGGACGCGCAGATGTCCTGCGGCGCGCTATGGGCAAAAAGAAGCCTGAGGTGCTGGCAAAGGAGAAAGTGCCTTTCTTTGAGGGTATGGAGGAACACGGGTACTCACAGGAGGCAGCCCAGGCTGTATGGGATGTCCTGGTGCCTTTTGCGGGATATGCTTTCAATAAAGCCCATTCCGCGGCGTACGGGCTGATATCGTACTGGACAGCGTACCTGAAGGCCCACTATCCGGTGGAGTTTATGGCTGCGCTGCTGCAGGGCGAGCATTCAAATAAGGATAAAACGGCACTGTACCTGGGCGAATGCAGGCGTATGAATATCAGGGTCCTGCCGCCGGATGTCAATGAATCAGTTGACCATTATTCCGCTGTGGGGGATGATATCCGTTTCGGCCTGGGAGCGGTCCGCAACGTCGGCACGAAGATCGTTGAATCAATAGTCGAAGAACGTGAACGTGCAGACGGGAAAGGGAAATTTTCCGGCTTCCTTGACTGGGTGGACCGGATGCCTGTATCCACGCTTAATAAGCGTACTGTGGAATCCCTTATAAAAAGCGGTGCGTTCGACAGTATTGACCCTAACCGGCGGGCTTTGTTCACTGTCCATGAATCGGCGATCGACCAGGTGATACCTTTGAAGCGCAAGGAGGCTGAGGGGCAGTTCGACCTGTTCGCCGATGCTGACGGCGCGGGATCAGCAGTTTCTGCGGCCATGGGCGATGCCAGTATCAGCGTTCCTTCTATTGACGAATGGGATAAAAAGACCAAACTCAATTTTGAGCGTGAGATGCTTGGGCTGTATGTATCCGACCATCCCCTGAGCGGCCTTGCCGCAGTACTGTCCAGCCTGAGCGACATGTCCATCCCGCAGCTGCTGAACCGTGCTTCTGATATGCCGGAGCGTTCCCAGATAACCATCGCAGGGCTGGTAACCGGTGTTGACCGCCGCGTGTCTAAAGCCGGCAAGCCGTGGGCGCTGGTGACTATAGAGGATCTGGAAAGCAGTATCCAGTGCCTGTTCTTCAGCAAGTCATATACAGAGAACCAGGATAAGCTCATCATTGACAGCATCGTCCAGGTCAGGGGCAGTGTGTCTGTGCGTGATGACGGCGTCAGCATTTACGGCCGTGAAGTCGAGATCCCCAATGTAGATTCTGTCGATGTACAGCCGGTACAGATCAGCCTTCCCGCCAGGGCGCTTGAGCAGGGGAGGCTCCAGCGGCTGTCGGCAGTACTGGCGCATCACCCGGGATACTGTGAAGTCAGCCTGGCAGTTATGCAGCCGGATAGGAAGACCGAGGTTATCCGCTTTGGGGACAAATACCGCGTTACGCGCGACACATCGCTTTTTGGCGAGCTTAAATCGATTTTCGGCCCCCGGTGCATTGAAGCCTGAGCCTGAGGAAGGATTGCAGGAAGGCGCGGCATCGGGCGGCAGCTGTGATGATACCGTGTGATATCCCAGGCATCGGGATCCGCCTTTATTGTGATCGGTGCCTGCGCATACCCTGTTAGTATGGATAACAGGAAGCACAGGATTGCGGCAGGTATCAGCGGCGTCAATCTGGGCAACTGGCTTGTCCTTGAAAAATGGATGTCCCCTTCCGTCTTTGCTGATGCAGACGGGGCAGAAGATGAGTATTCCCTTTCCCGGAACCTTGCGCATGATGATCTTGTGCGCCGGCTGGAAGCCCACAGGGATACGTATATTACGGAAGGGGATTTTGCCCGCCTCGCTGCAGAAGGCATAGACGCAGTGAGGCTTCCCGTACCCTTTTTCCTTTTCGGCAGCTGCCCTCCCTATATCGGGTGTATCAGCTATGTGGATAAAGCTTTTGCCTGGGCTAACCGTTATGGGCTGAAGATCCTGCTTGACCTCCATACCGTTCCGGGAAGCCAGAACGGTTTTGACAATGGCGGGCAGATCGGTGTGATCTCCTGGCATACATCGCACAAAGATATTGCGTTCGCCCTGTCTGTGCTTGACCGTATGGCCCGCAGGTACGGCAGGGATACCGCACTGTTCGGCATTGAAGTGCTGAACGAGCCCAAGCTTCCGATGCGGTTCCTGAAAAGGTTCTATGCAACAGCGTATATAAGGCTGCGGCGGATACTCCCGCCGGAGAAAGCAATAGTTTTCCATGACGGTTTCAACCTCCCCGGTATGGCAGCCGCATTCCTGGCAGACAGGCGCTTCAGGTCAATGGATAACGTATATGTGGATACGCATGTATACCTTACTTTCACAGAACAGAAGATCGAGCGGTTTCTAAATCATACCCCCGGCATGCATACCGGGCATACCCCGCGTGAGCGCCGCCGTCAGCTGTTGTATACATGGGGCATAGGGCTCGATAAACTGTTCATCCGCAGTGTGGATAAGATCGTCCCTGTAATAGCAGGGGAATGGTGTGCAGAGAGTTCTGTCGGCAAACTGCAGGCCAATGCGAAGGGGATTGCAGAGGCTTCCCGTTTCACTTCTTTTGTAGCGCAGCTTCACCGGGAAGCTTTTCCCCGCCAGTTTTTCTGGAGCTATCAGATAGAAAGGGATCCGGCCCGGCGGGATTCGATGCGCGGTACATGGAAAGAATTCTGGGACTGGCGCATGTGCCATGATGCGGGGATCATCTAACCTTTCCGCATGATGCCCGCCCTTCTGTATTCCTGCCGGATTTAACATACCCTTCAGAGTCCCGGCCGCGTGTTTGCCAACGCGGCTCACCCAAAGCGCAGATGTACACGGTACTGCAAGCAGTATCCTTTCAGTACTGGCTGCAGCCTGCCGTTTGTGTCTAATCCGGCAAATCCATATATGCGTGTTGGGTGAGCGTCCCGGGCAGAAGAGGCGGATTTTCCCCCCGGGCAGGAGCAGGGAGCATAGTTTCGGATATGGGAATATCTGATACTGCCCTCACTCTATGATAAGAATCACGATCAGGACCACAGGCCATCCGGATACAGGTACGGCATCCGGGCTTAAGAAAGGACAGCGATGGCAGTTATTTCCAGCGAGGATACACTGAAGATGAAAGAGGCGTTCAACCAGGATAAAAAGAATATCCTTGCGCAGCGTGCGTCAGCGACGAACGGCCTGCTGAAGGCGGCAGAGGATCCGTTCGTTATTGCCCGCAACAGGAACCCGTATTCGACCGATCTGACTTCTGACGAGGTGACTAACCAGAAGCATTCCGGTCGGTGCTGGATGTTTGCCGGGCTCAATGTGCTGCGGTTCCACCTGGAGAAGAAGCTCAATGCTGAAAATTTCGAGCTTTCCCAGAATTTCCTTTATTTTTATGACAAGCTGGAGAAATCCAACTATTTTTATGAGAACGTTATTGCTACAGCTGACGATAGCCTTGATGATCGCAAGACGGCCATGCTCTTTGAAGAGCCCGAGAGCGACGGCGGCTGGTGGCAGTATGTGGTCAACCTGGTAAAGAAGTATGGCGTGATCCCCAAAAATTCCATGCCTGAAACCGCCAATACCGAGAACTCTGATGCAATGAATGAGCTCCTTAACCGCAAGCTCCGCCAGGATGCCCTGAAGCTCCGCGACATGGTCAGGGCAGGCGCTTCCGGCGATGATATTGAGGCTGCGCGTGCCCATATGCTTGAGGGTGTGTACAGCATCGTGTCTGTAGCGCTGGGGACTCCCCCTGAGAGTTTCCGTTTCCAGTACCAGGATAAAGATAAGAAATACCATGATGAAGGTGTTATGACGCCTAAAGCGTTCTTTGACACATTCATTGATACTGATATGGATGATTATATAGTACTCGGCAGCTACCCGGCAGACAGGCTCCAGTTCAACAGGCATTATTCCCAGGAGCTGATGGGCAATATGGTAGGCAGCCCTGACCCGCATTGGCTCAATGTTGCGGTTGATGATATGAAGGCTGCTGCAGTGAAGCAGCTGCAGGACGGTGAGCCGGTATGGTTTGGATGCGATGTCGGCCAGTCTTCAGACCGTAAAAGCGGCGTTATGGACACTGACCTGTATGATATGGCCACCCTTGTAGGCGTTGAGTTTACCATGGATAAACGGCAGCGCATAATGACCCGTGAAAGTGCAGCTACCCATGCCATGACCCTCGCAGGCGTTGATGTGATCGACGGCAGGCCTGTGCGGTGGAAGGTCGAGAACAGCTGGGGCGATGAGAATGGCCAGAAGGGGTATTTTGTGATGACTGATCCGTGGTTCGATGAATACACGTTTGAGGCCGTTATCAATAAAAAGTATCTCAGTGAGGATATAGCCAGGCTGTATGAAACCGAGCCTGAGGTGCTCCCTTACTATCTGCCTTTCTGATCTGTTCTATGCCGGAGGCAGGGTCAGCGGATCCGGGCCAGTGAACCGCCATCAAGCGTGAAGAGCTCCTGTGCGTATCTGAGGGTGCTTTCCCGATGGGAAACGATCACATAGGACTTGCTGCCCTGATGCTTCATAAGGGACTGCATCAGTTCTGCTTCAAGCAGGGCATCCATATTGCTCGTTGGCTCGTCGAAGAACATAACGCTGGCACTGCTCAGGAAAGAACGTGCAATGGCTACACGCTGACGCTGCCCGTCAGACAGCTGCGAGCCGTTGCGGCTGAGCTGTGTATCCAGGCCGTCCGGCAGCTGGTCAATAAGATCGTCCAGGCAGGCATAATGCGCGGCCTGCAGGATGCGGTTTTCAGAAGCATCCGGGTCTGCGACGGCAATATTGTCACGGAGTGTTGAGTCGAATATGAAAATATCCTGGCTTGACAGCGTCTGTACGGTACGCAGGCTGGCGGTGGCAACAGTATTGATATCCGTACTGTTGATGCTGATATTCCCGGTGCTGCGTACCCTGAAGCGCATAAGCAGGTCGATGAGGGTCGATTTCCCTGCCCCGTTCGGCCCCCGGACAGCGATGCTGCTGCCGGGGGCTATCGTCAGATCGATATTCCGGAGCACGGCCCTGCCGTTTGCGTAGCTGAAGCCCATCTGCGATGCAGCTTCGTCGGTAAAAGGCATGGTTTCGATGCGGGCTCCGTCAATGATCGGTGCTGCTGCAGGTTTTTCGTCAAGAAGCGCAAATACACGCCTGGCGGATGCAAGGGTGGGCTGCAGCCCCGCACCGAGCCGTGATACTGAGATCAGGGAAGGGAAGGATGTGGCAAAACCGGTGACGGCGGCGAAGGCTGGTGCAATAGACAGGTTCCCGTGAGCCGCCAGGGAAGCGGCGGCAAGCGTGAACAGGATAAGCATGATAAGGCTTGCGGCATCTGCAGTGCGCATATTCGAGTAGCGGTATGAAGTTGCGCGCGACCGGCTTCCCAGCATGGTGCCGCTGGCATCCATGACCTGCGAGTACGCTTCATTGTTGGCGTCAAACTGGAGAAGGGTATTTTTCCCGTCAAGGTAATCAAGGACCTGTGTGTGCACCTGCCCCTGGCTCTGACGTTCCTTATACGCATATGCACTCGTAGGGCCTGCGAAGAAGAGGGGGATCAGTATGCCAACGATCAGGTAGCTTCCCAGGGCTATGCCGCCGAGAAGGGGATGGATGGCACTGAGTATTGCCCACATGATGATGCTGTTGCCTGCGCCTATCATAAGCGGCGAAAGGGTATGGGCGTAAAATACTTCAAGCAGCTCAATATCTTCAGTGAGGATTGTAACGAGATTGCCCCGGGCCTTCCCGGTGACCCCTGCTGGAGAGAGCGAGCGCACATGGTCAAAAGCCAGCACCCGGACATCCCGTAAAATACTGAATGCTGCCTGGTGGTTAAGGTACTGTTCGAGGAAAGAGAACAGCCCCCGCACCAGCCCGGCTGCCGAGGCGATAACCGCCAGCAGGGCGCATACAGCCGTATGCCCCTGGGATCCTGCAAAAATCGCCATGACTGCCGTCATGACTGCGATGGTTGAAAGCAGGTGCCCAGTCAGCCCTGCAGCGGCTGCACCGGCTACGGTCCTCCTGTGGCTGCCCAGGAACCGTGCCATACGTTTCATAGTGCGGAAAAGTGCCGCGCTGCCGGATGGGGATGAAGGGCTGCTGCCGGGTACAGGTTCCGGCGCGCCCCTGACAGCCGCTGCCGGGCTGCTGCTGCCGGCAGCCGGAGCTGGCGCAGGAACGGTTTCCGTCGGTACTGCCGCTTCAGCTCCCGGTTCCGGCCCATGCCCGCGGTCCTGCTCTGGCGCGGCCCCTGCATTCTCAACGGCATGCTGATGCCGCCACTGGTCTGCAAAAAGCCCGTCTATGCCCATAAGTTCGTCGTAAGTCCCCATCTCTGCGATGTTCCCGCCGTCAAGCATTATGATCGTATCTGCATGGCGGATATTGGAAAGCCTGTGTGTGACAGTGATGACACATGCTTCATGGGAAAGGTCCAGGAGGAGCCGCTCCAGGGCCCGATCATGGGCGGCGTCCACTGCGCTTGTCGCTTCATCGAAAATGTATATCTGCGCGTTATGGAGCAGGCCTCGGGCAATGTACAGCCGCTGGCGCTGCCCGCCTGAGAAGTTTGACCCGCCGGCACTGACGGGTGCGTCAAGCCCGCCTCGGCCTTCAAGCTCAGGCCACATATCCACCCGCTTAAGCGCACTGGCTATGTGCTCCCTGCTGATGCCGCGCCTTCCGATATCCATGTTGTCCGCAATAGTTCCGGCAAATAATGTATCTGTACCGCGGACCGCCACTGCGAGATGGGAGAGTTCCGCATAACTGTACGAAGAGGCTTCCCGTCCATCAATAACGGCGGAACCCGCGTATTGCGGCAGAAGCCCTGTAAGCACATTGACAAGTGTTGACTTGCCGCTGCCGCTCCGCCCGGCGATCCCGACAAACCCATGGGCTTTAAATGAGGCAGTGATGCTGCGGAGGGCTTCAAAGCCGTCGCTGTATGCTACTGACAGGCCGGACAGGGAAATAAGCTCATCGCCGGCAGTACTGGTAACAGCAGTATCTGCGCCGGTGCCGGCGGTGCCAGCGCGGACACGACGCCCGCCGCTGCTGTCCCCGGCCGGGACAGGGATTGGGGAAGGTGCAGGTACTGAGGCAGTATCCGGCGCAGTCAGCGGGGCCGTGGCAGGAGCCTGCTGCCCGGCTGTGAAATCATCCCGGACCTCAACGATCTGCCTGCCGAGCTTCATTGCCTTTGCTGCATCATGCACCAGATAGATCAGGGCCCGCTCGGGGATGAAAAGCCGCACCCCCAGTACCGCTACAAGGATCCCGTTGAATGCCGCTGCAGGCAGGGCAGTACCTGCAGCCCCGACCGGGGCTGCAGGCGCAGAAGTAAAAACAGCAATAAGGACAGAAGCTATCACAGCTGCCGCTATAACGAAATCTGCAGCAATAAGGCTCCGCAGCTGCCCTTTAAGGATCTGCATAGTTATACGCCTGAAGCCTTCAGATTCCTCTCTGATCTTCTCGGATTCCCTCTTATCGGCCCTGAAAATTGTCAGGGTAGAAAGGCCCCGCACCGCCTGTTCAAAGTGGATCCCGACTTTATCATATTTGGACAGATGCGCAGACAGATATTTAAGGTTGGAATCGCGGATCATGTTGGCAAATACCGGCATCACAAGCATCCCGGCAGCAATGGCTATACCGGCCCATACATTGAAAGGCAGGAAAATAAGGGCCGCAGTGCATATCATAAAAGCTGTCTGCACCATTGTCGAGATAAAATTGCTGAAATACGAACAGGCAGTTTTGATCCCCTCAGTATCAAGCATAGCAAGGGTCTGGTTCGGCCTCCCGCTGCTTTTCAGGCTTTTGACTGAGATATCCTGCGGTACAAGGAATGCATGCGTCATATCAGACGTCAGGGCGCGGGCAACCGTTTCGTCGCTTTTTACTGCAGCCGTGTCTGCGGTCCGCGACAGGAGTATGCGTACCAGTACCAGTATCAGCGCAGGCACAGTTACTGACGCTGCTGCCGCTCCGGCAGCAGGGAGGACTGAATTGAAGCAGCCATATACGTGTGCAGCCGGTGATCCGCCGGAGGTATGCGCGCCGCACAGCAGCGCCAGGATATCCGCCAGATAGATGATAATGGCAATATCGGTGAGAAAAGACAGGGACCGCAGCAGCCCAATGAGGACAGAACGTTTTACGGATACGCCCGGCAGCTGCATCATTTTTTTGTTGAACATATTTTCTATTTTCTTTCATCACGGATAGCTATCACTCATAGTAAAGGAACCTGGAACAACTTTCCAGCGGAATGCAAAAAGTTCACCGGGAGTGTAGAACGGAGAGTGCAGGGCAAGGAGTGCAGAGCTGAGGGCAGCAGACATGAAGCAGCAGGCATCGGGGAGCGGGCAGGAACAGGGAAAATAGCGCAGGCATTGCGGTGTATAGAGGGTATAAAAATAAAAGGTATAAGAGGTATAAGAGGTATAAGGTCTGGAGCGCGAATAGCGGGGGGCAGGGACCGGCGGATGATTTATCTGCTGCGTGCTAAAATCGTCGGCAAGTTAGCATTCCGGCAGCAGACATAGCCTGGCCGGAACAGGACGCAAAGGCAGGACCTTATGGATGCATCAGAAGGAACAGCAGACCTCACATCCCCCGTCACCAGTACCGGTGCCGGCAGCGGGCTCCACAGCGACGGCACTGTAAGCAGCGCCTCCCCGCATCATGCCAGGCATGCTGGTATCCGTGATATCCCGAAGGATAAAGTTATTGCCCGTGCGATAGGGCTTTATAAGGTATACGGCAGATCTGCGGACACGCAGGTGGTTGCGCTGGACCATCTTAATGTTGATTTTGAGAAGGCAAAAATGACGGCGATCATGGGCCCTTCAGGATCAGGAAAGTCTACATTGATGCATTGTATGGCGGGTCTTGATACCCCTTCCTCAGGCCAGGTGATAGTTGAAGGCCTTGAAGTATCGTCAATGAAGCAGAAACAGCTGACGAAACTTCGCCGGGAGCAGATAGGCTTCATCTTCCAGAGCTTCAACCTGGTACCTACCCTTACCGCAGAAGAGAATATCCTTCTTCCGCTGCAGATAGGGCATAAGAAGATCGACCGCAGCTGGTTCGACCGGATCGTAGATGTGGTAGGGCTGAAAAACCGCCTGGACCACAGGCCAAGCCAGCTTTCAGGAGGACAGCAGCAGAGGGTCGCCTGTGCGCGTGCGCTTATGTCGCGGCCCGCAGTGATCTTTGCGGATGAGCCTACAGGGAACCTTGATTCCCGGTCTTCCCGGGAAGTGCTGTCCTTCCTGCGCAATTCTGTACAGGAAGACGGGCAGACCATTATTATGGTGACCCACGACCCGAAAGCAGCGTCTTACGCCAACCGCGTCCTTGTCCTTGCTGACGGCCGCATTACCCATGATATGGATGAACCCACATACGACGACATCCTTGATGTTTTCGCTTCCGGCAACGAATAAAGGAAGGTAGGCAGAGGCATGTTTACAATCGGTTTCAGGGATGCGCGCTCCCATTTTACGCGCTTTATCATGTCTATTATCGCTATTGCGCTGGGTACCGCTTTTATTGTGGGGTCATTCAGCTTCCGGAATATGCTGGAAGGTCAGCTGGCTGCTGCATATGCTTCCTCAAGCGAAGGTGATGTTTATGTGCGCGGTGCGGATAAATCAGAAGGGTCCTCAGCCTCTTTCGGTTCTTTGGCGTCTTCGTCGGCAAATTATAATACGGTCTCCGAAAAGCTGGTTTCGGAAATAAAGAAAACCCCCGGAGTCACAACAGCTTTTGCCCTTACTACGGTGAGCGGTACAGCCCTGGTGGGCAGGAATGGAGAAGTGGTAACATCGGGGACAGCGGGTGTAACGACTGTATCGATGGCTAAAGATGCCACGTGGCGTTCTGCTCGGTTTACTTCCGGTACATATCCGAACGGCCCGGAGCAGATAGCTTTGCTTAAGGCGACAGCAGATGCTGCCGGGCTGAAAACAGGGGACAGCACAACTTTTGTATATCCCAGCGGCCCGAAGAAAGTGAAAGTCAGCGGTATCTTTACGCTGGATGAAGTCGCCCAGGGGACCCTTTTTGTGGGCATTGACCCTTCTACAGCAAGGGAAGAAACCGCATATATGCTCACAGGCGGTGCAACTTCCAAACAGGCGTCTGATGCTGCCGCGCAGGCAGCCGCGGCTTCCTCTGCTTCAGGTACAGGCGGTTCTTCCGCATCCGCTTCAGGTTCCCCTGCATCCGCCCCCAGCTCTTCCTCATCCCCTTCTGCCGGGGTCAAGAAGAAACCCTCCGCAGGTTCCGGCCTTTCCTCTGCGCAGGCGCGGCGCAGCGCGGCGCAGCAGAAGGAGCTCCAGGAACGCAGGCTCCGTGAAGCTCGGGAACAGGCTGAACGTAAACGCCAGGAGGCCATTGATTCCGCAAATGAGTATGTCACATCAATAACGGTCTATGGAGATACCAATAACGGAAAACCTCTGACGCAGTCCCAGCAGGAAGCACTTGCACAGAAGATCGGTTCGCAGATCAGAAACGCCCCTGCAAATTCAGGGAAGCATAAGGCCAGTGCAGTCACAGGCGATACCCTGCGTTCCGAGCAGAAGGACAGTATCAACGACACTATGGGGTTTGTCCAGCCGATGATCCTGATATTTGCCTTCATTGCACTTTTTGTAGGTACATTCATTATTGCCAATACCTTCTCCATGATAGTACGCGAATCTATGCGCGGATATGCCCTCCTGCGTTCAGTAGGGGCGAGCCCAAGCCAGGTGTTCAGCACCGTGATCATCCAGGCGCTCATGATGGGTGTTGTCGGTTCAGTGATTGGCGTCCTTCTGGGATGGGGCATGATCGCACTTATATCAGCAGGCCTTGCCCGCTTCGGCTTTGCGATGTCAGGGCCTTCAATCCCCGGGTTTGATGCCATCGGTACTGCCTTTGCCGTGGGTATCATCATTTCCCTTATCGGTGCAGCACTTCCTGCGCGCAGGGCTGCCCTGGCCCCTCCAATCCAGGCGATGAATGAAACTGTCAACCCTCAGAAGCCTACCCGGCTGCGCGGGTGGATGGGGCTTGCCATGATGGTCATCGGGGCACTGTTCTGGTGGTTTGCCGCTGCCCGTGCAATGTACAGCGGAAAGGCGGGCGAAGGGCCGACCCCGGTCCGGTGGCTCAATTCGCTGCCTGCTGACGCTGCTTTAGGTATCGGTGCAGGTTTCGTAGTGCTGTCTGTCATCATTATCACGCCTTCATTGGTGGTACCTGCGCAAAAAGTGCTGGGGTCTATACCGCAGCTCCTTTTCCCGGTTTCCGGGAAACTGGCTTCGCGCAATCTTGACAGGTCCAAACGCCGTACTGCGAACACGGCTGCTGCGCTTTTTGTCGGCCTTGCCATTGTCAGCTGTGTAGGCACTTTGACCTCCAGTATTACGGCATCAACAGCGGGGATAGTTGATAACGGGATGAAGTCGGACTTCGTTGTGCGCTCGCAAGTTTTAACATCGCCTCTGCCCTCAGATCTGAAGTCAGATCTGGAAAAGGTCGGCGGTGTCAGATCCGTGACCAGCATGAACCTTGTACCCAATGTGAAGTATGACGGCAAAGAGCTTTCCGGCATGGGAAGCAGGAGCGTCAATGTTTCAGGGAACTATTTCAGGGATGTTATGGATGTGCACATGGTCAGCGGTACTGCCGATTCCGCTGTGAACAGGGGTGAACTCGTTGTAGGCAAAACGCTGGCTGACAATAATAAATGGAAAGTCGGCCAGACCCTTACCCTTTCTACGGCAGAGGGCGAGACCAAAGCCAAAGTCGGCGCCGTTACCGATTCTACGGAGTTCAGTTATGTTGTCTTCCTTCCGAAGGCCGTGACCGAAAAGCTGTCGAAAACCACTGCTGAACATACAACAGTCATGTACGTTACTGCAAAACCGGGTACGGACCTGAACGCAGTCCAGAAAAGGATAAAGGAAAAAGTCAAGAAATATTACGTGATCTCTGTGCTCAACAAGGAAGAGTTCAAATCCACGGTCGCTACGATGATCAACGGCATCATGGTGATCATTTATGCGCTGCTGGCACTGTCGATCATTATTGCAGTCTTTGGTGTAGTCAACACTATGGCGCTGTCAATATCTGAACGGACCCGGGAGATCGGCCTGCTGCGAGCTATCGGTACCGGCAACGGGCAGGTCAGGGGCATGATAGCCATAGAGGCAGTTATGATATCTGTCCTTGGCACTGTGCTGGGGATCATTACCGGGGTCGCTGCAGGGGCAGTTGTCCAGAAGGTCTACACTGATAATGGCCTGGGGACTTTGGATATCCCATGGCAGCAGATCCTCGTATTCCTGGGGCTGTCTGTAGTGATAGGCCTTATAGCAAGCCTGTGGCCGGCCCGAAGCGCCCTTAAAATACCGGTTCTCAATGCCGTTAGTGATGAATGATAGGCTTGGGGCATGCGCATAATAGTTGCAGACTGTTCCGCCCGGTATTCAGGGCGCCTCAATGCTTCGCTTCCCCGAGCAAAAAGGGTGATACTGGTTAAAGCTGATCAGAGCTGCCTGATCTTTTCCGAGCTTGGGTCGTATAAACCGCTCAACTGGATGGCTGCGCCATGTACGCTGCGTGAGATCAGCAAGGGCAGCCCCCGGTATGCGTCTGCGTGCACCGATATGGATATCGACAGTGAGGGCAGGGGCGATAGGGATGAGGACCCTGAAGGTGTTCCCGGCCCCCAGGATATGCCTGCCCCTCCCAGGAAGTTACTTCACGTATCGGCTGACAAGTCTTCCGACACCCTCATTATTGCGCTGTGGGATATTTTCAGCGACAGTGATTTTGATCTTGGCGAAGACCCGGGGCTGACCAAGGATGGGGTCGAAGACCATCTGCAGCACTATCTTGCCGTGCAGATCGAACGCATAGGGAAAGGCGCAAAACTGGTGCGCCGTGAATATCCAACTGCTATCGGACCGGTGGATATCATGGCAGTGGATGCTGACGGCATTCATGTGGCAATTGAGATCAAGCGTCACGGCGGTATTGACGGTGTGGAACAGCTGACGCGCTACTGTGAGCTGCTCAACCGTGATACGTCGCTGGCGCCGGTACGCGGGATATTCGCTGCACAGACTATCACGGCACAGGCGCGCACCCTGGCGGAAGACCGCGGTTTCGAATGCCTTATCCTTGATTATGAGGAAATGAAGGATGATAATTCCGGCGAGATCATGCTGTTCTGAGCTATCCTGACGGGTTCAGCCGGCTGCCGGCAGGGATCCTTTAATTATCTCCTTAAAAATATCTGTAAACAGCGTATGTATGGTGGACAGCTGCTTTTGCCTGGACTGGACGATGCTCAGCAGAAGCGGCGGTACTGACGTATTCTCCGGTTTCAGGTGATGGAGCCTCCCCCTGTCCTTCAACGGGTCGATATCTGCCAGGAAACCGATCCCTGCGTTGTTTTCTACCATGCTGTTGACTATGCTGATATTCTTGTTCTGATACAGGATAGAAGGGTAGGTGCCAGTTTTGCGTGAAATTAGCCTGAATGCCTTATAATGGATGCTTTTTGGACTCAATAAAATGAATTTTTCATTTGCCAGCTCTTCAAACCTGACGCTGTTCCTACACGCCAGAGGGTGCTGCGGGCTAACAGTGATTTCAAAGGGGATCTGCCGTATCGTCTCGCTTTTTAAATAGGGGGCTGTAACTGGTTCCAGGGAGAATATTGCTGCCAGCTCGATATCACCGTTGCCAAGGGCGTTAAGCAAGTCATGGGAACTGCCCTCAGTCAGGGCCACATTGCCGCTGATGCCGGCCTTCTCGAGTGCAGGGATTATTGCTGCCGTATAATAGGAAGCGATAGTATTAGGGATACCCGCATGTATGACTGTGCCGTTTATGCTGGAAATCTCTTCCTGCGCCTTTCCGAGTTCTGACAGGGCTGATTTTGCGTGCTTATAAAATATTTTACCGTTTTGTGTCAGAGCCATCCTTTTATGGGACTGGTCCCGTATGATCAGCTGCGCTTTGAGGTCATTCTCAAGGTGTTTTATAGCATATGAAATAGTAGGCTGGCTGACATGGTATTTTTCAGCTGCCCTGGTGAAGCTTTTTTCTTCGGTAAGGGCGATGAAATACTGGATGTCTTTTAACCGCATTTATACTATCCTATGGTTTTGATGCTACATAACGCATCATATAGGAGTCTTCTATCACTGCTATCAGGTTTGACTATAGGCTCTGCAGGGATACATAATACGTACCATAATTTTCATTTATACTGGCAGCTAAAGAGGTTCATTTTATGGATGGCCAGGCAATTTTGGATGACCCTTTTCGGAACAGAGGTACGGCTTTTACAGTGGAGGAGCGTGAAGAATACGGTTTAACAGGGATGCTCCCTATCCGTGTCCAGACGTTGGAGGAACAGGCTGCACAGACGTATGCCCAGTTCCTTTCCAAAGATTCGGAAATTGAAAAGCGCAATTTCCTTATGACGGTTTTCAATACGAACAGGGTCCTGTTTTACAGGCTGATGTCAGAGCATCTGGTGGAATTCATGCCGATAGTCTACGACCCTGTTATTGCGCAGGATATTGAACATTACCATGAGCTGTTTATCCAGCCGCAGGGAACAGCCTATCTGGATATCAACCATCCGGAAAATATCCGGGCAAGCCTTGAAAATGCTGCTGACGGACGCCATATCCGCCTTATCGTGGCCACTGATGCCGAAGGTATCCTGGGCATTGGCGACTGGGGGACGAACGGGTCGGAGATCTCTGTCGGGAAGCTGATGATCTACACGGCTACTGCCGGTATTGACCCTGCAGAAGTGCTGCCCGTATCCCTTGATGTCGGCACGAATAATGAAAAGCTGCGCGAAAACCCTCTGTATCTGGGAAAACGGCATGCCCGGATATATGGGGAGCAGTATGACGGTTTTATTGAAAAATTCGTCGAGGCAGCTGAGGATCTGTTCCCGGGGCTTTACCTCCATTGGGAGGATTTCGGGCGCTCGAATGCTACGAGGATCCTTAAAAAGTATCAGGACAGGATCACAACATTCAACGATGACGTGCAGGGGACGGGTATCGTCTCCATGGCGGGCATCCTCGGCGGCCTCAATATTTCGGGGGAGAGGCTTGCTGACCAGCGTGTACTGACTTTTGGTGCAGGGACTGCCGGCGTTGGTATTGCAAACCTCATTATGGATGAGATGGTCCGTTCAGGCCTGAGCGAAGAGGAAGCCCGAAAGCATTTCTACCTTGTTGACAAGCAGGGGCTGCTGTTTGAGGATACTGAAAGCCTGACTGAAGAGCAGAAGCCATTTGTCCGCCAGCGTTCTGAATTTGAGGATGCAGATAGCCTGACAGGCCTTCTGGCAATCGTCAGGGCGGTACATCCCACAGTGATGATCGGCACATCTACCCAGGCCGGCGCTTTTACGGAACAGGTCGTCAGGGAAATGGCTTCCCATACCGAACGGCCTATTATCTTCCCGCTGTCGAACCCCACAGAGCTTGCTGAGGCCAAAGCTGAGGACCTGATCCGCTGGACGGAAGGCCGTGCGCTCGTGGGCACAGGTATACCTGCTGCGGATGTTGAATACAACGGTGTGACGTATCAGATTGGGCAGGCAAATAATGCCCTGATGTATCCCGGGCTGGGCTTGGGCGTCCTGGTATCTGATGCAAAAATACTTAATGGCGAAACGATATCCCGTGCAAGCCATGCCCTGGGAGGTATCGTTGATGCCTCTAAGCCGGGCGCTGCTGTGCTTCCGCCTGTTTCTGACCTGACGGAGTTCTCCGATACTATCGCCCATGCCGTTGTTGAAAGTGTACTTGAACAGAAGCTGAACCGTAAGGATATCACTGATATTGATGCGGCTATCGCATCTGAAAAATGGGTGCCGGAATACAGGCAGCAGCTGCGCATGAAATAGATGCGGAGTAATCAGACAGCAGGCAGGTATAGGGGGGGCAGGCATAGTGTTTATGCAATCGATCGGAAGCGTAATCAGTATTATGCTCATCATAGTGCTTGGTTTTGTGCTGGAGAGATCCAAATTTTTCCACGACAGTTTTGCCGGGGATATCTCGAAACTCATTACCAGGATCGCGCTGCCTGCCGCCATTTTTGTTTCGGTCCTGAAATACCTGACGCGCGGCAGTCTCATATCTTTTATGGGGGCGCTCATGTATTCCCTTGGCGCTGTCCTCATCTCCTATGTGATCGCATATCTGCTGGTGAAAATATTCAGGATCCGTCCCGGCCGGCGGGGCATTTTCATGAATACAGTGGCTAATGCCAATACTATTTTTATCGGTCTTCCCCTGAATATAGCCCTGTTCGGGGATAAAGCCACTTCGTATTTCCTGGTTTACTACCTTACAAACACTATTTCTACATGGGCTATCGGCGTTATTCTGATTTCGCAGGATGACCCCACGCAGGCAGATAAGAAAGCGAAATTTGACTGGAAAAAGCTTGTCACGCCCCCGCTGCTGGGGTTCCTTGCGGCGCTTATATTCCTGCTGCTGGGAATACAGCTGCCTTCATTCATCAACTCTTCGCTGACTTACGTCGGAAATCTGGTGACTCCGCTTTCCCTGATTTATATTGGGATCGTCCTCAGTAAGGCAGGGCTGAAAAGTATCCGGATCGACAGGGATACTTCCCTTGCCCTGCTGGGGCGGTTCATTATTTCACCCGCAGTGATCATTATCCTGTTTATGGCTTTCGGCGCTTCCCTGCCGCTGCTTCTTAAACAGGTCCTGATAATCCAGTCAGCTGTACCTGCTCTGGCGGTCCTTCCCATACTGGCTAACGAATCGCATGGCGACGTTGAATACGCAACGAATATTGTTACAACATCGACCCTGCTGTTCGTTGCAGTAGTCCCGATACTGAGCGAACTCGTTATTTATCACCCTGTCCTTGTATGACGCACCGTGGGGTGTGACGGCGCCGGGGCAGGCCGGGGGGGGGGGGAGACGGATATGTGGCGGCGTGCAGCAGTGCGATGAAATTGCTGATTGCTGAATAAGCTGGATAAGGTGCTGTGTAAGAAAATCGGGGTATTCCTGCCCTACTGGGCGCTTAGGATATCAACAACGAACACGAGGGTCGAATTTGCCGGGATGCCGTTCTGCGCGGTATTGCCATAACCTTCGGACGGAGGGACTACCAGCAGGACCTGTGAGCCGACAGTCTGGCCGGCAAGCCCGTTCGTCCAGCCCTTGACCACTTGGGAGAGGCTGAAAGTCGCGGGACCTCCGCGTGACCATGAACTGTCGAATGGCTTGCTGGCATCCCCGCCCAGAAGCCAGCCTTTATACTGCACGGTCACGGTATCAGAGGGTTTGACTGCTGCGCCCGATCCTTTGATAAGCGTCTGCGCTACCAGGCTTCCATTGGATTTGTACGTATCAAGCCCTGAAATTGACGGTTCCCCGTTCTTCCCCAGGGCTACTTTAGGCAGCGAAGGGTCGGTAGGGGTAACTGGTGTACCCGATGCGCGGGTGGGCACTTTCTTCGCATCGGTCAGGGTGAGGGCGAGAAGGTAGCTGGCGGGCTGCGCTGAGCTGCTCTGTGTGGAAGTGCTGCTGCTTTTTACTCCAATAACAACAGTTGAGTTTACCCGCATATTTTTGAAAAGTTTGTAGAACCCCTCCTGCATCCCCGATTTGGTCAGGAAAGTATTGCATACCGGGCTGCTTGCCCATGTGGAGCTGATTTCTTTTCCTGTAGAGGGATTCAGCACTATCTGATGGAGACATAGCCGGTCACCGTCTTCAGCCTTTTTCCCGTTGCCTTCGCGGGCAATCTGATAGGTATAGTTTTTTACATCGTAGGGGGCCTTGAAAGTGATCGTGGGCTTTTTACCCATTTCGCCCTTGACAGTGAACGGTTTGTCGGTCAGCTCAGCGAAAGCATCTTTCGTCCCTTCTTTTTGTGAAGATGAACCGCAGGCGGTCGCAGTTATGCATATGGCCCCTGTGCAGATTATTGCTGTAAGGGCGTACGCGATTTTTCGAACAGTCTTATTTACCATAATACCTATGGTAGTGGGGCGAGTGTAAAAGGCGGTGGTGGAGGCTGTTCCCGGGAATGGGAAAACACTGAGAGCCTCCTGAATTTCTACAGCTTCGGGCGAAGTATGAGGGAGTTATGCCCATGTTCCGTTAAAATAGGTACGTTAAAGGAAAAATCAGGAGCTTCATAGTGACAAACAACGAAACAGAAACTGATGAGAAGCTTGAAGAGGATAGCAGGCCTCAGGCCGGTGAGCCGGACAGCAGGCTGGCTTTCCGCAGCGGGGACAGCGGGCGCGGCGAGGGGCCGGGCGCTGCTGTGCCGGAAGACGGGCTGCAGGGCGGCGATGCGAGGCATACAGCTGATGTTTCTGATAACGGCCAGAAAGGCGAAGCTGAGTCGGGATCCGGCGGCCGGGCGTCGCATCGGGAAGAGCCGCGAAAAACACGGAAATCCACACGTAAATTTATTGCACGGTATATACTGGCGCCATTTTTTGCGGTAGCTGCCGTTATTGCGCTTGTTGCCGGGATATTGTTTTCAACGGTATGGGGGCCGCGGCACACTTTAAGCGCGCGTGCTGAAAACCTGAACACCAATATTGTATATACGGCCGATGGTGTGGCGAATATCAGCGGTTCCCGCCTGACGGTAAAAGTTACAGGCAGAACTGGTACTGAAGTATGTGTGGCGGTTGCCAATGCACGTGATATTTCTGAATGGGCAGCCAGCGAAAAGCATACTGTCCTCACCGGGCTGGCATCATGGTCTTCCCTTTCCTCACGGGTTGGAGGCGGCACCGCTGCGCAAAGCAGCATGGACACCTTCCGCAGTTCTGACCTGTGGCAGTCCGTTACCTGTAACCAAGGGTCTGTGACCGTGAATGTCCCAGATTCTGACGGGAAGGCCGTTATTGCAGGCTCGTCCCGGCCAATCAGTTCGGTAACGATGGACTGGGTGCGTCTCACGCCTGTAAACTTTAGCCGGCCATGGTACATCGCTGCCGGAGTGTGCGCCGTACTTGCTATTTTGAGCGCTACCATACTCGCTGCATTCAAACGCCGGCCAAAGGCGAAAAGGAATCTGGCGGCAGATGACGCGGGGCATCAGGATGCGGAACCGACACAGGTGCTTATGGATATCACAGAGCAGTTCCGGTATCAGCGGCCTGATGTAGTCCCTACCCACCGTGATCCCGGCCGGCAGCACGGACGCGGGCTGTTCCGGCGCAGGAGCCGTGGTGTGATAAGCGCTGAAGAGGCGCTCACTGCTGATTCCCAGCTGGATGCTGCTTCGGGGACACCTGCAATCGTTGATCCCAGAAGGGCGAATATGGTTGAGCGGGTAGCCCGGAAGAATGATCAGGAGGGTAATGATGCTGCTGGCGGCGGAGCCCCCGATTCCACCGTGACTGCAACCGATATACTCAACCGTGCCCGTTCGCGCAGATCTTCCCGCGGCGATGCCGACAGCCCCTCAAATCAAAGGCTGTCCGTACTGGCAGCCCGGACCGCAGAAGGGACTTCCGATACAGATGGCAGCGGCAGCGAGGCAGCTGAAGAGGCGTCTACTACCGCATCGTTCAGCGAAATGGCAGCATGGCTTGAGCGTGTCAGGCGCGAAGGGTCCGAGCCTCCGGAAGATAATACAGTCGATATCCTTGCGGATGAAAAAGAAGATGCTGCCCGCCGCAGGCTATTTGAAAACTCTGACAATACACAGATAACAGACATAGAATCGGCGCTGGACAGCAGCCATGATATCCAGGGGCCGGCCGCAGATGATGCTGAGGCTTCTGCAGATCCCAGCGGCGGCGATAGCGGCGGCACGGACAGGAATACTGATGAGAATACCGAAGGCAGCGGAGGTGCCAATGACTAAAGATATGTGGATGCGGACTGCCAGGCGGGCAGGGGCTGCCCTGTTCAGCATAGCTGCTGTGGCTGCCCTTGCTTCGTGCGGGACTCCCGGGCCTAAGAAAACGGATATGTCGAATACAACAGTAGTGACTGTAAGCCAGGAAGAGAGGATCCGCAAGCGTATCATCCAGCGCATTCTGGAGCTTGATGATTCAAAAGACACTGAGGCGCTCAAACAGTTTGCCTCCGGCCCTGAGCTGACAGTACGGACAAGCCAGCTGGCAGTGGCTAAAGCAACGGATTCCATAGACCAGACTGCAGATATCCCTGACGGTGTACAGCAGATCATGATCCCGACTGAGGCAAACTGGCCGCGTTCGATCTTCTCCATCACAACAACCACAGAAAACCAGCAGTCAGGCCGCCTGCTGGTGTTTTCACAGGATTCTGCCCGTCAGAATTATAAGCTGTGGGGGCTGGTCCGCCTGTTTTCAGGTGTCCAGCTGCCTACATTCCGTCAGCAGACCCCGGCAACAAAAAGCTCTGCTGAGATCAATGATCCGAACCATACCGGTACAGCAGATCAGGGCGGGCTTGTTATGACCCCTGCCGATGCGGTACGGCAGTATGCAGATATCCTGCAGAACGGATCTTCAAGCAAGTATGCGAAGAGTTTTGAGAATGATTCCCTGCGCACTGAACTTGCGAAACTTACTGCGACTATAGATGACGGTGTGAAGCGCAACGGCGGTACGCAGCAGCAGACATTCACATATAAGGATGGGGCGATCCGCGTGCTTATGACTGCCCAGGCCTCCCGCCTGAAAGGGGCGAAGCTGGGGGCGCTGGTCATTGCGCAGATCGATTCTTCGTGGACAAGGACAGCGGGTGAGGACCGTACATCGCTTCCGATCTCCGATGCGGAAAAAGCGCTGTTCGGCGACCAGGAAGGCAAGCAGACAATAGTAGCCAATTACACTAATGTGGTTGCCTTATACATCCCTTACGCGAACAGCGGTTCTAATACCAAGGTAGAGTGCGTGGGGGCCGAACGGGTCCCTGTGTCTGTAGAGGCACGGTGACCGGCAGCAGGGTGCTGTGTATGGCGGGCGGGTGCTGCTCCTGTACAGAGGCGGCAACGCTGCATGGGAGCAGCACAGCATAGCGGATAACTGGATAAAAGAGGGATATTATGACTAATTCTCAAAGCGGCGCACAGCCCCAGCCTTTCTCGGGCATGAACCTTGCCGGTGCTGTGGACCTGGAGGCGCTTAAACATAAAGTAGATGCTGCTGCAGGCGAATCGGGCGGCGCCCCCGCAGCCGGCGGGTATGTGACGGATGTAGATTCTTCAGGCTTCGAATCGATGGTCCGTATGTCAGCTACATATCCGATCCTGCTTTTGATGTGGCAGTCGGATGATAACAGGTATTTTGACCTGGCCGGGAAGCTTGCCGATATCGTTAACGGGCTTAAGGGCCAGATGCAGCTTGCCCGCATGGATATCGGGTCGAACCCTCAGATAGCCCAGGCGCTACGGATGCAGGGCGCTCCCGCTCTGTATGCGCTTATTGGCGGCAGGCCTATGCCGATCCTTCAGGGGATGCCTTCTGATGACGAGCTTGCACAGGTCAGGGATCAGATACTCCCGCAGCTTATAGCCGCAGCCCGGCAGTCAGGCGTAACCGGGAACGCGCCGTACATTGGCGACGGCAGCCCTGATTCTTCTGACAGCACGCAGGGCAGCGGCGGGCAGGATGATACTTCCGATGCTGGGGCTGCCGGCCCCTCCAGACCGCAGATCCCCGCCGGCCATGAAGAGGCTTACGGTTTTGCCCGTAACGGTGAATATGCGAAGGCTGCGGCCGCGTATAAGAAGATCGCCGAATCCGATCCCCATGACAGTGTTGCGGCGCGTGAGTATGCCAAGGCCGCGCTTCTCGACCGCAACGGAACTTCAGATGTGCGCGCTGTGCGTCAGGCTGCGGGGGATGATCCGGACAGCGTGGAAGCCCAGATGGATGCAGCCGATATCGATATGATTGGCGGACATATTGAGGATGCTTTCAGCAGGCTTCTCGATTTCCTTGCAGCAGGCCATAGGCAGGATACTGATGCTGTCAGGCAGAGGCTCCTTGAATATTTCGCTATCCCTGAGGCCGGTGATGACCGGGTACGCAGGGCGCGTGCGCGGCTTTCCGCTTTAATGTACTGACAGTACTAGTACTAATGTACTGACGGTACCGGCAATATGCCGGCCTGCCCATTATCCCTGCCGCACCTTTCAGGCTGATATGCGGTTCGTCCCGAAACCTTCGTGGAATTGGGGGCCGGAAGCATCCAGCTCGGCAATATAACGGTCTTTCCAGCCGCTGTAAGGATGCTCAGCCAGGCCGTCATTGGAAAAACGCCAGTCGTCGGTTATTTCGGTGATGCAGAATTCGGGGATCAGCAGGTTGGTTACAGGCTTGCTCCGGCTTGTTTCCGCAGCTACAAGCGGATAGTTGTCCCCGCCGAATACATCAAGGTTCCATCCGTCTTCGCCTATCCACGCGGTATACCGTGTTTTGACTAAGGATTTGCCTCCCCGCCTGATGAGTTCCACAGCGATATCAGGGTCGATCTCCCTGTCTGCCTCGTAGCGCGTCCCGCTCATGGAAGGGCCCTTGACTGTTACCGATGCTGAGCGGAAACGGTTGCGGTATTTATCAACGGCCTCAAGGGGGTCTGTATGTTCATCTACCTGTGCGTCTGTATTCGCAGCCCTGATACGCACCCGCAAAGCATAGTTATCTTCATGTATGTAATAGCTCTGGATTATCAGGGAAGGCTCTTCGCTGATGGTGAGGTCGCCTGGAAGGCTGTAGCAGAAGAACCGGCGGTCGTATTCAAAATCAGAAAAAGGGTCGCTCATCGCTGGAACTCCATTCCGTAGATTTGCTCTTCATCCATATTTTAGATGTTTCTGCGTACTTTATATCCGCTAAGATATGGCTAAGGCATGGGCAGGCATCCGTATGGAGTTTGTCCCTATTGTGCATCTGTGTCTGCACGGATCCCGTATGGGACAGGCTGTACTAAACTTAGCAGCAGGACATACGGTTACAGGCAGTATCATGATGCAAGGAACTGGGAATGCGGATAAAGAATACTGTTATTTCTGCCCTGATGAGTGTAATAATCATATTCTTTGCTTTTGCTGTGTCGTGGGTTGCTGAAAATGTGCATACAGATTCTTTCGGTATACAGGGAAGCTATTCCTCTTTAGTCGTGCAGGACGACAGCACTCTCAGCAGGGCCGATCGTGAACGGATTGAGGAAAGCGGCGCTATTTCAAAGCTGAAAGATTTTTTAGATCGGGAAAATATTGATATTGTTGCTGTCCCAACAGGAGATTCATTCCCCCAGGCTGTTGTCTATTCACCCTCCTATTCCATCCGATGGGCAAAACAGGTGATGTCCGCCGGCAGCAGCGATGTTATGGCAGTTGCCGGAAGCTGTGCCTGCCGTAGCGCAATGCCGCAGCAAGCCTTTCTGTATGCTTCTGGGGCCGGATGTACAGGATATGGATAAAAATTCAACTGTGGATTATGCCGGTTATCACCTGAAAGCAGATGGCTATATCCCCCGGGGGCAGTCTTATTTCGATCCTGAAGGGAACGGCGGAAGCTTAAATAATAAAATACTGATTTTTCTTCCCGGGGAAGCAATCAGGAGAGTAGGGCAGACCGAGAAATCAACCGTACTGTGCTCTGCAGTTTTCTTTGATGCTGATCTTGGCACTCTTGTTGAACTGGCAAGAAATGATTTTCTGTATCTTGTTGAGCATGACCTGGACCATGAACAGCCAGAATCGTTCCGGGGCCTTCTTGTTGTTTCCGCAGTTTACATCGTTGGAGCCCTTGCCCTTATGCTTATCGCGCTCATCCTGTTTTCGTCAGCAAGCCTTGAAACATTGAGGGAAAGCTTGCCTGATCTGGCTGTCCGCAGGCTGTTCGATGCTCCCAGAAGCCTGTTCCTTACAAGGGTGTATTCTTTCCTCGCATTCGTTATAGTCCTGCCGGCGCTGGCCCCGCTGCTGTTCTATTCGATGCTTTCCCCCTATCATCAGTCCGCTGCTGTGATCGCTGGGATAATTGCGCTGATTTATGCTTTCGCAGCTGTACGGGCAACACGGTACCTTACTTCGAAGGATGTGATCTGAAATGGTGCAGGGACAGGTACAAGGTTCTGAGGCTTTTGCTTTTGTGGAGTGCAGGGATATCAGCAAGGCATACCGGCAGGGAAGGGAAAAGGTCCAGGCATTGGAAAGAGTATCGCTTAAAATCCTTCCCTCACGTGCAGTCGCGGTCGTCGGGCCTTCAGGCTGCGGGAAAACGACCCTTCTCAATATTATCGGCTGCCTGCTGGCTCCGGACTCGGGTACGCTGCTTATCAAAGGGCATGAGCCGAAGCGTACAGATAAAACGCGGAACAGCACTTTCGGATATATCCGTCAGGATTATGCGCTTATTGGGACGGAGACTGTAGGGCATAATGTTTCCATACCGCTTGAATATGCCGTGCCTAAAGTGAAACGTGCTGACCGGCGCAGCAGGGTTTTTTCTTCGCTGCAGAAGGTCGGGATGGAATGGGCGATACACCGTAAGTCTGATGCGCTGTCAGGCGGGGAACAGCAGAGGGTAGCTATTGCGCGATGCCTGGTCAATGATCCGTCGATCATTATTGCCGATGAGCCTACAGCAGCGCTGGACCATAAAAATGCAGCAGATATAACAGGGCGGCTCCTCAGCCTTGCGCATGATCCGGATACCCCTCGGGCGCTGATAGTGGCGACACATGATATGCGGCTCGCTGAACAGTGCGACAGTATTATTACTATTTCTGACGGGAAAATAACAGATATGCAGTAGGTACGCAGTAAAACAGGCAGGCATCAGGATAAAAAAATAAGCCATGTAATACGAGCAGCAGAGCCCTCAGCATGGCTCTCAATGTGGCCTAAATAAGGGCCTGGGCGCCTGTATATGAAACCCTGCGCGTCCGGACCGGCGATTTTGACCGCCAGATACGCTAAAGTAGAAGCGCTCGGGTTTGTAGCTCAGTGGATAGAGCGTCTGTCTCCGGAACAGAAGGTCGAGGGTTCGAATCCCTTCAAGCCCACGGAAACAGTGGAATTCCTGGATGCAGGAGACAGATGGAGATCCCATGAACCCTGAAAAACTCGCACAGATTATTGCGCAGGCCGCACATACCCTTGTTGCTGAAGGGAAGGCCGGGGATCTTACCGATACCGTGCTTCCTGAAGACGGCGAAATCGTCGTTATGCGTCCCAAAGACCGGGCGCACGGCGACTGGTCAACAAATATTGCCATGCAGCTGGGCAAAAAGGCAGGCATGGCGCCCCGTGACCTGGCGCAGAGGTTTGCTGATGCACTTTCTGCGGCTGATGGCATTTCTTCCGTGGAAGTAGCAGGACCGGGTTTCATCAACATTACCCTGGATTCAGCTTCTGCCTCCCAGATCGTCAATGAGATACTGGAGCAGGGTCCCAGGTTCGGCATGAACAGCCATCTTGCAGGGAAAACTGTGAACCTTGAATTCGTTTCGGCAAACCCTACAGGGCCTATCCATATTGGGGGGACACGCTGGGCTGCTATCGGCGATGCCCTTGCACGGGTGCTGGAAGCGAACGGTGCGAAGGTTATCCGTGAGTATTATTTCAACGACCACGGCGAGCAGATCAACAGGTTTTCCCGGTCGCTTGTGGCTGCCGCCCATGGCGAGCCTACCCCCGAAGACGGTTATAAAGGCACGTATATCAATGAAATTGCCGATGCTGTTATCGCCCAGGCTCATGCTGAAGGTATCGATATCCTCAGCCTGCCCCGCGTAAAAGCTGAAGATGGGGCAGAAGGGGACAGCCCGCAGCGTGAAGAATTCCGCAACCGCGGAGTTGCCATGATGTTTGATGAGATCAAGAAGTCCATGGCTGATTTCCGCGTGGACTTTGACGTCTACTTCCATGAGAACTCCGTTTATGAGGACGGTGAGGTCGATAAAGCTGTAGAACGCCTTAAAAGCCTTGGCGATATTTACGAGAAGGACGGTGCCACATGGTTCCGGTCTACAAAGTACGGTGATGATAAAGACAGGGTCATTATTAAGTCCAATGGCGAGGCGGCCTATATCATGGCCGATATTGCTTACTACCTCAATAAGCGTCACCGTGCACAGGACCCTGCAGATATTGCTGTTTATATGCTTGGGGCCGACCATCACGGGTATGTGCAGCGCCTGCAGGCGGTATGCGCGGCTTTCGGCGATAAACAGAATTACAATATGCAGATCCTTATCGGACAGCTGGTGAACGTTATCAAGGATGGGCAGCCGGTCCGCATGAGCAAGCGCGCCGGCAATGTAGTGACGATCGATGACCTTGTTGATGCCATTGGGGTCGATGCTGCGCGCTATTCCCTGGAACGGACTACGTATAACCAGAATATCGATATTGACATGGATCTGATGTCGAAGCATTCCAATGAAAATCCCGTATACTATGTGCAGTATGCGCATGCGCGTTCCAGAAATGTTGACCGTAACGCACAGGCTGCAGGCATTACCGGGGAGGATGCCGATCTGGGCCTCCTGGATACGGCGGCGGATTCCGAGCTGCTGGCCCAGCTGGCCCTGTATCCGTCAGTAGTACTGACAGCTGCGGACCTTAACGAACCGCACAGGATCGCCCATTACCTGGAAGATCTCGCAGGCAAATACCACCAGTGGTATGCTGCGGAACGGGTGGTCCCCATGCCGCTGACCGGTCCGGAAGAGAAGGCTGCAGATGCCGAGGCTCTGCGCGCGGCCAAAAACCCTGGTCCTGCCCGTGCTGCTGCCCGCCTTAAGCTGAACGATGCTGCATGCCAGGTATTCGAGAACGGCCTAGCGCTGCTGGCAGTTACAGCTCCAGATAAAATGTAGCATTACTGCGGAGCATGATGCTGCAGACACTGCTATACCATGGCAGGGTGCTTTACGGTGCCGGCGATGTCCTGCGGATGCCTCATAATTATCAAGCTTACCGGTGCGTGGCACGTGACGGTTTCAGACGTATGATCCCGCATGGCATCGGGGCGGCTGGGGTTGAACCTTCCGTCTCTGCCGATCCCTGCCGTTGCATAAGCATGGAGCTTAGTGCCGGAGGCGGGGGAGCAGTTTTGCCGTTATGCATGCGAAGGTGTTTGTTAAAGGTATCTCCGGGCGCCGCACTGTAAAAATCATTGCAGCCATACTTGCGGTTTTCATCGCGGGCAGCAGCATGGCCGGATGTTCGGCTCCATGGGGGGAAAACAGCGGCAAAGGCTTGGCTAAAGTAGTTTTCATGATGTCGTGGGCGCCCGATACCAATCATATTGGCGTGTTTGTGGCGCGTGAAAAAGGGTATTACGCGAAACTCGGCCTTGATGTTGATATCCTGGCAGCAAGCCAGACAGGCGCCGAGCAGTCCGTTTCCGGAGGCGGGGCTGATTTTACGCTGTCCAGTATGGCTAACGTTGCAGATGCAAATATCAAAGACGGGCAGCTTTCCCTTATTATGCAGGTACAGCAGAAAACTTCTGCTATCTGGTGCTCCCTGGCTTCAAACAGATCCATTGCTTCCCCCAAGGATTTTGATGGTAAGACTTTTGCAACTTTTGGCGGCAGCGAATCTGATGCTGTTGTCAAAAGGATGATCAGGAAAGCGGGAGGCAAAGGCGAATTCGACAAGGTCACAGCAGGCACATCAACATTCAGCGCCTTGTCTTCAGGGAGAGCTGATTTTGGCGGGGTTTATGCCACATGGGAGGGAATCCAGGCTGAAATGTATGGCCCTAAGCTGAAATGTTTCACTGAACCCGACTATGGCGTGCCCGGCAATGCTGATGAGCTGGGCATAGTCTCCAGCAGCTCTTACTTAAAACAGCATCCTGATATTGCAGAGAAATTCGTGAAAGCGACCCAGGAAGGCTACATGTACTCGTATACCCACCCTGACGATGCGGCACAGATACTTGCCGGTTCTTCTGAAGGCAAAGTCGCCGGGCTCAAGCCTGATTTTGTAAAACGCAGTATGGCAGCCATTACTTCCGGTCAGTACTGGGGAGATATTTCCCGCCTGAAAAACGGCACATCCACTTTTGGGGCTATAGATTATGCTTCAGGGCAGAAATATTTCGATTTCCTCTTCGAATCCGGTGCGTATAAGGACGCGCAGGGCCGGCCGGTAAAATCTGCTCCGGCCGCTGCGGCGCAGGCGACCGGAAAGTATCTGGCCAGCCAGGAGGCTGTGCTTAAAGGTATTGAAAGATAGCTCAGGGCTCAGGGAGGAATGGCTGCCATGCGGATCATGATGGACTGCGATACTGGTATTGATGATGCCCTGGCCATCCTGTACCTTTTGGGGTCGCCGGACGCTGAGCTGATTGGGGTGACGGCGGTTTTCGGCAATGTGCAGGGGAGTGTGGCTGTACGCAACAGCCGCGGCTTGCTGGACTGCCTTGGGCGGCCGGATATCCCTGTGTATGAAGGTGCCGGCGAACCGTCATATTGGCAGGCCGGCTCCGGGACTGCAGGGAGGCCGTATACAATAGACCCGGGATGTGAGCGGTTCCATGGGAAAAACGGATTTGGAGGGGCACAGCTTCCCGGCCTCCCTTCTTCGTACTCCCGCGGAAGTATATATGCAGATGGTGCGTCGGCAATAGCTGAAGCGGTGAGGCGTTACGGCACCGGTGTGACCATACTTGCTACAGGGCCGCTGACTGATATTGATGAAGCCCTTCGCCGGGCACCGGATATTGCCCCGAAGATGAAGCTGGTGATGATGGGCGGGACCCTTACCCAGCCCGGCAACTGTTATGATCTGGTGTGCGAGACAAATATTATCAATGATCCGGAAGCTGCCGACAGGGTTTTCCATTCAGGCGCTGATATTACAATGGTCGGGCTTGACGTGACCCATCAGTGCCTGATGACCCGTAGCCATATGCGTGCTGTCAGGCGGGCGGATACACCGCTGGCGGAGTTTGTCTATCAGATGGCGGATCATTATATTTCCGCTAACGAAGCCGCAGATCCGGTTTTTGCACAGGGAAGCCCGCTCCATGACCCACTTGCTGCGGCTGTTGCCCTTGAGCCTTCTCTGGTGCAGCTGTTCCCGATCAGCCTTCGTGCAGAAACGAGGACGGGGGACGGCTACGGGGTGCGCGGCCGTACTGTCGGTGATCCGGCCATGCTCCATACGTCTGCGGATGAGCCGGGCAGCAAGGCATCTGTCCCCCATACCCGGGCGGCTCTCGGCGTTGATTCTGTGCGTTTTGTATCTGCGTGGCATAAGCGTCTGCTGAAGGTGTGTTCGGAGTATCCGCAAAGGTAAAGGCAGCGAGGCATCTCAGCATGTATCAGGACTATCTAAAAACTTGAGCCGCAAACACTCAAGTTTGGAATAATAGTGCTGGAAGCCCTGTTAAATACTGCAGGATATATAAAGTGATGCCGGGAGGACCCGGCAGCAGTATGAACAGGAGACTCAATGGACGAAAAGTTTACAACGATGGCCCAGGAGGCCATAGGTGATGCGGTGCAGAGCGCTTCCGCTGCAGGGAATCCCCAGGTAGGGCCGCTGCATCTGCTTGATTCCCTCCTCCGCCAGGATGGCGGGGTCGTCAAAGGGCTGATCCAGGCTTCGGGTGCTGATACGCAGAAGATAGGGGCGCAGGTACGCCGCGCACTGGCCAGCCTGCCAAGCGCAAGCGGATCCTCTACGGCCCAGCCCGATGCCAGCCGCCAGCTGGCAAAAGTGCTGTCAGACGCCCGCAGGGAAATGGGCAGCCTGGGAGATGAATATATCTCAACAGAGCATCTGCTGATTGCTATTGCCCAGAGCGACGGGGAAGCAGGGGATATCCTGCGCAACGCAGGTGCCGATGCAAAAGCCCTCCGCAAAGCTATCCCTGAGGTGCGCGGCGGCGCTAAAGTTACGAGCCCGGATGCGGAAGGGTCATATAAAGCTTTAGAGAAATATTCGATCGACCTGACAGAGCGTGCCCGCGAAGGGAAGCTTGACCCTGTGATTGGTCGTGACGCAGAGATACGCCGTGTCATCCAGATACTGAGCCGCAGGACCAAAAACAACCCTGTCCTTATCGGCGAGCCGGGAGTAGGGAAAACGGCTGTAGTAGAAGGACTTGCCCAGCGCGTAGTTGCAGGTGACGTCCCTGCGGGGCTGCAGAACAGGCGGATCATCTCCCTTGATATGAGCTCTATGGTTGCAGGCAGCAAATACCGCGGTGAATTTGAAGAGCGCATGAAAGCAGTGCTCAATGAGATCAAAAAATCTGACGGCAATATTATCACTTTCATTGATGAGATCCACACTATCGTTGGCGCCGGCGCAACTGAAGGGTCCATGGATGCCGGCAACATGCTCAAGCCCATGCTGGCCCGCGGTGAGCTGAGGCTTATTGGTGCTACAACGCTTGATGAATACCGCGAGAATATTGAAAAAGATCCTGCCCTCGAACGCAGGTTCCAGCAGGTCTTCGTCGGAGAACCCAGTGTGGAAGATACCATCGCTATCCTTCGGGGGCTGAAGCAGCGGTATGAGGCACATCATAAAGTTACTATCGGCGATGATGCGCTGGTGGCTGCTGCCACACTGTCAAACCGTTATATTTCAGGCCGGCAGCTTCCGGACAAGGCGATCGACCTGGTCGATGAAGCTGCTGCGCATCTGCGTATGGAACTGGATTCTGAGCCGGAAGAGATCGATGAGCTCCAGCGCCGCGTCACAAGGCTGGAAATGGAAGAAATGCAGCTTAAAAAAGCTGAAGATGCAGCTTCGCGCGAGCGCCTGGAAAAGATCCAGTCAGAACTGGCTGATACCCGCGAACAGCTGGCAGGGCTGAATTCCCGCTGGAGTGCGGAGAAGGCCGGCCATAACAAGATCGGCGATCTGCGTGCACAGCTTGATGCGCTGCGTGTGGAAGCGGATAAGGCAACCCGTGAAGGTGACCTGGAGCATGCCTCCAAAATCCTGTACGGGCAGATCCCTGAGATCCAGAAACAGCTTACCGAAGCTGAATCTAAAGCCGATCAGCATGGCGGTGCTGCAGAGGCCGGCAGTACAGGTGCTGAAGGCACCGGTCCGGATGCGGAGCCGATGGTCCCTGACCATGTGGATGCCGACTCCGTGGCAGCTATCGTATCCAGCTGGACAGGCATCCCCGTAGGGCGCCTGATGCAGGGTGAAAATCAGAAGCTCCTCCATATGGAAGATGAACTGGGCAAGCGCGTTATCGGCCAGCAGCAGGCAGTGCAGGCTGTTTCGGACGCTGTGCGGCGTTCCCGTGCGGGTATTTCCGACCCTGACCGCCCGACTGCAAGTTTCATGTTCCTCGGGCCTACCGGCGTAGGTAAAACAGAGCTGGCGAAAGCGCTTGCAGATTTCCTCTTTGACGATGAGCGCGCAGTAGTGCGCATAGATATGAGCGAATACATGGAAAAGGCTTCCGTGTCGCGTCTGATCGGCGCAGCACCGGGATATATCGGATACGAGGAGGGCGGCCAGCTGACCGAAGCGGTCCGCCGCAGGCCTTATTCAGTGGTCCTTTTCGATGAAGTCGAGAAAGCCCATCCTGAGGTTTTCGATATCCTCCTGCAGGTCCTAGATGATGGGCGCCTGACTGACGGGCAGGGCCGTACCGTGGACTTCACGAATACGATCCTCATCATGACATCCAACCTGGGGTCGCAGTTCCTCGTGGATACGGGTATGGATGCCGATGCGCGCCGCAAGGCTGTGATGGATGCAGTCCATATGCATTTTAAGCCTGAATTCATCAACCGTCTGGATGACCTGATCATCTTTAATCCCCTTACCCGCGAGGAATTGGGGAAGATCGTCAATATCCAGGTCGAGCAGGTCGCATCGCGCCTGACTGACCGCCGCATTACGCTTGACGTTACTGATTCTGCACGCCAGTGGCTTGCAGACACGGGGTATGACCCTGCGTATGGCGCCCGCCCGCTCAGGCGCCTGGTACAGAGCGAAGTCGGCGATAAGCTTGCACGGATGCTGCTGGCAGGGCAGGTCCGCGACGGTGATACCGTGCTTGTTGACCATACTGGCGGTGAGCATCTGGAACTTACTGCATGGCCGACTGAAGACCTAGTCGGTGAGCCTGTTTCGAGAAAGTAGTAAAATAGTAGCTTCACATTCCGGCATCTGCCGGAAGAAAGGGATATTCAGTATGAAAACAACTATTTTTGTAGAGGCAGGGAAAGTTGAAGCCCGGGAAGCCCCCAAACCGGTGATCAAGGCTGATGACGATGTTATCCTCCGCGTGGTCCGCGCCTGCGTTTGCGGGTCAGATTTGTGGTCTTACCGCGGGCAGGACGGTAAAAGCAATAATTCCGAGAATACAGGCCATGAAGCGATCGGTATTGTTGAAGAAGCCGGCCCCGCTGTTGCGTCGGTAAAACCGGGGGATTTCGTGATTGCACCGTTCACCCACGGCTGCGGGCACTGTGCTGCATGCCGTGCGGGTTTCGATGCTGACTGCCAGAGCCATTCGGATAATTTCAGCTCCGGGTATCAGTCCGAGTATGTGCGTTTCCAGCATGCTGACTGGGCCCTTGTGAAGGTTCCCGGGAAGCCGGAGGATTACAGCGACGGTATGCTTAATTCGTTCCTGGCGCTTTCTGACGTTATGGCTACCGGATACCACGCTGCCCGTGTGGCTGATGTAAAAACCGGCGACACCGCAGTTGTCGTCGGTGACGGTGCGGTAGGGCTGTGCGCAGTTATCTCAGCCCGGCTGCGCGGTGCGAAGCGCATCATTATGATGAGCAGGCACGAAGACCGTCAGAAACTTGCCGTCGGATTCGGCGCAACGGATATCGTTGCAGAACGTGGTGATGAGGCAGTCAGCAAGGTTATGGAGCTGACCAACGGCTCCGGGGCTGATGCAGTCCTGGAATGCGTGGGTACGGAACTGTCTACTGACACTGCGATGAAAGTCGGCAGGCCCGGTGCCATTATTGGCCGGGTTGGGCTGCCACATGTCCCCAAGATGGATGTCAGCTCTTCATTTATGCGCAATATCGCCCTTGCCGGCGGCCCCGCTTCAGTAACTACATATGACAAGCAGGTACTTCTTGATGCTGTGCTTAAAGGCGATATTGACCCGGGAAAGGTATTTACGAAGCGCTTCAGCCTTGATGAGATCGATGATGCCTACAAGGCAATGGATAACCGCGAGGCGATAAAGTCTCTGGTTGTTATGGAGTAAGAGCGGGCGGGTCCGGGCTCCGCGCAGAGGCTACAGGTACAGGCACTTTAACGGATGCAGGACCGGGCCAGGCCCCCATACAGGCCGGGATCATGGGGATGTCTGCGGTACATGTGTACTGTAGCGGATCCCCTGATCCGGGGAGGACCGGCACTCGCCATGTCGGCCAGCATCCGGCCGGTTTTGGCGGGTGCCCGGCATTACACAAGAAGGCAGGTTATGATGAATACAACGGTTTTTGTTTTCCATCCTTCTCTGGAAGGCAGCTCCCGGGTCAATAAAAAGCTCTCTGATGCTGCGCGGCAGATAGGGCTTGATGTCAGGGATATGTATATGATATATCCTGATTTCAGGATCGATATCAAAAGGGAGCAGGAAGTATTAACGCATACTGACAGGATAGTCCTCCAGTTCCCTATGTACTGGTACAGCACCCCGGCCTTGCTTAAGCAGTGGGAAGATGATGTGCTTGAATACGGCTGGGCATATGGCAGTACAGGGACTGCGCTCCGCGGCAAAGAGCTGATCGTCGCTGTTTCGCTTGGCGGTTCCGGGGATGATTATGTGCGTAATAACGGCAAAAATTATACCGTTACTGATCTTCTGCGCCCGCTTCAGGCAACCAGTAATCTTATCGGTACGAAATATATCAGACCATTTATTACTGCCGGCGCTTTAGGTATGGACGACGGCGAGATTGCCCGGAAGGCACAGGAATACGTTGAATATATTACACGCGGCCAGCTGGAAGCCTTAGGGACATATGAATAGGTGCAGAATACTGATTACATGAATATAATTAAGGTATATCATCTGGCTGATTGGAGGCTTTATAAGCCTGACAGTTAATATTTATTATACAGGGGAGGATGGTTCCGCACGCCGGTACGCTGAGGAAATGGTTTCCAGCAACGCAGTTTCCGATATCCGCGCTGAGGAAGGCAATCTCCGCTACGCCTATTTCTTCCCCATGGATGATCCGGAAACAGTCCTTCTGATAGACCAGTGGAAAGACCAGTCCAGCCTGGATGCCCATCATAAATCTGAAATGATGGGGAAGATCGCTGAACTCCGTAAAAAATACCATCTTCGTATGCGGGTCGAGCGTTTCAACAGCATAGATGAAGGCGGCAAGGGATAACGTAAACAGCTGATATTGCGTAAAGGAAAACATATATGGCCAGTAAAACTTTAGTCATGTATTTCTCTAATACGGGGCATACCCGCAGGGCAGTCGGTATTGTTGTGCAAAAGCTCAATGCCGATACGTATGAGATCAAGGCTGAAAGCCCTTATACGCCGGCTGACCTGGATTGGAACGATCCCGGCAGCCGCGCGAACCGCGAACAGAATGATGAGGGCAGCAGGCCCGCTTATCAGGGCGAGCTTCCCGACATCAGCAGGTACGATACCGTGATCATAGGGCATCCCACATGGTGGGGGATACCTCCCCGCATTATCGAAACGGTGATCGGACACATGGACTTCACAGGGAAAACAGTGGCAACCTTCGCTATCTCGGGAGGCTCCGGATACAGCGGTGCGCAGCAGATAATAGACGGGCTGCTTGGCCCTGATGTCAAACCTGGTGCAGTCCTGTCTTCTCCGGCCAGTGTTGATGCGTGGCTTAAGCAGGCTGGGCTGGAATAAGCTCTGACAGGCGGGTTTACAGCTGGCACGGATAAGGGACAGCCGGCAGCAGAGCGCAAAGGCGGATATCCCACTGTACCATGCCCATATCCGATGCCGGAAATCTGCCTACCGAGGCAGGGAAGCAGGATGCTTCCGCGAATCCAGGGTAAGGGCCCTGATAAGGACTCCTGTGCAGGCTGCTGTAGAGGCAGCAGTTATCAGAGTTGCTGCGAAGAAGGTATGCAGGGCCATGCACAGCAGATAGGCCAGGATCGTCACGCTGAGGAAGGATACGATAATGGCCCTGTTAAGGCGGAACCCTTCCCTGTTGTAAGTATTCGCAACAGCAAGCCCTGAATAAAAAAGGAGTATCCCTGCATACAGGAGAGTGATCACGAAATAGATATTGGCTTTATCTTCACTGATAAGTTCAATAGCTGCTGTAACCATGCTGATGCCAAAAAGTATAGGATAATGGAGGTAAATAAGGCGGTTCCCGGTTTCACCTTTCCTCCTGTCCTCAATAACGTGATCGAACTGGATAATGTAGGTGAGGAACAGGCTGACGACTGTAATAAAAATAAAGGCTGATCCCCATGACAGTGTATTGCGTGTGAAATAACCCGCGATCCCTACGATCGTTTCCCCAAAAGTAATGATGATAAGGAGCGTCAGACGTTCCAGAAGATGGGAGAAAATAACAGGATGCCTGCTGGTGTATTTCCCGGTGAATCCCGGTGCTATCCAGCTGAGCAGTATCCCTGCTGCAGCAACTGGCGCCCCAACCGGCAGGGGGAGGAATCCTGCGGCGAGCAATGACAAAGCCCTGATGCCGAGGATAATGGAAAATATCCGGGCGATATCCTTGTCATCCTGATTGTCGGTTTTAATATAGACCAGGGCGTACTGGAGGGCCAGGGTCACCGACAGCAGGCTTGCAGCTATAAAGAACGGCTGCAGGTTATAGTCTATTGTGGCGGAAAAAGTGTTGGACATATACAGGATGATCGCCATATCAACGAAGGAAAAAAGGATGTTCGTCCACGAAGATTTGCCGTAACGGTTAGTGAAAACTGTCTGTACCATCCACGAGTTGATAAAAACGATAACAACGAATATGAAAATAATCAGGGCGGTTGGGCTGATCATGCCATTGTGGAGATGGTGCAGCAGCTCAGTTGCCCGTGAAATCATATATACGAATACGAGGTCGTAAAACAGCTCTATAAGGGAGACACGCTTAGATTCCATTTCTTCATATGCCCGGTTTCCCTGCGCTGTTTTCCCAGCCATAAGTGTGTCCTTTCATACAGAGAAAAGGTTATGCCGATATCAGAAACTATGCGTTATTATATAATTGCAGTGCAACTGGCTGCTTCAGCGTGCAAATCTGACCGGGGTTCACGGCAGAGCCTCCAAGGCAGCAGGCAGCAGCTGCGCTTTCCCTTACTTACAGCATAGCCAGCTGTCTGCCGGAGCTGTATACAAAATATTTTATAGCGGAGCTATATGGCAGCGCGGCGCAAACGGTTCGCGTTGAGTACGAGGCATACCGATGACAATGCCATGGCTGCACCTGCAATCATAGGGCTGAGAAGCCATCCGGCCAGCGGGTAGAGGACGCCTGCTGCGAGAGGGATGCCAATAATGTTGTAGGCGAAAGCAAAAAACAGGTTCTGCCTGATATTGCGCATGGTTGCGCGGGACAGGGCAACAGTCCGCGCTACCCCCTGCAGGTCGCCGCTCATAAGCGTGATATCTGCCGATCTCATGGCGATATCGGTGCCTGTCCCAATAGCGAAGCCTATATCCGCCTGGGCCAGTGCCGGGGCATCATTGATGCCGTCGCCAACCATGGCAACCAGTGTTCTGCCGCGGTTTCTGCTGCCTCCGGCACGGCTATTATCATAGCTCTCATTTTGTATGCGCTCTATCCAGTAAGCCTTGCCGTCGGGCCGCACCTCGGCAATGACCGTGCCGATCCCAACTTTTTGCGCGATATCCTGTGCAGTTTCCTTTTTATCACCGCTCAGCAGGATGGTCCTGATCCCCAGTGCATGGAGCTGCCGGACAGCCGCCGGAGCAGAGGGCTTGATCTCATCGTTGCTGTATGAGATCTCAGTATGGTTTCTGCTGCTTTTATTATCCCTGATATTGCCGCTTTCTCTGCCCTTGACGCCTTCATTCCCGTTGCCTTTCACCTGGGCTATGCCGCGCGTTATTGTACCTGTTTTATCGAAAACAACTGTGCCGATCCGGCGCGCATCCTGAAGGGCATGTGCCGTTGTGATCAGGATGCCGTTGCGTGCACCAAGCCCCATCCCGATCGTGACTGACAGCGGGGTAGCAAGCCCAAGCGCACACGGGCAGGCGATAATGACTACGCTGACCGCAGTAACAATAGCATGGGCCAGCCGAGGCTGGGGGCCGATGATGGACCATGCGGCAAATGTCCATATGGCGATCAGGAAGACGACAGGGACGAATACGCGGGAAATCCGGTCGGCAAGCTTCTGCACCGGTGCTTTAGTGGCCTGTGCGCGGGAAACAAGGTCGATGATCTGGGAGAGGACAGTGTCGCGTCCGGTCCTGTTTACCCGGATAACGATAGGGGAATCAAGGGCCAGTGTTGCCCCGGTCGCCTGGTCTCCCGGACGGCGGTGCACAGGCTGGGATTCACCGGTTATCATAGATTCGTCGATATCACTCTCACCGGCCACGATGATCCCATCATTGGGGATGGTATCCCCGCCTTTGACGACGAGCAGGTCTCCGGCTTTGACTGAATTGGCATCAATGATCCGGACCGTCCCGCTGCCTGCGCCGGTTTCGGTACCTTCGCCGGCTTCCGGGAGGGTATCTGTTTTACTGCTGCCGGTGCCGGCATCTGCGGAACTGTCTGTGGAAGGGTTGCTGGTGCCGGAATCAGGCATTTTCTGTACTGCATCTTTAGTACCCTGAATTGCTGTGCCGATATCCGGCCTGCGCCATATGCCGCTGTCAATATCTGACTGTGAGATTTTTATTGCTGTCTGGGGGCGCAGATTGATCAGGGTTTTGACTGCGTTGCCTGTACCGGATCGTGCCTGCGCTTCAAGAAGGCGCCCTACAAGGACCAGGGTTATGACAACCCCCACAGATTCAAAATACGCAGTACGGGACTGGGGCGGGAGTATCTGCGGTGCAATGCATACAGCAAGGCTGTATATATATGCTGCGAATGAGCCTGCTGTAACAAGGGAATTCATATCAGGGGAACGGTGGGCGATTGCGAGCCATCCTATACGGTGGATCGGCCAGCCGCAGTAGAACATGACGGGTGTGATGAGGACGGCCTGCCACCATGGATCCATAAGCCACGCAGGCATACCGGATATGATCATACTTCCCATAGCCGCAATAAAGACAGGGGTTGTGAGGATAGCGCCAATAAGGATAAGGCGCTTGAGTTCACGTATTTCCCGGATACGTTCTTCCTCTTCGGCATTCTGCTGGTCAATCGGGGAGCGGGTACTGTGCGTTTCCGGCGTGTGTACGGCGTTTGTGCCGCCTGCATTATTTATGTTGCTTATGTTATTTGTGCTGGCCTCCCCGGCGGCGGAATCCGCACTTTTCCTGGCGTTAGTGCCTGCACCTTCCTCAGCGGCATCTGTGTCTTCCTCAGTGGCGGCGTCCGTGTTTTCCCTATTTGTACTTTTCCCTGAAACACGGAGTGTCCCATGCACCATATTCATCCCGCAGGCGAAAGGGTAATCCCCCGGCTCAAGCGCAGGCAAGTCAACTGAAGTTTCCTTATTTCCGGGAAGATGCGCATTGATCCCAAGATCGGAAAATACAACGTGCGAAGTGCATTCGCCCGTTTCCTGCCGGTCAAAGACCAGCTGCACAGGCATACCGGCTTTTACCTCAACAAGTGCCGGGGAATATCCGCCTTTAACTGTTATCTGCGCCACCTGGCGTTTCCCTTCAACAGCTGCGTGCCCAGCCTTGCCGGGGGAGAAGAAGAACCAGAGGATAAAAGCGCTGAGCGCCGCAGCGGTGGCTATCGTGATAACCGTAATGGCAGTTCCCATAATGTACTCCTTGTACTGCTGTATATTACCGGCGGTCTACATCTGTAACGGTTCGCACCTGTGTAACGATCCACACCTGTAAACTGCGTGCATGGTGTATTCCATTCCGCGGTTCGCCTTTGGGCTTAAGGCTGAAGCGGTGCAGCTGTTCCGCAGTCAAAGCCGTGAAAACTTGTGCCATGCCGGCTTCGGTTTCTCCGGTCCGGATGTTCCCTTTTGCGGAGATTCGGTGCCGAATAAGGCTTGGCCGTCTCGCAGCCTAACAACTTAGCGGGCCTTTTTCCTGTGAGATTTGCATTATCTGAAACCTATAGATTGAGGTTGTCTGAAAACCGCTGGTGGTAAAACACGCAGATACAAAAATGGTTTCGGCAGTTTTCCACATTTTTTGTTTTTATATCTGCGTGTTTTACCACCATGGGTTCCTTATTCGACCACATTGGGCAAAATAACTTCAGGACAGGGCCAGAACCCGCTAGCCTTGCGCTTATGTTTGAGTTAGTACAGCAGCCCGTCCGCAGCCAGATAATGCGGTACGGAGCATGGAAGCGTCAGAATGATGCGTTTCTCCAGATGGGATCCCTCGGGCGCAGGATAAGGGCTGGAAACCTTGCCGATATAACAGCGAGCCACGCTACGGCGATCAGTTTGCTGGGCGTCGCCCCACCCCGAGGCCTTGATCCTCGCACGCATATTGTTGTCAAGGAATGGCGTAACCATCGCCATATCAATAATGTAGTCTGCCATTATTCCAAAAATGCGGATGCGTTAGGCGCAACAATTGATGTTGCAGGATATTCATGCTCTTCCCCTGAGGCAGTGTTTGCCCAGATGTCTCAGTACCTTGAACTTGAAGACCTTATAGCGCTGGGGGATGCACTTATGTGCAGGGACAGGCTGCTGAGGCGGACAACGAAATATCTTCTGGCGCAGTTCCTTGCCGATTGTGAGCGTTTCCGGGGCTCACGGAAATGCTGCAAAGCCCTCAGGCTTATCCGTGAAGATACTGATTCCCCGCGGGAAACATACCTGCGGCTGTGGCTGCTGAGATATGGGCTTCCTGAACCAACGGTCAATTATGAAGTCCAGGATGGATCCATGCAGCGGTTCTATCTTGACCTTGCTTATCCGGAATACCGTGTTGGAGTGGAGTATAACGGGAAGCACCATCATGGCCAGTGGGCGGAGGATCTTGACCGTTTCAATGCATTCCAGTCCCGGGGATGGCATATTTTCGTTGCAGAAAGCAGAATGGTAGACAACCACCTTTGGCGCGCCAGGTTTATTTCAGAGATAGCCCGCGCTCTGTATAATGCTGGGGCGACAGATATCAATATACGGCCCAAGCCTTTGCCGGTCAGTCAGTTATGCGATGGAAGAACGGCGGTTAACCGCAGATATTCTAATGAAGCACTCAATAACCTATCTGCAGGGCTGTTATCCTGAAGGAAATTTGAGATTGGGAAGAGATTTTCTGCAGGATTCGCGAATTGGCATATCAATGGGCATTCAAAATGGGTATATCAATAAGTGTGTATGAACTTTCCTGAGCATGAATTAGAGTTATCGGTATGACACACGATAGCGGAATGCACGGTAACAGGTCGGGCAGCGGCAGGGCACAGGCTAAAGGCAATGACAGCAGTTTGGGAAGCAGCTCGGGAGATGCTGAAAATAGCGGTATTGGGGGTGTTGCGGGAGGCAGGTCGGGCAGCGGCACAACCAGTGCCGTAACCGGCAGGGCGGATAGTACCTTATCCGGCAGAACCTCCGGACAGGGCGCTTTCAGGGCTACCGGCCCCGAGGGGCTGCGTGAAGAAATCGCTCATTTGCCGGCAGATATGCTGGATCCCCGGGAACGGCTTGAACGTATGGTGCGTGCCGATATTAATGGGAAACCGTTCAGCGAACTGACAGCCGTTACCTATGACCATGAAGGCGCAGAGCTTGCTGGGCATGTGATGCTGGATACTTTGGAGGAGCATGGGTTCTCCATTGATGATTTTGACGCGGTTGGTGCCCTGACAGTGGCTGCGATCCCTCTGGCCAGCGCGGTTATGCATGCTGCAGCATCGCGCGGGCAGGCGGTCAACGGTTTCGTAATGGATTTTGTGTATCCGTCTGTGAAAGGGCCGTCTGTCGAAGGCCAGCGCGTGATCCTGCTGGATGCATGGCTGTCTGAGAAATCATTCGTCCAGACTTCGTCCCTGGTCACGCTTCGTCATGGCAACGAACTCAATCTTGATTTTGCAGTTCTGAGAAGCTGCGGTGCCCGGCTTCTGGCGATTGCATCGCTTGTGGGGAGCGTCGGCATAGGGGATGGAAGCGAGGACGCGGGCAGGGCTGATGCCGGTACAGCAGATAACAGCCTGATGGGCAGCGGCGTAACAGGTGACGGCACTGCTAAGACGATAGATGTTAAGACGATAGATATTGTAGACCCTGTAACAGGCAGCAGACAGTCTGTCCCGTTCATCCCCCTTTTTGAAGGCTGATATCCGGTGCCGGGAAGGACTGGAACAGCACGGTACAGGATCGGTATTGAGGCAGAGTTTCAGGCAGAACGATAATCATGTATGAACCAAGCGAATATACGAAGCGTGTAATGGCGGCGGGCGATCCCGGGCTGAGGCAGATCGGCGTAGGCTCATGGGAATCCGAACATCCGGGGGAGCCGCGGCCGTACCCGGAGGACCTTCGGTATGACCCGCAGCTGCTTGATGAAGGTGATACCCGTAATGTGATGGACCGCTACCGGTACTGGAGCGTTGAGGCGATCAAGCATGATCTTGACCAGCGCGGACGGCATATGTGTGAAGTTGCTGTTGAGAACTGGACGCATGATTTCAATATCGGCTCTATCGTGCGCACTGCTAATGCATTCACTGCCCGCCAGGTGCATATTATCGGCCCGCATAAGTGGAACCGCAGGGGTTCGCTGATGACCGAGCTGTATCAGGACATTGGATATCATGCATCCATTGATGAATTTATGCGCGACATCCGTATCCGGGACGCTCAGCTTGGGCAGGATACCCGCATTATTGCCCTGGATATTGTCCCGGGTGCAGTCCCGATTGAGAGTTATAAGTTCCCCGAAAACTGCATCCTGCTTTTCGGTTCTGAAGGTGCCGGCCTGACCGGTAAGGCGCTTGAAGCGGCTGATGATGTTGTGTATATTACACAGTACGGTTCAGTGCGTTCGCTCAATGCCGGCGCAGCTGCAGCAATAGCAATGCATGCATGGATGATGCAGCACGGATGATCCAGCATGAGTGTTTTACCGCCGGATATTGCGGTGCTGCTGCGCTATGTTGCAGCGCCGGCGAAGCGCCCTGAAAGTGTCATGCTGAACTCTTATAGTTGAGGTTATGTCCAGATTTACACGACAAGATATTGAGCATTTAGGGGACCTCTCCCGCATCGCACTGACAGATGAGGAAATTGAACGCCTCCAGGGGGAATTGAATGTTATCGCTGATTCTATTGCTAAGGTGCAGGAAGTGGCGAAAGATGATGTAAAACCAACGGCTAATCCCGTCCCGTTGGAAGCGTATATGCGCCCTGATGAGCCGGCGGTACCGCTGACCCAGGAAGAAGCCCTGTCAGGTGCGCCCGCCAGGGAAAACGGTATGTTTGTTGCACCTCAGATACTGGCTGACTAACGGGGAGGACGCGAAGGATTATGGCTTTTAGCACAAGCGAACGCAACAGTCTTGTCAGGCTTTCTGCAGCACAGATGGCAAAAAAGCTGGCTGACGGCGAGATATCAAGCCGTGAACTCGTTGATGCCCATCTTGATGTGATCCATGCGGCAGAAGGCGATATCCATGCTTTCCTGAGGGTCAGCGAGGATGAGGCGCGCCGCCAGGCAGATGAAGCGGACAGGCGCCGCGCTGCAGGCGAGGATACAGGCGAGCTGGCAGGCGTGCCGGTTGCCGTTAAAGATATGATCGTCACCAAAGGTATTGAAACTACAGCCGCTTCCAGGATCCTGCAGGGCTGGGTGCCTCCGTATGATGCAACAGTTGTGGAACGGCTTAAGAAGGCCGGCATGCCTGTTTTGGGCAAGACTAATCTGGATGAGTTCGCACAGGGTTCGTCAACGGAGCACTCTGCTTTCGGGATAACGCGCAACCCATGGGATACTTCGCGTGTCCCCGGCGGCTCAGGCGGCGGCTCGGCAGCTGCAGTCGCGGCTTTTGAGGCTCCCCTGGCATTGGGGACAGATACCGGCGGATCTATCCGCCAGCCGGGCGCATTGACCGGTACCGTTGGGGTAAAGCCTACTTACGGCGGTGTGTCGCGTTTCGGCGCCATCGCTATGGCTTCTTCGCTTGACCAGATAGGCCCTGTGTCACGGACCGTTCTTGACGCAGCCCTGCTCCAGGAGATCATCGGCGGTTACGACCCTAAGGATTCAACTTCTATCCCGCAGCCGGTGCCCGCTCTTGCTGAGCAGGCCCGCCAGGGCGAGCGCAGGGACCTTAAAGGCGTCCGGATCGGGCTGGTCAGGGAACTTGGAGGCAAAGGGTTCCAGGCCGGTGTGGAAGCGCGGTTCAACGAGGGTGTGGAACAGCTCAGGGCAATGGGCGCTGAAGTGGTTGAGGTCTCACTGCCGCATGCAGAGTATGCGCTGGCTGCGTATTACGTGATCATGCCTTCGGAAGTCTCCAGCAACCTGGCCCGGTATGACGGCATGCGCTATGGCCTGCGTGTTATGCCGCCTGAAGGCGAGCCGCAGACCGCCGCTAACATGATGGCTTATACACGCGAAGCAGGTTTCGGCGATGAGGTGAAGCGCCGTATTATCCTGGGGACGTACGCGCTGTCGGCCGGTTACTATGATGCGTGGTACGGTTCCGCCCAGAAGGTGCGGACCCTGATTATTGAAGATTTCAGGAAAGCTTTTGAACAGGCTGATGTGCTCGTATCGCCTACATCACCGTCTACCGCATTCAAATTCGGTGAAAAAATGGATAACCCTATGGAGATGTACATCAATGACATTGCCACCATCCCGGCAAACCTGGCTGGGGTTCCTGCAATGTCCGTTCCCTGCGGGTTAAGCGATGACGGGCTTCCGGCAGGTTTCCAGTTTATTGCGCCCCAGATGCAGGACGATAAGATGTATAAACCTGCTGCGGCGCTTGAATCCGCCCTTGAAGAAAAGCGGGGCGGCCCGGTCTGGAAGGCAATGGATGCTGCGTGGCTCAATACAGGCAGCGATACCCGCCCAGAGCAGGCTGAGTAGGGCACAGGAAAGGAAACAGTAGATTATGGCTGAAAAATTGATGAAGTTTGCTGATGCTGTTAAAAAATACGATCCTGTGATCGGGCTTGAAGTGCATGTGGAATTAAGTACACAAACAAAGCTTTTCTGCCCTGCAGAAGTCCATTTCGGCGGCGAGCCCAACTCTCAGCTGACCCCTGTGTCCCTTGGGCTTCCGGGCAGCCTCCCGGTGGTGAACAGGACGGCTATCGACTACGCTGTTAAGCTCGGGCTGGCTTTGCACTGCAATATCGCTGAATGGTCGCAGTTCGCGCGTAAGAATTATTTCTATCCGGATATGCCGCGCGATTATCAGATCTCCCAGTATGATAAGCCGCTGAATGGTGAAGGGTACCTGGATGTTGAGCTTGAAGACGGTGATATTTTCCGTGTGCCTGTGGAACGCGCGCATGTTGAAGATGATGCCGGCAAGAATACCCATGTGGGCGGTGCCGACGGCCGTATTGAAGGGGCCGACCATTCGCTTGTGGATTATAACCGTGCCGGGGTGCCGCTGGTGGAGATCGTCACCAAGCCCATAACGGGGACAGGCGGACGTGCTGCCGAAGTAGCAGGCGCGTATGTGCGCACGATCCGCGATATTGTGCGCGCTCTGAATATTTCCCACGCCCGTATGGAACAGGGGAATATGCGTGCTGATGTTAATGTGTCGCTGCGTCCGTCCCCTGAGGCCCCGCTGGGGACACGCTCAGAAACAAAGAATGTCAATTCCTTCCGCGGGATCGAAAAAACGATCATTTATGAGATCAGGCGCCAGGCTGCAATCCTGGATGACGGCGGCGAGATACTGCAGGAGACCCGCCACTGGGATGAAGCATCGCAGGCTACTGCAGGCGGCCGCGTAAAGACTGATGCGGACGATTACAGGTATTTCCCTGACCCTGACCTTGTTATGGTCCATGTAACGAAAGAGCATATTGATGAGCTGGCTTCGCAGATGCCTGAGATGCCTCGGGAACGCCGCAACCGTCTCCAGGGCGAGTGGGGCTTCTCCGATCTTGAGATGCGCGATGTAGTCAACGCTGATGCCCTGGATCTCATAGAAGCCACCATCGCCGCTGGAGCCACTGCGGGCGGGGCCCGCAAGTGGTGGCTTGGCGAGATCAGCCGTGCAGCCAATGAGCGTGAAACACCGCTGGAGGATATGCCCATTACCCCGGCTGATGTGGCGCGGGTGGAAAAGCTCGTAGGTGAAGGCAGGCTTAATGACAAGCTCGCCAAGCAGACGGTTGCCGGCGTTCTCGCCGGCGAAGGCACACCTGATGAGGTCGTCAGAAAACACGGGTATGAGGTCGTTTCTGATGACGGTGCCCTTGAAGCGGAAGTAGATAAAGCCCTTGCCGCCGATCCGGATATTGCCGCAAAGCTGAAGGCCGGCAATATGAAGCCGATGGGCGCGATCATCGGTGCGGTTATGAAAGCTACACGCGGACAGGCCGATGCTAAAGCTGTATCTGCTATTGTTATGCGGAAGGTCAAAAGCTGAGGCCGAAGGCTGAAGGTCGCCGACATATTAAGGAAATCAATCGAGATGACACGATCCGATATGACACCAGAATCAACAGTTCCGCACACAGCTGACGGGGAGAAGCTGGATTCTCCGCAAAATCAGCCGCCGGACAGCCCTCAAGGCGCACAGGGCCGTGATACGCATAAAGGTATGCAGGATGTACAGAAGGACGTTCGCGCGCTTCCATCCAGCATTTCTATCCCTGAGATTGAGGGGGAGATGCTGGTCCTCCGGCCGGCAGTATGGGAAGACTGTGAAAAGCTTGATGAGCTTGATGCATTCCATGATTCTGCGCGAATCACAGGCAAGAGCAAGGAAGCGGAGCGCTCTACTGTGCGTGCGTGGGTGTCCCGCTACCTGTCATGGTCCCGCGGGGAGCTGCGTGCCCAGGAGAGTTTCTCTGACCCTGAAGCCCGAGGGGTCATAGCCTGGTCTATGTTTGCCCAGTCTGACCTTACAGGCTCTGACGATAAGAACGAAAGCGACGGCAACGGGTTTGTCCTTATCGGCATGGTTTTCCTTATCGATATTGACGGCTGGGCCAAGTCGGCGCGTATCCAGGTCCTTCTTGGCCGCGATTACCGCTCCCGCGGTTTTTCCCGTGACGCCATGCCGCGTGTTATGACGTATGGTTTTGCTCCTGAGCCTGCAGGGCTGGGTATGCACCGCATCTGGGTAGGGGTACCGCAGCGTAATACCCGTGCCTCAACGGTCTACAAATCCCTTGGTTTCACAACAGAAGGCAATTCACGTGATGCTTTGTGGGATAATGGGAATGAGCGGTACCAGGACCTTGAGGTCCAGGGCATGCTTGCAGATGAGTTCGATCCGATAGGCTCCCTTGAAGCATTCGGGATGCGCCCTATTATGACGAATCCCGGGATCCGCGAGGCGATGTCAATGCACGAGCATTCCATAGAGATTGAACAGCACAGGTCTTTTGTCCGTAACGTTGCTGATATATCTTTTGATGATGAGGCTTCTTCCGCAGTATCGAACCGCGAGAACTGGCGCGGCAACCATATTGACGGATATGACGGGTACGGCCCGGAAGAAGGAACTGATGATACCGACGGTATACCTTCGCAGATTGGGCAGCAGGATATAGCCGATGCGGCCGAAGTAACTGCACAAGGCGGAGACTCCACCGGGGCTGGGACTTCTGCGCAGCAGGGCAGTACAGGGGATCCCGGATCCGCCAGGAAGTCCGGGGATCCTGCCGTTCCTGGTATTTCCAACAGTCCTGATGGCACCGGTTCGGAAGCCGGTAAGCAGGGGGCATCGGGCATATCTGGCGGGCCGGATGAAACCGTCGGGCAGGATAGTGCAGAAGCGACGGATACGTCTGATACGTTACATGGGTCCGGTCCATCCGGCACATCGCAGAAGGTCCCATGGTGGCGCCGGCTCGGCAGGAACAGGAGGCGTGACCAGTAGCTGCCAGTAGCTGCACACAGCTGTATGTACAGTGCGGCTGGAGCCGTCTCTCACCTCCTCTGCCGCCAGCCGCTTTATTTTTCAGGGAAAACAACAGGAAAGGATCTCAATTATGAGTGCAGAAGATCTTGACAGATACGAAACTGATGCGGAACTCTCCCTGTATCGTGAGTATAGGGATGTTATCAAGCTTTTTACTTATGTTGTTGAAACCGAAAGGCGTTTTTACCTGGCCAACAGGGTCGATTTCAACACGCGCTCTGCAGGACAGGATGTATATTTCGATGTCCAGCTGACCGATGCGTGGGTATGGGATGTGTACCGCCCGAGCCGTTTTGTCAAAAGCGTCCGCATCGTCACTTTCAAAGATGTCAATGTAGAAGAGATACAGAAAACTGACATTGACGTCCCCCAGGGTATATAAAGCCGGGCGATAGTTTTATTCGCCCATATCGGTAAAATAATTAAGTTAAGTATGGCTTTTTATTGGTTCCTATAAGGAGGAAATGTGCCAGAAAAGAAGAAAGTCGTTATTATCGGCGGAGGCCCTGCAGGCCTTACAGCTGCATGGGAGCTTGTTAAAGACAGCTCAGATGCTTATGATGTGACCGTCCTTGAAGCCACAAAAGAATTCGGCGGCATCTCCCGTACAGTGAAATACAACGGGAACCGCATGGATATCGGCGGGCATCGTTTCTTTTCCAAAGATGAAAGCATTATGAACTGGTGGAAAGAAGTACTGCCTCTTCAGGGAGCCCCTTCCTACGATGACAAGAAGCTGGGCCGCCATCATGATCTGGAACCGGACGGGCCTGACCCTGAAAAAACCGATAAGGTCATGCTGAAGCGCCATCGTGTTTCCCGTATTTTCTGGAACCAGCATTTCCTTGATTATCCGATCACGCTGAGCCCCGGCACACTGAAGGCTATGGGACCGAAGATCACTATCGAGGCCGGGTTCAGCTATCTGGCATCTGTTTTCCATAAACTCCCTGAAACAAGCCTGGAGAACTTCTATATCAACCGTTTTGGCCGCAAGCTCTACTCTATGTTCTTCGAAGGGTATACCGAGAAGCTGTGGGGCCGCCATCCTTCTGAGATATCAGCTGACTGGGGTGCCCAGAGGGTCAAGGGCCTGAGCATCATGAACGTGCTGAAGAATGCGTTCCTGAAGCTGATGCCTAGGCATAAAACCGATAATTCCAAAGTAGAGACTTCCCTTATTGAGGAATTCTGGTATCCCAAGCTTGGCCCGGGCCAGCTGTGGGAAACTGTTGAAGAGAATTCCCGCGCTAAAGGTGTCAAGGTACTGACCGGTTCAACAGTCACAAAAATAAACCAGGCTAACGGCAGGATAGCTTCTGTTTCTTATGTTGACGAAAGCGGCAAAGAGAACACGCTCCGGGCTGATGAGTTCATTTCTTCCATGCCTTTGAAAGATCTTGTCAACGCTATTGACAAGTCTGATACCAAGGCCCCGCAGGATATGAAAGAGATTGCTTCAGGCCTTCCGTACCGTGATTTCGTCACAGTCGGCCTGCTGGTCAGGAAACTCCGCATCCGTAATAATACGGATATCCCCACGCTTGGGCATCCGCCTATTGTCCCCGATAACTGGATCTATGTCCAGGATCCCGGCTACAAAGTCGGGCGTTTCCAGATTTTCAACAACTGGAGCCCATATCTGGTCAAAGATGTTGACGACACTGTGTGGATCGGAATGGAGTATTTCTGCAATGAAGGTGACGACTTCTGGAACCTGAGTGATGAGGAAGCCACAAACCTTGCGATAAAAGAACTTACCCGCATGCGTGTTATCAGCGGCAAACAGGATGTCCTGGATTCGCACCGTGAGCTTGTCCAGAAGGCATATCCGGCGTATTTCGATACGTATAAGGATATCGACCAGCTTATTGAATATCTTGATTCATTCGGCAACCTGTACTGCGTGGGCCGTAACGGGCAGCACCACTACAATAATCAGGACCATTCGATGGCTACGGCTATTGAGGCCGTCGGCAATATCAAGTCCGGAAAGACCTCGAAGAAGAATGTCTGGTCAGTGAATACTGAAAAGTCATATCACGAGTCCAAATAGATTTTAGCCGGGGTATCTGCTGGGGGTCTGCCGTGATCCCCAGCAGATGCTAGGATCCGGCTGGCGTTTTGACAGGGTAAACCGGCCCCAAGGCTTTGAGCTGGTTTACCCTTTGTGTATAATGGGATTTTGCATGTGTCGGATCCGGTTTGCCGCATAGGGCCGGATCTTTCAGGTCAAGCTGGCCGCGCGTTGCACGGCCTGCGGATTGTCACAGCTGTATACAGGCAAACCTGGATACACTCAGTTTTTATCATGCACTGGTATGCGGCGGTGATGGAGGACAATAATGAACGCTGTAGAACAGTTTGAAG
>ERZ773212.43-NODE-43-length-70749-cov-5.212069_pt1 | contig 70749 bp, 71 predicted proteins | sample MGYA00581005_ERZ773212 | MGnify/ENA primary metagenome ERZ773212 (study PRJEB29015, sample SAMEA2738154) | human oral metagenome | biome: human oral; feature: human-associated habitat; material: saliva | place: China | collected 2196 ... | reverse complement strand
GTGTATAACATTAACCAAATTGGCTATGTTTACACATCGGCAGATTTCCTCTCATGTGCACAACGAAGAGCCGATTTCAAATCCGATTCCGCTATGATAAGGGACACCTAAAGCGCATAGTTTGATTGCACCAAGGAGAGGATATGCCCAGGGAAAGTAAAAAACTGAAACAGGAACGCGGCATCGAAACGTGTCGGCGCTTACATACATTGTATCCCCATGTAGAAAGTGCGCTTGAGTATCACAATGCATATACGCTGCTTGTAGCCGTAATGCTTTCGGCGCAGACCACAGATGCCGCCGTTAACAAGGTAACGCCCGAACTGTTCAGACGCTGGCCCAACCCAGAGGCAATGGCATCCGCACGTTCAGACGAGGTTGGTGAATGCATACGGACCATCGGCTTTTGGCGCGCAAAGGCTGCCCACTGCACCGAGATGGCGCAAATACTTATGGCTGATTATGGCGGAGAAGTTCCTCAGACCATGGAGGAGCTGGTAAAACTTCCCGGAGTTGGACGCAAAACCGCAAACATCGTGCTCAATAAAATGTTTAACACGGTTGACGGTATCGCCGTTGACACGCACGTCTACCGCATTGCCAGCCGCTTGCGCCTTACCTCTGCCGCCACGCCGCTTGCTGCCGAACAAGATCTTCTTTCTCTTTTACCTCACGAACTTTGGAAAGACGTGAACGAAGAGTGGATTCACTTTGGTCGTGATATCTGCACCGCCCGAAATCCTACGTGCAGCGCCTGTCCCCTTTCGGACATTTGTCCTTCTTGCGGACAACCCAATCGCTGGTTCAAAGGCGGCGGCAAGAAAAGCGCTAAACGTTAGAGTCCTGATGAGGGGATATCGGGAAAATGAGGAGCACCGGGAAGAACCTGATGCGTAAGTACCGAGGTTCTTCTCGCCTTTGGTGATGTGTTTCCTCCGTTAATACAAAAGAGGTACCTCCCGTGGAGGCACCTCTTTTTATAAGCAATGAAATGGTTCTTGTCAAGAAGAACCGTGCAACTATGCTCTAGTAGTTAAGAGCACGCTCCTGGAAATAGGACTGTGGGTGACCACATACGGGGCATACCTTTGGTGCGGTTGGGCCAACATGCAGGTGGCCGCACTTGAGGCACTGCCAAACCTTGACGCCGGGACGCTCAAAGACTTCGCCGGACTCAACGCGCTCAAGAAGCTTGTTATAGCGCTCGTCATGAGCCTTCTCAATCTCGCCAACAAGACGCATCTTAGCGGCGATCTCTTTGAAGCCCTCTTCCTCGGCGGTCTTGGCAAAATCAGCATACATGGTGGTCCACTCGTAGTTCTCACCTGCAGCGGCATCCTTCAGAGCCTCGGGAGTCGCAGGAACCTTGCCATCATGCAAATACTTAAACCACAGCTTGGCGTGAACGTTCTCATTGCCGGATGTCTCATTGAAGATATCGGCAATTTGCTGATATCCGTCTTTTGAAGCCTGCTTGGCATAGAAGCCATACTTGACGCATGCCTGGGACTCACCGGCAAAGGCGGCCTCAAGGTTCTTCTTTGTCTGTGAGTTCTCAAAATCAACAGCCATTTTTTCTCCTCTCCTGTTTTGATCGGATGATCAAAACGTACCTGCATTGTAGCAAAACCATCCCCTATTTGGTTTTACGTAACATCGGAGTTCTTACCGTATGGTAATCCTCACCAACGTCGCTCATTATACCCACTATGCGCACCAAATGTCACCGCGCAGGTAACAAAATCCCTCTTTTGCCAATTCTTCAAGTAATCCCAGTACAGCACCCATATGAAGAGCTTCTCGCCCTGCCGCAACCTCAACGGAATTAAGCTCTTTTGCAAGCGTTTCGGCGGTTGTGCCTCCTGCGTCTCTATGCGCCAAAAGAAGTCGCAAAAGCGTTGCCCTCTTCTGCCGGTGCGATCCTTCAAACTTTGACTGGCGCACATGAGTCTTGGATCTTCTGCCGGGGTTGGGAAGGGTCTTCTTAAGCTGTGCTCCATAGTCCAAAAGCGCGTAATACCAGCTGCGCGGATTGTCATCCGGACGCTCACGGAAAGGATCATCGGAAGGGCACGTTTTTTCCACAAGAGGAATCAACTCGGAATCCGGCACTCCCTCTGCGTCAGGATAAAGCTCATGCAGAAATACCGCCCGCACATTGGTCTCCAAGTACACACCATGCAGATTCCAAGAAAAGGCGCGGATACCCGCTGCGGTAGCAGGTCCGATACCGGGAAGGGCAACGAGCTCTTTTACCTCATGAGGAAACACTCCCCCTGACTCAGAAATAAGCTGAGAGGCTTTATGCACCAAAAGAGCACGGCGATTGTATCCAAGCCCCTGCCATTCTTCAAGCACGTCAGCGGGAGCAACCGCCGCAAGCGCATCTACCGTAGGAAAACGCTCAAGCCATCGCTGCCATCGATCCATGACACGACTTACCTGTGTCTGCTGAAGCATAACTTCAGAGATCCAAATGGCATACGGGTCATATGTTCTGCGCCAAGGCAAATCGCGATACAGTTCACAACCACGGGTTCGCACCAAGTCGCAAAACGCTTCAAGATCCATCGAATCGGAGTGCGACCTCAATGCAGCATCGCTTTTGTTTGCAGACGCATTGCTCGCGAGAAGATCATGGTGCCGACTATTCACATTGACCCGCCGTCTGAGTATGAGCATTCCCGAGAGTATCAGTCACTTGTTTTTTAAGCTTATCGGCGCGGAGGGACTTCTCGCTCCTTACCAACCGAAAGCTACCGGATAACTCGGGTACCAAACCCTCTTCAACAATCTGACTTAATGTTACGGACGCAAAATATGACCGGAGAATTTTCTCGGCATTACACCATACGGGATTAAAGGAGCAGGACGCTTTACGAGGACATGGCGTATTGTCAGGACCGGCAGATTCACAACCTGCGATTAAAATAGGGCCTTGTATGGCTTCCACTACATCAAGCAGCGTAATCTCTTTTGGATCGACCGCCAAGCTCATGCCGCCTTGCGCACCCCGCGTCGATGAGACAATATGTGAACGGACAAGATCATGCTGAATAACGCGTGCAAACGAGTAAGGAACATCGCTCGCCTGCGCCGCATCCCTTACGGAAATGACCTTATCGGGGTTCTTGACCAAAATACTCAAAATACGCAGAGCATAGTCTGTCTTTCTTGAAACCTCCATGTATTTGTCCTCCTCAGTCCTCCTATAAGGACAGCCCTCTCACAGGCCACACATATCAAACTCAGCTCACACGCTTCTTATTGATTACACTTCTTTGGCAACTCGGATGACTCATCTACCAGTGAATCCATTGATTGATGCGACACAGAGCCAGCCGACGGTTGTTTTGGCGCCTCGGCTGAAGACCAATTCAATATCTCCCATCCGCGCTGTCGAGCAATCTTTACGAGCGTTGGACCGGGGCAAACCGCATGAGCATTCTGTGCCATACCCAATAAAGGAACATCAGAATAGTGATCTCCATACGCGTCGACAATCTCCCATGCCCCAGTACCAAGATGCTCGTTGCACCAATTTTCAACGGCGCGGGGCTTCTCGACACCTTCAACGACGGATCCCAACACTCGCGTGGTATAGTGACCGTCCGCAACCTGCATTTGTGTGGCCATAAAGTCATCGGCGCCCAAATACTCTGCGGCGCGCTCCGCTATGGGGACAAACGTTGCTGAAACCAAAAGTACCACGCGACCCATATCATGATGCTGTTTTGCGGCGAGAAGTGCCTCGGGGCGAAATCGCGATGCAATGACGTCCTGGTAAAATGCCTGCATGACTTGGTTTGCCTGCGCAACGTCCATCTCGGTCAGTGCGCCCATAACAAGCTCACGGGCCTCTTCTTGGCGTTGCGGAAGATGGAACTTATAGCGTATTCCCCACCATGCGAGACGAATTGTGCGCATAAGGGATGAGATATGCTGGCGGTAAAGATACGCAGCAAATAGAAAACCCGACTGACCAGCAATAACGGTTCCGTCAAAGTCAAAAACAACCACTTGCGCGGCAGCCGTTGTGTCTTGGTTTGCGTGCTCCATACTTCCTCACCACCTCTTGCAGACGTGCATGTGTATACCCTCAAAACGCTTCATCCATCACATATACTGCAAGTCCCCATTACCGACAAGAAATTATACCTGTAACTCGCGCCATAAAAAAACCTCCCGAAGGAGGTTGTAATTGCACATGGCGGGATATGCGGGGCTCGAACCCGCGACCTCCGACGTGACAGGCCGGCGCTCTAACCAGCTGAGCTAATACCCCGGACGCCTTTGCGCGAATTGAAAGTTTACAGGGAAAACCCGTCCGTGTCTAGCAAGATTTCCCATGAATTTATAGTTTTTCCAAAAGACGCACGCAACGCACATAAAAACCGCTGGTAAAACCTATTCAAGCGCAACGTCTGTAACCTTGCCGCTGGAGTCGGTTACTTTCAAAGAAGTTCCGTCAAGTACCGCCGATGCAATGGTTCCTTCTCCGCCAACGGTATTTCCGTTCTTGTCTGCTACAAGTACCGGAAGAGCACCGTCTCCGATGGTATAGGCCACAACGTCCCACTTACCATTGTTGTTCTCGGGAACAAGAATGGTTCCGTTATAAAGCACCAGGTTGGTTGGAGTTCCGTCAACCTCAAAGACAATCGTTTTATTGCCTGATCCGCCATCACGCGTAATACCGTATTTACCGTCATCTTGCTTTTCGATGGCATACGTCGAGCCCTGATAGGTAATTTTACCCTGTGCATCCTGTTCATCCTGCTGTTTCTCAGAGGAATAGGCAGACTCGGTTTGTTTTGTTTCTTTTTCCGGAGCGGCTTCATGCGAAGACGCAACACAACGAACGATACAAAAGAGAGCAACAAGCGCGATAAGAGCGATAATAACCAGCACAATCATATTGCGCCGGGTATGTGGATTTTGCTCTTCCAGTCCGTCGGTAATCTTCTCTCGGGCCATGTGGACACCCTGACCGGCATGAATGGTAGAAATATCGCTCGATTTAATCGGGGAAGAACGCGGAGTCTTCTCGTCATCCGGCTCAATATCCATATGATGCGACATGTGATTTGCCATCATAGCTCCTTTGTCACCTATACCTCACGACGCGCTTCAATAGCACGACCAAGTGTCACCTCATCAGCGTACTCCAAATCGCCACCCACTGGCAAACCACTTGCAAGCCGCGAAACTTTTACCCCTAAAGGCGCAATCGTACGTGCGAGATACGTTGCCGTAGTCTCCCCTTCCACATCAGGATTCGTGGCGAGAAGAACCTCTTGTACCGTACCGTCTGCCAAGCGAGAAAGTAACTCTCTTACATGAAGCTGCTCCGGACCTATCTTATCCATCGGTGAAATAACACCACCAAGAACGTGATAGAGACCATGGTAAACCCCGGTGCGCTCAATGGCAGACACGTCGCGCGGCTCAGAGACTACACAAATTTCCGCTCGGTTCCGCGATACATCCATGCATACGTCGCACTCATCACGTGTTGCATAATTGAAGCAAATGGGGCAAAAATGAACCTGCTGCTTTACCTCAAGAATCGCACGAGACAGTCGATGGGCTTCCTCGGAATCGGCTTCAAGCAGATAATACGCAATACGCTGCGCTGATTTAGGGCCGATGCCCGGAAGACGTCCAAGTTCATCGAGAAGACGCTGAAGAGCTCGCCCGTCATTTGTTGGATCAAATGCCATTAAAACAGTCCCGGAATGTTCAAACCACCCGTAACGGAACTCATTGCTTGACTTGCTGCTTTCTCAGCGGACTCAAGCGCATCATTGGTAGCCGCAATGATCATGTCTTGAAGCATTTCAACGTCTTCGGGATCTAAAACCTCGGGATCAATTTTGAGATCCGTAAGGCGCAAATCGCCCGAAACCGTTACCTTCACGGCTCCACCGCCGGCGCTTGCCGTATGCAGGGTAAGGGCAGCCTTTTCTTGAGCCGCCAACAGCTGCTCCTGCATTTTACGAGCCTGCGCCATCATTTGATTGCGGTTCATGCCGCCTCTGTTAAATCCACCTTTAGCCATTAGCTCTCCTTGCTCTCTATAGGTTGGTCTGTAGGCTGGTTCTTAGGTTGGTCCTTTTTTGACTCAAATGAAACCGATAGTGCGGGTCCAAATACATCTTCAAGCATTGCCGCAACACTCGCAAGTTCTTTTGGAAGTGCCGACTGAGCAGCTACATCCTCAGGCGAGCCGGGAGCTGCTTTTGGTGCCTGCCGTGTCTTTGGTGTTTGTTCCGGTTCCGGTATCGGCTCCGGTGTCGGTGTCGGCACCGTATCGGGAGCAGGCGTTGGTGTTGGTGCCGGTGTTGGCATTGGTGCCGGTGCTGGTACCGGCGTTGGTGACGGTGACGGTACTGGCGTTGGTGACGGTGCTGGCGTTGGTGCCGTAACCGTCGCCGATGCCGCAACCGGTGCTGGTGCCGCGCTCACTGCGGACTCCGTTGAACCTTGCGGCTGTGCGTCTCTCTTGCGTATGCGCGGAGGCTCTTGCGGTTTGAGCGCACGCTCCGCATCAGCAATGGCCTTATTTTGAAGCGATGACTCCCCATATGTAACAGTTCGCATACCCAAAACAGGTTCAATGAACGTAAGGAGTTCCTTTTTAATTTCTTCTCGTCCAAGCATCGCCGAGGCAAACTCGGATCCCTTGGGAAGCAAAACAAGCAGGTTGGAGCCGTCATCTGAAGCAAGTGTTGAATTCATGAGAAGCGAACCATGTGCAGGCGCCTTCTCTCTGTACTGCTTTACAATCTGCTTCCAACGCCGTGTGAGAGTTGCCTCATCAGCATTACCCGGAGTACGAGCAAAAGTATCATGTGAGGACGTTTCGGCCTGGGAAGGTACCTCTGAAACAGGTTCAGATACGGGCGGCGTAAGTGGTGTCGGTTGAGCAGGCATCTCAACCACTGGTGTGGGCATCGGCGGAACGGGTACCTCAACCACTGGGGCAGGTGTCATTTGAGCGGGCTTCTCAACCACTGGCGTAGGTGCAGTTTCAACCGGTGGTTTGGCTACTCCGCTTACCGCAGAAGTATCCACATCAGATGTACTTCTCGCCACGCCGTTTGCCAGCTGATACTCCAAATCCGCTATGCGTTCAGCAAGAGATTCAAGTGTTAAATCGGACGTGGGACGAGCAAGGCGCGTAAAAGCAATCTCAAGAACCAATCGCTGATTGGACGCCGTGCGCATCTGGTTTGAAGCGTCCCCCAGTATTGTGAGCGCTCGGGCAAGCCTGTCAGCCGAACGATACTCACGCACCTCCTGTGCAAGCTGTGTCCGCTCGTCATCGGTTATCGTAAGCGCAGACGTATCGGGACCAACCGCCGCCATCACATAAGCATTACGTATATGAGCCGCAAGCTCTCGCGTAAACTGCAGTACGTCGCGACCCTCATCAACGAGCATGTTAACCTGCTCAAAAAGCGTTGAGACGTCGCGCTTTGCAATGGCTGTCGAGACGTGCGCGAGAAGTGACCCTGACGCTTCACCCAAAAAGTCCTGAGCAATGGCAAGCGACACCACCCCATCGCCAAACACGGACAGCTGCTCCAAAGAAGTCAGTGCGTCACGCATGCCTCCGCGAGCATGACGAACAATCAGCTCAAGCGCACGAGCGTCATACTGGAAACTCTCGGCTTCGCAAACCTGCCGTAGGTGACTCAGCATTTCTTCGTTGCCAATAGCGTGAAAGTCAAAGCGCTGTACACGCGAAAGAACGGTTCCCAATACTTTTTGCGGATCTGTCGTACACAAAATAAATGTTACATGAGCCGGAGGTTCTTCAAGAGTTTTGAGCAAGGCATTGAAGGCCGCAGTGGTCAACATATGCACTTCGTCAATGATATAAACCTTGCCTTTACCCCGTACCGGCGCATAATTTGCGCGAGAAATAATCTCTTCTCGGACATTATCAACACCGGTATTGGATGCGGCGTCTATCTCGACCACATCGGGATGATTGCCCGCCGCAATAAGCTGGCATTCTTCGCAAGTTCCATCCGGAAGCTGTCCGGGGGCTTTACGGCAAAGCAATGCTTTTGCCAACAGACGAGCCATGGTTGTCTTGCCGGTTCCTCTGGGCCCGCAAAACAGGTAGGCATGACTGACCTTACCTTCAAGCACTGCGCGCTTCAAAGTTCCGACAACATGCTTCTGACCGACAACCTGCTCGAATGTTTGCGGCCGATACTTTGTGTATAACGATTCCATACGTCCTCCGACGCACTCGAGTGAACGCATTTAAGTATACCCGTCAGGCTTATGTTCTTCTCGCCAGGATGTAACCTCACGAAAAAAGGAGCAGCCGAAGCCGCTCCCTTATCACTATGCTTTGTATGCCAAAAGCCGAACTACTACTCAGCCGGAGTCTCAGTAGCAGCTGACTCCTCCGCCGGAGCTTCGGGCGCAGTCGGAGCGGCAGGCTCCTCAACGGGAGCGTTCTTGGCAAACTCTGTGGCACGCTTTGCCTTCTCGGCAGCCTTTGCCTCAGCAGCAGCCTTACGAGCAGCTTCCTGCTCTGCGGCCTTTGCGGCCTTTGCCTCTTTGGCGGCCTTTGCGGCATCAAGACGAGCGGAAGCAGCTTCACCAAACTTATTGGAGAAGCGCTGGACACGACCGCCCGTATCAACGAGCTTCTGCTGACCGGTATAGAATGGGTGGCACTTATCGCAGAGGTCAACACGCATTTCCGGAACAGTTGCGCGTGTGGTCCACGTGTTGCCACAAGTGCAGCGAACGGTGCACTCAACGTACTCAGGATGAATTCCTTGCTTCATACAGGACTCCTTACATCGGCTCTGGTTTCCGACCAGAGCAAGGGAATAGCCGAATGAGTATAGCAGAGTCCGCACGGTTTCGCTAGGATAGAACAAACTATTCCCCGCTTTACACGGAGGCGACATGTTTTTAGCTATTGATGTAGGCAATACTCAAACAACCCTTGGACTTTTTGACGAGAAGGGCCGGATACTTCACGGCTGGCGCATGTCGACAAACTCCGTTGACACGGCAGACATGCTGCATGGGTGCCTGTTTACGTTCTTCATGAAAGATGGGCTTTTGCTTGACGACATTTCCGCCGGAGGGATTGCTTGCGTTGTTCCTGCCATCTCCCGAGCTTGGAAGCGTTGCTTTGAAGTTCTTCTGAAGAGACCGCTGGTTACAATCAGCGCCTCTTCCAATACCGGGGTACCCGTACACATGCCACATCCGGAGCGTGTCGGCGCTGACCGCATTGCCAATGCCGTGGCTGCTCGCGATCGATATGGGTCTCCCGTGGTGGTAGTTGACTTTGGCACGGCCACTAATATCGACGTTGTTGATGATTCGGGTGCATATCGCGGTGGCGCTATTTCTCCCGGTCTTATGCTGTCTGCAAACGCACTTTTTGAGCGCGCAGCCAAGCTTTCCAGTATTCCCATAGAAGCTCCCGCATCGGCTTTGGGTGACGACACCGAAAGTGCCGTTCAATCGGGTTTGGTCATTGGTGCAGCGGCACAGGCAGAAGGTCTTGTAGCTCGCATTTTGCAAGAGCCTGGTATTGGTGGCGCAAAAATCATTGCCACAGGTGGCCTTGCAAAGACCGTGAGCGTTGCAACAGACGTATTTGATGTTGTGGATCCAGAACTCACCTTGCGTGGTATTTATCTCATCTGGAAGCGCGGATAGATGCCTGTTCAGGTGTGATGGCGGTCTCTTTTCCCTCATCATCCACAATGATCGCACGACCCCACACGTCGACGCCACCAAAATGCGCCGTATACGCCACGTTACCATTGGGATACACCACATCAACCGTCTGCCCAAGCAACGTTACACGCTCAAAATACTCATTCAGGATGGGTGCAAGCGGCCCTGCAGCCGCGCGACCCGCCTTAACATTTTCAGCCCAACTGCCTACCGTAGTCATGGCCTTTTGCGCCAGGTTTGTGAGGCTCAATGCCCCTGTGGCGAGAAGCTCCTCAATTTCAGGAAACTCCTCAAAATCAAATGTCAACCCGCACACGACAAACATACCGTCCGCATATCCCGCATGGGCCCGTATGGAGGCGACAGGCGTATCCCCAATAACAATCCCATAGGGCCACGCAATGCCAATGTTCGGTACGGCATCTTCAAGAGCCTCCGCCAAACCATACGCCACAACGTACGGAATGCCCATTACCTGTTGCATGGGAACATCGGGACGCAGAATGAGTGCACATTCAACGTGCTTCTCGCCTTGGTCGGTGCTTTTTCCATTACTGTCTTCCGCAAGAAAAACTCCTGCTTGCTCACCGGTTTGCGCCAGCTTAACTACCGTATCGAACACACTCACGGAGCTACTCCCAAACAACTTCGCCGAGGTCGGCCGTGACATGACCAACACGCTGATCGGAAGGGACGACTTCAACACCGCTGTGGGTAAGGAAGCGGACCGGATCGTGCATCAGGTCTTCCATGGGGACCAGCACATAGTCGCGCTCACCGAGGAGCGGGTGTGGAAGCGTCAGGCGCCTGCCGGCATGCTCTTCTCCCTCAACCCAAAGCAAATCGCAGTCGATGGTACGCGGGCCATGGCCTTCCTCACCCGGCTTGCGGATACGGCCGAGTGTGTCTTCGACTTTAAGCAACTCGCCGAGAAGTACGAGCGGATGGAGCTCGGTTCGGATTTCAGCCACCGCATTGGCGACCGGCGTTGCAATACCGTAGGCCGGTTCCGTCTCATACGCATGGCTCACAGACACCACACATGTCAAAGGGATCTCATCTATGAGCTGTGTTGCGCGAGCCAAATACGCCACGCGATCACCCACGTTTGAGCCAAGTGCCACAAATCCCTGACGCGGATCTTTTTCGGTCATAGCCCAAAATGAATTAATGGCTTGTGCGGCGCCCGCAACATTATGCACACGGAGAATTCTTGCCCCGTTAGTGATGGCGGCAATACAGATGGCCTGCGTTGCTGCATCCCGATCCGTCGCCGTACTCACACCCGACACCGCACCCACAAAGCGTTTACGCGATACCGCGCACATGAGCGGGTAGCCCATGGAAACCATGGAGCGTGTGGCCCGCTGAATAACAATGTCCTCATCGGGAAACTTATCAAAGCCCGGGCCGGGATCGATGCAAATACGATCATGAGAAACGCCGGCTCGCATAAGAATACGCGCTTGATCGCCCAAAAAACCCATAATTTGACGCATGATAGGCGCTTCTTCAGGCAGGGTAAAACGGCGCTGTGACGTGAGAGAACGAGCGGCTTCCGGACGGGCCGGCCTACTGTCGTCAAGGGCAACGCGCTTGCGCTCAACATGCGCTCCCAAGCCCTCCTTGTTCCAGTGCATCACGATGCAGCCACACTTAGAATCCGCAGCCACCTTCACCATTTCAGGATCGGTAAAACCCGAAACGTCATTGATAATCTGCACTCCCAAACGGACGCACATGCGTGCCACCTCGGCATGACGCGTATCGATGGAAACAAGCGCTCCGGCCTTAAGGAGCTCACGGACTACGGGAACCACACGCTCGGCCTCTTCTTTTGGATCTACCGGCGTATGTCCGGGTCTGGTTGACTCGCCACCAACGTCTATAATGTCCGCACCCTCATCAAGCATCTGAAGACCCCGCTTGATTGCTACTTTCGCATCAAAATTCTTGCCTCCGTCAGAAAACGAATCGGGCGTGACGTTTAAGATGCCCATGATCCGCGGACGAGCAAGAGAAAGGGTATGGGTACCACATTGCCATGTCGTATAGCTTTGCCTCAGCATGAAGGCCTCCTTGCGCGAGCACGATATAACTTCATTGCGCTTGTCGTGAACGTATCTATTGTAGAGGTTTTTGCGCGCTTACTCGTTTACCATGGTCTATGACCATCTAAGAAAGTGAGAAACCATGAGTGCTACAAATAACACACAAAAGTCCGACACCGCCGTCTCTCAAACTTCCTGCAGCTCAAACACTGCAGATGCCAAAGAATACAAGTTCGCCTCGTGGAACGTTAACGGACTGCGAGCCGTCTTAAAAAAAGATCCTTCGTTTACCGAGATTCTTGAAACAATCGATGCCGACATCTTTGCCCTTCAAGAAACTAAGCTGCAGGAAGGCCAAGTTGACCTTGATATACCCGGTTATTTCCAAACATGGAACTATGCTGAGCGCAAGGGTTACTCGGGCACGGCGGTTTTCTCGCGAGAAGAACCTCTGCAGGTAATATGTCAAATTGGATCTCCGGTTGCTGACAATGAAGGTCGCGTCTGTGCATTGGAATTTGATCGGTTCTGGTTTGTTGACGTATATACACCCAACTCAAAAGAGCAGCTTGCACGCCTTGACGAGCGCCTGATTTGGGATGAGCGCTATCGAGATTTTATTGCAGAGCTATCTGCACAAAAACCACTCATTACCTGTGGAGACTTCAATGTTGCCCACACTGAGATTGACCTCAAAAATCCCAGTAGCAATCACAAAAACGCCGGATTTTCTGATGAAGAACGCGAGAGCTTCACGAAACTTCTTGACGCGGGATTTACCGATACGTTCCGCTATCGGCACCCCGATGTAACCGGCGCTTATAGCTGGTGGAGCTATCGCTTTAACGCCCGCAAAAACAATGCCGGCTGGCGCATTGACTACTTCCTTGTCAGTAATCGCATAGCACAACAGATTACCAGTGCGGCCATCTTGAACGAAGTCTACGGCAGCGATCATTGCCCCGTTGAACTTACCATAGAGCTGTAGTTTTCTTGCGCGTGCGTGCTTATCCGGTGGTATAGCGCAGTGCTTATCCGGTGGTATACCGCATCTCAGTGAGGTATACCTACCCCGGCCGCTTCTTTTACCTTCAGAAACGTTGCGGCATCGCGACATGCCATAAGCTCTTCCGGAAAGTGGATTTCATCAAGCAGACGGGATACGCAACCGGCATGTGCGATACGCGTTGCAATGTGCGCGTCAGATCCAAATGAAACCATGCATCCCAGCTCAGCGCAGCGCTCCGCAATCCTACGGCATCTGTCCTGTTGCTCTGTCGCATGCCCTTCCGCATACGTTGCTTCATTTATCTCGATGAGCTTACCTCGGTCACGGCATTCACAAACCAGCGCATCCACATCAAAGTCAAGAAAGCTTCTTCCCAGATGCCCCAAGATGAGAACGTGAGGGTTATCCAGCACATTCACATACATCCGTGTCACCTGGGCCGATGTTGCCCTTCTCGCCCAGTCTTTTCCGTGGATGCTTGCCACCGCATAATCGCAGCGGGACAAAACAAGGTCACCGAGGTATCGCGGATGCGCGAGCTTGTCGCCGTTGATTGACGTATCCACAACAATATCGTGTCCAAAAAGGTTGCCCTCAAGGTCAACGATGTCTACCTCGCAGCCATGCAAAACACGGACACCGTGCCAAACTTCCGGAATGACATTCAGGTTGAGAAAAAACTGGAAGTTCTTAAGTGTCTGCTCTTCACACAACATCGAAGAAAAATGATCCGTTAATCCCAAGAGTTCAAACCCTTGAGATGCTGCCTCACGGATATTTTCCTCCATCGTAGAATACGCATGGCGCGAGTACATGGTATGCGTATGAACGTCACATAGAATGCGCATTAAGAGACAACCTTTTTCCACGCGTCAAGAGAATTGACGCAGATATCGTAGGGCACGCAATAGCTCACGCGAAGCCAACCGGAACATCCAAACGAATCAGAGGGAACCGGGAGCAGCTCATACGCTCGGGCACGCGCGCAGAACTCCTGTGCATCACCACCGGGAGCCTTCACCCACAAATAGAACGCTCCGTCAGGCTGAATATACTCATAACCCAAATCCGAAAGTCCGCGCGTGAGCACGTCGCGATTCTTTGCGTATGCCTCAATATCGGCAGGCTCATCAACGCAGTCAATCAATACAAGCTGGAACAGAGACGGAGCGCATACAAAGCCCAAAGCGCGAGCCGCACCGGCAGAGGCCGCATATAAATCATCGTGCTCAGGATTGGTTGGTGGAATAAGCACCCAACCGATACGCTCTCCCGGCAGAGACAACGACTTGGAGTAGGAGTAACACACGATTGTGCGGTCATATACCTCAGGTATCCAAGGAACCTCCACGCCTCCGTACACAATTTCTCGATACGGCTCATCGGAGATGAGGTAGATGTGCTCTCCCAACTCGGTTCCGCGCGTATGCAAAACATCCGCAAGAGCCGTAAGGGTTTCTCGTGTATATACCGCACCCACGGGATTGTTAGGCGAATTTACTATGACGGCTTTCGTGCGAGAAGTTATGGCCACAGAAAGACGTTCGGCATCGATTTGGAAGGTCTTCTCGTCAGCCAAAACCTCAACACAGATGGCACCGGCGTGCTCAATCCACACTTTATACTCAGGAAAATACGGAGCGATAACGATGACCTCATCGCCCGGGTTAACGACTGCCTGAAGCGCCATTGAAACGGAAGCGGCAGCTCCGCAGGTCATAATGACATCGGACGCCGTTGCGGTGCCTTCTCCAAAGCGACGGCACAGTGATGCGGCCACCGCCTCACGTGTGGCAGGAGTTCCGATGGCTGCCGTATAGGAGTGGACTGCCTGTGGCGGAAGCGTCAAAGCATGTTCGATGGATGCCTTCACCGCAGACGGTGCAGGCACGGAGGGGTTTCCGATAGAGAAGTCAAAGACGTTGTCGGCACCAATCTCAGCACGGCGACGAGCCGCAAATCCTGCGATTTCTCGAATGGCAGATTTTGCTTGTCCGTAATTTAGATTCTTTTGATTGATACCCATGGCAACTCCTTGTATTGAACCTCAGGGCGTCCGTAAACGCCCATAAAACCTACTGCCTTCTTTGCAGGACATACCTACTCGTATACCGATGGCTTCAAAACGCCCAAATACGGTAAATTACGATACCGTTCAGCATAATCAAGGCCGTAACCGACCACAAACGCATTGGGTACATGTGCCCCCACATAACGAGGCTCTACCGCCGGCTTTTTCCCTTCAATATCTTTCACCACAAAGGCCGCAATCTCAATAGACGCGGGGTTGCGCGATTGCAGCATACGCATAAGGTATGAGAGCGTAAGGCCGGAGTCCAAAATGTCCTCAACAATCAATACGTTGCGGCCCTCAATTTTGGTATCCAGATCTTTCACGATGCGAACGACACCGGAGCTTTTGACCCCATCGGCATAGCTTGAAACCGCCATAAAATCAACGGACATAGGGCAGGTAATAGCTCGCATGACGTCCGCCATAAACACAACGGCACCGCGAAGTACTGCAATAACCAGCGGGTTCTTATCGGCGTAATCGCGTGTAATCTCTTTGCCCATACGCGCAACGATTTCTTTGATTTCTTCTTCAGATAGTAGAATGCTTTCAATATCAGGATGCGCTTCTGCCATATTGGCTCCTCTCAGCCACCGTAGTTGTCTGACACCGTTATCAAACTCTCGTGGATACTTAATTCTAGCAGCACTTTTGTATCTTGTGTGCATTTTGATCGTTCGTCCGCTCGAATTCCCGCAACCCACACGATTCGACCGTTTGGGGATGTACGCACAACAGGCACGCCTCTACGTTCGACCACAGGGAGGCGAGAAGCACTTAGCAGGTCGGAAAGCTTTTTTGACTGTCCGTGCATCCCCAACGGACAAAGAACATCTCCCGCGCAGGGAGGCTCTATCCAAAGCCTTCCGCCGTGCGTGGCATCTATTCCCGCGGCTTCGGCATCCAACAGCACCGACTCCCCCAACCATTCGCGACCATGCGCACGTGCGAACGACACCACATCAAGGCCGTGTTCCACTGGGATAAGCCGCGCTCGAAGTCTTCGATTTTGAGTAAGTCGCTGCTCTCCCGGCACGCTGAGCCACGCCGAAAACGAAGCCTCTGACATGTGAGTGTGAGCATCATGAACACCTGCAGGAATATTACCTGCGCGTTCCTTACGATATACCTTGGCAAGGGTGAGCGTTCCAAACTCGATACGCGCCTGGATATCCTGAGGCAAATTAACCGCGCCTCTTCCGTTTGCCACCGCCATAAGAACGCTCTCAACATGACGTGCCTCAAGGCGCGGGTCGTCTGCCAGGTGCTTTACGGCCAAGCGTATAACGCGGCGAGTAATCACCACATCGGTTGCCGCAAGGCGTGCCGCATCAAGCACCATATATCCATCGTACTCTCGAACCGTAAGCTTTCTCAAGCAGCGCGCAGCAACACCGCTTACGTAGGCATCTTCATCCGACACAATGTCGCAGGCACCTGAAATTGCAGAGAGTACCTGAGGGTTTTTCACTTCAAGGCGTGGAAGTATCTCATGGCGAATATATGAGCGCAGATAATATGTATCGGCATTGGTAAGGTCTTCTCGCCAAGAAATGCCCCGTTCAATAAGGTAGTTGCACAGCTCAAGATGGGTAAGCCCCAAAAGCGGACGCACGATGCGATTACGGCGGCGCGGAATGGATGCGAGCCCCGAGGTGCCCGTACCACGCGTTACGTTCATAAGGAAGGTTTCCGCGCGATCGTTGGCGTTGTGTGCCGTTACGATGCGGGCAGAAGCGCGCGGCACGCCGGCCTGTTCACACAATTCATTTGCCAGCTGATTTGCCGCTTCATACCGAACGCGCCGGCCGGCATCCTCCACGTTTAAGTGGTCGGCCGCAGCAATGGACGCAATGTCGAGCGAGCGCACCACGCACGCGATGCCATATTTGGCGGAAAGTGTGCGAACAAACTGCTCGTCTTTCTCGGCATCTGCGCCGCGAAGCTGGTGGTTGATATGAAGCACACACAGACGATCTTGCGAGATCTTGGCACAGCCTCGGCCGTCTTGCACATCCAAAACATCCGTTGCGGCCATAACCAAAAGTGCCGTAGAATCGGCGCCTCCCGAAACCATCAGCACCACAGGCGCTCCGTCAGGCACGGCCGTTGGAACAGACGGGTGATATCGGTGTGAAACAGTTGGCACGGCACCTCACAAACAAGCTACTATGATACTTTGAGTGTAAATCATGAAAGGCTCTTATGACACCACAGATTCATCTTCACATTCTTGCCAGCGGTTCAAGCGGAAATGCGGCCATTGTTGAAGGACCTCAAACGAGTATTTTAATAGACTGCGGACTTTCCCGACGAGAATTGCTCCGTCGCTCCCAGGAACTTGGCATTGATGCAAATCGTATAGCTGCGGTTTTTATAACGCATGAACATTCGGACCATGTGGGCGGACTCCGTGTGTTTGCAAAGCACTTCGACGGCCCCATATTTGCCACCTCAGGGACCGCGCACATCCTTTCCCAGCGCAGCAGCATGGCTGGGGTTGAATTTTCTTTGATTTCAACGGATGCGCAGAAGCGTGTCGGAGAGATATCGGTTCAAGCATTTTCCACATCGCACGACGTAGCCGAACCCGTAGGCTTTCGTTTCAGCCTCCTTGGCGAGAAGAACCTTGAGATAGACAGTATCGGATACTGTACCGATACGGGGATCTTGACCGACGGCGCTCTTACGGAGCTTGCAGGCACCCGCATCTTGGCACTTGAATCAAACCACAATGAACATATGCTTGCCACAGGTCCGTATCCGCAGGTGCTTAAAGAGCGCGTCGGCGGACCTTATGGACATCTCTCAAATGAGCAAGCAGCTTCTGCGCTTGCAGAGCTGATACGTCCTAACACAAGGACGGTCGTTGGCATGCATCTTTCGCGTGAAAACAATCGGCCCAGTCTTGCCGTGAGAACCCTTGCCGCCGCACTGGGCGCAGAACCGGTAAACGATACCCGTACCCAAGCAAAAACGGCCGGTGGTTTGCAAGTTCTTGTCGCCAGCCAAGATTGGCCCATGAGCGTTCTCTAAAAAAAGCAGCCCGGAGTAAACTCCGAACTGCTTTTTCTCACTTACGAGAAAGAAATGTATAGAAGCGGCTTAGTCAATGGAGATCTTGGTAACGTTTGCCTTTTCATCCTGCTTCGGAACAGAAATGGTCAGTACGCCATTGTCAAGCTTTGCGCTCAAACCCTGTGTAGCTGCATCTTTCAGATACACGCCACGAGTTGCACGCCACTCAGAGGATTCCTTATGCAGGTAATTCTTACCCTTCTCCTCCTCGGACTCTTTGCGCTCGGCCGTAATCGAAAGACGACCCTCATTGAGCTCAACATCAATGTCTTCGCGAGAAAGACCCGGAAGCTCTGCAGTTACCACGTACTTCTCGCCAGCATCCTCAACGTTTACTGGAAATGCCTCAGAACTTGTGGATGAAAAAGGCGAATCAAAGAAGCTCTCAAGGCTGCCGCTAAAAGGCCAATTGCTCAAGCCACGTGCGTAACGATCAAAAGGAACCATGCTGTTCATAAAAACCACTCCTTCGCTGTTTGTATGCCATTTCTGGCATTCCGTTGTTCGATGTTGTATATGCCCACCCAGCCTGATTTTAATCATTATTTTCAAAATTTCTTAGTCTGTTATATATATGTTATCTAAGCGTCTATGACTCATATATTCCTGCGAATACTATGTTCTTATTCTCCTAAAGTTCATCAACTGAGACTTTCTTTCCAAGCAATCCACATCGCAACGCGACAGATATGCGTACATGGACTAAAATATGTAACGAATAATCGCTCAACCGCGGAGGTTAACGTGGATCAGACGACATATTCTGACGAGAAGTTTCCCCTCGAAGCAGACCATACATCAGATCAGGTATCTGCCGATGAGTCGGCTGCAACGGACATTGCAACAGGTGCTGCAACGGACATTGTTCGCGAAACTTCCTCAAGCTCCTCAAGCAATCATCTCAAAATGAAAGATTCAGATACGGTCGCACAGGCAGTTGAAGGCGAGTATGAGACTGTTGAGGCGTTCTCTGGCGAAACCTCCTTTGAGGGAGATTTTGAGAATGACGTTGCATCATCTCATGAGCACGTTTATCACGAGCGCCACATGAGTGATGGACATACGCATACGCCGTACGTCCGTGAGCGTCGCGCGCATAAAACCGTAGCCCCCATCAACGATTTTGTTCGCGATGAAGAAGATGAAGCCGCCGTCTCGCATGACTCCGAATTTACGCTTAGCAGGGCGCATCATGGTCATGGCAGTCGCAGTTGGCGTCGATCAAAAGCCGAGATCGCACAGCTCAAAAAAGATCTTCATTATGGTCAGTACTTGCAGGTTCCCAAGGGGCAGCGCGACATCTTTGTAAAGAAAGAGCGCCGCATGCACGCAGGTTCTCTGATTGCAGCCGTTGTAGTACTTGCAATTATCGCCGTTGTTGCCTATTTCCTTTGGACATGGATGTCCGCCACCTGGGGATCTGCCGTCCGGTAGATATTCTCGACAGATATTCGGCAGGCAAAAATGTTGTCTCGGAGGTCAAAGTATCATCGTAGTGATCTTTGCCTCGCTCGCCTTTAGGGAGACTGCCATGAGAGTCGATCCAAACAGCCTTCAGTCAATCTTACAGGCTGATACGTCAAAGATTCAGCAGCAGGCCAACGCATGCCAGTCGCAAATAGACGCTGTATACGATGTCATTAAATCCGATAGCGCCGCAAAAGGAGCTGCCTACGACAGCGCAAGGGATTACCTAAGCCAGGTAAAACTTCCCGCCCTTCAATGTCAGGTCATTTTTCTTGATGCCCTCATGAGCGATATCAATGCAGATATAGAAGCTCTTTCAAGCTTTGAGGGAGAAGTGCTCGACTCATCTGAACTCGAAACAAAGATCTCCATGTACGACCAACTTATCTGCAACCTGGAAGAGAAGTTGAGGGGCACGGTTGATAAGGGCCCGACGTTCGCCTGCTCATTGGAACAGCTCATCAGTCTCTATGGGACCGCGCAGAACAGACTGCAACAAAAGCTTCAGATCCTGAACAGCTACACAAGCAACAGCTCTATCTATTCAAATTCATGCCAGGAGGTATCTCGCCTGAAAGAGGCGACAAACGCACTGGGACAGGTCAGTTATAGCGCATCTACAAACATATATGATCTCAGCCAGGTCACTAACGGCTCATGGAACAGCGACGAGATGCGAAGCAAATACTGGCAGTCTGTCATCGATCTTTTTCTCAATAACAAGAATGCGCTCCCCTCGGTCCGCGCCTATATTCTTAATGAGCTCAAGGGTACCAACGACAGCACTCTCTTTGGCGGTGACCCTGTTAATCTGTCCACGGGAAACTTTATCCACCAACGCAACTTTTTGACGATGGGAGGATTGTTCCCGCTTTCGTTCTCACTTTTCTATAACTCTCTGGACGAAGGAGAGAAAGTCCTCGGAAAGGGATGGAGCCAGAACTTCGGTCTGCGCATACAACAGCATGCCTCAGGAATGGTAAGTCTCCGTATGGCTGACGGTCATGAAGCTCTCTTCTTCCCTGAAGGAAAAGAATATGCAGGAGCTACTGCGGAAGGAGTGCTTGCACACCACAAAGATGGAGGCTGGGAGTATACCGATAATCTTTCGACCAGATTTCTCTTTGATAGCAGAGGAGTTCTTATACAGATAAGCGATGCGGATGGTTGCAGTGCTCATCTCTCCTACACTAAAGAAGCTCTTCTCGAAAGCGTTATCAGTATCTCCGGCGAGCAGCTCAACTTCTTCTATGAGAATAATCTGTTGGTAAAGGTAAGCGATTCCACCGAGAGAGCGATACAGCTTGATCACAAGGAAAACTTACTCGTAGCTCTTACCAATGAGCTCGGATATACCCAGCGCTACGAATATGATGACTTCGGAAGGATGAGCAGTCTCACAAATCACAACGCTGAGATCACGCTGAGAAATGAGTATGATGATCAGGGCCGTGTAAAACAGCAGTCGTTTGCTAACGGCTCTACAATCTCCTATCAGTTTGACGAATCCGGACATAAACTCACTCTCATCGACCAGGAAGATTATAAGACTGTCTACGAGAGCGACGGATTATACCGAACGGTCGCCTGTGAACGTACAGACGGTACAGAACGTTTTGAATATGACCGTCGTAATCTACGAACCTGTCATATAAGCAGGCAGGGATACAAGACGCGCTTTCTGCATGATATGTCAGGCAGGATCAGCTTCATTATCAATGCTGAAAACCAATCGCTTGCGTTCGAGCGCAATGAAACGGGCCAGCCGCTGAAGATCGAACTGGAAGGTAAAGTACTCGCACACAACACCTTTGACAAACAGGGACATCTGACCTCACGCAAAGATGCGCTCGGCAGAACAATACAGCTCTCATATGACAAAACAGGGAAGCTCATTGAATTAACTCAGCCGGATAACAGCACCGTTGTCTTAACGAGAGATGCACACGGTAATGTTATTCACATTAAAGGAGCTCCTGGCATACAGGTGAGCTATGAGTATGACAGCTTAGGCAGAGTGGTCTCTCAGACAAATGCTGATGGCGGTGTTACACGCTACGAGTATGACGCTTGCAGCAATGTTGTAGGCGTTACTGATGCACTGGGCCATCATCGCTGTTATCGCTACGACGCGTGCGGCAATATGGTTGAGATGGTTGATTATGACGGGCTCTCCATAAAGCGTTCCTATGACGTGTTTGGTTTGCTGCGTAGCGCCACAGACAAAATGGGCGGCGTCTGCACCTTTGAATACGACAAGCTCTGGAGGCTTACCAAGATCACTGACCAGCTCGGAGCTTCAACCACATATGCATACGATCCATCAGGAAGACTGGCGAGTATAACAAATGCTCTTGGAGAATCTACACAGTATTACTATGATGCTGATGACAGATGCACGCAGGTAACTTATCCAAACGGCTCACAAGCTTACTTTGTGTACGATAAACTGGGCCGTATAACACAAGTCACAGATTGTTTCGGCACAGTAACACGCTTTTTCTATAACCGTTTTGGCAAGGTAGACAAAGTGATCGATGCTGCGGGGAATACGCGCCTTGCAGAGTACGATGACGTTGGACAGCTTGTTGCTCTAACAGACGAAATGGGTGCAAAGACCCTGTTTGATTATGATGCCCTGGGACAGGTAACTGCTATCACCAATCCGTATGGCATGAAAAACAGGTACGAATACCTGCCAGGAGGTCTTCTCGCACGATCTTTTATGGTCGATGGTATTGAATGGTTGTATGCCTATGATGCATGCGGACGCATAAAAGAGATACGTCAAGGTGAAGGTGCGTCATGGTCTCTAACACGTGATCTTTTGGGACACATTACGGCTATTCAGGGAGAGGACGGATGGTCGAGGTACTATGAGTATGATGTGCTTGGCATGTGTTCATCCGTACGCGATGCCAATGGCAATCTTACTCGTTATAAAAGAAATGTCTTCGGAGAACTTGCACAGACCATTGATGCGCTCAATAACATCGCAGAATTTAACTACGATGCTCGGGGCAGTCTGGTAAGTATTATCCGATCAGATAGTGAAGGCTCTCTTCGAAAGACTTGCTACGAGCGTGATCTTCTCGGCCGCATGACAAAAGTCATCGATCCTCTCGGACAAGAAACAAGGTATGCCTATAACGAGCTTGGCCGCTTAGCAGCTGTTTTTGATGCCGAGGGTCATACGACTTCATATGGTTATACGCCGGCAGGAACACTGCAAAGTATCGGTTACGACGACGGGCGAACGGTCGGCTTCGGCTATGATGCCCTGGGTCGGCTGTCCAGCGTCAAGGACTGGCTGGGCACTACCGCAATCAAACGTGATGCGGCAGGACGTATCGTTTCTACGGAAGACTCCTCAGGCAGCATACTCGGCTACGAACGAGGACTTGCAGGAGAACTTACCAGTCTTGTATATCCTGATGGGGAACGTGCATCATACGAATACGATAGTTTTGGCAGGCTTACACGCCTTGCAACCAGGAACAAATCGGTTTCATACGAATATGATCAGCTGTCACGTCTTATACGTAAGAGCGCTTCCGACGGTCTTGTGACACGTTACGAATACGATGCCTGCAGACGTATAACAGCTATGACGCACCTTGATAGCGAAGGGGAACTTATCCGCCTTGATTTTGGCTATGACGCTGAGGGAAACAGGGTACGCAAGAGCGTGAGGAACAGAAATCTGCCTGAATGCGCGGGCGATTTTACGTATGCCTATGATGAGTTGAACCGCCTTATAAGCGCCAGCCGCAACGACCACATCTTGCGTTCTTATGGATATGACGCATTTGGAAACCGTCTGTGGGACGAAACTGCCAGCGCACGCACAACGTATACCTATGATGCAGCCGACCGTCTGACTCGTATGATAAAAGATGGTATGGCCACGGACTTCTTATATGATGCACAAGGGAATCTTCGTGCCGTCTCTCAAGACGGCCGCGATCTTAACAGCTTTGAATACGATGCTGCTAATCGGCTTATCCAGGCGGTTGATCACGAGGTGCAGCAGACTGCTAAGTACAGCTATAACGGTCTCGGGCAGCGCGTCTTGCAGTGCCTGTCGAACCAAAATAATCCGACAACTGCCAAAACAACCAAATACACATATGACCTTACGCACACAGGCAGGAATCTACTACAAAGATCTGATGAGAGCAGCTACGAATCCCTGGTATGGGATAGCTCACCTGTTGCAGCATTCTCAGGGTCCGAGACAAATTGGTTTGCCTGCGATGACCTGGGAAGTCCCTTGGAGACACTCAGATCAGACGGCAGTTCACTCAGCAGTGTTATGTATGATGAGTTTGGAAAAGTAACAGCAGGTGATCCTCTGGCGTCTTCAGAACTTGGCTTTGCGTCCTACGGACAGGAACCTATAGCAGGCTTGCTGTTTGCGGAAGCTCGAGAATACGATCCGAATATCGGACGCTTTATAGCACGAGATCAGCAGGCGGGCCTTGCTGCATTCACACAGACCCTCAACAGATACACCTACTGTTGGAACTCGCCGCTGGGATACATTGATGTCAATGGTCTTTGGCCGCAACCGCAAGACATTTACAACGGCATAGAGACGGGCGTTACGGGATTCTTCAATGGGGCAAAAGCTGTTTGGGATGCTCTTCCTATCCCCCAGCCTGTCAGAGAGTTTATGTCTGACGCGGGAACGTTTTTCATAGGCGGCCTGCGTTGGATGGCTGAGCTTGACTTTAAGAGCATGGCGACAGTCCCGGCTCTTATAGCATCGCCATTCTCACTGCCTCTTGCGGGATGGATCTACCTTATTGGATCAGCGCCATCACTTGTCGGCATCAATGATTTCAGCGATGTAGCCGCTGCCTTCACAATGTCGCCTTTGGGCGAGCAGGCCCTTGATCTGGCGTCCTTCAGCCGCGATGAGAACGGGATATATCACGCCAAGCAGGAATGCTGGCAAGCGCCCTTTGGTTACAACGATTTCTTTGACTATATATTCAAGAGTTTTACGTCAGAGATGAGGAATAAGTTTGATTTTTCCGCAGGAGGCACCAACTATACCCTCTGGCTCTGGAAGGGAGACTATTTCAATTTAGGAGCGGGAGCAGAAGCGGGCATCTATAGGGGCAATGATTTCCATAAACAGTCTGTAATTGATACAAATCTTTGCATGAAACTCAATCTCTACAATAAGGATGGCAATGTCATCTTTGTCTATGATCCTAAACAAGCAAACTGGTGGATAACGGGCTTTAACCCAGGGATTCAGGATGCTCATCAGGAGGATCTTATCGCTTTTGGCTCTATTGACTTTTCAACAAATCCAGAGTTGTGGGAAGCATTCTATGAAAGATGGCAAAAAACACCAGGCTGGTGCTTTAACGAAGAGAGAAGGGTAGCATACTATGCATGGTAACGGCAGATTGATTACGTCTTTATTTACAATTGTCTTGACCTTGGTCACTCTTTCAGGATGTCGGATAAACTCAGGGCATGGCCCTCGCTCGACAATGTCAGACGAAGACGCTTCTGCAGCCTGTCTTGGAGAGGTCTCACAACTCATTAGAAATTCCAATGCCGATGGTCTTGTCGCTGCTTTTTCTGAGAAGGCACAAGCGGACGATCCAGAGCTTAGCGCAAAAGCAGAAAAGGTAATGTCACTCATGGGCGGAGGTACTATGAGTGAGCAAGGCTTCGGATCAAGCCAAAAAATTTTTCCTAATATAAGTACCCACGTCCTTAGCCTTGCAGTCATAACGGCTCCTGATGGTACAAAATGGCAAGTCCACATCATTGACTGCACATATAATAAAGAGGATCCTTCTAAAGTAGGATTAAAGTCGATTGAAATCATACCCTATCCAGATCGAGATGCTCCAAAGGGATTCAGTTGGTATGCTCCGGATGATCAGTGGCCATACGGAATTCGTCTTATTATGAATTGGAATGACTGGAATCCTGCCACAAATTCGAAATTACCGAGCGTACCATCATGAAGATCAACATTTCAAATAAACCAGTATCCTCATTCTTTGTTGTCCTCTTTTTGCTTTTTTCAGCAGCTGTCTCCCTCTCATGTTGTTATTCAAACTCAGGGCATGGCCCTCGCTCAACAATGTGGGATAAAGACGCTTCTGCTGCCTGCCTTGAAGAGGTCTCACAGCTTATCAAAAACTCTGATGTTGACGGTCTTGTGGCTGCTTTTTCTGAGGAAGCAAGGTCAAACGATCCTGAGCTTGCTGCAAAAGCAGAGAAGGTGATGTTGCTTATGGGTGGTGGCACTATGAGTGAGCAGGACTTCTGGTCAAGTCTCGGAAACTTAAGAAGTGGTCATGTATTCATAATTAGTACAGCTATAGTAACAGCTCCTGACGGTACAAAATGGCAGATACACATTACAGATTGCACATATGACCGTGATGACCCCTCAAGAGTAGGTATTCGTGAACTCCAAGTAATACCCTATTCAGACTGGGATGCCCCGAAAGGCTTCGGATGGCATACTACAGGCCTTGATTCTCCTGCTGGCATACGTCTCATTACCAGCTGGGAAGGCTGGGATCCTTATACTAGCCCGTATACGTGGTAAGAAGGGAGCGACGCATAGCAATGAACAGCAGCTTCCACGGGTTTTTCTTGCCAATACCTGTCCTGATTCTTTCTATCCTGATAGGCCTCTCGGGATGCCGGATAAACTCAGGGCATGGCCCTCGCTCAACGATGTCAGACGAAGACGCTTCTGCAGCCTGTCTTGAAGAGGTCTCACAACTCATTAGAAATTCCGATGCTGATGGCCTCGTAGCTGCTTTTTCTGAGAAGGCAAAATCGGACGATCCAGAGCTTAGCGCAAAAGCAGAAAAGGTAATGTCGCTTATGGGTGGAGGTACCATAAATGAAGAGGATTTCTATATGAGCGTAGGAAGTATCTCATCTGGTGCCATATATGTTATTAGTTCCGCAACGGTAACAGCTTCTGACGGTGCAAAATGGCAAATCCATATCACCGACTGTACATACAACAAGGAGGATCCCTCTCAAGTCGGTCTGAAATTAATCGAAATCATACCCTATTCGGATTGGGACGCTCCTAAAGGTTTTGGGTGGTATAGCGAAGCAAGCGGTCAAAGCCACTTTGGCATACGTCTCATCACCAGCTGGGAAGGATGGGATCCCTATACCAGCCCCTATACATGGTAGTATGGTATCTGGGTGAAGGGAGAAACGATGCCATCGGATCAGATAGTATCAAGCGTGGCGGAAGCTGCCGCCAGCGCCGTACGCCTCATGACCGGACTTGAAACGTATCGTTCGTTTAAGCTCGATAGTGCAACATCCGTTGCAGATGGCATTCCGCCTACTAACCATGACGACATAGCGGACACGGCATCCTCATATTGCAACGCCTACGCTGATTCAATGGAGCGCGATGCCGAAGCTTTCAGGCAGATCGGTATAACCCTCGCCGAAGCCGATGCGATGGCAGCGGCAAGCATAGAAAGTATCTCATGATGTACGCCGATACTAGTGATTTTTCCTTTAACGGGCAGCTTATACGGCTTGAGGAAGAGGAAGCTTCCCTGAAAAATAAGATCCAAACTCTTGAGGCTGACATGGAGGATATCAATAGGTCAATCGGAACGATCACTGAGATGGCTTATGCTCAGGAACACACAGGCCTGAGCTCTTCGGAAATTGATGAGGTATTGCATTTGCGCAGCACGATCATGGCAGGATGCGAGGAGGAAATAGAAGCTTCTCGCAGAAAACTATGGGAGATCGACCGCATACGTGATGACCTGTATGGCCAGAGAAACCGCTTTTCTTATTGAGAAAGTATTGAGAAGATACGTCGAAACCCTGTTGGGATCCTGAATCCCAAGGGAACTCTTACAACCAAGGATCCTGTTCGAACAGCGGCTCAATTTCCGGACGACGATCAGAATATGGGTCATAGCCGTCATCGTCCTCGTTTTCAGCACGAATAAATTCGGATCGTTCTGGTGAAGGCTGCTGTGGAGATTTCGCCTTCTTCTTTAATGTCCCTTTCTGCGAATTGGAGTCTTTGGGCTCTGGTTCTTCAGACAAACCGCCAAGCCTATCAGCTGACTTCTTTGCCGGATCATTTTCTGCGATATCAATTTCCACGTGCTGCTCCTCGTTTCTTCTCGCGCTGCCTTTGCGTAACAGATACTGCATATATTGTTTCACATACCCAAGTGAGCACTCACAGATGCCTACAAAGTGTTCACTGTTTAGCACGTACCTTACAGCCCACGGCAATATCTTGAGCTCTCAGGCTTTATGATCTCAGGCTCTTCTCACCTCAGACGCACTTGTCGTCTTTTCTAAAATCCGCTAAAAATGCTGAACGGTTTGTGGATTCTGACCCTCAAACCCCTCGCAGAGGGCTCAAGCCCACCAACCGTAGGCGATTCTTTAGCAGATTTTGACAATTGAGCGAATCAAAAATTCGATCTGCTCGAATATGAAACGATTTCACTTCCCTTAACGTATTAAAGGTAAGGAGGCAACCATTGTGGGCAAATCAGCGTTAACGATACAGAAGCGTAAAGCATTCATCCGAGATGCGCTAGACAAGTATGGAGATACAGTCTATCTTGTAGCGCTCAACCAGACTCGTTCTTCCGCAGATGCCGAGGACGTGTCGCAAGATATTTTCACACGGCTTCCTTCCCTTGACGCGTTAGAAACCACATTTACTAATGAGGAGCATCTCAAACGATGGCTTATTCGTGTAACCCTCAATGCGTGTCATGATTTGCATCGACACCCTTGGAAATAATTGGCTCTGTACCATAATTATGGTACAGAGCCTACATTTACAAAATCATCATTTCTGTCTAAACGAACTCTTAAACACTCTCTGAAGCCGATCATTCGTTGGACTTCCGTAAAAAATAGCAAAGATATTTACCTGCAATTTACTATCATCAACAAGGTAGAAAAATGAATACCTGCGTATGTTCATACGCCGTATTTTACTAGAATTGAATGCCTGAATATCCACAACGTGAAAACGTTTTGGCATACTTGAAAGATTTGCTATACCCCTGCTTATCTCATTGAAAAGGTATTCAGCTGCTCGAGGCATAGCAAGATCATTCCGAATATATCGTATTATTTCACGAAATTGTTGAAGGGCAGTAGGTGTTATTGCCACACTGTACTCAAGCATCAAAAAACTCGCTATGCAACGCCGAAAGTGACGAAACAGCAGGAACAACATCACCCTTAATAGCCTCTTGATAGCCCTTCATAAATGCTGTTCTCAACTCCTCATCACTCATTGCATTACTATCAACCGAACGTGGTGCCTCAGGGAGCGCTACTCGAAAAGGAATACTCCCTGTAAGTGAAATCTGACGTAAAAAGAGATCGACAGCAGCAGACATCGAGAGTCCTAGCTGTGAAAGCACAGATTCTGCCGATTGCTTGACCTCAGGATCAATACGAAGATTAAGAGTTGCCGACTTTTGCATGATACTCACCTCGTATTAATGATAACGTAAATGTATCTACTTTTACAGTACATACTTCTACATCCAAGGATCGCGCTCAAACAACAGCTCAACTTCTGGACGGCGATCGGAATAGGGGTCGTAACCATCGTCGTCCTCGTTCTCAGCACGAATGAATTCCGACTGTTTGGAAGCTGATTTTTTGGGAGCGAGCTTTTTGGCAGCGGGCTTTTTGACGAACTTCTCTTTGGTAGACGTTTGTAATGATTTTGTCTTCTTCAAAGGGCTTTTGTATTGCATTGGTTGTATCGGAGTATGTGGCGAGAAGCCCGTACGCTCTTCACCATTGCCAACTGCAACAGCACTAAGAGGAGCTTCCCTAGGTGTAGCATCATCTTTTATCGAATCGTCTTTCGTACCATCACTGCCCATACGCTGCCTCCGAGCTCCAATTTCACCGCTCTTCTCGCCTGATACGTTATAAGCTCAAGTATAGCAATGCGCCCAAAGATGAAACACTTTCAAGGTCTCAAACGTATTACAGATAAGGAGGTGCTACGGTGAGCCATCAAAAACAAACGTCTCGCGACGACACGGGCTTCGACGCAAAACGTATCGGCAAAGTTTTGGAAGACTACGGTGACACGGTTTATCTCGTCGCCCTTAACCAAACTCGCTCTCCCGCCGATGCCGAAGATATCTCCCAAGACGTGTTTATGCAGCTTTTAAACTCATCCACTGCATTTGCAGACGAGCAACACCTTAAAGCTTGGCTCATTCGCGTAACCCTCAACAAATGCCATGATTTATATCGGCATCCTTGGGCAAAGAAAGTCGAGCTCATTGATACCTCAGACAGAACAGCTTCCGGCACGGACCCCCTCTCAACACCAGATCCTTCGGATGCAGTCATCAAAAAGCTTGCAGAAAACGAAATTTGGCAGGCCATTGGGACGCTACCGGAACAGCTCCGGGCAATCGTGCTTCTTCGGTATGTGGAAAATTACTCAACAAAGGAGATTGCCCGCATTTTCAACTGTCCGTCTGCAACCATTCGCACACGCCTTCGTCGCGCTCTTCAAGAAATGAAACCATTACTTCACGTAGACTGGGAGGATACTCATGTCTAAGGACGCCCTTGAAGAACTCAGATCAATCACTGCAGAAATCAAACTTCCCAGCCATGTAAAAGAAGCGGTGCTAACAAAAGCGGAGAACTCTCCCCAGCAAACAGATCACCGACACGCGTTCTCGCAGGCAATCACTCGACGCAGATTTATATATGCCAGTGGCATTGCGGCGACAGCAGGTGTGATATTCATAGGATTGAGGGCTTTTAGCGGCTCATTTGGAAAAATTTCCGAAGAAAACTCATTCGTTTTGAAAGCCTATGCCGAAGGAATGAGGGAGAACGATTCAAAGCCTGAGGAAAATCGCACGGCTCTCATGCCGATAAAAACAATTGGAAATTGGAGCTCGTTCAGCCGTGGAGACGATCCGTCCATGTGGTCAATAAGCCACACCATGGATCTGTCATGCACTACGGTGGGGGTCGAACAGCTGAGTTATTCGCTCAGAGGAGAGTACGTAAAACCCAACGGTGAAGATGTTACGGAGAAAAAAATCTTCTTTGACTTGCTGACAGATGGCCCTTCTGAAAATGAAAACGCAGGGGCACCTTCTACAGAATTTTCAGTCACTCTCTCCGATAAAAACGCACGCGAGAAGAGCGGCACAACAGATACTGGCTCCGCCGATAGAAACGATATAACGCGCAATCTTACCGTTCATTTTCACGACAATGGCGAGCTACAAGCGCTGAGCAATCAAATAAACGATCTTCATATTACCGACTCCCCTGAAAGCGAGGTCTCAGAAGATCTTCTGAGGCAACGAGAGCACCTTACCAATAAGATGCTGCTCATTGCCGAGAAGCACTTCTCGACAATTCTCGCAAAAACAGAAATCGTTATAGAGGCGACCTTTACGGACGAAAGCGTCCAATCAAAGTCGTACCTCGTAAAACCTGTACAAGACTTTGACCGGCTTTGCTTTGCCTGGCTTGAGTCATTCGTGGACTCCAGTGTGGCTCTCAGCGTGAACCGAAATGATACGGCGGCACAAGCAAAGCGAGATGACCTCTATGCCACCCCGCCTCAGCTGTATACCGTTACGGAACTGTCGTGACTGGTGCCGACGGCATTACCTCGCCTTGCCGCCGGCAACCAGCAACTAACAAACAGCGCAATCAACGGCGTTTTTCTCGGCGTATAACGCTTAGTTCACGGTGCTTGCAGTACTTGCCACATCACCTTGAGCGCGACGTGCCACCAGGTTACCGTCATCGTCGGTGTCGATAAGGACGGTGTCGCCCTCGTGGAGCTCGCCGGTAATGATGAGGTTTGCCACCTGATCAACAACACGCCGCTGAATCAGGCGCTTCAAGGGACGCGCGCCGTACACGGGATCCAGACCGTCCAGTGCCAACGACTGCACCGCAGCATCAGAAAGCTCCAAGGTCATGCGCTCACGAGCCAAACGTGCACGCACATCTTTGAGCTGGATATCCACGATCTTCTCGATATCGGAAAGACCAAGCGGCTGGAAGATGACCACGTCGTCGATACGGTTCAGGAACTCCGGACGGAACGCGCCTCGCAGCGCATCCATAACCTGCTTGCGAGCCTCCTCGTTCAAACCGGAAGCACCCGCGCCGGCAATGAACTGAGAGCCGACGTTGCTGGTCATGATGATGATCGTATTCTTGAAGCTGACCACGCGACCTTGTCCGTCCGTCAGGCGACCGTCATCGAGCACCTGCAAGAGCACGTTGAATACATCCGGATGAGCTTTTTCCATCTCGTCCAGGAGCACCACGGAGTACGGATGGCGCCGCACGGCCTCGGTCAGCTGGCCGCCCTCGTCATATCCCACATATCCGGGAGGAGCACCGATCAAACGCTGCACCGAAAACTTCTCCATGTACTCGGACATGTCGATACGAACCAACGAACGCTCATCGTCAAAGAGGAGCTCGGCCAGCGCCTTTGCCAGCTCGGTCTTACCGACGCCGGTGGGCCCCAGGAAGAAGAAACTGCCCAGCGGACGGTTGGGATCGGCCAGCCCCGCGCGGCTTCTGCGGACTGCCGCAGCAACCGCAGACACGGCTTCGTCTTGACCAATAACGCGCAGATGAAGCTGGCTCTCAAGGTTCTTGAGCTTGTCCATCTCGCCCTGCATCATCTTGGACACGGGCACGCCGGTCCACGAAGAAACCACCTCGGCAATCTCATCCGTGGTAACTTCCTCTTTCAGAAGTCCCCCGTCTTCCTGTTTGGCGAGAAGTGCTTTCTCGGCTTCATCGTATTGACGCTGAAGCTCAGGAATTGTGCTGTAGCGAAGCTCAGACGCGCGCGCAAGATCTCCGTCGCGCGTGGCTCGATCCATCTGCGTACGAGCGTCTTCCATTTGCGCTTTAAGCTCCTGGACCTTATCGATGGCGCTGCGCTCGTTTTGCCAGTTTGCTTTCATGCCGTCAAGCTTTTCTCGCGTTGTGGCAATTTCTTCGCGCAGGGCCGCAAGACGCTCCTTTGATGCGGCATCCTCTTCCTTCATGAGCGCCTGCTCTTCAATCTGCATCTGAGTAAGCTGGCGATCCACCGCATCAATGTCTGACGGCATTGAGTCAAGCTCCATGCGAAGGCGAGAAGCAGCCTCATCTACCAAGTCAATGGCCTTATCAGGCATGAAGCGATCAGAGATATAGCGATTGGAAAGGTCGGCAGCGGCTACCAGCGCGGAGTCCGTGATACGAACGCGGTGGTGCTGCTCATACTTCTCTTTCAGACCGCGCAAAATGGAGATGGTATCCTCAACGGACGGCTCGGAAACCAGCACGGTTTGGAAACGACGGGCAAGCGCCGCGTCCTTCTCGATATATTTGCGGTACTCATCCAGGGTTGTTGCACCAATGGCACGCAGCTCACCGCGGGCAAGTGCGGGTTTCAAAATGTTGCCCGCATCCATGGAGCCCTCGGTGGCACCGGCGCCCACAATGGTATGCAGCTCGTCGATGAAGAGGATGATGCGACCGTTGGCCTTGCTGACTTCCTTTACGACGCTCTTGAGACGGTCCTCAAATTCGCCGCGATATTTTGCGCCCGCCACCAGCGCGGACATGTCAAGCTCAATGAGCTCCTTGTCGCGCAGTGTTGAAGGGACGTCGCCAGAGACCATACGCTCCGCCAAACCTTCCACGATGGCGGTCTTGCCGACGCCCGGCTCGCCGATAAGCACGGGATTGTTTTTGGTTCGACGGCTGAGCACCTGAATGGTACGACGGATCTCTTCAACGCGACCAATGACCGGGTCAAGCTTGCCTTGGCGCGCCAGATCAGTGACGTTGCGTCCGTAATGCTCCAGCGCTTCAAACTCAGGCTTTGCATCCTGCGAGGTCACGCGCTCATCACCACGAAGATCGTTGTACACTTCCTCTACGCGCTTGGCGGTCACACCGGCATCGCGCAGGATACGACCGGCTTCGGACTTGTCGTTGGCAAGTGCCGTCAGCAGGTGCTCGGAGGTGACATAGGAATCCCCCAGTTTAGCAGCAAGTTTTTCCGCCTCATTGGTTACCTTGATCAGGTCATTCCCAAGGCCGATCTGAGCGCCTCCGCTTACGTGAGGCGCACGACCGATAGCATCATCTACCTGAGCTTCAATGGCCTCGACATCGGCACCGACCTTCTCCAAAATAGAGCGCAGATTACGTTCATTGCTGTCAAGCAGCGCCTTAAGCAAATGAAGAGGAGCGATCTCTGCGGCCTCCGCGTCTCCGGCAATACCGAGTGCTCCCTGCAGAGCTTCTTGGGCAGTCACCGCCCATTTATCAATTCTCATAGCATCATTCCTTCCTCTCCGGGCACGCCTGGCCATGACGATTGGAAGAATCTTTCGTTTCTACAAGCTTGAACTCTTGGGCTTTGATCCATCGTCAAGCACAGTAACAGACGTGCTGGAAATCATTTTTAATCGAGAGTAGTATTCCCTCTAGCGTGGTTTTTATACAATATCTAAGTCTGTTAATAGTAGATTTTCTAACTTATGGATACTCAATCTATTTCTTCTGAAGTTAACATACAAACCAAACGCTACTTAGGGGTATGAGAGTCGCTAAAACCCCACTTCGTCATACACGAGATGAAGGTCAGATTCGATAGTCGAGAAGAGCTCGGAAGGTGTCAGCGCCGGTATATCCGATTGGGTAAAATCACGCGTATTTCTCGTAACAATATAATCTGCTTTTATCTTCTTTGCGGCACACCAGATAAGACAATCTTCAAAATCCTCCCATTGCGCAGACAGCGCATGAGAAATGTCCGTGTGATCTATGGAGCAGACATTAAGCAAAGGAAACACTTCTCTCAATATGTCTTGCATACGCTTGGAGCCGTGGACTTTAGAGCCGATATAAAACAAATCCGTATATGCCTGAGCCGCAATCCATAATTCAGCATCTCGGAATTGCTTCATGACGAACAGCCTTTTTGCATCAGCGACAAACTGCTCCCTCGACAAAAAGATATCCAAGAAGACATTAGTATCGATCAAGAGCTTCATAATCTTTCATTCTCCACTCGCTGATTGCTTCTTTATAGGTACGATCTCCCAGTTCATCCCAAAATGATGCAGGAGCAGGAATTGAAATCTTCCCAAAGAGTTCCGCGAGCTCTTTTTTGTCCTTCTCGCTCAGTTTACGAACCGTGTCTTTTTGAGAACACTCAGACTGAATGGACTCATTGGCATCAGGGAGTTTACCCGTCACAAGGACGTAGTCAAAAGCTGCATTGATAAGCTTTGTGGTATTTGATCCAAGAGACTCAAGAACGACGGAGACCTGATTTTTTACCTCCACAGGAACACGAGCGGTCACAATGCTATCCATAAACCCTCCTTACACCTCTGAATACCATTGTATTCATGTATTACAAATAGGTCAAGAAGGCTTGAGTTATGACACCTATGACCGCACGTTTCCGCCACACATCTGAACGCTTCCGTCTTTCAGTACGAGCGATTGGAACTGATTTCGTATCTCTGGGGTTACTTGATGGGATGTCATGATGACGGTTCTGTCCGTATCCTCCATAACCGTATCAATCAGACTATCCACTGATGCGGCATCCAAATGCGCAAAACTCTCGTCGTAAATCACAATCTGGGGTTCAAACAGAAAAATCCGAGCCAGCGCCAGCCTTTGTCGCTCTCCACCGGACAAACTACTCCCCGACTGATCAATCTTGTGATCAAGCCCGTCAGGATAGCGAGTAAGGATTTCTTCAAAACCTGATTTCTTGAGGGCGACAATTACATCATCGTCAGTAAAGTCTTTGCAGAACAACGTGATATTATCCCTGATGCTCGCGTTAAAAATGAAGGTCTGCTGAGAACATGGGATGATAAAACGAGCATACTGTTCGGCTTTATATCGCTCAATAGGCTGTCCATCCAAAAGAATCTGTCCTGCATCCGGCTTCATCGCATCGGTAAGCAACTGTATCAACGTAGTTTTACCGCTTCCCGAATCGCCTTCAAGAAGATACTTGCTACCGTGCTCTAAACTGAGGCACACATCTGACAGAATAGGACGTTCTTTGTCATAGCTATACGACACATGATCCACGGTAAGGTTTGAAAACCGCTGAGGAATATCTTTTATTCCATCTTCAACAGCACTTTTCTTATCGAGAAGAGCACGGAACTTTTTGATAATCTCTTCGGCACCGCGCATATCGGTAATGGCGTCGCTTACATTTTGAATAGGATTTGCAATATAGACCACAAGCTGAGAAGCAGCCACCATCATGCCAACCGTCATCAAACCCTGAAGGGTCAGGATGGCACCAATAAAATAGATACCGATATAGATAATCTGACCAACGGTAAACGAAAGCAGACGCGCCAACGAACCAAAATAACGCGCTTGGAATTTACTCTCTTCCCAGCTTTGGTTTGCTTTACTCATTGCTTCTCGCGAAGCTTCCGTAAGATGGAAACTCCTGAGAAGATCAAAACCTTCAAGGTGCTCGTTGGCAGTAGCCGTAAAACGTTCTGCAGACATGGACTGTTCTGCTCGCCTTTTGGAAATACGCGGAGCCATGGCTTTGGGAATCAGCATCTGAATGGCAATCATGGCAAAAATGAATAAAACAAGCCATGGTGAGATAAACAGAAGCACCACTAAACTGACTATGCCAGAGAAGATGTCTACCAGCGTATCCATAAAAACACGGAAATACGTTTCATCGATCAAATCAAGGTCATTGGTAAGTACCGAGAGCCAATGACTCGTATTTTGCGTATGGAACTCAGGAATCGACTGACCAAGAATCTTCTTCATCAAATCATCACGAAGGTGTGACTGACTGCCACGGAGTACGGACCATCGCAGGCGCCTGCATACTAGGTCCACGAAGAAATAGCAGAAAATATACAAGCCAAACCAAAGTCCATAGTTCAAGGCGTCCGAGAGTTTGCCACTCATGGCAAGATCAATAGACTGAAGCATCACGTATGAAAGCGCAATTTCAAACAGACTGCTTAAGAGGGAGAAGACAATAAATAGGATTAGTTTGCCTTTTTGATTGAAATACAAATACCTAAGCATGTGTTTCTCCCTCTTGGATGCCTTAGATGTTATTTGTATAGTCTACCTCTTTACGCGTCTTTCTCGGCATCGTCTTCGACATCTTCGGCATTTGACGACATACCCAAGAGGCGCTGCATAATCTGCTCAGGACTCGACTCCTCGTAGCGGGCAAGCGAGGTAATACGCTCACGCATCTTGTACTCGTGCAGCTCGTCCTCAAGCTCGCGGACACGGGCGCGGAGTTCGTCGATTTCATCGTCCTTCTCAACAGCACGCTCACGCATGTCGAGAATACGCACGACGCCGGCAAGGTTGATGCCCTCGTCCGTCAGCTTGGCCACAAGGTTCAGCCGGTCGATATCTGCACGCGAATACAGACGCGTATTACCGCGGGATCTGCCGGGATTGACCAGACCCTTCTGTTCGTAGACGCGAAGGGTCTGTGGATGCATACCTGTAAGCTCAGCCGCAACGCTAATCATGTAGAGCGGTTTATTGCGACTCTCCCGACTTTTGCGATTCTCGTTGCTCTTGCGCGCCATCGTTTACACATCCTTTCGGTAGCTGCGAGCGTCATCGTCCTTCAGAGACTCCAACGCCTCGCGCTCCTTCTTGGTCAGTCTTGTAGGAACCTTCACGTCAACCGACACATACAAAGCTCCCCGAGAATCCGGATTTTTTACGCGCGGCGCGCCGAGCTCACGGAAGCGGAACGTCTTGCCATTCTGCGTACCGGCGGGAACCTTCAAGCGAACCGTCGTGCCGTCGGGTGTAGGAACTTCAACCGTTGCACCAAGAGCAGCCTCATACATACTGATGGGCAGCTCCATCCTCACGTCAGCACCATCACGCTTGAACACCGGATGCGGATCAACCTTGATGGAAACCACCAGGTTACCGCGCTGCCCACCGTTAATTCCGTATTCGCCACGCTTCTTGTACCTGAGCTTCATGCCGTCATACGCGCCTGCAGGTATCTTAATGGTCAGCGTTTGCTCATCGCCCGTCGAAGGAATACGGTAGGTTGCTTTGCGAGAAGTGCCTTTAAGCGCCTCATCAAAGCTCACCTCAACGGACATCGTCAAATCTCCGCCGGCAGATGGCCTGTTAGCAGCAGCTCGACCACCACCGAAAATGGATGAGAAGTCGAAGCCTCCCATACCGCCCATACCGCCAAAGATATCGGCAAAATCAGCGCCGTCGACATTGGTGGTATAGGTGTAGCCGCCCTGCGTGCCGCGACCTCCAAAGCCCGAGCCCGGAATGCCACCAAACATAAGCATCTGGTCGTATTCCTTGCGCTTGGATTCGTCTGAAAGTGTGTTGTACGCCTCGGAAATCTCCTTGAACTTATTCTCATCGCCGCCCGCATCAGGATGATATTTAGCAGCGAGCTTGCGGAAAGCTTTCTGGATGTCGCTCTTCGAGGCGTCGCGCTTCACGCCCAACACGTCATAAAATGTTTTCTTACCAGCCATGACTAAGCACGACCTCCTCTCATAAAAGTTTTACTTACTTGGTGTCCTTGTCACCGCCTGCATCAGCAGTAGCGCCGTCGCTGGCATCATCAGCGATGTCGGCATCCTTGCCGGCATCCGTATCTTTATTGCTCTCTTCGGGACGCTTGGGTCCGCCGTGCGTCACCGTCACCATGGCGGTGCGGATGACCTTGCCGCCCATGCGATAGCCTTTCTGATATACCTGTGCAACGCTTTCATCGTATGCCTCGGTATCCTCAACCCGGCCGACCGCCTGATGCGACAGCGGATCAAACGCCTCACCGGCAGGGTCAATCACGTTGACGCCCTCTTTGTTCAGTACGCCTACGAGCTTGTTCTTTACCGCCGAAACGCCTTCGACAAACTGTACCGACTGCGAATCCGTGAGATTATCGGCGTGCTCAATCGCACGCTCCAAGTCATCAATGACCGGCAAGAGTTCAATTACCAGCTTCTCCGTTGCGCGCTCACGCTCGTCCAGGCGCTCCTGAGCCGTACGACGACGGTAATTATCCCAGTCCGCCTGCAGACGCACAAATCTATCGGTGGCCTCTGCGGCTTCCTTTTTAGCGGCCTCGATCTGATCCGCTACGGAATCAAGCTGAGCTTGCAGAGCATCACGCTCGGATCGAGCCTTATTGGCATCCTCCGCAATCTCGCGCTCCGCCTGCTCTTCTCCCCGACGGATAGCCTCTTCAACCATGGCCCGCTCGTCAAGGTCATCAGCGGCAGCCGCACCTGCGGCACCGGCAGCGTCATCTCCGTCTACACCGGCAGCACCCACCTGTGCGCCTCCGTTATTCTCATTTTCAAAAGCGGCGTCTTTGCCCTCATCAATTGGCACGTTCACGTCACCCTCCTTCTATGTACGAGGGAGGCAGCCGGTCAAAGCCAGCCACCTCCCCAATGCGAACGTCTTGCTTCTCTGACTTCCGTTTGCCCCTAGCGCACGGCAATGGCGAGAAGCCCTTCCGCTCGCACCTTAGTTCTGAGACTTGTCGTCGTCAACAACCTCGTAATCAGCATCTTCAACATCGCCGTCGGAAGAGTTGCCGGCAGAGGCACCGTCTGTGCCCGCGGTCTGAGCCTGAGCGTCAGCGTACGCTACTTCGGCAAGTTTGTGTCCGACTTCCTGGAGCTTCTCGCCGGCTGCCTTGATGGCCTCGATGTCGGTGCCTTCAAGTGCCTTACGAGCCTCAGCAACGGCCTCCTCGGTAGCCTTCTTCTGATCCTCGGGGACCTTGTCGCCAAGATCCTTCAGCGTCTGCTCGGTGCCGTACGCAAGAGAGTCGGTCTGGTTGCGGACCTCAATCTCATCCTTGCGCTTCTTGTCTTCCTCAGCGTGGGACTCTGCGTCCTTGACCATGCGATCGACTTCGTCGTCGGAAAGCGCGGTGGAGCCGGAAATGGTGATCTCCTGGGACTTGCCCGTTGCCTTATCCTTTGCGGTAACCTTCACGATGCCGTTGGCGTCGATGTCGAAGGTAACCTCAATCTGAGGAGTGCCACGACGAGCCGCAGGAATGCCGGTCAGGTTGAACTTGCCGAGCGACTTGTTGTCTGCAGCCATCTCGCGCTCGCCCTGAAGGACGTTGATCTCAACGGACGTCTGGTTGTCGGCGGCCGTGGAGTAAATCTCCGTCTTGGACGTTGGGATGGTAGTGTTGCGGTCGATCATCTTGGTCATCACGCCGCCCATGGTCTCAACGCCAAGGGAAAGCGGGGTAACGTCCAGAAGCAGGATGCCGGAAACGTCGCCGGTCAGAACGCCGCCCTGGACAGCCGCGCCGTCAGCGACGACCTCGTCCGGGTTCACGGACATGTTGGGCTGCTTGCCAGTCATGGTCTTTACAAGCTCCTGAACGGCAGGCATACGGGTGGAGCCGCCGACGAGAATAACCTCGTCAACGTTGGAAATCTGAAGGCCGGCGTCCTGGAGTGCCTTGGTCACCGGGGTCTTGCAGCGGTCGAGCAAATCACGCGTGATGCGCTCAAACTCGGCGCGGGTCAGCGTATAGTCAAGATGCTTAGGACCGGTTGCGTCAGCGGTAATAAACGGCAGGTTAATCTGTGCTTGCTGAGCGCTGGAGAGTTCCTTCTTGGCGTTCTCCGCAGCCTCCTTCAGACGCTGAAGAGCCATAGGATCTTTGCGCAGGTCAATGCCGTTATCAGAGTTGAACTTATCGGCAAGCCAGTCAATCACGCGCTGGTCCCAGTCATCGCCGCCCAGGTGATTGTCGCCGTTAGTGGCAAGAACCTCAACAACACCGTCGGCAAGGTCAAGAAGCGAGACGTCAAAGGTGCCGCCGCCAAGGTCGAAGACGAGGACTTTCTGATCCTTGTCTTTCTTATCAAGACCGTAGGCAAGAGCAGCCGCCGTCGGCTCGTTAACGATACGCTGGACATTGAGGCCTGCAATCTTGCCGGCATCTTTGGTTGCCTGACGCTGAGAGTCGTTAAAGTACGCAGGGACGGTAATGACGGCGTCGGTTACTTTCTCACCGAGGTACTTCTCGGCATCAGCCTTCATCTTAGAGAGGATCATGGCGCTGATCTGCTCAGGCGTATAGTCGGTGCCCTCAATCTCCACAACGGCACGACCGTCGGTGCCGGACTTGACCTTGTACGGAACGGTCTTCATCTCGGACTGGACCTCGTCAAACTTGCGACCCATGAAACGCTTGATGGAGAATACCGTGTTCACGGGGTTAGTGACAGCCTGGTTCTTTGCTGCCTTACCGACAATGCGGTCGCCGTCAGCGCGGAAACCCACGACCGACGGAGTGGTGCGATCGCCCTCAGCGTTAACGATAATGGTCGGCTCGCCGCCCTCAAGGACAGCCATAGCCGAGTTGGTAGTGCCGAGGTCGATACCAAGAATCTTTCCCATAGTTCATGTTCCTTTCCTATGCAGAGCCGGCTGGCGAGAAGTACGTGCTTATTTGCGTTCTACCTGTTCAGAGCACGTATTGACGGCATCCGCATCTGCGGTGTTTCATCTTTACGTTTCTGCTTATTCCCCCTATGTCGGGTTTATATACATAATCTAAGTGTCTATATGGTAGATTTTATCTAACTTAAAAGCTGGGTTATCATCGCTCGTTTCGATAGTATATTTACTCTTATCTTCTGAACTAATCTGAGTCGTAAGTACGCCATTTTTATCAATCCATACTTGAACGGTTGTATAAACCACTATCTTCTTTGCATCTTCATTAATCTCCGCCAGCTCTAGACAGTACTTATCATTCGTTTCGTATGCTATAAAATATGCCTGAGTGGAACCCTCCCTTTGTGTAATAGTTGTAACTCTATCAAACCTCAAGGTCTGATGAACAGGAACAAACCAAAGCGAGACCATATAGTCAAAGAGAACGAAAAGTAGAGTAAATGTCAGTACAGTAATGCACGTTTTTGCTGGCTTATTTTTTACACGCTCAAAGCAATCTCGTAACCAGTCACCGATGCTTTGTAATTGCCAATTACCAGAAAGACTTCTAAGTGATCCAAATATAAATCCTGGAAGAATAAAAACTACATACAGATCTAAAAATAATTCTATCCACTGGAATAGATCACTTCTGTATAAAAAATCAAATAGACAATTTTGGTGAAGAAGCAAAGTAATCAATACTACAGCCTGAAATAATCCGCTCCAGATCAACCATTTAGATAAGAGTTTAAATGAATCTATTCTATTATTTTTAATATGTATTTTTACCAGAAAACAATATATATTAATAAAACAATATAAAAAGCAATATAGAGCCAATATGAATATCTCAACGATTACAATTATAACAGCAGCTATGAGCACCAATTGTTTTTGATCTTTAAAAAGAATTGCGGGAGATAGTAAAATAAGTGGTTGGCAAAAGGTGACAAAAAAAGAAAATGAGATATAGAGAAAAAGATGATTTTTTTCTTCCAACATATGGGTATCAGATAGACAGCTATTTAATTTTACTTTTTCCCAAGTATTAGGTTCAAACGAACGATAGAGAAAATAATTGGTAAATACTGCTAAAAATCCAACCAGAATAACTATTATATAAAATGGAATTTGTTTTTCCAAAGAAATTTCAATACGACTAAAATCGATTTTATAAAAAAGAGTTTTTGTATATTCTTTTAAGATAATGTGTCCAACGATTAACGCCGAAATGAACGCAGCTGCACTCGATATTAGTCCTCGTATATCAGAAAAATTTGATGGAGCAAATTTTGACCAATCGGGTATTTTTTTGTCATCCATAAAAATCTCGTCCACTCTAACTAATAGTCTCCAATACGAAATTGTATACACATTATCTCAGAATACTGGGTGTTTATATTATGTTTCTGTAAGTTCTCGGAGTAATTTAGCTAAAGCTGTAATTGAGAAACTACAGTAACTCTTATATAAGCTTTTAAAGATAAATATCACCTTAAAAACTTCCTACTAAGTCTGTACTTATGTATATGACATTCATTAAGCATTTGTCTTTTGAAGCTAAGATCTATTCTCCTCATCTATCTCCCGCTCCAGCAAAAGAAAACGGTCGAAATCACTTTCATACAGACGATCCTGTGTAATCCTATATTTTTCATATTCAGTTTCCGCATGAAGCTTGGCTTGCTCTGCACTGATTTTTCCAGGGCCAATGAGTAACTCATTCCCATTAAACTCGAGAAAACTGTCTAAACGCTTTGCCCAATCCTCCATGCTCATAGGAATCTTACGCTCCGCCTGCAACTCTGCGTAATCCAAATAGAGAGAAACAATTCTTTCCAAGTAGTTCATCTCTTGTTCATTCAAATAGTTCTTGGCAATTGATACATCTGCTTTTAGAATCTTCCCCTCTGGAGCATTTTCCCATGTAGTAAGCCCCATATGCTCTTTCGTAGCATCTGCTCGTTCTACAATCAGTTCCGCAGCGGTATGACGATGAACCGCATAATGCAATTTATTCTGAACTGTTTGGAAGAACAGATGAGTAGTCTTTGCATCCTTGTCGTAATCAAAGGCCGTTGCATATAAATCGGTAACTTTTTGATAGAACTTACGCTCCGACAGACGAATTTCCCGAATTTGCTGTAGCTGCCGCTCAAAATACTCATCGGTAAACATATGGCCTTTTTTCAAGCGATCAACATCCATCGTCCAACCCTGAATAGTGTGGTCTTTGACAATCTGTCCGGCCCATTTACGAAACTGCACCGCGCGCTGATTGTTTACTTTAAAACCTACGGCAATGATCAGCTGCAGGTTATAGTGTATAACCTCGCGATTAACCTGCCGAGAACCCTCATTTTGAACTATTCGGAATTTCCGAATAGTTGCTGTTTCCATCAGCTCACCATCACTGTAGATTTTTTTGATATGTTCATTAATAGTAGGGAGGCCTACGCCATAAAGCTCTGCCATCATCTTTTGAGTGAGCCAGATATTCTCATCTTCATATCGCATCTCAAAGCTGGCATCGCTGTTTCCGGTGGAAGCAACAAACGTCAAGTACTCTGCTGCAGAGCTACGTACAATCAATTCCTTATTCTTGTCGCTTGCCATATAACAGCGCCTTTCTCTACAGCATCTAGATTTAAAAGGTTACGTCTCTGTCTTTAGCTTCCGACAAAGTATCACGATAAAGCCTTGCCGGTAAAGCTCGCTTACATCTTTCCTAAATTCTTCAACTGATATGACAATAACATAACGTTGCCGGCGAAGTATGAGACTCCACTACTTCAATGCACATTTCGGAGTGCAAACTCTGAACTAGAGAAACAACAGTTAAACATGGTAATTCTGATTTTTCAAACCGTTTTTTAGGTCGAAATGGGGATTTTGCAAACCACGTTTACCATTTGCTAAGATGCGCGGTTTGGAGCTTGGAATTTTTAGACCAAGCCCCATTCTCTAAGTCTCCTCTTCCCCTTAATAAAACAGCGGCACTTCGTCTTTCAGGAACTTCTCGATTTCACAAGCTCCGGCGGCAATACCGCCAACAACAAGGCGCTTAGCATTTGGATACAGAGAAAGAAAAGTTGCCATACCGCTTTGCTCTTTTTTGTGACCACTTTTTACTTCTATTGCGGAAAGAGCTGACGTACCTTTCGAGATGACAAAATCAACCTCTTTTGATCCTTCTCGCCACCAGAACACATCAAAGCCCTCCTCTGCCGAGCGCGCAAGAAGCCTTGCGCCAACAGCTGATTCAATGAGACGTCCACGTAAATCCGGCTCGTTGAGATAGCGCTCTTTTGCAATTCCGGATACGGCGGTCATAAGCGAAGTATCAAATACCATGAGACGCGGAGAGCTCTTTTTGCGCGTAATTGCCTTTTTGTCATATTTTTGAATACCGCAGAGTATTCCGGACTTACCTAGGAGATCTAGGTAATGAGCAATTGTTACGGTATTTCCGGCATCCTGAAGCTGCCCAAGCATTTTGTTAAAGGAGAGTTCCTGCGCAGAGTATGTCGAACCGAGCCTAAAAAGAGAGCGCATAAGAGCAGGCTTACGGATATCTTCCAACGCAAGAACATCCTGCGAAATGGTGGGCTCAACAATTGCGTCGCGCACATAAGAAGTCCAACGTATGTCATCACCCGCAAATCGAGCTGCCCCCGGATAACCGCCGTAATACAGATAGTAGTCAAGGGAGAATCCAAACGCCTGCGAACATTCCGCATAGCTCCAATGGGGAGAGTAAATTATCTCAAAGCGCCCCATCAGCGAGTCCTCCAGGCCTTTGTGCAATAGCAGCGAAGATGATCCGCTGAGGATAACACGAACGGGCATATTGTTGCGTCGGTCGGCATCATAAAGTGCCTTTACCACAGCTGACCAATGCGGAACTTTTTGTATCTCATCAACTGCTAATACTACCGTCCGAGATCCAGAAAGAGTCGCATTGCGCGCTTGTTGCCACTCAACCTGAAGCCACTCTTCAGTTGGAACAATAGCGTCATCTGCACTTACAAAGAACTGCTCCATATCCATCTTGGCAAGTGCCTGTCCAAGCATGGTACTCTTTCCGGTTTGACGAGGGCCCACAACAACCTGCATCAACGGATTATTCTCTTCTGCAATTCGTTCAACGATTGTATCTACATAGCTTCGCTCGAACATCAAACTCTCCTACTTCTTAAAGTACTGAGTAATTTCTCTCATTATACTGAGTAAATTTACTCAGTATAATGAGAATTTCTTGATTTCGAGAAGAAGTTAGACCCGATGTTGGAAGCATCGGCGTCTTACGAATTCAGAAATTCTATTTTTCCGGTTTTCTTTGCAACGCAAACGTTTGCGTTGCATTTGCGTTGCATTTGCGTTGCTCGCACTCAACAGGCTAAAGCCTTGAACATGGGAAAATCCGGGATATATATCCCGGATTTTCCCAATTACTTACATTACACATTAAACGTACAGACATACACACTTAAATCTGCATGCACTCAACAACACACCTCTCGCTTAAACCTTTTGACAGAGAGACTTTAAATATTGTTCCACCAGTCTCAGATCTCCCGAGTTGATCTTCCGGATAAGCTCAGAGCCAATAATTGCTCCGTCGGCTCCGTTTCCAAGCGCTTCGGCAACATCTTGTGCGCTTTTGATTCCAAAGCCCACATACGCAGGAATGGCGGAATATGCACGAATCTTTGCTATCGTCTCAACATAGCCGCTGTGTCCGGAAATAGTACCGCCGGTCTTCCCCTCACCCGATACCACATAGGCAAACAAATCGGATTCTTCAACGGCTTGCCGGATTTCTTCACCCGAAAGAGACTGAGAAAAGATGTGTACGAGACCCGCGTAGTCCTCTCTTCGCTGCACACCATCTACACAGAGCAAAGCATCGTATATCCAGCGTGGCAGCTTCTGCACCTCGTATTTCTTTAACCCCTCTTCATACGTCATCAGTACGATACGGGACGAAAAGACCTTTCGTATTTTTAAAAGCTCTTCGTACACCCTCTTTGCCGTCAGTCCGGATGCTACCGACAGGTGACTTTTGCGAATTACCTCTCCGTCCATGAACGGATCGCTCACCGGTAACCCTATCTCCACGCACCCCACCCCAGCCTCTTCAATGAGCCTGAGCACGCGATAAAATGTCTCCCAATTGGGATAACCCAGTGTCAAATAGAGCACCAATCTCCTTGGGAGAGATGGTAGTGCAAGAGGTGGAATTGCGGACATCTCCAAAGACATGCTCACGTCCTTAGAACGGCAGCGTATGAAGTATGAATCCCAAAAGCGGACCATACACGCAATAGTCGGTTTCAGAGAGGATTCTCATAATCGGTTCGTACGAGCCTACAAAGGGAAGAAGCAACGCCTGACCAAAGATAAGAATGAAGCCGTTGACCAGCGAACCAATCACCGCGCCTCTCGCTCCGCCATGAGCGTCTCCAAATATTGCAGTCGCAGCTCCCGTAAAGAATGTTGGAATCAAAGCGGGAAATACAATAACGGGATAGCCAACTGCAGCCAGGATCACCATGCCAATTAAACCGGAAAGCAAACTGCACAAAAAGCCAACAATCACGCAAGTAGGATAACTTGGGAAAAGAAGTGGCACGTCAAGACCTGGCTTTGCGCCCGGAATGATCTTGTCGGCAATTCCGTGAAACGCAGGAATAATCTCTGCAAGCATCATGCGAACACCCGTAATAATAACGGTAATCCACATACCAAAACTTATACCCTGTAAAACGGAATAGACGAGAAGGTCTTGACCGCCTGAAATGGTACTCATAACCCAATCGGGACCTGCAACTACGCTCACACAAAGGAACAGAAGCGTCATCACAAGGGTGAGCGCAATCGTCATCTCACGCAGAAAGGCAAATTTCTTTGGAATCTTAATCTCTTCAAGATCGTGCTCTTTGTTTCCAAATGCCTTAGCCAGATACGTTGCAACCAAAAGACCAATAGAGCTGGAGTGAGCTAAAGTGATCTCTTCTCCACCTTTAACACCCTTTATACAATGATTTACATATGCGCACGAGAAGGTCATGTAGCAGCCAAGAAGAATGGAGCCAACACCAACAATGCCCCAGAACGAAAGAGCCGTGTTGTATTTCAGAAGTGCCGCAATCAAACCCGCAAAGAAAAAGGCAACGTGCGCGGAAAGATGCACAAACTTAAACTTCGTAAACCTTGCGAGCAAAAGGTTGATCAAAAAACCAAAAGCAAAGATTAAAGCAAGCTCTGTTCCCAAATCTGTCATGTATTCAGCACTTGCCGCGCCAATATCCGTTGCAGCAGATGCACCGTTACCAAATGCCTTACCAATCATTGTTGCCAGCGGAAGCAGCGCCGTTCCAAGGGTCTGACCTCCCACATTTACCATCGTAAAGCCGATCATGGCTTTAATGGCAGAGGGAAGAATCTGGTTCCACTGCCGCTTCATCGCAATCATACCGATCACGACAACCAAACCGATAATGAAAACGGACTGACTCAGGTAATGATTGACGATATAGAGAAAAATCTCCATCTTGCTACCTCCCAATCTCAGCGATCGTCTGTAAAAGCTGTTCTTTGAGAAAAGCCTTATCCATCATGTTGTCGATACGAATAATCGGCGTTGAAGCATCGCGCAATGCGTCTGCAAAATCCGAAGTAGTAATAATCAGGTCATATGCAGACGGATCAACCGATCCTATGTCTGAAGCATCCACGGTTGCTTCAATGCCTTCAGCGTCCAGAATCTGTTGAGCAAACAATCGAAGCATCATGCTGCTTCCAACTCCCGCACCACACACCGTTACAATGTTGATCATTTCTTCCTACTTTCTATTCGTCACTTCAAGTACCTCTGCCGGCGTATCTGCCTGCAGTATCTTCTCTACATTCACCGGATCGCTCAGAAGTTCTGCCAAATCGGAAAGAGCATTTAAATGGGTCTGATGGTCAATGGCACAAAGGGCTATCACCAGTTGCACGGGATCATTTTTCGGGTGACCAAAAACAACCGGATCTGCCAGTGACACAAGGGCAAAACCGATTCCCCGTGCCCCTTTCTCAGGTCGTGCATGGGGCATGGCGATACCGGGAGCAATAACGATATATGTCCCATTCACCTTTACGTTTTCAATCATCGCTTCTATGTATTCTTCTTTTGCCACTCCCTTTTTAACGAGCAGTCTTCCTGCCTCCCTCACTGCATCGTCACGGTCAACAGCTTTGTAGTGGGTTTCTACAAGGTCTTCGGTAAGAACTTCTTCCAGCATTGGGCAATACCTTTCTTTCAGTGTTTTTGTGGGGGTAAAACCGAGAAACTCTCCAAGATCCGCTTTAATGTCGCGCTCTTCTGTTGCGCTTATCGCGATGTGATTTTTAATAACGCTTATGATTTCATCAGGGGAGATTGTCCTTTTATGGTGCCTTATATAGTTGGCAACTGTCTTTTGATCCGCCTCATCAAATTGCGGTGTTACCTCGATAACCCTGACTGATTTGTACGTAAAGGGAAACGTGCTTACAACAAAATCAACCTGATTCTCTTTCAGCCATTTTGGCGCTTCGGTTGCGCCAAAAGCTGCGACAACCTGCACCTCAAAGAGGGACTCAAGTCGAGCAGAAACTATTTCCGAAGTCGATATACCTGCATGACATACAACAATGACGCGCGGCTTCAGGACGATATATTTTTTAGCTCTTTCCAACGATGCAGCAAAAAGCAGGGTGATGAAAGTAATCTCATCATCTGCAAACAAAACCGATAAACCCTCCTCTAGGAGCTTAATCGCTTGAGCAGTCGCTTCGTAGAGCTCCTGATATTCTTTCATGACATATTCTGCAAGAGGATTTTGAATCACCTCTCCGCTGACGGCTCTCCAATATGCAGGCCGCAAGTGATTGACTATACTCTCGAAGAGCTTCTCGTCATCTTCAAACCTTGCATAGGAAATACGTTTATCCATTTCACGTATGAACCGACTTACCAAGACATTGATTTTTATCCAGTTTTCGGACAACAGCTCTTTGTATCCAATAACAGTTGACTCTTGCATCTTAGCCGCAAGAAAACGAATCTCTTCTTCTGGTATGTTGCTGCAGTTATAAAGAATTTCGAGCAGATCAATGCGATCACACACGGCTCTATATTCACGGCTGACAGACTCACGTCCGACATTCAGCTTTTTGGAAGAGATGTCTATATGTTTTCCGGCATTAAATCGGATTGCTGACACCATAAGATATGCAATCAGTCTTTTCTGCGCCTCTTCAGAAAATTCCACTGATAGCAATCCGGCAACAACATCTATATACTTCCGTATCTTAGCGATGCACTGAGGGCTTATGTCTTTATCTGCAATAAGAGATATATACGGCCAATTTTGCTGTACAAGCGACACAAAGGCGGATCTTATTGTCAGCTCATCGCCAACGACCGTATATCCTACAAAAGGTGTTGATTCCAATAAAATACCCTTTTCAGCAAGCATTTCTTTTATTTCATCTAAATCCCTCAGGACGGTATTTCTGGAAATGCCGGTTAATGTCTGTATGCTTGCTACCGAAACCTTCTCGGGTCTCAGAAGAATCATCTCGGCTATGTATCTTCTTCTGATCTCGGGATCAAAATAGAACAGATCGTTCTTTTTAAGTAAGCCTGAGAAGTCAATATCAATAGGACTCTTATACTCTAAAATTCCTCGTATATTGTCTATACGAGGATATCCTTTTGCTTGCAAAAGAGCACTCAAACGTTCTACATCTTTATAAACCGTGCGAGAAGTGACATCATGCTGCAGGGCAAACTGTTCAACAGAAACCCTCTCGGCACGCTTGCATACTAAGGTAAACAACAACTCCGCGCGATTGTTCATGCTTTTCCTCCTCTATGATAAAGATATAAAAGTCCAGTATTCTGCAACAAAACCCATTTGTTTCGTAATTAATGAACTAAATGAGACTGGCTAATCGACGTGCTCAGACCATTGGTAAGTTATTATTTTGATATGTTAAATTCGTACACAGCACTTATCAACATCTTCAAAGCCTGAATTTTATTAGTGAGAAATTACCAATACAGGCACAAAGCCACACACTTCAACGTTCATCTATAACGAGCAAACATATGTTATGGCAAGAATCAATCTAAAAACCCAAGAACAGCACCATCGGCAGCGTATCTACATGCGCAAAAGCTAAAATTACCGCCAATTAAAATACAGTACTCGTCCTTATTGTTGGTGCTTTTTCATGATTGAGAAAATACTTTTCAAAAAGGGCTGACTTTGGGGTAATTTTATCAATCTCTTTCGCGAGAAAAACCAAATTCTGCACTTGCTCTAACCCTGGAGCAGCCGCCAATAACAGTCCACTCGCAATCTCATCAGCTGGAATTGTTATAGCAGTCCCACCTGCAATGTTGATAGACTTGCAGAGCAATTTTGTATGATCTACATCACTCTCTTCCTCAACAAGCCCTCTAAACGAACTGCGTATCGACTCTTCAGGAAGCGGATAGTCAATCGGCCCTTCAAATGAAACCACTATGGCGCACGGATCTTCTCTCCATATATGCTTTAAGTCATTAACGGTACTTTTTCGGTCAGCCATATCTATATATGGATAGGTGACACAATCCACCTCAACGCTCAACGCCTTGAGGTAGGACTGTATCCTTTCATATATTGTTGCCCTCGAAGGATGCTTTTTACACGATGGCGCCGGAAGTACCAGCTTTAAGTGCCTCTTTCTTGGGCCGCAATCAATATCTATTTGACAGATCAACTTCACAAGATCAATGACACTCTCCAGAGAAGCGCCAATAACTCCCACACCTGGACTCAATGGAATGCCGTCGGTAGAAATGCCTTTTTGCGTACACGTCAAACCCATACCAGTTCCCAGAAATGAATACAGATTTGTTGCAAGAGCCGGCGCTAGAACGCTGCCACCACCGTCCGTCCCAATGCATACATCGGTAATGCCCTTCAGAATATTGATTGGGCCTCCGCTTGTCGATCCAGTCATGGGACTAAATGTCAGAGGATTGACCAAATCACTGTCAACACTGCGACCAAAATCACTCATTTTGTCAACCGTAAGTATTCGATACCGAGAAGAACTTTTAATGGTCTCAATCAAATCATCGGGAATGCACTCGGTATCTTTTATACCAACATAGATTGTCTCAGTTGAAGCTCCTGCAACATCATGGTTAATTGCCACAACACTGTTTCCAAGTGCCCGCTGAGCAAGTACTATTCGCTGTTCGAGTGTATACCCCATCGTTTTATTCTCTTATTGCACTTAAGAAACTCGTACCGTTCTCAGGTGAAGGAGCTCCAAAATAATCCGCTACGGTTGCCCCAACATCAGACAGGGTCTCTCGGACTCCAATATTTTTTGGAGTCCCATTTTTGGTATATATCAACAGCGGCACATGTTCCCTTGTATGATGAGGATGACCAATCGTAGGATCGTTGCCATGATCGGCCATAACTATCAAAATATCGTCATCCTGTAGCTCATCAATGATTTGAGCAATGTATGAGTCGGCGATCCTCAATTTCTCGGCATACCCAGGTACGCTCTCTCCATGTCCCTGAAGATCTGTCTCTTGCACATTGGTACAAACAAACCCGCCCTCAATTGATGACACAATGGCAAGGGTTCGAGAAAGTACCTGAGCCGTATCCACAATAGATTCCGACTGTCCAAATGCATTTGCACAGACATCGGCAACTTTACCTAATAGATACACCGGAACCTTTTGTTCTCCTAAAATAAAAGGAACCTGCACCTTTTCATCAATTCCATAACCCATATGGACGCAGTGATAGTTATTGTCATAAACCCCTGAGGCCGGAGCATTAACGCCAATAAAATTACCATGCTCTTCAATCGCATCCAAGAGGTTCTGAAGATGCACTCCCCGGCCTCCAAACGTAATAACCCGCGGGGTTTTTGCAACCTTTCTCACAATACATCCGATTGTCAGCTCAGTTTCAAAATCAATATCATCTATTGCAGCAGTTACATTGAACGCCTGGCCAGGATCACACTCAATATTATCTGCCACAGTACATGCTTCATTGACGATAAGGATCTTATTCCCTGACTCAGAAGACGAGAATTCTCGAACCTTGAACCCTGCCTTGGAAAGCTCTGTTTTGATCTCTTCAATATGGCTCTGTATGGCTTCAGCCAGAGGTTTTGGTGGTTTTGTTCCCATAATTTCTTGATGCCCATAAAACGTATCAGCACCCTGGTGCATGAGCTTGCTCTTACCATACAGAGCGCTTGGCGAGAAGTGCAGTGTCTCAAATTCTCTCCCTACAGCATTTGCAAGACCGAGCTTCTCTAGGGTCGGAAGTGTAAGACCTGGCATGTTTTCAAAAATGTGGGCGCAGGTATTGGAGCCAATGTCTGCTGATCGGATATCCTTTGTATCCTCCATTTCTCCAACACCAAAACCATCCAAAACAATAACTACGAACTTTCCGCTCATCATATGCTCCATTCACTATAGCTAGCGAATTTTTCTACCTTGCGAATCAAATACTCCTTCAATTACCGGAGCATTATGTGAAAGACCACGTACCACGGCAATATGGCTTCTGGTAACAAACATCTGTGCTCTAAAACACATAAGCACCGTATCTCCTACGGTCGCATTCTGAGATAGTTCAAAATAGTAATCAATACTTTCGGGAGTTGGCGCGTTTACCTCGCATGTCTTTGCAGAATCTTCTCTTTTTCCTACAAGAGCACGATGCAGGTGTCCGCGCCTATAAAAGCCCCCACCATAGCAATAAGAATTTGATCCAAGATTGTGGCTTATCTCGCTTACGTATACGTACGACGTCTTCTCATCCATGTCGTTACCGGCAGCATGATAGGGCGTCGTTCCTGTCAGCCCATGTCCAGGCTCCATATGCGTCCCTTGAAGTTGGCTCACTCGATCCACAAGAGCAGTACAGCTCTGCGAGGGTAGATTAACCTGGAGATTGTCATAACCTACTGAATGAAGGTACTCGCAAGCCTTTTGTACTGTAGAAACGTTATGCAACGTCTCTATACGATTTGTTTGATCAGAAAACAAGAAACACGGAAACGAACAGACTCCTGCTATATGTACACCGGAAGTTTTTGCGATTTCTTGTTCCACTTGCTCAAGTTCATCCACATAAAAACCGCCACTTTGGCCAGAATATTGAACATCCTCTGTATCAAGAACTTTAAGCATAATAGACTGAACAAAACCAAGCCGTTCTGCAACCTCTCCAATTCTTTTTGCTTCTTCTCGTGAGAAAACCGTTACGATTTCTGGTCGGTACGTCAGTATTCTCTCAATACTTTGAAGAGGAATCTGCACAAGGTTTCCCACATGCCCCAGCCGGACTCCATTCTCACCAAGCGTTGTTGCTTCCCTATAATCAACACATACCGCTCCGGCATACCCAAGTTCGTCAAGAGTCTGAGCAATAAGAGGATTTCTTCCTAATTGCTTGAGCATGAAATACAGCTGGATGTTCTTCTCGTTAGCTTTCTTTTTGAGCTTCTGTGCATTTTCTATCAGTGAGTCAAGATCAACTATATAGGTATCTGGCTCTATAGCCCCCTGCTGATGCAGAGAAAATGCTAGATCTACCAGCGATTTATTGGTTTTATTCAGCCTGTCCAAAAACATCAGAGCCTCCAGCTCTTCTACATATCCCTAGCTATAGATCTCATCCAACAGCTCTTTAAGGATTCGTATAACGGTATCCGCTCCGGAACGCATAACATTTACCCGGATCATTCGATGTTCCCACGCACTATTTGCCTCTCGAAACGTTGCACTTATCCGGTAGAACATTGGCAAGAATTCATATTTGCTCTCACATCCCACGGGATGAGGAGCAGCTCCGTACACAGGTGCAAGTTCAAGAACTTTCTCGGCGATATCTTCATCAAACTCTATAAGAACGGCCTTACTTTCGGAGTTGGCGACAAAGGCCTGAACAACATGAGGGATCTCTTTCGCATTCAGCCGGTCTGCCAACTCATGACACGTTGCCCCCGTAATTGATAGTGCGACCGGTGCATAAATAAGACCACGAAGGACTTCCATTGCCTCCGAACCTTGGACCTGGCTTCCGCCCGAATATTGCATTTTGCGGATCGCAGAAATGTAGTCCTTGGCACCAAGTACGATGCCGACTCCTTCTGGTCCAAGTAATTTGAAGCTTGAGAACGCCGACAAGTCAGCTCCCGCTTGCCATCCGATTTTCATGACTTTCGTAACGGCATAATTGTCGTCGACCACTATCGGAAGCCCTGGATTTGCGTCTCTGACAACTCGTATAACCTGCCCAAGATCATACGAATCATCTGGCTTTTGTCGGGAATGTTGTATTAAGACTGCCGATAAGCCCTTGGCTTCTTCAATCACTCTCTTAGTCTGCTCTAGATTATTAAAATCCGCATAAACTGCCGTACATCCCATAAGCTCAAGCGTCACTTTTGTTGTTGGATATATTGGAGCATCATGCACAAGTATGGTTGACCCTGGCTTGATTGTGGCTGCAAGAGCCCATCTCAGCGCTCCGGTTCCCGCACCCCGTACAAGAACGGCATCTTCGGCATCGAAAGCTCTTGCAAGTATCTTCTCAACTCGGATGGTTTGGAGAGGCTCATTGGTGCCTTTATGCACACCCAAGTCCCCTATCGAGAGGGCGTCATTTCCATTGAAAACTTTTGTTGCACAGTCAACAATTTTGAACTGCAATTCTTTTGCCTCTTCAAATGACCGGGAATACAAGGGAAATGTCTCCATACTTAATCCTTTGCCATATCAAGAATTCTTGCAAGATTACGTGAAAGCAAATTATTAATATCGTCAGTAGAGACGCCATGCTCTTTGAGCTGCGGAACAATATAGTTCATCACTCTTGCATAGCCAAGCCCTCCATAGACTGACATGTAGGATTTACGCGAAATGTCCGTTGAAAGTACTATTTGGGAACTGAAACCCTCTTCAATCAATTTTATTAGGTTCTTAATTCTCGCCTCGTCAGCAAGATACGCTGTCTTTCCACAGGTATCAAAGCCCATAGTTACCCCATATGCAAGGACGGTATGGTAATAGTCAAGATCATTCGCCAAATCTAGATGACCTAAAATCAGCTTTTCGGGTTTCATTCCTTCCGAGAGCAAAAGGTCCGCCTGAGCTGGCGCCATTTGTCCCAGTTGGCAGTGAGTAGTTACGGCACATCCCGTCTTGGAAGCAGCACGCGCGGCAGCGCGCATAACTTTTTCTTCAGAAGAAGTTATGCGCTTCTCCTCACCAGCAATTTCTCCGATAATTCCCGCCTTGATGTTGGTACCGTCGATACCTACCGTAAGATCTTTAACAAAAATCTCTTCAATATCTTCTATAGAAGCATCTTTGATCCATGCAGGATGGTACTTCTCAAGATAAAATCCCGTTGAGCATACAATCTGTAAGCCGGATTCTTGAGAGATTTTCCGCAGTGCTTGGACGTCTCTTCCCATATCATTGCAGCTCACTTCGACCACCGTATGCACTCCGGCATCAGTAAGTGTTTTGAGCTCCTGTAACAAATCTTTTGAATACGAAAAGATGGAATCAGTATCTCCTCGCACACTTCCTAAATTGACCGAAAGGTGCTCATGCGCCATGGTGATACCAAGCTTTGCTGCATCAATTTGTCCAAGCACTGTTTGAATCATCTACATCACCTTATATCCAAACTTACCTCATACGCCCGGCAAGCCTTTCTAACCGACAAGAGCAACGAGGCCAACAAAATACAAAAGGTTCAAAATAATGCCCGTTACAAGAGCAAATACAGGACCAATGGCCATGCGCATGATCTTTCGACCAGTCACTTCATTGAGATAGTACGCCGCGGCTGCAATCGCAAAGGCAAGAGCCGGGTTTCCGATCTTTGTTCCCATGGCAATTACCGCATTGAGAGATCCAAAGAGAACTGCAAACTCAACGCACGTTCCCATAGCAGAACGAATATTGTCAGCAGCATCACGAAGACTTGGGAACCGTCCAAGCTGCTTACCAATAAACCCAAGGAGCATAACTTCAACAAAAATGATAAGGGCTCCCAAGATTGCTGCTACAAATGGATTTGGAGCAAGATAGCCTGCCACGTAAATAAAGGTAAAGCCAGCAACTCCGTAAACACCTGTAGTAATAGCGGTGACCGCAATCAGGGGGATAAAGCTCAAGCCACGGAAGAGCTCGTTTACTGCTGCGGACTGAATGAGTTCTGAGGCATTCGCAGCTCCATGGTAGGCATCAGCTAAGCTAAACATAGACACTGTTGATCCAGCAAAAAGGTGCAGATTACAAATAACTGCAATAAGAGCGCCACCGACCATAAGGAATGGAACATTCTTGCGAATCCGAGCAACGCGTTCAGAGAACAAGTTACCTTCAAACTCACCGTTCTTCTCGCCTTTATTGGAGAGGTCCTGAGCAATTGCGAAGCCAAAGAGCAAAATCACACCAACAAGAAGCATCCATGCATCAGCGCTGATTGACGCCTTGGAAGGTCCAAACTTCCACATAGGCCCAAAAATACGAGCAAGAATAGCTAAAACTGCTGTAACGACACCTCTCTTCCAACCAAACTGCATCGTAATGGCAAGAACAGGAAAGAGGGCAAAGCCAGTAACAATATAGGTTCCAAGCTGACCAAGTGACCCAAGCAAGTCAACAGGAAGAAAGGTAAGAGCTGTATTAATACCGCCAAGGCTAACAAGACACAGAACACCCCATACAGCTCCCGCAATAGCAGCAGACCATTTGTTTGGGCAAAATGCACCAATAATGTCTGTCGCAAGAAAAAGAAGCCAGGGGTTCAAAAGATTTGTCGCAAGTGCATTGCCGATACCGACAGAAGCAATAAAGCCAATGCAAAGACCAAACACCGCAAGAGCATATTCAGGACGCGGCATACGACCCTCAAGGAATTCTGGGACAAACGGTCTTACACCATCATTAAAAACTGCAACGCCCATATGGGATAACAAAGCTGTTACCGCACATACTGCCCCAATCAAAATAACGCTTAGCGCAGAAACTTCCACAACACACTTCCTCTCAACCGTTATTTACTCTGACTTTTCAACGAGAGCCCGGACAAGTAAGGGCACTGTTGTATCGATAGTATCTACCGTTGTTCCAAATACCAGTTTTCCCTCATCAACAAACTTTTTGATTTCCTCAAAGCTGGGGCTGCCCCCGTTTTTGCAGACTGTGCAACACTTCGTATAGCCCACGAGTCCAATCAAAATTGAAATAGCTGCTCCGCCGCCGCTATTGCATGCTCCAATGTAATAATCAACCTTCCCGCTTTTAATCATCTGGGCTCCCTGCATGTCGTTCGTAACAACGACTTCAATTGAAGGGTCGGCCTTTTTGATCGCTGCCTCCGTTTCGTTTTTATTAAGACCCCCAACTGCAATTCTCATAGATTCTTCCTCCCTACTGGTGTGCCACCAACAAACCGGCTATATGGACAAGAACAAAACCAAACTCATCTTTACTTAACCTTTCTGCAAACATGTCGCTGATATCGTTGGCTATACGATTTGCTTTTGGGAATACGGGACTTGCATACACCTCTTCCAGTGCCTGCTGATTGATAGGAGCGATTTCTTCTTCCTCGACATTTCTTTTAAGAGCAGCGGCAATGTGGGTAATGATAATGCCAATATGCTCGTCAGATTCTGCAGGACCACACTCATGCTCAATGAGTGCAACAACGTTCTTCAGGCTCTCGGCGTCGTTCTCGTCAACAAAACCCGCTTGCTTTAATATTTCAATTCTTTCAAAAACTTCTCGCATACTCTCTCCCCTCCTTTTAGTACCGAGCAAGCATATTTCCGGACATAACCTTCTTTTGAATATTCAAAACGCGCTCTTTATCGACCAGGTGTGCAATGAGACTCTGTGTAAGAGCGTCATTTTTTAACGTCACAATTACCGCCTCGTTATTAGACGACTGTTCATCAGGGTCATGCAAAGGTTTTATATCCAAGTGATCTTCAAGTACGTGGATATCGTCTTCGTTCCAAATGCCGACATCTATGCTCTTCTCGTCAAGCATTTTTACGATATTCATATATTGAACGGGGACATAATCGACTTTCATGCGCTTGAAGTACTGTTTGGTAAGCATGCTTTGGTCAGCAGACGACACGTCAATCCCAACTTTAAGTAGATCCTGATTATCGGTAGAGTCTTGGCGCGCGAGAAGAACGTGTCGTCCAACGTAGGTATGAGGGCCAAATCTCAGGACTATTTTTAGCGGAAAGCCACTTGCTATATATTGCTCTGCTGCAAATCTACTTAATACTACATAGTCAACAAAACCATTCTTTAAGGCTTCGATCCTGTTTTCTGAGCCTCGTGCAAAAGAAAGAAATCCCTTTATTTCCCCGCATTCGTTTAACTCCGATAAAAGGCCTGTAGCAAGCCCTTCGTAGCGAGCCGTATACGGCAAGGGCATGAGCCCCGTTATAATATCCTTGTCACAGACATTGGCGATAAGCACATAATCTATCTTTGTTACGTATGTTCCGTTCTGGCCGTGAGCCTCAAGTGCAATAACTTTTGCTTCTTTGAGCACAGATAGGGCCTTTTGTATATTCCCTCGAGAGCAGCCGCATTGTTCTTCAAGCTCTGTAACGGTTGGAATCTTGTCCCCTACATCACACTTGCATAGCTCGCCCGCAACACACTGAATCGCATATCCTGCTTTACTCAGTGTTTTTTTCATCGTCTCTCCCTTTGAGTTTTCTGCCATTACGTTTCTTGCTACTATATTGAATATACAAAATAAAATATATTCTAGATAATATTTTGCTCTTCTTTCTAGATCCATGCCATCTACTTTTTACCTAAACCCCGTAAACGGTATAAAAGTAGGGGTAAGCGTTATAAAAAAGGGTACCGCTGGTTAAAGCGATACCCTTAGAGTGCTTTCACTGAAGCGCCTTTAAGATCTTCTCAGCTTCTAGAACTGAAGGTTCTTAAAATTGAGGGCCCTGCTTGTTACTTCTGAGACTGCTTGATCATCCAAATGGTCTTGGAGAGAGCAGCGATGTGCTCGTCCATGGCGGCAGACACTAGGTAGTTATCCTCTGCATCTGCATCTTTCTTGATTTCTGCGGCAAGGTTGCGAATCGACTCATAGTCAGCAAGGATAGCGGAGAAGATCTCGGCGGGATCCTTATAGCCATCCGCTGCCTCCTTAAGATGGGTGTTCTTAAGGTATTCATCCATAGAAGCAAGCGGCATGCCTTCATTCATGAGAATGAGCTCAGCTACCTCATCAAAGCGCCTCTCCAAACGCTATGAGCAGCTCTTGAGAGCCGGCAACACAAGCAAAGTTTCAACCATCTCGGTCGCTCGCGAACTTGCGTGCTGGATCTGGGAGATAGGATGCAGGGTGGAAGGGACCTATCAGAAGAGCTAGACCCACTGTATCTCATAAGACTTTTATCAGAGATGTCTGTGGTCGACGCGAAGCTGGGATCTACTCACGAACCTTTTTTGAACAGCCATCGGCTGTGTCCGCTATTAAGACTGCTCTTCGCACCGAAGGTTCCAGACGAAGAATCGAAGTGCGATACCACACCTCCCTACCAATTGTTGGATCTCATAACCAGCAGAGGCGTGGAGCAAAGCCCGCGAATATTAGCTTGCCGAGCAAGCGCCGACTAAGGAATGCTCAGCGCAGGCGCTTCTCTGGTTGAAAGTAGTAGCAAGTCCCAAGAAGATCTTAGGGCCTGCTACGTCATGCCACTTGACAATGCTTCTCTCATATTGAGAAATTAAAAGGCGCAACTGTGTCGTTGGGTATTTCCTTCCAAGCAAGCAATGCTCCGCCTTATAGGAGACGGCACAATATAGGCTAGAAGGTAGTAAGGAAATAGCCCTTACACCACTTTTTGGGACGTAATTATTCTAGGAATTACCGCCACTCGATTCAGACGTTGGATTGCCGAGCTTATCGAGGTGCCATGGGAACGATGCTTTTGGAGCATAAGAAATATCGCCAAAGTCATCCTCGCGATGATTCAGATGCTGAAAGAGCAGCTCTACCTCTTTCAACTTAACGTAAACAGTTGTCGGACGCTTTGGATGCGCCTGAAGCGAAGCCTCTTCAACGTTTTCAAATTGATCCGACGCCGCAACAAGCATCGGATAGGTTTGCTTATCGTCAGAAGAACTCTCTGCCTCAATTCTTCCCGGCAAGACTCTTCCGCTTGGATAGAAAAGGGCACAGAAACCGTTTTTATGTACCGAGAAGAAATAGCTCGTTCCGGTCTTCTTAATATTAGATTTGACGTCCTCTGTGCTTAAATCAGGTTCATCCGAATTAATACGATGGAGGCTTACGAGCTCCCATACGCCTGGTATCGTTGCAGCAAAGTTGACAACATTGCCGTCAATATAGGCGATTTGAGAGGTATCTTTGGGATTGTCGCTTAGTTTTTGATAACTTGAAATGGCGGATTTACCTTCAAACTTGAGTCGTTGCGCTTCCCTGTCGTAGTTCCACTCATCCGTTGTTCCGTCTTCCTCATAGACACAAGAAATGGCTGAATCGCCTTTGGCAGTCCATTTGCCATGATCTACTTTACCGTCGAAATGGTGCAGCTCATGGGTGCCATCGCTCTTAAAAATGTAGTGAGGGACGGTGCCGTCATGGTATGCCTGGTTAAGCATGCCTGCGTGATCGTAGGTTTTACCGGCTTTGTCACCGGCTCCGATAGCCGTATCAACTTGCCATACACCAACGATAATTTTGTTGATGTCTCCGTCCAGTGTTGGATTATCCGGCTTTTCTACAAACGGCGTTGCATTCCAAGCAGCAAGAACTCTTTCTTTTTCATCCTCTTGGTTTTTACCTTGAGTCTGGCTGCTTCCTTGGTTGTCGTCTTGGTCCGACCCATTAAGGACCTGCTTCATTACTTTGTCACAGCCGGTAAAGAAGCTTATCGTAGTTACTGCTGCCAATCCGGTAAAAGAGCGACGGGTAAACAGTTTCTTACTCATAGGTTCTCCCATATTCATAGTGCAACATGTCCTCGTGATATTTTAATGGAAATGTCAAATACAATTGCCCGTCAGTATCTTTTGAGAGGTATCTAGTTGCTTACTAGAATCACAGCTTCAAAATCAAACGGAATGTAACTCGCGCACAATCAACAATCTTTATGAGCTATTCCTTTGTATTTTCTCATCAACTTGAAAGGCATCGAACTTTTTTCGAATATACTCAAAGTAATTCATTAATTTAGGAGGTAGCATGGCCAGCCAGACTATCAGGGTAAGAGTTCGTGCATTAGAATCATCGCTCTCGGAGAAGGAACGCCAGTTGGCAGAGTTTCTTCTTGCTGATCCGCACGAGGCATCCAAAATGACCATAAGCCAAATCGCTCAGACATTAGGTATGGCCGATTCAACAGTCTTCAAGTTCACTCAAAAACTGGGTTTTGAGGGTTTTCGAGATTTTCGTGGAGAACTTGCGGCAGAAGGATTTGACCCCGAAGTCTCCATCCATGAACATATAACGCACAAGTCAACACCGAAACAGATGGCAGAAACCGTCTTTGAATCCAGCATTCGATCGCTCACTGATACCAAAGAGCTTCTCTCTGAGCAAGATATTATCCATGCGGCAAAACTCATTGAGGATTGTTATCAGCTCACTTTCTATGGCATGGGTGGAAGCTCCGTGGTGGCGGCAGATGCCTACCATAAATTCCTGCGCACGCCCAAGCGTGTAGCCTACGACGCAGACTTTCACCTACAACTTATGCGTGCATCACGCTCGAATGAGAACGATTGTGCGCTTCTTATCTCACATTCTGGACGCTGCCTTCAGACCATTCAAATTGCCGAGAAACTCCGCGAGGTTGGAGCATCCACCATCGTTATCACAAGTAGCCCCACTTCACCGCTGGCAGCACTTGCCGACGCACGACTCATAACCATCGCTGAAGAAACTGCGTACCGCTCCGAATCTCTGGCGTCAAGAATTTCCCAACTTGCTCTTATAGATGCGCTTTATACCATCGTTATGTTTTCGGACGAGAATGCAGCAAGTCGCTCCTTGAAGGAAGTTCGCAAGGTCATCTCAACCACTCGAAAAGCTTAAGTTTTGACCTGTAATTATAGGAATGACGGATATGGAAGGTTCGTTGGCTCCTCAAAGATATCTGAGAAACCCCGGTCGTAGAAATATTCTGTCTTTGCCGCATCCACAGGATACGTATATCTACCGCCGGGGAGCCATGCCATCGGCCGAAAGCGATAGCCCAAACGCTCGCGACGTTCACGCCAAAGCTGCACAATCTCTCGAGGATCAGCAAGGGTATTGGTCCACGCATCCCAATGCAGTGGAATTACCACTTTTGTATTGAGACATTCGGCAGCGCGCAAGATGTCGGAAGAAGTCATCTTATCCTGTATACCGATAGGGTTTTCACCGAAAGCAAGGAAAGCTACGTCAATATCGAAACGCTTGCCTTGTTCGGCAAACTTAGTGGAGAAGTGTGAATCACCGCCATGATAAATGGTTCCTGCCGGAGTTTTAATAAGATAACTGATTGAGCGTTCATCCATAGAAGGAACCTCGTTGTCAGGAGCTGCAGACTCCCCGGGGCAATCAGTTATAAGGACGGTTCTGTCAAAAGACTCGACGGCCTCAATAGTTATATCACCAACAGAAAGAGTATCTCCGGGAACCATGACTACACAACGGCTCTCAGGTATACCCCAAGAAATCCACTGATCAACAACGTAGCGAGGGCCTATGAAAGGCACGTCCTTCTCGACCATCTTAAGTACCGCAGCAGCAACGTTCTTGTCAAGATGATCGTGATGGATATGAGTAACGAGAAGAGCGTCCAAGTCATGAATTGCGAAAGGATCAAAAACCATCGGAGAAAGGCGCAGGTTGGGCTGTGGAATTCTTGCTCCGGCAGCGCGAGCAAATTGGTGTCTTGAACCCATAGGAGGGAGTTCGTGCGTGCGCTTGCCTGTTCCGCACCACAGATCAACCGCCACGTTAGTTTGGCCTTCGGTTTTAATCCAAACTCCCATGTTACCGAGCCACCACATGTCAAACGTCTTAGGTGCTGTCTCCGTGCATTCAATCTCCTCATTGAGCCACGTCCCCCACGTGGGGAAGACTTCGTTAATCCAGGTTTGTCTCGTGATTTTTTCGATATCTGACATCTTCGACTCCTTGAGTAACGGACGCAGTGAGATTCCCACTGCGTCCTTAAAATCCGCTCAGCACCAAGTTTAACCAGCTGACGCTAGTTGGCACCAAGCTCAGACAGTTTGACATCAAGCTTTTCTTTGATTGAATCCAGATCAACAAAGTTGTCTAAGACCACCGTCTTGGGTTTAAGCTCATCTGGGAAGTTGTCGAACAACTCATTGGTAGTAAAGAAAACGTCAGCATCAACGCCCGTCACACTTCCAAGATCGACGGTCTCGACCTCAATGTCATCTTTTCCTTCTTGAGCGAGAATACTCTCTATGTTCATCTTGGCAATGACGCTCGAACCAACCCCAAAACCACAAACAGCACAAATCTTCATTATGATTACCTCCAGAAAAGTTAGTTAGAAACCTAGAACCAGGCCACGAAGGAACTTAAGAACATACATGACAGGCATCCATACGAGTGCGTAGTCGATGTTGGACCAAGTGACGCCGGAACCAAACATTGCGCCGGTGATCGGGTAGAAAAGAATGACTGCCGCAGAGGTAATGGCACCGGTAACAAAACCCGCCGCGATTGCACCCTTCCAGCCACCGGCTTTATTGCCAAAGACGCCCATGACATTACCGTCAAAATACATAATGATTGGGGAAGGAAACACGATAACCGGTGCATGACAGATAATGGTGAGCAAACAAACCAGGATTGCTCCTACGGATGAACCGAGAAAACCGAACATGCCGCCCATGGGTGAATATGGGAAGAAAGTCGGGGCATCAAGCGCAGGAACCGCACCGGGCAGAAATTTGTCGGAGATGCCCTTAAATGCAGGAACGATAGAACCTACGAACATACGGACACCCTGAAGCAGAATAACAATACCTGCAGTAAACATCCAGCCCTGAATAATAAGCCAAATAATCCAATTGGTGGCGTCGGGACCGGTACCGGCAAGAGCTTGAATGCCCTCCTGCCCAACCGCAAGACCCATTCCGACAAAGATGATAGGTATTAGGAAGAACAGAACAACGGTGTTATCGCGGAACATCGAAGCCCACTTGGGGAGCTTGAGCTTGTCGGCATCCTCTTTTGGGTCGCCCACAAACTTGCCCACGAAATGAGCAACGAGAGAACCTACCTGATCCATAAAGCCAAGAGTAATGGCATCCTTGGTCCACTCGCGAGAGAGCTTTCGAGTAATAGCCGGTGAGAAGGTATAGTATGCGGCATTAAGCACTGTAGCCACAGCGATAATAACTACGTCATTCGTAGTGCCGAGGACTACGGGAAGCGTAACTGCCATGAAACAGGCATGGAACAACGCGAGATGCGCTGTCAAATAGACATTCTTGAAGTCTTTGCCCGGAACGAGACGAACGAGTACCAAATGAAGCAAGAACGCAAAGAGGAAAATCAGTACTGCATTTCTACCATAGCCTTCAAGCGAGAGGACCATGGCGCCGGCAGCATCGTTGATGGGCAGTGTTCCCGCAACACCCATACTTGCGTTTAAGGCAGTAACCACTTGGGATAGCGAGCTAAAAATGATACCCGCACCGGAAGAGAGGATGATAAGTCCTATTACCGTCTTAACAACCCCATCGATGACATGGGGCAACGCTTTCCTCTGAAGAAGCAGTCCCGCCAAGGCAATCAGACCAATGAAAATCGTCTGATTCGTAAGGACCTGATAGACAAGAAAATTGAGTACATCCATTTTCCCTACTCCTTTCCGTTAATTGCTTCGACGATTGCGTGAATGTCTTGCTCACTTTTTGCTGAACGCAGAATGTCAAAACTGTCCTTCTCATTAAGAAAAAGCACGATCTTCTGGAGAAGTTCAACGTGTGATTTATCATCGACAGCAGCAAGGATCATGACTATGTCAACAGGATCGTTCTGTTTACTTCCGAAGTTAACGGGAGTTTTAAGCGTGGTAAGGGAGGCGCAGGCGCAATGAACTGCTCCACTGGGTCTCGCATGACCGAGCGCAAAACCCGGTGCGAGAACAATGTATGGCCCAAGATCCTTCACTGCCTGAATCATGCCTTCCACATAAGCGGGCTCAATGTAATCGTGAGCAACAAGTGGCGCGGCAGCTTTCTTAAGCGCATCTTCCCAGTCCGCGGCCTCGATACCCAACTGAATATCCTCGGAGCTGATAAGAGCTTTCGTATCCATGCTCTCCCCCTACTCGCTCACGATGGCATGACCACCGAAGCCATTACGCAGAGCAGAAACCATCTTGTTGGAGAAGTTCTCCTCGCCCATCTGAGACGCATTGCGCTCAAAGAGTGCCTGTGCGATAACGGGAGCAGGAACTTCCTCAGCGAGCGCCGCTTCAACGGTCCACTTAGCCTCGCCCGATGCAGCAACGATGCCCTTAATGTCTGCAAGATCCGGATGCTCCGTAAGTTGTGCCTCGGCGAGCTCCATGAGCCAGGAGCGCACAACAGAGCCGTGGTTCCAATTCTTGGCAACGGCAGCAAGGTCATAATCGAAGGGCGCTTCTCGCATGATGGCGAAACCTTCGCCGATTGCCTCCATCATTCCGTACTCGACACCGTTGTGAACCATCTTCATGAAGTGACCCGCACCGGCCGGTCCCACGTATACGCAGCCGTCTTCGCAGGACACTTGGTCAAAAACTTCGGCGAGAAGGTCATAGGCTTTTTGGTCGCCGCCAATCATGAGGCAGGCTCCGTAGCGCGCACCCGAAGTACCGCCTGAAGTGCCTACATCAAGAAAATTGATACCCTTCCCAGCACAAACTTTGCCGTGACGCACGGAATCCTTGTAATTGGAGTTACCGGCGTCGATAAGAACGTCACCGGGCTCAAGAAGGTTGAGTGCTTCATCGATAACCGCTTGCGTAGCTGCACCTGAAGGAACCATAAGCCAGAGGATACGGGGTGCTGACAGCCGGCTGATTTGCTCGGAGAGGCTTGTGGCTGTAGTGATGCCGTTCTTCTCGGCTGACGTACGCGACTCTTCTGAGAGGTCAAAGCCGATAACCTCATGTCCACTGTCCTTAAGATTTAGAGCCAGGTTATGGCCCATCTTTCCAAGTCCTACAAGTCCGATCTTCATACGTTGACCCCTTTCTCCTCACCCACACACCGTTTTCTTGCGGCAGTTTTCATGGTGCATAGTGCGTTGCGTGTAACGCGTGGTGCATTCTGCATGGTATACGGTGAGAAATTATTTTCCTCTAATTAGAACTATACAAGAAATTTGTTTTGATACTAGCGAGAATCGAAAAATTTTTCTTGAATTATTCGGAATAATAGAAATTATAATTTTTGAGAAAGTGGCATTACAAAATTCGGCTACAATGAATCATTCAAAGACTGGAGACCATAGTCGAAGGCTATCCCAAACATGATATCGATAACTACAAATAGGTAATTTTGAAGTCCCTGCCGCCCGGTCATATGAAAGCTAAGCTATAGGAAAGCCTCAATGAGAACACGAAAAGTGATTTGCTCATACTTGGAGTAAAGGAATATCGAGATGAAGAGAAACTGAACATATAAGTCGGGCAGCATTGACTTTACCACCCAAAAATGATGAAGTCTGGTCTGCATAGACGCTCATACCAAAGTCTCGAGCGACTAGGACATGCTCAAGGAGTAGACTGATATACTCCATTTACTTATGGAGCATCTAGCCAAAGTCGATGTAAACAGATTCACTTATACCTGTCACGACACCATAAGTTCACTAGTAAGTATCGTGAAGACTCTTTCGATATCACCATAACACTCTCAATGGCAGAAGATGAAATTTTTAATTATATCTTTTAACAGTAATACAAGTGCCATGTCATCGCGATGCCAACTAAAATAGTAGATAAGCGATTTTACCTATAGAACTGGAGACTTATGCCTGTCGATGCCTATAAGAGTGTTCTTGAAATGCCCAGGTTCAAAGAATTGAAAGAACAGCTGGATGCACGCTGCCTTTTCTCCAACTTCCTCCCAAAGGAAAGTAGAGAAGATTTGCGAAAGGCTAGAGCGGAGTTATCGAAAATAGTTGAACTCGCTGAATCGTTTTATAACCTTTTAGGCAATAGGCATTGGGTATTACATGAAAGCCTAAACATGACGGATCTGGAGTATATAGAAGCCTCTGGCGACTGTGATACAGTAGAACACCTACTTATTGAACATTACTGCAATACAGAAAAGTTAACGTTCTATATCTCTCGATTAAGGCAACATAGTGAACTACAGGCCCGATGGAATTTACTTATGAGAGCAAAAGAGGATCATCTAGCTGAAAGATATGACTCCTCCGCTTTGAAGGTAATATCCATCATGGACGGATTCGTAAACGATGTAGACAAAGAAAATCGGCACGGACTGTTTGCACACAAACCGGAAGAGATGGTCGGATTTGATTGTCTCGGAGGCCATCATCTCGACCTCTCCAACGTTATGTCCGTAGCCACAAAAACTTTTCGTAAACGTGTTGACGAGGAAATATTTGAAGTCTACCGCAACGGAATTCTGCATGGAAACATCCCCAACTACAACAACCCTACAGTTTCATGTAAAGCCTGGAATTATCTATTCGCTGTCAGCGATTGGGTCAACAGTCTTCAACCAAAACCGCCTGAGAAAAAGACCTCACTTGTAGAGGCAATAAAACACCACCGCGATGCACAGCATACAATCAAACGTATTGAAAATGACTGGTCAAAGCATGTTGATCAATATGGCGAAGCGAACCATTCAGCATCGCCTATGAAAGAACAAGCTGAATTTTTCTCGAACTGGGAAAAAGGGCGTGTTGGGAAAATGATTAATTACTTACCTAGGAATGCAAAAAGTCACAATACCTCACTTATTGACTTAATAAAGACGTCGTATATCCCAATAAAAATTGTCTCATGGACTATCAAAGATTGCGAATATTCGGCTCCAGCTGTAGCAGTTGTAAATACAACAATTAAAACACCACATGACGAATATCGACTCAGCTTTAGGTGGGTAAAAACCGACAAAAACAATAACCCCGTATGCGAATGGGAGGATGGCGAGTGGAATATCGTACCTGCCACTTTTTCAGCACTTAATGATATTGTATCAGCGGAAAGACTGCTTTTTCAAAGTAACTAATGCCGATTTATATTCTCGAAAAATCTTGTATTACGTCCCTCGAGCCTTTCCATAAAATAAACTTTCGGGAGTATTCACCACCCCATTTACATCCTGGAGCAGTTTTCGGAGCTAGATACGAAAACAGTTCAGGACTTCTACATATCCTGAACTGTATTAGTTTTAGTCGCGGGAACAGAATTTGAGCCTGTAACCTCCGGGTTATGAGCGAGTCAGAGACCGTTTTACTGCAAATCTTGCCAATCCACAGCGCAGCCGATATATGTCTGACCTGTGGTTTCTCTAATCTCCCGCTTCTCCAAAATCTACAACTTCCATGTCTCCATCTTCGGTTTGGTGGTCATTTTGTGGTCACTTTGGTGGTCAAAATGGCTGTAGAAACCTCGTTAGGAGGAGACATGGACATCAGGTACACCAACAGATCGCTTAGATGCAGACGCAACACCAGCCAGCGGGAGTGCAGCCTCTCAGGCGATTCACAACAAATCAGGGACATAATCTACACTATGTGAGGTCAGCAGGTAATGCTCGATAGCAACTTTGCCGAACTGTATGAGGTCGAGACGAAGAGGCTCAACGAGGCAGTAGGCAGAAACAAGGCGCGTTTCCCTGAGGCGTTCTGCTTTAAGCCCACGGGTGACGAAGAAGAATCTTTGAGGTCGCAAATTGCGACCTCAAAGACGGCCGAGGGTCGAGGCGGCAGACGCTACCTCCCCAGGGTGTTTACCGAGCAGGGCGTTGCCATGCTCTCCGCTGTCCTCAGGAGCCAGACGGCAATAAAGGTAAGCGTCAAAATCATGAACGCTTTCGTCGAGATGCGACACTTCATTGCAGACAACGCCCATATGTTCGAGCAAATCCGCACGGTTAAGCTCAGGCAGCTGGAATACCAGAAAGCCACCGACGAGCGCTTCGAGCGCGTCTTCGACTACATGGAGACCCACGAGGCGCCGAATCAGAAGGTCTTCTTCGAGGGACAGGTCTACGATGCGTTCGAGCTCTTGGTTACACTCGTGCAGAGGGCCAAGCGCGAGATTGTCCTGGTCGACGGTTATGTGGACACGGGCACGCTCAACATTCTCGCCAAGAAGCGGCCAGGCATCTCCGCCACCGTGTGGACGCATCCCAAGACCTGCCTTACCGAACGCGACATTGCCACCTTCAACGCGCAGTACCCGACGCTCGAAGTCAGGCACACGGCCTCGTTCCACGACCGCTTCCTCATCTTGGACGGAGTCGAGGGCTACCTGATTGGAGCATCGCTGAAGGACGCAGGCAAGAAGAGCTTCGCCATCACCAAGCTCGAAGGCTCAAGCATCATTGAATCGATTATCGCCGCGCTCGACGAGTAAGAGATTAAAACGTGTGACATCTTTGAGGTCGCAGTTTGCGACCTCAAAGCGCCTAAGCCCCTAAGCCAACCTGGCGCGTGATAAATGAAATAAACCGTAACCAGTAAACCCGCCTGGCCTCCGCTTCCGAGCATGCACACTGACGGGTCTTCTTTATGCGATGCGCCTGCAATCTGCCCTGCCCCGAGCCCGAAGGCAAGGACGGCCGCATGGGCCGATCTCCTGTTGAGACGATCGGCGTGGTAGCGGAGTGACCTTCTCAACCCGACACCAGACACAATGTCAAAGCAAACGCCAGAGGCCTCCATGCACCGCAGCGGGCAGACCACGACGCACGAAGCGCCCCGAGCACCTCATGGGCATGGCCACCGCACGTCGCACAGCACCTACGCGAGCACCCCGTCGTCCAGCGAAGCCGACAGCAGCCGGCCAGCACAACCTCGCCTCCACCACACGCCCCGGCAAACAGGCACGCAACGCCTCGCGGCAACCGCATCGCCGAGTCCGAGGTGGAGGGACTCACCAGCATCCGCTACGACATCGTAAGCCTGCTGGTGACGGGCTCCGAGAGGGCCCTCCTGCGCCGCCACAAGAACGTTCTCAACGACGGGAGGTAGGCCCCAAAGCGGCTGCCCCGGGCCTTCGGGCATAGTGCGGGGCGACTACTTCGGCATCAGTGGGGCCTGAAAAACCTGGACCTTTCTCATGACCCTCGTGGGCATAGCCGAGGTCTTTTCCGGGTCAGTCGGGATCGCGGCAGACCATATCCTCCATCGAGCGCGGTGACTACAACCCCACAATCAGGCTCTGCCGCGCCATCTGCAAGGTCCTCGACCGAACGCTGGACGAGCTCTTCTGGGAGGACTAGCCGTTTTTTGGCCGGGAAGTCGGTGACATGTCCCACTATGCATCGACTAAGGCCGAGGTGACTTCCTCGTAAACAGTCTCGGTCTGCGCCGTGTCGCTCGCGCCCAGAAGGTAGGTTGTGCCGCTCCTCGTCCGCACGAGGAGCCAGG
>ERZ773212.42-NODE-42-length-72088-cov-4.991060_pt1 | contig 72088 bp, 85 predicted proteins | sample MGYA00581005_ERZ773212 | MGnify/ENA primary metagenome ERZ773212 (study PRJEB29015, sample SAMEA2738154) | human oral metagenome | biome: human oral; feature: human-associated habitat; material: saliva | place: China | collected 2196 ... | reverse complement strand
AGTAGGCTTGTTTTTTTGGGTTGTGGGGGGGGTGAGGGGGTGAGGTTGGCTAGTTGGCGTTCAACTTCCTCACAAACCATCCAGTTTTCATCGTTCACAAGAACATCTAGTCCATAGCCTTGCTCTGCGACCGCTAACCTAACAAGAGGGTTGGTGTCATGTACAAGAATATCTAGTCCATAACCTTGCTCTGCAACCGACTGACGAATCACAAAATCATCATCATGTACGAGAATATCAAGACCATAGCCATTCTTAGCTACCATCTCACGAACAATCCAAACTTCATCGTGTAGAAGAATGTCTAGTCCATAACCGTGATATGCTACCATCGCACGAACACGAGGGTTTGTATCGTGTATAAGAACGTCTAAGCCATAGCCTTGTCTAGCCACCTCTTCACGAACATAAGGACTTTCATCATTTACAAGGATGTCAAGACCATAAGCACATTCAGCAGCAGTCACTCTTTCTGAAAAATCATCACTATGTAGCATTTGTTCTAGTTCTTTGTTGTACATTTAAAACTTCTCCGCCCTTCATTTACTCAAAAATACAATCATTCATTACAAGAAAGCAATAACCATAATCATCAGACAACATCGGAGTAATGTATTGAGCAGCAGGCAAAAAAGAATCAACAATGTCTGCAAAATCTTTTTTGTCAATTTTATCTGTAACTCGTTTTTCGATGAGGTCAATCAATTCATCGTTATCTTTGACTTCATCAATTAAATCTTCTGATAAACCAATTTCAAGTGCAATGTCTTTTAGACTCTCACTATCAAGAAAAGAAAAAAGTAAGCCACTCAAAGAGAAACGACCAACGTAACGTGAAAATCTGTCTACCAAAATAAGATCGTATCCAACTCCATCTGCATAAGAGTAGAGTGTTTCTAGGTCTGAATCAGATAGACTACCCACGATACCTAGATTCTTACAAAAATCAACAAACTTAGTTGCGCTAGTAATAGTTTTAAAAACGTTAACGCTCATTGTTATCCTCTTTCTTAAATGAAAATAGAATCTGAAATGCAGACAAAAGTCCAATAGTCTTTAGTGAGGTAATACGTATAATCGTTGATTGATTCTATTCTGTTTATAGCAGCCAAAAATTCATCAATATCAACATAGGTTCTTACCATATAGCCAAGGTTTTCTAAATCAACATTGAGCGGATCAATCTCATCGCCCTTCTTGAGAAACCTACATTCAATAAGAAGTTTGTTTAGCAAGCCTATTCCCCAATAGCAATGGAGAATAGTGTCAATAGAAATCATTTCTGCAATCTCATCAGTTGCTTTGCCAACAAGAATTCCAAAATGATTCATATCCGCAACACGGTATACGCATTTGAGTGCTTCGTCTGAAAGATTTTCAAAATAGTCAAACTTTCTGCAATGCTCTACAAAGCCGTCTGCACTATTCTCTGCCCAGGAGTCGCCAACAACAATCGGTACTGCCATTATTTTTCTCCTTAATCATCAGTTCGATGACTGACTACAATAAGTTTAGTATTCTCTGGGATAGCAACAATTTCTGCCCGTCCAATATCTTGGAAAACCCTACTCCTACAACTGTCATTTCCAGAATCAAATAAGCTATAAAAAGCGTCCTCTGCATTTTCCATATCTTCGATGTCTTTTGTGTCAAAAGTGAATGTTTCACATTTTTTAACAACATACTTATCTTCATTTTGACCTAAATAGATTTTTGCAAGACACTCATCAACCCTACAGCGAAATGGAATCTTATTAAACCCTGTCAACTCCTCAAAGTAGTCGTAAAGATTCTCATTGTAGTAGTCGTAATAATTAACGTCAGAGGGATTCTCTGCATTTTTCAGCAGGAAGTCTGTTAACTCTCCTCCGCTTTCAATATCATTTAGTTCCTTTTTGTGCTTCTCATAAAAGTCATGGGAAGCCTTGTAAATAGTAAATTCATAAACCACGTCAACAATATGTCTACTCACCGTGTTTCCAATCGTTGAAAGCCTTTTGTCTATTCAAGTTTATAACATTGCGCTCGACTATCTGTAACACTAACTATTATAGATAGTCTTTAAACATTTCTTTGAAGATTGCTTCCAAAACTTGAACCACTATAGAATTTCCACATTGTATTCTGATTTGTCTATTACTTACAATGCGCTTTCCAAAGCTATCAACGGCGGACATCTTTAAGTAGTCTTGATCCGTAAAACCCATCAAGCAGACGCACTCTCTAGGAGTTATTTCGCGGACTCTTCCATCGTCTGTTAAAAAGCAAATATCGCCCTTAGTAGTTAGAGTGCGTGTAACGCCATATTGCGAGAAAAATTGAGAGTATACAGTAGACCTAAATGATGCTCCTTTTTCTTTATAGCCACGGTAATTACCTAGTTCGACTAGTTCTTTTGAATGGTACGCACATTTTAGATTTTCTTCGATTTGATTTTTTTGTTTTGCTAGTTCATTTCCCCATCGTTGCGTATTTATATATTTGTAGTCATCACGACTATCGAGAAATGAATCAAAGAATGTTGTCAATTCTTCCCCTGCAGGAAAGGTAAAGTTTTCATCGCCTAAGATAGAAACGCCAAATACACGCTTTCTAGCTTGTGGAATATTAAAATCTCTTGCATCTAAAACATCATAGAAAGTCTTATATCCAAAACTATCAAGAATACTTACCCACTCTAACCAGTACGGCTTAAACTTCTTATTGAGTAGTGCCGGCACATTTTCCATAAGCAAATATTTAGGCTTCTTTTCACGGATAATTCTTTCGCATTCCCATAATAGAGAAGAAGATGTGTTTGATCCTTTTGCTAGACCAGTTCTACTTCCTACATTAGATATTTGCGTACAAGGAAATGAATAAGTAAATAAGTCAAAGTCTGGAAGTTCTTTTTCATCGACTTTGGTAATATCACCAAAGTTTTTAGTTTGCCCATGTAAAAGGTTGTATGAATTTTCTGCAGGCTTGTCAATTTCGATAATGCCTACACTTTCATAGTCCAAACCAATGTTTGTAAGTGCCTTTCTCTGTGCGCCAATTCCAGCAAATGCTTCCAGGACTTTGATACTCATTTAGTTAAACCACCTAACAATCGGATCTCCTGTAAAACCCTTTTCCCAAATGAACCAGCATAGAGCCATGGCAAATGCGTGGTAATTCTCAAAGTCGCCGTTCATAGCGCAGCAAAGTCTGTGACTAGGTACGTATACAACCTTTGGAGGGTGAACGTCAAAGAATTTTCTTCTTGCTACGCCCTCTAAAAACTGTAGGCGTAAAAACATAGCAACCTTATTTCCCTCATTGATAATCTCATATGAATGCTCTAGGCACTCTAGGGCAATTTTATAGGGAGGATTAGTGATTATATCGCCATCAAAATGCTTGTAGTCAAAGATAGACTTAACCTCTCCATATCCACGATCAATCAAATCAGAAGATGTCACAATATGCCCGGCATCTTTTAGAACGTTTGATATATGACCTTCTCCGCAACACGGCTCTAAAATATTCTTATCGAATGTTTCCAAATCTAGCAACATTTCTACTGCCTTGGGGGGGTAGCATAGTAATCATTTTGCTCTCGTGTTTCTGACTTTGTTGTGGCAATACCACAAGTAACCTGTACATTAGATTGAGTCTTGATAATAGACAAAATAATACCCTTTCTCATAATAGGAAACGTGTAACTATTTTACACTATAAGCATTGAAATCTTGTTTTGAATTGCGCAAATAATTACTCAATGTTTATTTGTGTAGATATTATGAATTACACAAAATTGTAGTAATATGTTTCTAGCAAAAGTTAAACGACAAGGAAAGGAACCTGTCATGTCAACTAATAAGGATTGTAGAAACGCAAAGACCGCAGAAGAGTATCTCCTTCAATGTCTTTTTAAGGCAGAGGATGATCGTGATAAGGCGATTGCTTGCTGTGACGAAGTGCGTGCAAAGGAAGATGAGCATAAGGCATACATTGAGAGCCTTGGCGAGTTGCCTGTATATGATTATGTTAAAACAGATGCGGTTAGAGCAGATGTTTCTAGTTATTATCAACTTTCAGATTCGGATTATAAGTTGATTTCTGATTATAGTCTTGAAGATATGCTCAAAATGAATAATGAGCAGCTTTTAGAGATTGCGACCGATGTTCAGAAGGCTTGCATCAAATACTGGGGAGATGTAAAGCCATTTATTCAGATTGAGAAGAAAACTTTTGATATTTTGCTGACTTGTGGTGGCGAGAAAAGTTATTGCTCTGTGGCGAGTGTAGGTAGTCCAGCTTCTTTTTATGATTTGTCTGAAACGGCTAAAGAAGTATCAGAGAATGATAGTAATACGTGGACGAAGGAAGATCTTTTAAACAACTTACTAAAGGTATCTGTTTCTAAACTGCGTGAGAACATTGAGAGAGCGATTGAGCGCATCAATGCTAGAAAGAAGGACTAGGCGTGGATATTAAGGATATTAAGGACAAGCGTCAAGAAGTAGCTTGTGAACTCCGTAAACTAGCTAAACAGGAATGGATGTCTATTGATATTGACGATATTCATCAAATGATTTTTGGTACTCGTCTACACCCTACAAAAGATACTACGGTAGCTGAATATGATGAGTATGACAGAGAGATATGTTCTGCCCTAGCAGACCTCATTGAGCCTACCTGCGACTTTTTGCCAGAGAGTTATGCGGTATGGTATGACGAAAACGACAACGAGTGCGGTGATTGCTTCATAGAAGATCCTAACAATCATGAAAATGCTTACTGCTCAAAGTGTGGTGGCATCATGATGGTTGGCGAGGATGGTGAAGATGGTTGGTTTACCCGCAAGAAGGTTGCGCATGGTAACGAACTAATACCAAACTTTGACTATTGTCCCTATTGTGGTTGTAGAGTAAGGAAATAAGATGGAAAAAATGCAAACTATCATTGCACTATTGATTTTTATTTCTGCTCCTGTTATTACTATGGCTGTATTTGCGCAGATTGTACTTAGAGCAACTATATCTGATAACGAGGAATTCAAGAAATATTTTATGCAGACTATTGCTTTAGTCTTGTTATGGATAGGTATACTTCTTGTTCTTTGTATTTTGAATTATCCACTTATTATCAAATTCCTTAATAGCTAGGAGGTATTAAGGAAGATGGAGAAAACCCTATTTGTTATTTATGCACTATCAACAGTTTTGTTTTTTATTATTAACTCAACAATATTTAAGCAGGTTAAATCTAAAGGCTTCTTCTCAACGAGTGAAGAAGAATTTATGAAGGATCTTTTAGAAAAGGTCACTTTATGGATGACTCCGATAGCACTACTTTCGCTTTCTTGCCTTTTGGATTTTCCAATCATTGATAAACTTTTTAATATATAGGGAGGATTAAACAAGATGGAGAAAATTCTGTTTATCATTGTATTGTTGATATGGCTCTTAGTCCCCGTTTTAGCCGTAGCTGTAGTTTTAACTATATCCAAGCAGGTTAAATCTAGGAAAAATTTGTTTGGCAATCAAGAATTCATGGAGCATTTTATGCTATTCGTTGCTTCTCTTATGCTCTTGATAAGTGTGCTTTTTATCATTTACCTTTTACATTCCGCACTCATTGATACAGTCTGGTCGATTCTTCAATAAGTAAACCCTCAAGTTTAACTTGAGGGTTTACTTTAACTTTAGACTTTAGTATTCAGCGCACAAAAACCGCTCATTATCTAAATAGAAATTTTCAAAATCATCCCATCCGTACTCGTCTGCTACAAATTGTCCGAATTCACTATAGGTTATAAAACCCTCTCTAACCGCTTCAAGCATATTTTTATACCTACAACTAGTGTTGGTATGATTGTCGTTTCTATTCGACCAGTAAACGCCCAACTCCTTATAGCCATCAAGCAAGACTAGCTTTTTATAGGTGTTCTCATTAAGGAGAGCAGACCACTCCATAATAGACCAGCTTTTAATGTATTCGACAATATCTTTTGGCAGATCGTCTGCGTTTGTGTAGATTTTCATTTTCTCCTCATTTAACTCAAAACAACTACTCTACCGTCTGAAAGTACGGCATGGCAAGACTCGTCCCATGTCTGCGACAATGCCGTTCCAAGTGCTTGATAATCAATATAGTACGAGAGATTTGGTGCGCCGTGATAGTCAACATTTAAGTCTACGCAGCCAGAATACCAACCCTCATCAACCTCGTAAATGGCAAAATCTTCAAGACTGTCAAATACAGTACAAGAATCAAATTTGTCAGTATCAATGTCAATCTTCTGCTTAATGTTTGCAGGAATTTCGTCAATAGTATATGTCCTTGCGCTATAGTCGCTCATTTTTAAATCTCCTTCGTTTCGATTTCAATAAAGTCCTCGTCATAGTCAACATAGATACCGTTGAAGTCAAAAGTAGAAATAATATCACCCTCGACTTTTCTTTCGGCATTGTCTGCGTCACAAAGATCAACCACAAACGAAATAAGCAAAACATGAATTTGCCCAACATTTACTTTTGTAGCATCGTCATCACGCACATAAATGGCTGTCATGATAGGACTCTTAGACTCCTCTATAATTTCAACGTCTTTATAAAGATCCTGTAACTGATTGTAAATGTCAGAAATAGCACATTTATAGTTTTTCTCGTTATAGCCAAAATCCAAGTCTAAATCTTTAATCATTGAAGATCTAACGGTAGTTTCCCCAGTTTCTGCTAGTGCTTCTTCACCAAGGAGATTGTCAAATACAGAGCGTTCAATATTACCGTCTGCATAGACTTTAACTGCTAATGTAATCTTTATAGACTCTTCACGCGCATTGTTAAAAAGTAACATTACATCCTCCCGTCAAGTGGTGTTATAAGAATTCTTCCAACGTTCTCTATAAACTCAAAATCAAGATTGCGCCTACCTTTAATGGCACGACCCATGGTAGAGTTAAAAATACGTCTAGCCATTTCTTTATCTTCAGATACGACAAACTGTAAATAATATGGCATTCGTTTTCTTACAGTAAAGAACTGTGGTCTAGTGCCATGTCTAAAAACTTCAATCATTACTTTCATATCACTACAAGGCTCAAATTCAACCCTATCGGCGTTGTAAATTTCTGAAAGAATAGGGAAAACACGATGCCTAATATTTTCAGCATCTTCTGTAGCGACCGTAAAAGAAACGCCATTGATTTGATTAGGCTTAATAATTAAAGGACTTTCAAATGTAGCCTTACTACAATCGACCCCAGTAATCTTATTGATTTCATCCTCTGTATAGATTTCGTCAGAGTAAAAATCAAGATAGATATACGCTTCTACACCACTTTTAGACATCGTACTTTCCTTCCTTAACTAGAGTATATCCAGCTTCTTTAGTCATAGCTTTAGCAACGGTTTCTTTGTCGTAAGAATCAAGATCGCTCCAATACTCTTCAAAAGAATCGCCATCGCAAAAATTAGTAAGCAATGGAAATACCTCTCCACATATATGATCGCAATAATCTTCAATTACATCTTGTGCAAAACAGCTTCCACTCTTTTCGACTCCAACAAGGCTATTGCCCTGCCTTTCTACATCAAAATATCTATTGAGTACATTATCTGGAATAATTCCATCATCAAATTCAAATTCAATAGCTTCAGTTAAAACCTCATCAGATTCCTTAGCATAATGTTGACAAATTCCAAGGTCGTCATAAAAGAGGTCAATAGTGTAAACAGATGGATAGCTAAATTTTAGAGTAATAGCATTCGTATGTTGAACCTTGTCAACCGCACCAATCTCGTCAACGTAAATAATCTCCTCTTCACCAAGCACATCTAAATCAGCGCAGGTGTCTTTCCAGTCTGTTTCATCGTGTTCCATCCAAATACTCATGGTAGATTTCTCCAATCGTTAGCTAGTACATAGATAATTATAAAGCTACTAGCTATTTATAATCTGTTTAGAATAATCTACATTAAAAAGGCACACCATATATATGATGTGCCTTACGTTGCCCAAAACGAATGATAAAAACTAATTTGTAACCCTAGCAAACTTCTTAGCAAGAGTTGAGATATAAGCCTTTGGATAGGAGTAAATCGATCCATCTGCCTTCTGCGAATTGTAGAACTTGAAGTTTACAAATGGATATAGCTTTACATCCTCGCCATTCTCTAGGTGAGAATTGCAAACGTCAATCAGAGCATTGATATACTCCTCAGACTTAACGTTGGAAATACCAACACGACTTGCTACCTCTTTAGCAATAGCTTTCTTGTTTGCATAAGGTCTATCAATATGTACGCCCATATCTGTTCTCCATTCTGAATAAACGGCATTACATATTGATAGTATAAAAATTTTTAAGGTGCTAGTCAAAGGCGGTTTGCCAAATAACCCTAATTATGCACGAGGATTGTAAGCACTCTTTCCACTCATAGCACCAAATTCAAGACTCTCGTGCATCTGTACAACATATGCGTTACGATTTGCATGATGAGCAACAAAGTCATCAAACGCCTGTACAGATAGATGTCTTAGATTTTGTCCTGCTCTAAATGCGTGTCCTGCATCCTCTGAAAGTAAGGCTTCCTCTATTTGCTGTTCGTCATAATTGCCCTCAACAAGCAATACGTCAAACTTCATATCAAGAGGAATTGCGTCTAGCGTTTCTGTGTCAATAGCATATAACAGCTTTTCACCATATGAATTAGTCAAAACAAACGCTTGATTTTCAGCGTCACCGTGGGGCATTTTGTATGTTTCAACCTCATATGTCCCGTTTGTAGTGCTAATGGTAAATCTTTCCCCTGCGCTAATAATGTTGTCACAATTAAAGAATGTAAGCGTTTTGCTTGCCTTCTTCTCCATTGTGTTATAAGTATCTTGATTGATATATAAACCGCTTCTTAAAAGTCCCGGGCGATTCTTTACAAGAGCATTTAGCGCAGGTGGATTCATGTGATCGCCGTGTCTGTGCGTAATAAGGATTGCGGATAGCTTATCAATATACGGGGATAGAACCTTTGCAGGCACGCCAAAATCGAGGGCAATACAACCATCAACGATTGTCATGTTGCCAGACGAACCTGTAGCCACAATATCTATATCAAATTTGGTGCAATTCATATCTTTCTCCTTTTTGTGTAAGAGTTTTGTTTTACACAAATATTATACACTTAAAAAAGTAGCTATTATGAAATTCATAATAGCTACACAAAGTATAATTTGCTGAAGCCTATTTAGCCATATCGCTGCCGTTTGGCATATAGACTATAGTTCTATAACTCTTTATGTCTGTGATGGTACGCCTGCCACCGTCATCATATCTATATGCCACCATCTCTTGCTCCAAAGGAATGGTGGTGTCTTGCTGTGTATCTTGCTGTACGCCATGCGATTTCATGCAAATACATATGCTGCTAAGTATGGCGGTTGCAAGTGAAATAACAATTAGAAATGAAATAAACCCCAAGTGAGTAACTTCTAGCACCTTATTTTCTCTATCCGTAAGGTGCTTTTTTGCAAACACCTTAAACAGTCCTACTCCAACCGTAAAAATACACCACAAGACCATAAAGCAAAACAGTACATCCCTCAACGCTTCCCAGCCGTCTATAGTAGAAAACATTTCATTCCCTTCTTTTAGGATAACTTTCTATGTCAATAGTATATATCAAGTGATGATAATATTGTGTAACAACACAATAATTACACAATATCATTTATGACTAAAAATTGAAGTTATAGATTTTATCGCAGCGCATAGAATAGCAGTCACTACGACAATCATTAGTATGGCAAGAATACCTCTAGTATGTATATCCAAAACTCCTCCATTAAGTGCATAATAAAGCTGCCCTTGTGTTGTCATAAGGGCAGCTAAAACGGCTAATGCTAATTTAATTTAATGCAGCGGTGTCGAATTTGTTGCAATAGAACCAACGCCATCGAGGGAGGTTGGTGCGACTGTGGTAGCGATTGCGGAAATGAAGCCGAAGCCAGCAACAGCAACAACACCAATAAGAACGGCAATCGCTAGATACTTAAAGCCATTCTTATAGTCTTTATCCTTGCGGAACTGGATAATAGCATCAATAATCATAAGTGCAACAAAAACTGCACCAATAGTGCCAATAGCAATCTTAATCACGTTCAGAACGTCTGGTCCTAGTCCCTGCAAAAGTTTGATTACGCCATCCATATAAAACTCCTAACAAAATAAAATTCAACGTATTATGTATATTTTATACATAATGACTAATGTTGTCAAAACTTAATAATAGCCATCACGATAGACTTCAAGAACTATATCAAAGCAGATTAACTGCGATTTGTTGTACACATAAGCAGGTGTAAAGGATATAAGTCTTGCTGAATTCCCTAAATCAAATGAACTTACCTTATTTGAGAGTGGTGTAATGTACTCTCGCAGGCTGTAAATGCTGAAAAGTTTGTCGTTCAAATAAAAACTAACCTTACATAGCATTTCATTTAAGCCAGTGATTTTACAAGACTCTTCAAGACTTAACTCTTTGTAAATAACCTCAATAGGCTCATCAAATCTCATTTTGCGAGTCTTTTTTATCCTGTCTAATTTATGATTAGGCTTTAGATAGTTTAGTTTGTTGTTGAGCCTGGAGGTGTACATTTACTCACTTGTTTCTAATGTAGATACATATTCTTTTACGATCTGTTTCAAATATGTCTGCGAGGTTGCTGCTCGTGTGATGTTGTCAATATCATCCCACTTATTTTTGCGTAAGTCTGTTTCCAGAATAGTGTACGTTTCTCCATCAATCTCGCAAACTAGGAATACAGACGCATCGTGCATCTGCTCAACTCTTAAATGTACTAAAGCATATTCTGTGAGTTGCAAAATCGCTGTAGTCGAGTTTACTCTCTTTACCCTGCTCATCATGTTTTGTGGCAAAATTGATAATGCGGTATCTAGCCTATCCGCAAACATATCTCTCTTTTTAAGACCTCGCTTATTGTCAACAAACTTCTTTGTAGGCTTAACAATAATGTAAGGCTTTTTAATAACGTGATTCATATCTACCTTTCTTAAAAGTTATTTACCGCTACTACCAAATCCGTTTTCACCACGATTTGTGGTAGATAGACTGCTACACTCCACAAGATTTAGTGTTGGTAGAGGAATTACCATAAACTGTGCAATACGATCTCCGACCTTAATAACAAAATCATCCTTAGAGGAATTAGTAAGAATTGCGCCAACCTCTCCACGATAATTGCTATCAATAACACCTACGCCGTTTGCTAGACCTATACCATGTTTAAGGGCATTACCGCTTCTAGCATAAAGAAGTCCGACCGCTCCAACGGGTACAGAAACCATGATGCCTGTATGAACCAAGGCACTACAACCGCTTTTAAGGGTAATATCTTCACGACTACGCAAATCTATACAAGCGTCCCCACTTCGGCTGTAAGAGGGCATTACAGACGGCTTCATGTCATTAGAAACCTCACCTACAAATGCAATTTTTAAGTTGAGGGTATTCATTAACTTTTTCGTGTTTTCAAGTGGAATAAGTGCCATAGTTTAATCATTCCTGTTCATAATGAAAATTGCCATACCAATAACAAAAGTTGCAGCACAAGCACCTAACATAATGCCAAAATTGCTTGCATCCTCCCTTTCGTTTACTTCGTTTTGAGCCTTTTCTTTAGCGCAATCAATAACCTCTAAAGTCACGTTGCTTTCATCGCTCGTTTCGTTGGAAATAGGCTCAATCTTTTGATTGTCACTATCGTCTTTTTGTGGCGCAGTATTGATATCCTTTTGATATACTCCCGAGGAAATTTCCTCGTCAGTTTTTTGCATATCTAAAGGACTTTCATCTGCATAAACAGATGTACAGAATGTACCCAAAAGGCTTACAATGACAAAGAGAGTTGTCACGATACTTATGATGTTTCTTTTTTTAACAATCATTTTCTATCTGCCTTTTTACTGTTTCGCTAACAATAGCCGAATACAAAACCTTCTTGCTATTATCAACGCTAAAATCTGACAACCTGTCAACAACACTCATAAACTTATCTCTATCATTGATAATATCATTTACAGTAACTTCTCGTCTATAGAAATCGTCTGCTGTTTTTAGAATAAGGCTTATCTGTGGGGCATACGCTAGAGAAACTCTATCAACGCCTTGTACACCTACACGCAAAGAGGAAGCAACATCTTTTAGAGAGCGAATAGAAAGACTTATGCCTTTGTCTTGCCTGTATTGCTCAAAACGCTCGTCTACCGTCTTTTTATCTGTAGCAAAGTAGCCAAAGAAGTAGCCAAAGAAGTCTTTTAGACTAATCTCGTGCTTTTCATCAAGTCGTTTTGCAGTTTTAATTTGCTTGTCGTCTTTGTTATTGAGGTAAATTCTTCTAACTGAAGCTGCGTGACTTCCACGCTTATACTCTTTAACAATCTCGCACTCAAACGGATCAAAGTGAATAAACTTTTTGCTGTGTTGTCTAATATCTTGATCCTCTTCGGGAGTCCACATAAAGGACGCATTAGCTGTACTAAACATAGAGGATTCGTGCTTGTTTTCATCAAGCATATATGCCTGCAGTACATGAAGATACAAAGCTGTAGAGATAGCTTCAATATAGGTGGTATTAGTTGACTCTGCATACCTTAAAACAGAATCAATAGGATTTGTCTTTACGGGCATTCTTAACACAAAGTCAGCAATACTCTGATCCTTTTGCATAAGTCTAGCAACAATGCTGTATAACTCTTTTCGTTGCTGTTCATCATATGGGCAGGTAGCTATGCGTTTACAACCACGGGAGTGGATAAAGTCTACAATCAATTTTGCAGACTTTTCCTGCTTAAATCCACCCTCATAAGTTAGCACCTGCTTTTTGTCGGCTCTAGGTAATATGGGGTAGCTGGATAAAAAGAACATCTTTAGCGTTTCCCAAATATCCCGCTCGTCAACGATAATTCTTCTGTAGCTTCCCATAAACTTTTTATTCAATCCAAGAAATCTACTTCTACCGTCAACGCTTTGAACCGTTCTGCCGGGCAGTAGATAAAGATTCTTCTCAATATAGCTAGAAATCGTGTCTGTACACGGATTATCTTCAAAAATTTTAGTTAGAATTGCATCTTCTTCGGAAGTCCACCTTCTAGGTGCAGTTTTGCTCATTAGTTTTCCTCTAAGTTAAATGCCATTCCAATATTTGATGTGAAATTCTGATAGTTGTAAAACACAAAACTCATTACATCTTTTACTGGAATTTTATAGATACGGGCAAAGTCCTTCAGCTTGTACAATTCGCCAGGAATGTTTGCTGCAAAGACCTTTAGCATAGTATCGCCAACCTCACTTGTGCAGAGAATATCTGTACACAAAAGCGATAGTTGTCTATAAACATCAACGTCATCAAAATGACTCTTATTGTATTTTGGTGTAACGTCCATGTTTGACAAATACTTGTATACGTCAGTACGGCACAACTTTTTCTCGTGCGTATTGTTGTATCTGTTAGTAATTTGCCCGTAAGAACCGCCGTTGATGCACTCACCAAACAAGTCTAGTGTTTCCTCGTAATCAAGATGTGACTTTCGAGATCTGTTAGGTGCGTATGTCCTCTTGATTTTTTGAATATCAATAGAGGTCATAGTTGGAAACTTATTCTTCCACTTTTCACTTGAAACGTGCCATAGTGGAGCATAAGCATAAATGAAGTCAATGCTATCTGAATCAATGTCTGGATATGTTTCGCTAAAGCCAATGAAGTTGATTTTCCTCGCAAATCGTCTAATAGTGTATGGAGGAATCATTAGCTTTTCTGAAATAGACTTCATGCTTTCCTTATTGTCAATACAATGTTTAAGGATAGCAATTTCCTCTTGTGTCCAGTCATGCTTATCCACATAAGACTTATTGCGGTGAATACGATACCAAGCATTCATGCAAGCCTTTGGAGTCCTCTTTAGATATGTTGAAACATTTTCCCAAATCTCGTTTGGAGTGTTTTGAGAAAAGTAAGCATAGCTATTTTCAAGTCTAATGTAATCTTCATCATTCCATGTCAGATTACAGTTTTCAAATCGCTCATCTTTAACCATGGTACGCATCACTACTCATTATTCTTTGCAATGGTAGAAATCCTAGAAGCGACCTGCTTTAGGGATTTGTCGCTAATCTTTGCAAATTTAGTGAGGAAATCATTGAGCAATGCAATCTCCTCATCGCTCCAAATACGGCTCTTATTCTGCGCACTTAGTCTTTGCGCACGCTTTCTAATCTCGTCAACCGTATGATTAGGAAGATACTCACTCCAAATCTCTTTATCTCCACCATAGACAGGGTAATAAGTTTTAATAAGAGTGTCCTCCAACTCGTTCCAAGTAGAAGAACGACCACGCTTTTTAATAGCAGGCGGATCGAGGGATAGATTATGCTCTGCGTAATACGCAATCTCGTCCTTAGTCCTTCCTGGAATAAGAGTAGACCACTTTGAGAAGTTCTTGCCATAAACTGGATACCAGCGCATGATTAGACGCTCTTCATCGCTCGTAAACTTAGCCTGCGCAGACGTGACAACCAAACCCATCTTATGCGCCCTCGATCTAATTGAAGAATCTGAACGTGAAGGTAGAAGTGTTTTCCAGCCGACCCATACAGAACCGTTGACAGGATAAAACTCCTTCAAAAGGCTTTCCTCTTCCTTAGTGAATCTCTTTGGTGTTTCCATAACTCTCTCCTTTAGTTTTTATTAGCAAATACGTTCGTTGCTTTTGATACACTATCAATATTAACACTAATTAAACCACTGTCACCGCTTTTTGTGTAGTATCTATATAATGTCACATTTGTGTCATTATCATACTTAATTTTGTCTCCCTCTTGATGTAAATCATTAGTTGTATCATCAAGTGTCAGAGAATAAAGCCTAGTAACTGAACCATCGCCAGAAATGTACGCAACGGCAGGGGCATATAAAGTAGCATCTTCGATATTGATATTAGAGTCGTGCAAAATCTTTGTAGCAACATCGCTATCAATGTTTACATATACAACCCTATTCGTATCAAGCGCATATCTTAGTCCGGGCGTTTTAGTATCAATCCAAGGAAGTCTTTGATTGATAAATGGATTCTCCTTAGCAATAGCATCGCAATATGGGCATCCATATTTATAGAAGTAAACAATCTTTCCATACAATTCGCTTACATCGCTAATCTGCGTTGGTACAGGTGCAGCATTGTTCATTTCCTCAATCTTCATAATAGAAGATTTGTTTACTTGATCTTGAGTTGCGCCTTTTGTAAAAGCTGTATAAATTGTAAAGTTTGCAGGAATGATAACTAACAAAAAGGCAGCAATAGTACAAAGTGTTACTACTCTTTTATTCTTCTTAATCACGTCCTTTGGTAGACCACTTTTCTTACCGTTGTGTGTTACAACAATTTTAATAACAAGTGAAACCACCAAAAGGCACATGATCCAAAACCATGTCTTGTTCAATGCAATGCCTAGTGTATTTCCCATATAAATCACCTTAGATAAAAGTCCGTTTTTTTGTGTCATATAATATTATTACACAAAATCAAACAGAATAAGTGTAATAATATGATACTACACAATTATTACATATTTTAGTAAGTGTGATTTATCGTTCGCCTAGAATGACGATATTTAGAGCATAATTTTTAGGTGTAAATACACCACCATCATAATTTGCGTGTCTTAAAACGGCTTAGAAAGGCTCGTTTTTTAGACCTCTTTATCAATTTTTACAAGGATTCTTCCCTTTTCATCCCTACACGCACGTTTGAATTTTTTACGCTTAGGTTTGCTAGGATCATCTTCAGACCAGACCTGTGTGCCGGCACAATACGCAACATCATCTAGCGTGTAATGACTATCAGTTAAAACAAAAGGACAAAGACGGAAACCCTTTTGACTGTAGGCAGCAAACATTCCATCGCCTAGATCTTCAAACCACTTTGAATTAGTTATCTTAAATCCTTTGGATATTTTTAACTTAGGCATAGGTTTTTCCTCGTAATCATAAATAAAAGCGGGACGAACAATATCGCCCCGCCCTACGTCAACTATCGCCTAGTGCTTTTGAGGTTTGATTGCGATAGCAGAGATAGCAATAAACAGACCAAGAATTAGCGCAATGGAACTAACAACAATGATAGGAATATTCATCTTCTTCTCCAAACAGTAGAATTGATTGACTATCATTTATTATTGCACTTTACGATATATAAAGCAACACGGGGACTGTATAAACAATCCCCGTGTTTTTTTAACTAGCTAGACGCTTTTAATTAGTTGCCTGGAACCCAAACATCCTCAGTCCAGTATACGGTATGACCTTTAGTCTGCGTTTCACCAACGTCAAAACCACGACCAGTATTGCCAGCAACAACACGCTTACGACCAGTCTGCTGGGTAAATGCCTGGTGCTGTGCGTTGAGGTTAGCTTCTGCTTCTGCCTGTGTGCTGAACTGTGCGTCTGGGGCAGTACCGAAGGATGCGGTAAAGGTTACAGGATCGCCGTCATCGTCAACCATGGTGACTACAGTGTAAGTACCATCCTCAACATACTTGCTCTTCTGAACCTTCTCATAATGTCCTGCGGGTGCTGCAGGCTTAGTGTCCTCCGCAGGCTTAGTCTCCTCGGTCTTAACCTCCTCTGCAGGCTTAGTCTCCTCAGCGGGTTTAACCTCTTCTGCAGGTTTAGTCTCCTCAGTCTTAACCTCTTCTGCAGGCTTAACCTCTTCCTGCTTTGCAGGCTGCGTAACGGCAGGCTTCTGCTCTGGGACAGGTGTCTGTGCTGGAATATTGAGGATAATACCAGTTGCGCCACCTGCGACAAGACCAGTAGTTACAATACCCATAGCAACCTTCTGTGCAACAGTACCAGTCTTTGCTACAGTTGCGACTGCCTTTGGTGCTTTTGCCACCGCCTTTGGAAAACGCTTAGCGAACTTAACGAACTGACCTGTAACCTTGTCAACCAATCCTACCTTAATCATTGTTTCTCCTTTTTGTTAAGCCTGTTTTGGCTTTGCTTTCTTAATGACAATACTTACTATACCACATAATTTGTGTAAAAATCAACAATGACACAAATACATAATTCCTACACAATTAGACTTTTGTGAATCCAAACGCCTTCATTACACTATCAATGCCATTAGTAGTAAGGACGTTATCTGAATATAGCACTTTAATAATAACGTTATCTTCGCCTTCATCCTCATCTAGGCAATCTGCTTCTCCGAAATATTCATCAACTAGATCCTTAAAGCTATAAGAATCACTCAAAGATACACTTGATTTATATTCCTCTACATATCCGTCAATATCATCTGTATATAGACCAATGCCAAGTTTCTCTAGCAAATCAATATCTCTATCTTTGTGGAAATCGCCGTTTCCACCATTTGAATAAACCTCGTAAGCACTCTGAAATACGTCTTTTTGATAATGGAGAATCATGTTATTGCACTCATTTGCTTCTGCGGTAGTGCATGAAATAAATACGTCAATCATGCTAGGCACTTCGACTACTACCATCTCATTGTTTCGCTTGTGCTTGATCCTAGTTAGTTCATAAGATACATCTGCGATTGCCTTAGTTGAAATGACGGCTTCATTATCGCTAACTTTTTCAGTTTTCTCGCACTTAGATTTAATCAGACTACAACCGCCAACAACATCATTGATAAAGATATTATTAAAGTCACAATCTTTATTGTGGGCAAAAATCGTTGCCTTAAAGCTAACTACAAACGTTAACTCCTTTGCCAGTCCGCTTAGAGCAGCGGAGTAATAGCATTTAATGGAGCGTCCTTCGTGAATTTTAATAAACTCAATTCCGCCCTCTTTATCTTTATCAATAATGCCATCAAAAGACTTATCACTCATACCAATAAGCCATGAAATACATTTGAATTCCACTGGACTTAAACCAGCAATACTCTCTGGGAAATATGTAAATACGTGCTTAATCTGACTAGGTACAAACTCTTTGCCGTCCTTTATCTCACTACCATTGTAAAGTTCTTTTAAGCACTCATAAAATTCGTCTGTGACGTTGAGAACCGCCCTCAGTTCATAAGATACATTTGAAACGTATACAGAGTTTGTATCATTAGCCATATTTACATTCCTCTTATCTATAACTAGATCTTTTGATACATAACGATAGTTCTTGCATCGTGACCGTATTCAGCATAACCGCTGCAAGTGACTAAAAAGATTACCTCTCTATCGCCATCAATAAGTCCAAGATTGTAATTTTCAGATCTAGCGGTTGCGTTTTTATAGAAATCCAACTCCCATTGTCGCAGATTATCTTTATCCATGCTTCCAACATTTCTAATATCCGTATCATCTGCCTGTACTCTTGTAGCTGCGACTGGACGATATGACGCAGTTCCATTTTCTTTATCCCACCATGTTAAAACACCAAGATTGTTGAAATTGTCTTGATCTGCTTTATCACCAATATCGTGAAACATAATTCTAGCGTTCATTTTATGCCCGTATACAATTCTTGCTTTTGATGATAGTGGGGTTAGCCTATCTAAAAACAACGTTCCAGCCTGCGCATAGTTGCCCCAAATATCATGATTCAAATAAGTCCACTCATCATCTGACGGTGGAATTGCAACTGGATTGTTAACGTTTGTTCCAGCAACTTTTAGCCATGCGCTTGCATTAGGTGCTTTTTCTGCAAGTTTGTCCTTATTGATGGGTGAAACATCAATGCTACCGTCTGGAAGTAGAGAGGTTGTATCTTGACCCACCTCGTCTGCAAGATTAGCGATTTGCGCACCCTCTGCAACGGGGGCAAAGTGTTGATATCCATAGTAACCAATCATGCCAAGACCTATTGTAATAAGCAATATTGAAACAATCATGATTGAGTAAAACTTCATTCTGTTGCGCTTTGTCTTTTTTACTACTGTCATTATCTCAACCTCTATTATCGGGAATATAACTGTAATCACAATTATATAAAAAGAAACGCCATGTAAGCAACTACCTACATGGCGTTTACATATATTACACACGTAAAAGATTATCTAATCTTTTTTACCTCCTGCAGGAGTTCACTTGCCAAGTCTTTAACCGCTCTAGGATCAGACCTCATGACTGCGTTCTTAGCTTTCTGACTATATGCTTTGCGTACACGCTTAACCTCTGCTTGTGTTGCACGCTTATCATTAAGTCGTTTAGCAGCCTTTGTCAGTTCATTGATAGCCTTTGTCTGCTTTTCAGCAATACGCTCTTGTGTTTCTCCTGCCTTTTCACTAGTGCGTTTAATTTTATCTAGCACTTCAGCCTGTTGCTGTAGCATACGTGCTTTTTCTGTATTGCTTAGGTTAGACAACTGCTTAACGCTTTCCCTATCAACTTTAACAGGGTTAGATTTAATAGAAGTCGCTACCTTAGAAGCTACCTTATCAGTATCGACTGTAGCTTTTACCTCCGTCTTTGGATCAACCATAATTTTTTTACCATTAGGCAACGTTGCTACAGTCTGTCCGTTTGGACGCTCTGTAATTGTAGCGTGCGCCTGTTTTGCAGCGTTCTTTGTAAAGATAGCCTTACCGTCTGCGGAAACAGAGGAAATAAGTTTGTTTACGTCTGCGCCATTAGCAATCATAATAGCTGCGTTACGTGCGCTTTCTCTATCTGTAATGGAAGCAAACTTCTTTTGTGCGTCAAGATCAGCGTTTAGAAGCTGTCCTTTAAGTTTCTGATAGCGATTCTTGCCTTTCTTAATACCAGTAGAATCGAGGGTTTCTAGTGCCTTTTGCGCCCAATCGGTTGTATCTGCCTTGCCGTCTGTTTCGACCTTAGAGAGGTCTGTCTTAGAAGGCTTGCGAGAAGAAGCTGCTCCACCGTTGCCGTCAATTCCACCAAGGACATTTGTGTTATCCGTATCAGATGCCTTTCCATCTGTGGTAACACCATTGATGCCGTTATCGTCATGCTGTGTAGCACCGCCGGCAAGAATGTTATCAAGTCTATTCTTAGCATTCTCATTTGCCTTGTGCTTTGCGCTTACAACGGCTGCTGCGCCCGCACCAATGGCAGCACCAACGCCAACGGCTGCAACGCCCTTAGCAACGCCACCAGCCTTCTGTGCGCCCTTAGAAAGTGCGTCACGTTGAGCATTGAAGTCAATAGCCTTACGACCCTTAGCGTTTGGATATAGCTTGCTCTGATACTTGTAAATAGAGTTCAATGCGCTTTCACACATAAGATATGGAATAAGAACAACCGCACCAACAATAGATACTTTTCGACCATAAGGCGTTTTAATAAATGGATAAATAGCACCCATAGATAGCGCAATGGTAATCAAAATGTTTGCAATAAGAGCAATTCCACCGTCAATCGCACCGCCAACTCCAAAGGCAGCGTCTTGTCCCAAACCAATAGCAGAAGCTACGCCCTCCGTAGTCAAGAACGTGATTGAGGTTAGACCGTAGACAACATCTGAAATATACAGACCGAATGAAATTGCAAACATAGCAAACACAAAGGATAGTCCCGCTGCCAAATAGTAGAAGGCATAGTCTGCGAGTCCAAACAAGTCGCCAGTCAAGAGGGCTTTGAAGAATCCAACGATACTCTTCCAAATTGCTGGGAAAAGAGGAGCGGTGAATAGATAGAAAATAACCATGATTGAGATAATAGCCATGATCATGTATGTACTAGCAAGGTGAGAAATCTTTGCTTCGAGATCAGCCTTACCAGCATTAGGAATTGAATAGCGGGCAACGCCAGTTACGCCACCGTTTACGCCCTGTGAAGCCATAGATACATAAGTACCTGCATCGGAGCGACCAATACTTGCCAAGTCCAAATCAAATTGACCGTTTGCATAACTACCAGAGAGAATAAAGGCGGTAGACTGATTTGAGAAAGTCTGTCCTGGGGTTAGTCCAGCGTACTTATTATATAGAGCAATCATAAGCGCATTAGCATTTGACTGATTGACACGGTAATTAGACTTCTTCTCATTGCCCTTGCCAACAATCGCACTATTACCTTGATTAGGCTCTCCTGTCTTAGGATCAAAGGTTTCTTGATTAGCGTTAGAGAGGATACCATTGTACTGGGTAGGCTTATTAAATGTTTCATTCTGTGAAGCACCTGCATAAGCACCAATTAGATATGACTTAGGGTTATTCCAAGCTACCTGTGTACCCCACATTTTCCAATCTTCCATGACATCCATCTGTCTAGTATTGTCAATAAAGACGGAAGAATTCTTACTGACTTTAAGTTCTTTTTTATCCTTATCGCTTTCATCATTTTGTGCGTTATTGTTGCCATTATCAGAAGGATTAGCTGTGTTATTGCTGTTGTCAGTAGTTGTAGAGCCATCAGAGTTTGTTGTTGTCTGTGTTTGCTGTGTAGGAGTTCCTTGTTTTGCATTTGCATTAGGATTCTTAAAGAAGAATACAGGACGCCAGGAGGAGTATGTAGTACCCTCGTCCGCAGATCTGCTCACCTGTGCGCCATAATTCAAAAGGCTTGTATTTGCGGAAGCCTGAATAGACGTATCACTCTCTTGATGATTTGCAAGGAATGTTGCATAAGAAAGTGCATTGTAAAGACCACTGCTATTAGACGTAATTGCGTTTAGCTGCTCCGCAGGATCAGTTGTAGTTCCATAGGTTTGAGAAAGAACCTTAACAATAGTTGATTTGTTTGGATCAAACTTTTGCCAATCGTCCCTACCTGTACCAAGAGTTACGCCCTGTGGAAGCCTAAAGTTTGACTGTGATGCCCACGACCATGTATCAACAATAAGATTTGAAGATGAAGCCTTAAAGCTGTTTTCAAGTGTTTCCTGCGCATAGTTCACAACATCAATCATTGCGGATGTTAGCGTTACGGCAAAAATAGGGGTAATCATAATAGTAATAAGACGAATTACCCAAGTTCTAGGCTTAGAGAAGTCCTTTGATTTTCTTGAATTATAAAGAGCAAAAATAAGTGAACCAGTAAGTGCAGCAAGGATAAAGGTTACAGTCACATTACGGACAAAAGAAACGTTTTGACCAGTTAGACCAAAGGAATTAAGACCATACTCAACAATAGAGTTGAGCCATGCTTTTGCTGGATTAGTCTTATCGCCATTTTGTACGTTTTCCTGTACTGTATCGGAGAAATTTTTTTGATCGGGAGTTGTAGATTGAGTATTGCTCAAAGCACCATTAGTGGTAAATCCAACAATAGAAGGAACATTAAGATTTACAACTGCACTACTTAACGTCTTAATAATTCCACTACTAGCCTTCGCAATATTAGCAGACATACTAGCCATACCAGCCATAGAGCCAGCCATACCGCTTCTGATATTGCCCTGTTTAATACCATCGCTTTCATCGTGGTATTTAGTGGACTGATCGCCGTTCATGACATATGTATCTACATATTGATAGTTATATAGACCTTTGAGGTAGTTAGTAAGCTGTTTGGAATTATCGTCCTCACCACCTACAAACTCACCATGACCGCTTTCGCCGTTACCCTGTCCGTACAAACCGTTACCGGCGGAGGGGTTAAAGTGATACATTTCGTTTTCTGAAATAACGGAGTCAACCATACTGTTAGAGTTTGCTGCCCAACGCATCCAAATATCAGCAAGAAGGCTGCCCCAACTATCTCTAGGACGGTATGTTAGCGTAAAATCAGCGTCATTTACTGCGTCTGTCGCAAATACGCTCTGTGCAGGCAGCACAATCGCAGAAAAAGCTAATACAAGCGTTAGTACGCTTGTTACGATTCTTTTTTTGACATTACCAAACAACATTATGCTCCCATCGGCTCAACAACAATACCGCCCTTTGTATCGGCTGCACCGCTATCGTAAATGCGGTTATCCTTGCTTACATACATTCTGAAATCATGACAATCTGGATTCGCAATTAGTGCCTGTACAATACCGTCTTTGACCTCACGATCAACGTATCTTGCAACCGACCTTGCACCGCCACGCTGCGGATTATTTGCCTTAACAAGAATATATGAAATATATATTACCACATCATTCTCTACGCAATTATAGCTAGTTTCGCTCCACTTAACAGGCGCATCGAGGTGGATGTTGACGTTGTAAATCTTGCTAAAGCTATCGAGAAGTTCATTTAGCTTTACCTTTGTAATCGCAACGTACTCATCCGCAGACAACGAACGGAATGGAATAATTCTATCGAACCTGCCCAAAAATTCTGCCCTAAACTTTCCAGAAGCAATAAGGCTATTGAAAATCATGTTAGAAAGGTTGCGATACTCCTCTTTTTCAGTATCGCTGTTTGTCGTGCCTAGCGTTGCACGGACGGAGTGTTGTGCATCCTCTGTAAATACTTCTGAACCCTCATTTGTAGTCACGAATACGCAGGTATTAGTAAGAGAAACGTTTTGTACGTTCGTTCTCCTAGCACTATCTTCTGTTTCATAAGTGACATTACCTTCGTCAAGTACAAATAGAAGCGTGTCAAAAACGCCCTGGCAAGCCTTTTCAATCTCATCGAAAAGAAGCACGGCATTAGGTTGATGAAGCGCAATCTCGCCAATCTTTTTACGAAAAGCAGGCTCTCTATCTGGGGTTTGGTAATCAGTCATGGAAATGATATTGAGTACATTCTCGTTAGGATAAAGCGTATTAGCAATAATCTTTACCGTTTCTGTTTTACCAACGCCAGTAGAGCCGGTAAACAAAGCAGACATGATCGGACGATGCCCGTATCCTCTTGTAGGGTATTTGAGCGATTGCAGCATTAGACCAAGTTCGCCACGAGCAAACTCCTGTCCCTTAATATTCTTATTAAGATTGTCGATAATCTTGTCTGCATCCCATCTATTTTCAAGAGAAATGTTATAAGCACTTCGGAATACCTGCGCAATTACATCTTTGTTAACACGCTTTCCTGTTTTATCCTCATATGCCAACAAGTCCTCAAGAATATCAATAGACTTTCTAGGCTCTGCATTTTGCGACCTCATACTAGCGTTTGCGGAAATAATGTAATCAATTAGTTCATCTGAAATAGGATAGTGCTTTGCTGATACCGCTTGTGCTTTCCACCATCCTGCCAGCGCATTATGTACCTCATGTTGTGGCAAAACGTTTACAGGGACTTCTTTAAATCGCTGTGCTAGTGGAGGATCTGTAGCAATATAGGTATCAAATTCTGCTCTAGTTGTAGCACCAATAAATTTAACAGGTGGATTGATGAGAATATCTTTAAGAATATCGCCACCGATTTTCGTTCCCTCGCCAAAAATAGTAACGAGCAGATGAACCTCATCTGCAAATACTACAAATCGGATACTATCGTCTGCTAGAATCTTTCTCATTCTCAATTCAAACTTTTTCATTACATCGAACATAGTTGTAATGACTGCTTGCATTTGATTCTTTGGAACGTAAGAAAGTCTACCAATACGCAGCGACATCACTACAAACTTATTAAAGACTCTATAGCCAGTCCGCCTAGCGTAAGCACCCGTATTCATATCTTTTACAAACTGCTCAACGATGGAAGTCTTACCACAGCCAGCAAGACCAATAAGGCAAGCTACAGGAGTCTGTTTACGCACCTGTACGCTATACAGACGATCAATCTCTGTTTCACGCCCCTTAATAGGATAAACTTGCTCTTTTACCTGCGTAAATGCGTTACCAATAGAGGCATTGTACTTCTTATACTCTGCAAGCAGTCTTTCAGCTTCTTGATCGCCAGAGTTTGCTTTCTTTTTTAATAGTTCCCACGCATTAAACATATAGTAGTTCCTTCTTACTTTGTGGATTTAAGCAGATATGCTCTTGTCTGCAGGTTTGTAAACAAGTCCTGTGAATAGGTGAGGTTGGTGTAGTTAGTAATCTCTGCACCCGTGTCCTCAATCTTCTTATTCACATCATCAAGATTCTTCTGCTGGGTATTGAGTGCCTGTCTTGCATCATCGTCATTTGAATTTACGTTCAAACGCTCTTGATACTCTTTCATGGACTTCTGAATCTGCTCACGATTTCTTGAAAGGCTCTGATATTCCTTATTAAGGGTATCTAGTGAGTTATTCTTGAAAACCTTATTAAAGAATCCCTCAAAATCAAACTGTCCGTCTTTCAAAAGAGTGCCAGGGAGTACTTCAGGCTTATAAGCATCGCTATCAATAGCGGGGTTTACAGAAAGCCTAAAGAAGGCGGTATCGTATGCGTCCGACTGAACGACCGCATTATCGTTGTTGTTGTCTTTGTTTCTGTTTGTCTGATATGTAGAAAGCAGCTTACTCATTGATTGTGTAGTTGGATTAGTAAGATTTGTAACATTGTTGTTATTTGAATTGTTGGAGTTGTTTGTAGCGTTAATGAAGTTTCTGTTGATAATTCCAACGGTGTAAACGCTATTCTGCGGATTTGGAATGACTAAGAACATATCACCGTCTGTACCCATACGACCAAAAAGAACGGGGGTAGTGCCATCTTGTGACTGGACATTATCATTTTGGAGAATTACATCGTAATCTGTGCCTTTGTAGGGCAGCTTAGACAACTCTGATGCGCTGCCACCAATTCTAGCGATCAAAACGCTGTGTGCTTCGTCTGTATAAATATCCTTAATTGTCAAAGTTGCGTTTGACCTGCCAAAATTGATTTGACTACCAATAGCAGACGAGGAGTTAGAAACGTCCGTATTGTAGTTAACACATCCCTTAATGGCAAAAATCATTCCAAAAATTACCGTAAATACGCAGATACAAAAGGTGTAGTACCACCTTTTGAAATCTGAATAAACTGCACTATTTTTAACCGCTCTCATTTATATTCCTAACGCTCAAAACGCTTATTATCAACATTAAGATTATACAATAAAACTCAAATCAATAAAGTTGTTGACGTTTCCTTCATCTCTATGAATAAGCGTCTGACAACCGCTACGCTGTTGCATTCTCGCAGCAAGGGTATCTGATAGTCGAGTATTCATACAATCTTCATACTTATTTACCTCATCTGCATTAAGCCTGCCGATAAAGGTATAGTCAACGTCTGTATCAAGATTTGAATACATCGTTCCTTTGAGGTTAAAAATACTAGCTGTTTCATGTTGCTTAATCTCTGGGGAAGTAATTGTGTCAAAACACATGACTACACGAATACCCTTTTTGAAGTGTGCCTTGATAATATCTGTAGCCATCTCAATCGTGCGCTTATAGAGTTTGTCGCAACCATGTAATACAACTACATCGCCTTCCTCGCAGGTATAGAAGATGTAATCTAGCAGGTTGATAAATTGAGCCTGTTTAAGCGCATTATCGTTAATAGTAGAGAAGTTGTAATAGGTATTTGCTGCGCTTGTGTCTTTGACCGTTGTAGGACTTCCCAAAACACCTGTATAAGAGAACATTGCATTTTTGAGAATCGAATGAAGCGTATCAATATCAGTTGCCTTCATTTCACGGTTTCTAATCTCTGCATTCTTTTCAAGATTCTTCAAAGACTGAAGTACATTAGACATTTTAATGTAGCCGGTAGGATCAGTAATGTTAACGATACGAGTTAGTTCTGGGTGAATTTCAGCATCCTGCGTCCAGTTACCACTAGTTAGGTATGTATCATCTACTGCCTGCATGACAATAGACCTTTGAGGTTGAGTAAGCTGTAGATTGTTTAGTTGATCAAAAATATCTACAACCTTATTTACAAGTCTAGCGTGAATTTCACGAACATCCTCAATGTTTCCAAAGCCTTGAAGTGGGTTTACTGTGACCCTTGAAGCGTCTAGGTACGCATAAGCACCTGTCGTATCAATAGGACGTGCGTAAACACCTTTAATCTGATAATCAAAGTCATTAAAAATAAGATGTTTAGCCTTGTGACCTCGCATAATGATATTGTTTGCGCATACCTGTCCCACAAGCGAAGCTACCGGAATGCTTGAATTTGTTGCAGCGTTTACGTAACGACCCATACCATAATCACTAGGCATTGCGACCATAGCAATACGATTTGTATGTTTGTCAAAGTCAAACATAGCGGTTGAGGAGGAAGTAACGCTTAGCGTGTCCTGCCCAATAGGAATACCCTCTGCATCAAAAATACCGTTTGATACGGAGAAGTTAATACCTGCATAGTTATCGCCAGTAGAGGTAAACAACTCAAAAGAAGGCTCAATACGTGCATAAAAACTTTCCATACGATCTTTTTGATCCGAAGGAATTTGCAGCCATTTTGCGCCATCGTTCTTAGGCTCTGTGGCAAGTGACCTATTCAAAATCTTAATTTGCTCTGAAAGAAGTTCCTCTGAATATGCAGAGAGCAAAAGTTCAATACTGAACACAACAACAGGTGTAGAGTTGCTTGCAAGCAGCGCATATGCAGCATAGTCCTCTTCTTCTGCACTTCTCATTTGAATACGTACAGGATCTTCTGCCTTTTTATCAGATTTGCTCTCGTCATCTTTCTTTTCGTTTTGGATAGCTTCTTGATTACCCTTAGAGTGAGAGGAAGTTAGTTTCTTCTTCTCATCACCGTTAATCACAATTTCACGAACAGAAAGTGTCATTTTTACTCCGCTTAGGAGTGAACCTGCAGGGTTAAAGTTGAGCATATCAACTGGGGATAGTTTTCTATTTGTACCTTGTGATACATACAAGTGCATAATTGCAATCTTTAGTCCATCACGAACAGAATAAGCTGGGGTAAACTCAATAGGGTTTGGAGAAGTTAAATTGTCACGGTGGAGTTTGATTGCATCGTCTTTCTTCCCATCGTGTAGCTTTTCATGGATATATGCAGGAAAATCGCCCAAAGTCAAAGTATCGCCGTTTACTAGCTTAATCTTTGTATTCAAAAAAGCAGGCGATTTCTTTTGTTTGTTATCTGCGGAGTCTGTTTTCTTAGACATATGCTTCCCTTTTAATTCTTAAACGGATCGGACAACACGCTCTCTACCTCTTTTTTAGAGTCAATAAGCATACTCTTTGAGTAAATGCCATAACCTTCAACAAACGCAGCGAACAAGTCCATAGACTCTCTTAGTAGTGCGGTTGAGGAGGAGCGAATGATTACATACTGTGTGATAGTCGTGTCCGTTTCCTTTACACGGCTATTTAGATATTCCTTATAAATCTTTGCCATATACTCACGGAAAAGAGCATTATCGGAATCCTCGTCATTACTTTCTTTTGCACTCTTTACGACATTATTGAGCATCTTAATTTGACTTGATACGTCAACAGGCTCAATAAACATCAAAAACTGCTCTTGTGTATCAGACTTCTTAGCAATCATGTACTTTGCCCTAGCTACAGAAAGCTGATCCGCAACTCTAGGCAAAACTGCATGACCCAAGTGACCGCTTACTTTATACAATGCACCAAAATCGCCGTTTGAAAAACGAACAGTACCACCGTCATAAACTTTGTAAATGCCATAAGTTTTAAGACTTGTGTCATTGCTTTTCAGTCTAATCTTTTCAAGAAAATTGTTAAATGCAAGGTTGGCAGATACGGATAACACGGTTTTTGCATCATATGGAGCAATGTAGAAAAGAACAAGCACGGTTAAAGCGATTGTTACAAAGAGCAATGGTAAAAATACATATCCAGCCATTGCCGGGACTTGTGTAATCGGGAATAGGAAAAATGCCGTTACTACAAAAATCTCTAATCCGAGTCCAGTTAATAGTCTTGAAAGAGGAATTTTGTTATCCGTAAGAATCTTCTCCAAGAAAGGCACGGGAATTTTACGATGCTTTTCACTTTCAAGAATGTTAACCATAAAATTGTAGCTGCGATTAAACTCATTTTCATGCTGCTCATCGGTTGTTTTGTTGTTTACTGCCATTAGTCAACCTCATTATCCCTATTGTTGCCAACCGAGGAAAAGGCTTGATTAAAGCCATAGTTAATCGTTGCGCCAACAACTTTCAAAATATCAATCAGTCTACCAAAGCACCAAAAAACAGAGCCTACCTCACCATGAAAAGTATTCTTAATTGAATCGTTTGCCTTCTTCTTAAAAGCACGCCACTTTTCGTAACGTGCTTCCTTTTTAATCTTTTCGAGTTCAAGATACTCTTCTTTAGTCATTTGTTACCTCGCTAGAAGTCTTATCGTCTTTCTTCTTTCCCTCAATTTTAACCTCTTTAATGCGCTTTACGCACATCTTGAAAATGAAAGAGAACAGACGAATACCAACAAGCAAGGAGCAGATTGTGACTGCACTAATTACAGAGATATAAGCAACGGTAAAAGCGTCTGCGCTTGCAAAAATACCCTGCATACTCCAAACCTGCAGGCTAACGACAAAGAATCCACATACGTAATCAAAAAGATTCTTGCTAATCAAAGTGACTACTGTAAGGCTTGCCATGGCAGAAAGAACGTACAAAATTGTACGAACCAGTTTAGTCTGCAGGTTTGTCTTATTTGCACAAACCTTCTTAGAATCGCTTGCCTGTCCTACAAAAGAAAAACGCTTTGCCATAATATTTATCCTTCAATCCAATCGGCTTGATCGTCATTGACCTTAATTGTACCATGAGCGTTATTATTTGCGTCAATAACCAAAGTCATCTTTACAATTTTTTTATATTTGTCGATAAACTCCGTGTAATTTTGCGCCCACGCCTGCTTAAACTGTGGAATAGCGTCATTGTTGTATACGTCCTCGGCATTTTCATGGATCGGATCGTATGCAATCTTGCTACTTAGGACGATTGCTTCAATGTTATAAACCAAAGGATCATCTGTTTTATAAGTAGTTGCACCACCGCAGAAAACAACTGGCATAGAACCAGCCTGTGTGCCAGAAACAGGCTTATAAATCTCATCAATCTTACCGTTAGAATTATCAACCGTGAGATTGTAGTTTCTATCAAGCCATTCAGTCATTGCGCCCTTATTGTCATTGTAATTTGAGTGCGGGAAGTGATTATCATATGCAAGCACCCAAGCGCAAAGGTCTGGAATACGGTCTAGCTTTTTATCGAACGGAACATCATGGAAAATTCCAGTATCTTCATTGATAACATTTTGGTCTGTATGCTCACTTAGTCTGTCATCTCGAACATTTTTATAGTTGACCTTTTCTCCATTTGCTGTAGGAACATTTGTAATTCCTCCAACGTCTGTAGGCTGTGACGGCTTGTTGCTGTTAGACCATACTGTAAAGCCAACAATACCCGCCACGGCTGCTAAACCGCCAACTGTAGTTATAATTGCTTGTCTGCGTGTAAAAGTACGCTTAGAACGGCTCTCAGAGCCTTGTTTTGATTCACTTGTGTTAACGGAATCTGTTTTAGTATCGTTTGGCATAAAAACCTCCAATTAGAACACTTGCTTGATGTTGTTATACACTTTGTCAATTTGCAACTGATTTTGAACAGGATCGTAAAGTCCTTGGATTACATCGTATCTAGTTGGCAGATATGTACCGTCATACTTTAGGGGAGTTGACTTTGTGTAAATAAACACTGGATAGCCATTAGGATAGTTTTTATCGTTAGGAGCATAGACGATAGCTTTAATTACTTCGCCCTTTCCTTGTGCATATCTCTTTACATATCCCTTAGCAAGATTGTTTTGGTCTGCGCCAAAATACTTATAGAAAAAGTTTGTTACCTGTGGATTACCATCTACAAACTCAATGGAGTTAAATTCATCACGAACGGTATTCATGAAGTTGACGACATTCTCCTCCATTTTTCCACCGTCTGTTTTGTATTCAAGATTCTCATTAGGCTTCATAGTAAGTCGTGTGCTATCTAGTACACCCTTATTATCTCCGCCGTTTTCGTCACGCAAAAACTTCAGATTCTTTTGGAAGGCTTCTGCTTCATCACCTTGATATTTTGAAGCTGCGTCTGTAAAGGCTGTATACGTTTCACTTGTATAGTGACCCGCAACGTCTGTCTTAATATCAGAATCCTTTACTCCATAAGACGCCCATTCATTTTTATCCCCGCTACTCTGATTGTTGCTATTACCGTTAGCACTAGGCTTATCAGAATTAGTGGGGACATTCTGAATTTGAGTAGGCTGTGTTGTATTGATTGTTGAGTTATTTCCATTCCAAACAACAAATCCTACCACCAGTCCAGCAGCTAACGTACCGCCAGCGATTGTAGCTGCGATTTTTTTATGACTTGCAATAAACTCTCGTATTGACATATTTGTGTCCTTTCTATCTTTGTCACAATTATATCTCATTACTAAAAAAGTAGTGACTATACAATACTTATTATAGCCACTACACAAAATGTACATAAGTTAAAACATTGAAAAGACTAGGCTTTATCCCTTAAATCTAAAGTAATAACCGCCCTCATAACCGCCTGTATAGAGGTCTGTTTCAGCAACCTCTGCATGGTCTACTGGTACACCGTGAAGGGTCTGCCCAATGTTACCACCATCGCCATCAGCACCATCGTAATTGTCGGACGCACCGTAAGAGGTAATTTGTTTCTTACCGCTACTGTCTGTAGTCACGCTTGCAACCATAGCGACATGGTGTTTATTGCCATACATAATAATATCGCCAGCCTTTAGTTCATCGGCGTTAAATGGGTGTACTTCCCACTTTGAGCCAGATTTTGTAAGCATATTGTAAAGGTCTGGGACGTAATATGGATTGCCTTGTCCTTTGCGCATATCCTCGATAAACGACTTATCCATACCACTATCATAAAGACCCCATACAAGATAACTAGCACATTGAACGCTGCCCTTGTGAGGATCGTTTACACCACCGTCCGTATAGCCAATGGAATCATCGTCTGCCCACTTTTTAAGGTATGCCATCCACGCCTTGATGCTTCCATCTGCGTTGATAGTATCGCCGTCATCTTCACAATCGCCACTAGCGTCATATCCGTCTGTAGTTGTTGTACGGCTTAACTGATTACTTGCATCTAGTCCGTTACCGCTTAATTTCCACTTAGACGGATCGGCTGGGATATTAGCAGAGTTGAATACTCTATCAGCGGTAATTGCGTCTGCGTTACGCTGCTCGACATTACCGTCAACACCACGTTCATAAGCCTGCGACCACGTAAGACGTGCTTTAACTGGATCGTCTGCGTTCATAAACTGCTCAACGGTTTGGTAGGGAGTGCCGTGCATACGCATAAATGGCTCTACTGCCCTGTTTCCCCACTCTAAACCCCAAACGGCTGCGCATTGATTGCGAACGCCCCAACCATCACTATCAATAGAACCCCACCATTGACTATTAGTAAACTTTGTATAGGGGGTAAACTGAAAAAGTCCGCCACCACCTGCGAAATTAGCATAATTTCTCATACCTGCAGGTGGCTCTTTACCATTCATACCAAAGAAAATAGGAGAACCGGTCTGCTCTGCCCTGTCTGGTACAAAATAACTCTCTGATTTGATGTGTCCGATAATTCCCGCAGCAGCGTGTCCGGACATTCCATATTCCTGTGTAAACGTGTCAAAGACTTGCTTTGCTACGTTGTAAGTAGGAGTGCCGGGAGTAATCCAATCTTCAGATTTTCCAATAGTACCACCTGTAACAGGCGCATTAGTAGAAGTGTCTTTGCGCTCACATCTTTTCTTATGGTGGATAAAATCATCATCAAACTTTGTTGCGCTTTCAGCATTACCACTACTAATAATAGGAAATTCAGCAAACGCTTTAGCAGGAACGGTACTCGCAATCATTACGACTGCGAGTCCTGCGGTACAAATTTTATTAGCGATTGACGTGCGCATTGTTTACTATCCTCTTTATTGTTTCGTAACCTTTGCTGTTTGAGCAGCAATCTGTGCTACTGCTTGTACATCTGCGTTTCCTGTAGTATACCCCGCATATTGAATATCAGTTAAAGAATCACCGTCTTTTGTAGAGAATACATATACTGCGGTGTAGTTAGCGTCCTCAGACATAAATGGTACAAACGCAACGTAAGTATACTGTCCATCGGTGTTTTCACCTGCAAATACAACGGTTGCAGGGTTTGATTTAACGATTGTTTTCTGAAGCTGCGATGCTGGACTATCCTGCTTAACGATTGCTTGCATTTTCTTCAACTGCTCGTCTGTGTTAGTTCCCATAGCTTTGGTATTAAACAAGTTTTGAATATCGTTGATAGTTGCAGAAACGGCATTATCGTTATTCTGGTCTGTATAAGAAACAAGCGTATTAAACAGACTATCGTACTTATTAGCAAGTCCAGCGTTTTGCTGTGTCATTGTAATGTAAGCATTAGACTTCTGATTAGGAGTTTCACTACTATTTCCAGCCTGCTTCTGTAGCTGTGCTTGCAATGCCATGATCTGTGCGTCTTTTACATTATCGGCACTTTCAATAGGAGATTGAACGCTCTTGACGTTATCCACGCCCTTGTAGGTCTGCGTATTGTATACAGTCTTTGGAGCAAGGACTGCGCCTAGTGAAAATGCAATAACGAACGTCACGACAATAGGCATCACGTAATGGAGAGAAATATAAGCGATGTTTTTAGCTACAGACTTAGCCTTTTGCATCTCTGCTTCTTTTTCTGCCTTCGTCTTTGTATTCTCTAGTTGAATTCCAGACTTGTTCTTTTTAAGAAGGCTTGTACGCTCTTTAGACTTTCCCTTAGCAATATAGTCACGCCTTGAAACGCCTTCTTCTTTTGCGAGTTCATCTTCAAGACTGTCTAAATCAAACTTTTCTGCCATATTAAATAACTCTCCTTATCGTGTAATCTAAATTATGCAGCTATATGAGCAGCCGTATCTTCTATGCCAAAAGCATCTCTAAAAACGGTAGCTGTGTCAATAGGCATCTTGACAGGCATTCGCATAGATACCACAAGTTTGCCTGCACTAATCGTTACAGAGCAATCGTCTGTTTGCGTCCAACCTTTAATCTTATCCTCAATGCTAGATGGATTTTGTACATTCAACTTTTTAGGTAGTTCATACTTAAAAATTGCAACAGAACCAGAAGCATTGACGCTAATTCGCCTTGCTCCAACATCGGTAGACGGGAATACAAGATCGAGGACTTTTGAGGTTTCATTGATCCATTGACTATTCTTTTGTTTTGCAGCTTCAATTTTTTCCTCAACAGACGCAAACAGATTGAGAGGAATACAGTAAGCGCAATACTCTGTATGGTCTGTGGTATCGACAATCATATATGGGTTAACTACCTCAATAGAGTCCATGTATGCAATCTTTAGATGATCGCTGGATAGCGTTTTAGAGGAAAAGTTAACCTTACCGCCAGTAGCGTTACTCGCCATGTTTTCAAAATCATTAAGATTTGTGTTCAACTTTTGAGATGCAAGAGTGTTTGTAGGGTTAACAATCTCGATTCTATAGTTTCTTTCAACACTCTCTGTATAAGCATTGTCACGCTCATTCACATATACACGCATAGAATTAAGCGCATTAAGTGATTCTTCTTCTGCTAGTTGGTCTAGTGTAGGCTCACTATTTTCACCGCTTCTTGCCTTAGAGATGGCTTCTCTGATATTAGAAAGACGCTTTGCGTAATTGTTACGGCGTTTAATTTCGTGTTCAATCTTTATAGACTCACGATCACAAGAGAATACATGACGCTCCCAGTTGTGCCATCGGAGTAGTACAAGGGCAATGTATAGAACGATTAAGATAATTTCAAGATTGATAGTTAGTTTTGAAATGAAAAGAATAAGCCTTGAAAAACCAACAACAAGACTTCCTAGATTTAGACTAGGACTATTAAAACCCTCAACCTCAACTTGAGGGTTAGAGAATCCAAATTCTTTCCCAAGGTTAGCTAAAAACCTAGAGGTAAAGTCGTCTGATTGAGGGTTAGTTGAGAGTTGTGGAAAAGTAAAACTCACTTTTGATAACGCATTACCTGCAATATGCAAGACAACAGACGCTATCAAAAGAGCAATGGCAAGCATAAAGACGAATCTGATTGCACGGTAAACATTTAGTCCCGCTCTAGCAAAAGGGAAATGCTCTGAATCTAGTCCTTTTGCCTTTGAGAAATCAGCAAACGTCTTATACTTTGCCATTGTTCCTTTTCCTTCTACTTACTTATCTTACAAACATAAAAATGAAGTGTTCCCGTTCCATTACGGGCATTAGTGCTGTGTTGTGGCATCAGAGGTGTTCTGCGCCCCGCCATCGGTCTTAAACTGCTCTGGGTGGGCATTTACATAAGCCTGGGCAAGCTGTGGGGATAGCGTGTACTGATTACCGCTATCATCCTTTACGTTAACGCCGTCAGTCGTTACATCTGTAACTGTAGCCTTCTTTTGCTGCCCATTATCTGTAATAGTAACAGTCTGTCCCGCCTTAAACTTATCATGAATCTGATCCATGATGTTCTGATTGTCCGTAACAGGTGCTTCCTGCTGGGTCTGCTGGAATGGTGGAAGGTGGAATACCATTCCTCCAACGCCAATATACAAACCTGCTGCCAAAGCAACGGCTGCAACGCCAATGCCAACTCTCTGAAGGATCTTATGATGATTCTTTTTTGGCTTTTTTGTCGCAGTATCAACTGGGGAAACAACCTCGGGGGTAGATGGTGTTTCTACAACAGGCTCGTCATGCTTCTCTGAATCCTCGTCCTTTTGTACCTCTGGCACGGGGTCTAAAGTAGTCGTGACGCTAGAATCGCTCTCGGCATCGTCATCTGCAGGCTCATCAACAAAATCAAAATCATCTGCGTCATCAGAATCATCGTCATCGTTTGTTGCAACCTCAGAATCATTGCCCTCTGTTTCGCTTAACGACTCTTCAACAGGCTCTCCACCGTCTTGAACCTCGGGAGTCTGATCTTCGGAAGTTTCCTTGCCTTCTGAATCGGAGTCTTTGGTGGAATCTTCATCTTCTGGCTCGTCTGCTTCAACATCGGTCTTTGGCTCAAAATCTTCATTGCCGTCACCCTCGTCAACTACCTCATTAGACGTATCTGCAGGCTCATCGTCTACATCGTCATCAAACAAGTCCTCGTCTGTCAACTCGTAAGGATCGCCGTCTGCAGGCTCGTCTACAACATCGTCTGCGTCATCTTCTACAGAATCATTCTCCTCCTGGCGTGCAAGAATATCCTCTAGTGCCTTCTGATAGCCGGCATTAAAGGCATCGTCATAAGAATCACCCGATACAGGCTCATCATCTACATCGGAGTTGTCGTATACATTATCGTCAGAGTTATCTAGTGGTGTATCATCATCGCTATACTCAAACGAATCCTCTGGCTGCTGGGCATAGTGGGCAGGCTCGTACTCTACCTCGTTCGACTGATTCTTAGCATTCTGGGCAATACGAACCTCCTCACGGGCATTGTTAAACAGGCTCTTAAACGAACGCTTTAGAAGTACAAAACTTAGAACCTTAGAAATAACGCTGTTATTCTCGCCCTCGGAAGTAATCTCTACAACACGATTCTGGGCATCAAGCCTTGCATCAAAGAAGGACTTTTCCTCTTTATTGCGCTGCTCATAGTTTTCAGACTCAAACTGCGCAATGCGCTCGTCCGTATCATCTGGATGCTCTGCTCTATAAGTAGCCTTAATTTCCTCAATCTTAGAAGCGACATAATGCTCTAGCGCAATGCTGTATGCGTTTGCTACTGCATTTCTACGCTGCTCATAATCTCTATCTGATTGTGCCTTATCAAGTGCAGCCTGTACGTACTTAGAGAGAACCTCGTCATGCGAAGCACGCTCTCTAATCTCCTCCATAAGTCTGTTAACGTCAGACTTAGTAAGAGAGTTAACCGCAAAACGAACCTGCGCACGCTCCATAGATAGCTGTGCGTCAAGCATATTCTTACTCATTTTTAGGTATGGATCGTTTAGGGTATCGCCTAGATTGAGTGGCGTAGATACCTCTTCACGCAAATCATCAACGGAAGGCAGAATATCAGAAAGTGGATCATCTTCTGAAACGCTATTTTCAGAATCAACAGGAGAGTCAATATAGGTAAACGAACCTACATTATCCGTGGAATTGTCGTCTGTCTTAACAAAGGTATTAGAGAAGTCCTCTGTGACTACCTCGTTGTCAAGTGACGCATCATCCTCGCTTACAAGATCCTTTGAGCCATCATCCTCTGCAATCTGCGCTGTATCGTTGTCCTCATTAACAACGGCATTAGGCTCGTCCTCAACTGAATCATCATCTGCAATAGCAAGAGAAATATCAGTTGCATCATTGCTGCCGGCAACGTCATCTGTAGAATCGGCATCATCGTCTAGTCCAGAAGAGAGTGAATCTACAACGTCATCAACAGGCTGGTCTACATACTCCTCCTGTGGATTTGGTGAATAAACAAGCGATACAGTAGTTGGAGTGCCTGTCTGCTTATCCACGTTTACCTCATCAATAAGGCAATCATGATTCTTTGCAAACTTAATTGACCTACCCTCTGTGTATCGATTCTTCTCAAAAAGAATCTCATTCTCTGGTAGTCCGTCCACGTCTTTGATGTGAGAAACAAATGCTTTGCGGAATTCGTCCACAATGCTCTCTGTTTCGTCACCCTCGGGGATTACAAGCCTGTAATACATACTTATCCTTTCCTTGTCCTTTGGATCTGCTTGTGCCATGTATAAAAGTCCGTTTTAACCACAAAAGAAATTGCATAAAAAGTAATACTTTTCAAAATGCCCTTGCCTTTATATGGTCTAACATTTTCTATTGTAACACGACTATCGCAAATATCGACACCTTGTCTGAATACCCACGGTTTCCACATATCACGTACAGTTTTATCTGTTAAACCATAAGAGAATGCTTCGTGTAACAATGCTGGAATGTTAGGAAGCCAGTCCATGTAGATAACAAATTGCTTTTCAAAACCGCCAATCTTAGCAGGCTTTTTGCCTAGATGCGCTTTAATGTAGTTTTTCAAATCACATTCAAGACTTGGATCGGCTGCATTAGGATCGTCCGGGGAAGTTGGCTTTCTGCTATACGCCATAAGTAGCCTAGCAATGAAGTTGTTATTCCCTAATGAAACGTATTTGCCTTCATAGACTGCGGGCTTATCTGAAATGGGTCTACATGGCGTGTTTTCAAAGCGTTTTTTCCATGTATAGCTTTCGTCTGCGCTAGGAGTATTTGTACAGATAGCTGCATATTCCCTTTCATAACTTTCTTTAGCATATGGCTTACATGGAATGAATACTTTATATCCAGCTTCAGATTCTTTAACGATAAAGTTGTTATTGTTAACAGAAATATAGTGCCTTGGAGGTAATTCTGGAAGCTGCTTCACGTTGACATACTTTTTAACTTGGTCTTTGCTTTTTAGTGAAACAGGAATAGTTATCTGTTTAAGAATAATCAAAGTATCAACGTCATAAAACGTAAAAGCAACGTTTGACATATCGTTATCTTCAAGATTTGCAGGCTGTTTGCTGCTTGTAATAGAGGTTGTATTACGAGCGAAATAGCTGCCAAAATTATTGACAGCCTGTTCGGGAGTTTGATTAGGGTCAATCAACATTACCTTTCCATTACTCTGCATATGACACCTCCTTTTCCTTTGTATTGAGTGAAGAAAGATTGTAAATAGTCGTATAAATTCTTTGTACGACAAAGGCAATGTTTGTTAAAACGTTCATGACTTGATCATCTAAATACTTGCTTCTAATACAAATGACTCTCATGCCCTCAAAAGCGGAAATGATATTTAGTAAAAAGTCTGCTCTACTTTGCATAATTTCAAAACGCTCCAAATCGTCAATCATCATATCTTCATAGATATTGTCTAAATCTCTGATAGCTAGAACCATAGAAGCAACTCCACGAATGACGGGTTTCGGTGTAGTGACTACATCAATAAGATCTTGCGAGTAAGTTTCAATATCATCCGCAGCGACATTTAACAGTTCCATATAGTGACGCTCATTTCAATAGTAGAAATTTTAATCATTCTACAATTATACAGAAAATAAGGCAAAAACTATACTACAGTCTTTGCCTTATCTCTTTTTGTGAATTTGTGTTTAATTACACAAACATTGCTTTGAGATTGTAGAGGAATTTGTGTTCATAGTTGTCGCTAAAGCTAAAAATTGCATCACTTAGATTTGCCATAGGTACATAGAGTTGTGTAATTGTTTCTACATTCCTTAGACGATAATTCCCCTTCATGCTATCAATCATATCTAGCAACTGATTCTGAACCTTATTAAAGGTGCTAATCTGTGTACTAATCTTCTGAATATTGTCGTCAATAAAATCTTTGTCAATCCACATTCCATTGACATATCCGTTATAAAGGACATCATAGGTATCTTCGGAATATCTTAGAGTATTATCCATATCCTTACACATAATGCGTAAAACCTCTTGTACTTGCTCTAATTCAGATAGCAAGAGTTTGTCTACGGTATCAACACAAACAATGCCGTACACGATCTTTTCAAAATAAGAAAGCAATTCTTTAATATCGTAAATGCTATCTGTAATATATGGCATGAACGCAAAGGCATTCATGTATGCAACGGTATCAATACGATTCTCATTCATATCTTTTACACTCCGCAAATCTGTATATAGCGATCCTTAGATTATTATAAATGCGCTATACTTATTGAGATTAAAAGCAATTATGCAAGATATGGAGAGTTTGATATATGGAAGTTGATTTTACTAAACTTAAAGATAATGCTCTTAAATTTATCAATGAAAAACAGAAAAAGTTGAAAGACATTAAGGCTCTCAACGTTTATATCGCCATACGAAAATCACTACAACCGTATTACAACTATGTACCAAAGCAGCAAAAAGTAACAGAAGATGACATTTCCCTTCACGCAGCAAAGTCAATCGACACTAAAGAATCTTCCCCGGTCGTATTAAGGCGTGTTAACAAGGCTCTATTAAACCCATGGAAAATTAAAGATGAAAGACAACCAAAGATAGACGAGATTTATTATTTCCATGATGAAAAGTATCATCAAGTCTGGGCGCACTTTGGTAAAGGCGCATATGATCGCTTCCATGAAAGAAGTGATAAAGAACGCAGAAAATTGAAGTCACTTATTATTCCAGTAGACAATAATGAACCATCTGACCGCACCCACGTCATTCCTTTTGGCTTCCATGGATCAGAAAAAGACAACATCTTAGTTGTTGAATGGAACGGTGAACAAAATAAGAATGACTTTAATAATTTTGAGCAAGAAGCGAAAAACTATAACAAGAGTCATCCTATTTTCTGGTATACGTCTATCCTAAATGCTGCTCAAAATGTACTTGTATGGGAATACAAAATCTTTGACGCAGATACAAAACAATTAGTATCAGAGGGAGAATGGACTTTTAAGACAAAGTTTATCTGGAAAGGTTAGTGCTTTCTCCGTTTTCTCCTCTTTCTTTTTTTGTATGTTTTATATGGTAGATATGGAAGTCTAACTGCACAAAATAGCGCATACAGAAAGATCATAGACATGACTGTATAAACAAGGACTACTGTTATGTTAAAGGCTCCCGTATCATTCATGTTTAATACGGTAGCCTTCTGCTCAATATTTGTCTACTTTTAAGAGAATACAATATCCCTATAAGACATAACAAAAACAATGTATCCAACAAACGCCATACAAATAATCGAAGTCACAATAGCAGCTTCAATTAAAGGCTCACTTGCTAGATAAAGCGGGCAGACAATAGTGAATAGTGTTACAAACGGAAGCGCAAACTTTGCAACATTCTTAAAGAAAATATCCTCTTTTGCCATGATTAGATTCCTTTCTATTGAGGATAATAGACTTTACAAGCATTATAATATTGTCTAATAAGCATTTAGATAAATACATAAAACGTACACAATTAGAAATGAATTTCACTTATCATAGAAATCACGGACATCAAGCGATTAGGAAACGAGTTTTTATATGAATAGAAAAAAGTTTGAAAATTACGATGACTTCATTAAAAAATTCAATAAAACAGGGGGGGTCATAAGTTAACTACAGATGACTGTTACACCCCACACGATGTATATGACATTGTTTTAGATTGGGTAATCAATACCTACAATCTTTCAAATGATACAAAAATTGTTAGACCATTTTATCCAGGCGGAAATTACAAAGAGTTTGACTACCCTACAGACTGCGTTGTTATTGACAATCCGCCATTCTCAATTCTTGCAAGCATTCGTAGGTGGTACATGAAACAAGGTATCAAATATTTCCTTTTCTGCCCCACACTAACTTCTCTTTATAAAAAGCATGAAGATTGTCTTGTAATTACGGAAAGAAAAATTACCCATACAAATGGAGCGTTGGTAAATACATCTTTCGCTACAAACCTAGATGATAAAAATGCAATAGTAACTGCCCCAGATTTGTCTTTGCTACTTAAACAGGCAAAATCACAAGAGGTTAAATCAAGTAAGCGCATTGAGAAAAAGTACCCTAAAAATGTAGTAAGCCTAGCTACATTAGGAAGCCTTGTTAGAAGAGGGCAATTTGTCACAATTCCTAAAAATGCGTGCTGCTCCATTAGAGAAATCGAAGCAGAGAAAAGAGCAGAACTAGAATCCTTCGGAAGAAAGCTGCTTGTTGCTAATAATATCGCTGAAGATATTGACGAAAAACTTAAATTGCCAACCATAAACACAGAAGAATATGTATTAGAATTATCTGAAGCTGAAAAAGCAATTATCAAAACCTTGGGAAAGGGAAACTATGGCACACGGAGTTTTTGAATGCGATGCGGTACTAGACGTTATTGAATGGAAAGATGAATATGATGGCGTACTTACTGATTGTGTTGAATTCGACAAATTTGAAGATATGGGAATTCTAGATCATAACGACTATGACTTTGATATATCACCATTTACACCTGTTCACGTTGTATTTGAACCATATGATCGTGCTGCCTTACATTGCCTAATTAGCATTTATGTAGACGAACCAACAACGCCATCTGAAATAGAGAAAAAATATGGAGTTGAAGTTATCAACTATTGTCCTCTTAATGATTAGTAAATAGGGGGTCTTTATAGACTCCCTATTTTTTGACCTCCATTGTCAAGCAGGCTACTTCTGTTTCTTACGCCACCCTTCTTCCTTTATTCGCTCGGTAGCATAACACTCACCACATACCGCATAATCAAATCCGCCCGCCGTATGTATTTCCTTGCTTGTGTAGCAACTACCAAAGGTTACTTTTCGTCCACAATGCGGACAGTTAACAATCTCGTCCATATCCTCTGAATAGCTTTTAACATTCCAATCATCTGGGACTTTATAAGGCTCGTAAGCCTGTTCGTCATAATTCCAGCGTCTAAGCATTTTCATGATCGTGAATCACCTTCATATCGCAGCAGGGACAAAAATTAAATGTTTCTGCGTCTTTCTTATATCTGAATACATATCCGCACTTCTGACAATAATACTTGCCACAATCATTTATTACTTGTGTTGTCGGCGTTGTTGATATTACCTTTGCACCAATCAATCTACCGTTAAATTCAAGATTGTTTGGTGCTTTACACCCATTCCAGAGTTTATATGTTGCATATTCTGACATCATTACCACCTAACTTTTCTTAAAGCGATACGCTTAAACCGCTACTTTTTAATCATGGAGCAGAGAAGTAGAATAATCACTATAGATAACACCGTCTGTATCATCAAATCCGTCAACAAGCACGTTTTCAGAATTTCTGTAGCTTATACCTACTACAACAAGATGACGACCAAATACATCACGTACTTTATCGCCAATATTGATAATTTTGCCGTTTTTATCAAGTGGCAACTCAATCATATTGGACGTATCGCATAGGTCGAGAATAACGTCAGCAATTTTATCAGCATCCTCGTCAAGCAAAGTATCTATAGTTGTTTCTGCGCCTGTCACGGCTTCATAAAAATCGTAATAATCTGCTTCGGGGCAGTCTTTCAACCTCTCTGCGATTTCTGCACGCTCTTGCTTAGTTAGCATCATTACCACCTAACAAATCGCTTATTGCTGTTTGCTGCCTTTACCTTAGAATCATTTACAGACTTAATGATCTGCACAAACTGCTTGCAGCTTGCTCCATCACCAAGGATAGACTCATCAAAAACAATATGACTAATAAAGATAGAATTATTCTTGATAAATCGGTGTAGCTGGCAATCAAACTTACGCTCTTTTGCCCTCAAAGCATTAAACGTATCTGTAATATTTACACCAACGGAAAATCCATGTAGGTGCATCTTTGCTTGATAATTCTTGTAGAGATTATCCTCACTGTTAACCACTTCAAGCACAACAATTTCTCGATCATGCTGAACATTAGAGTTAACAAGTTTAGATAGAGTCTTTAAGTCATCTACCACCACGACATCATGAATACGGAAGTTTGGAGATGTAAAAACATTAGGAGTTGTTTCAGTTGGTGTATTAAGCATACCAACATTCTTAAAAAGACGAAGCATTCTCTCCTTATCGGTTAGCTTGCTTCCCATAATGCAAATCAATTTGCGCTTGTTTGTAAACATACGTGTAATTCCTTTCTTTGTACACAAATTTCTTGTATTAGTTTTATCATAGAAGGAAGAATAAAAACGAAACTACATATTTTCTACACAAACATCAGCAATGCTTATAGTTGCATTTATAATTAAAGTTATAAGGTTAGCTATCATAAGTAAAGTAATGTAAACAACGTTGTAATGCGAGGGCATATGAGTGAGAACTATTCTACAGTTGAACTAATTGAAACGGCTGTAAATGATTTTATGACACAATATAAACATGAGGTATCAAATGGCTTCGTCCCGTCTGTAAATCCTGCAGTAGATGATATTTGCGAGGATGAAACAATCCAGAAGCTAATTTGGGACGTAACAGACAATCTCTTGATGGACGATAAAAACGCATGGAATCTAGCGATGAGTTATTTCAGTAAACCAGGTGAGATTGATTCTGATGGCTGGGGAGAGTGCATTCTCTGGTATCAAGACGAGGTTGTAGCAGAAGTAGCAAGTGAACTTGAAAAACTTGCAGAAAGTGAAAGGTAATATCATGGCATACGATTACTACGCAAATGTAAAAGACGATGTTTTGACTTACATCAACGATGAAATTCGCCCTGGCGAGTATTGGGATCGTGATGAACTTGAGTCACATCTTAATGATGAACTTTTCTGTGATGACAGTGTAACAGGCAACGGATGCGGTAGCTATACACGCAATAGGAGTCAAGCAAAAGAGTATGTACTCGACAATACAGATCTTCTGAAAGAGAGTATCGAAGAATTCGATAGCAAAGATAAACTTATTGATTGGTTCTTTGATGATGATTATGAGAGTATGGATGTTACAATCCGTTGTTACGTTTTGGGTAGCTGCATCAACGATGCTCTTGATGAAATTGATCGTAAGTATAATGATTTCTATGGCGTTGATAGAGAGGATGACGAGGAGTAACCATGGCTTATGATTACTTTGAAGCAGCGGGAGAATCTATTAAAGATTTTGTTTTAGAGAACGTTGAGCCTGGGACAACCACTCCATATGATCTTGCAAAATGGCTAATCGACAATATGAGTGAGTTATGGAGAAACGCTCTAAACTGCAATGATCGTGGCTATATCTATATCAATGAAGCACAAGCAAAGGAATTTGTAGAAGAGAATAAAAAGCTAGTTGAGAATGCTTACGATTTTCTTGGCTTTGCTGATTTCTCTGAAGATATGGAAAAGGGCAATTATAAGGCATTGGATGCTGTAACACGCTTTTATGTATTTGTTGATTCCATTTCTATTGCTCTTGAACTAATCAACAAAGAGAATCCGTCCTTTTTCAAAGACGAGGATAATGAAGGCTAATGCCTTAGAATTTGTATCAATGGCTGTTTTATATCCCTCTTAATCAAGAATAAGGGGGATATTTTGTGTTACAATACTAAATGCAACCCGCTAGGCTTAACAATCTTCTGTTAGCAAACTTAGCGGGTATTTTTTTGTGTAGAGATTGTGATTTACACAAAATTTGTAATGAGATTTTATATAATAGTCACGTCAATAAAACGTTACGAAGGAAGCAGCATGAACCTATTTAGACTACCGCAAATGATTAAGCGACTGTTTAGAAAGTTTATTCATCCTTTTAAGAGTATTAAGAATTTTGCTAGGCGCAACATCAAGACACACGCTCAAAAGGTCGTTTCGGCAGCTATTATTGCTTATCTATCTGCGCTTATTCCAGCGAACTACATTTTAGGTGGACTTGCAAACAATGTAAGCCTTTCAAACCCTACCCAGATCATTCAAACCGTATCTGCACACGGACTTCCTAATTTTCTTTCACTAGGTCTTGGCTCTCCTATTAGTGAAACAATCAACAATGCCACAAAAGGCTTTGAGAATTTTACTGGATTAGACTTCTTTGGCGGTATCACAAGTGGTGTTAACGACTTCTTTGGAAACAACAATCCTGTAAGAACTAATGAAAATAACAATGCTATTCACACTTTAGAAAATGACGGCTTTGACGATTGGAATGAGTCTACTGCCCCCAACTACGCAATGGAGATTGGTCGTGCTTCAGTAGATCATGATACAAATGCTGGCACAATCAATTACGGTGGACTAGATAATCTTGGTCGTACTACATGGGCAGCCGGACGAATTACTTATCAGATGGTCGCCGATAGTGCTGGCTGGCGTGAGAAGTTTGGCGCAGACGCAGACGAAATTACAGGCTGGAAAAACCCAACTACAGGAAAGTCAAACAATGGCAAAGTAACCGTTGAACTTTATAACGGAAAGACTTACACAGGATACTTTTACAATCGCTCTCACCTAGTCGCAGATAGCCTTGGTGGTGCGCCTAAACGTGAAAACCTTGTAACTGGTACACGTATGCAGAATGTTGGCGCAAACGATGGCAAGGGTGGTATGGCTTATACTGAAACGATTGCCCGTGACTACTTAAAGAACAATCCAAATCAGACGCTATATTACTCTGCAACTCCTGTTTATTATCAAAATGAGATCGTTCCTCGTGTAGTTATCGTTGATATGAAAAGTAGTGATGGCTCTATTGATATGGAGGTAGAGGTATTCAATTCTCAAAAGGGTTATACGATTGACTACACTACTGGCGCATGGAGTAAAAACTAATGTTTATAATTAAAAATCTTTACGACAATACGGCGCACTTCATAGATATGGAAGATTTTGACTTCTTTAATCAGTCCTTAGTAGAAGCCTTTAACATTGCTAACGTATTGATTTTAGGAAAGTTTGAAAAGCGTACCATTAAAGAATCAACTCCCGCTATAGTTTGCTCTACCGTTGATGGGTTTGATAAATCAGAATCAAATAGTGTAGATAGAATTGTTGCACTAGGGTCTAAGTCAAAGCGAAGGTTTTTAATTGTAGACGCAGATTTTGATGCAGGTGAGGAAGAACTTTCTACTTTGATTAGACAAAAGTTTATAGATTTATCCTATGAACTAGATACAAAACTAATCTTATATCCAACTGCAAGCTATCCCAAAAAGCCTAGATTTCGTGCTGTTTTGTTCACAGAAGATTATTTACACGCAGATGAATATGCTAAAGCTATTAAGTGGCTCTATGACGCTGTAGGAATGACGGTAAATGACGATACGGATCTTAGAATGACAACAAACAGGAATTTGCCCGTGTTTTCTAATGTTGAACAGATACCTGCAGTCTTTGTTAAAGAAGAAGGAAAACTTCTTAATAGTGATTTGTGGCAAGATGTAAAAGTACACAAAAACATATCATCTGCTCCTTATTCTGTTAACACTAAATTACATAGCAAAAAAATTGATGACGATGTGATAAATTATCTAACTAATTATTTGTCACATCATGATTTGAGTAGCTATGAAGAATTTTTCAAACTGTCTAATTCCATTGCTGCTTCGGTTGTATGTAATGGTATTAGCTACGAAAGAGGAAAAGAAGCTATACAAAGAGTTAGTCAATTCGGAAGCGATCAAAAGAAGCAAAAATCGTGGGAAAGAGAGAATGTAAGATTCTTAGACTCCGCTATTGCTAATATTAAGAACAATCCAGACGTACAACTCAAAAAAATAGTGCCGTTAGCAATTAGGCTAAAAATATCTTAAAACAGGTCTAAAAAACAAGGCTCTGAGAGCCGTTTTAAGGGGGTATTTTTACTTTCAATGAGTATTTATACCCCCATAAACGCCTTATTTCTCAAAGGAAAAAGATGGGGCATACTTATCTCGTTTGTTTCCTCGATTGAGATATTCCATTACTATCTTTTCGTTAGCGTCAAAAGATACTGCCGTCTTAAAACCGTGAGGACTATAAAAAACGATCTTTACGGTAAAGATATTTTCTTTATAGAAGGACACATCGAAAGAGGTAGATGATCTAAACGGCAGGATAGTCTTTATCTTCACATCCTTTTTGACTGTTGCTTTATTGGATGGCTCAACTGAACAAACAATGTTTGTAACATCGTTTAATGCAATAGGGTATCTGTTAGCTACATTTTTTGGAATGATGTTTAGTGCATTATTGAAATAGAACTGATTTTCAATATAAAGTCTATCCGACTTATGAACATCATTTACATCTGAAACGTTATTCAATATTTCAGCAATCAAAGTTGGAGGTAGCTTGTCTTTCTTATCTTGACAATACGCCAAAGGGTCTACGCCTTTAGACAATTTTGTGATAAAAGAGTTTTCTACACAAATTCCATTGCGCTCGATTAGTTGTATCTGCTTTATATTAAATCTTGTAACGAACCACATGATAACCTCGATTAGACGTTAAACAATATAATAAAAGTATACCCTATAATTTAAGATATTGTGATAACTCTTAAAAGCTACACAAAAAAAGCCTTACTGATAAAACTACCAGTAAGGCTTTTGATTAAAAACTAGACGATTTTACTCGTTGTCGTTCTTCTTGTGCTTTGCGTGGATTGCAAGAGCGACACCGCCGACACCCGCAGCAATGATAACACCGCCAGCAATCAAAATCTCTGGGTTAATGCTATCCTGTCCTGTCTGTGGGATATGCGTTGGAGTGACTGTATTGACAACCTCGCCGGCATCAATGGTCGTGCCATTTTCAGAAACGGTAAACTCAAACTTTGCCATCTCGTCAACGTTGGCATTTACAGAAGTGCGAATCTCCTCAACCTCATAAGTATCATAAGGAAGCATACCGCTAGTTTTCTCTGCGTCTGCGCTAGGGGTTTCGGTATTAGTTGCACCGTTTGCTCCTGTTGGCTGTGTAGCAGGATCGGTATTAGTGGTGGCAGGCTGCGCCTGTGCGTTTGCTGCTGGGGTTGCAGCATTAGGCTGCGTGGTCGCATCGCCAGTATTAGTAGCTGCCTTACCGGTAAAGAAGATGCCATTCTCAGAAGATAGCTTAGACTCGTCTACGCTATCGCCGTTAAATGCCTTATCGTTGGCGTTGGTCTTATCGTTCTTAGTCATGGTAGAAGTATCAATCACACCGTTTGCGTCTGTGACTGCATAATGAGTTTCGCCTGTGGTCTTAGACGTAATCTTGAATGGAACGTTTGCAAGTGGTCGCTTGTTTACACCAAGAACCTTAGTAAACTTCACATTACCACGGACAACCTGCTCCTTCTGTGTAGCATTGAGGTCTGCCACAACGGTCTGCGGATGATCAACATCCTCAGAATTGATATTCATGACAAATACATCATCATTGCCCTCTGGGAGAAGATAGCCTGTAGGTGCTTTAATCTCCTGTACGGTAATAGTACCAAGAGGATAAACTACCTTACCCTCTGCGTTGGTATAGAACTCATCGCCCTCAACAAGATACTTCTCCTTGGCAACCTGTACATCGTCAAGATTGATGTCACCATTTTCATCGGTCTTAACAGTCCATGTACGCTCTGGCTTCTCTGGGAGATCGCTTACATTCTCGTAATGACCCTTGTAATAAGAAATCTTGAACTCTGCGCCTGCAAGGGAAGCACCGCCAGCAGCCTTCTGCTCACCAGTATCTTTATCAACCTTCATTACATGGAGAGGGTCTGTGGTGTACTGTGCGCCATCCTGTACATTAGCGTTTGTGGTCTGCTCAACCTCGATGGAAACCTTCTCAACCTCGGATGCGATTGCATATCCCTTTGGTGCTTTAGTTTCCTTGATGTAGTAATTACCCCGCTGAAGATTCTCTAGTGTACCCTCACCGTTTTCATCGGTGGTAATCGTACCAACAGAGGTAGTCAGACCTTCGTCAGAATAAACGGTGTACTCTGCGCCAGCAAGGGAATAGCAATTATTACCAGCGGTATAAAGGGTATTACCAGAAATCTTTGTAATCTTCAAAGAACCTAGCTTCATACCGAAGTAAGTCATAACCTGCTTACCTCCGTCTGGAACAAAAGCATAAGCTACGCCCTGTGGAACACGCTTATCAGAGTCTGGGTTATTAGCATAATTAGCAGCGTCATTAAAGAACTTAATAGCTGCATCGGATGCTTCACGAGTCCAACCAGTATTGTAGAACGGCATATTTGTACCATTGTCATCCCGCATAGAACCCTGACGAACACCCCAAAGAGCAAACTGTGTTGCTGCCTGCAGGTCTGCACCGCTTACGCCATAATACGTTGCGCCAGACTTAACGCCGATCGTACCCCAGTAAACGAGGTAATCGATCATATGCTGCTTGTAAGCGTCATAAGACTCACCGGAAGATGTTTTCAACTCGCTTAGTGGAATAACGCTACCACCCTCGCCAGAAGTGGCGTGGACGTGATTGAGGGAGTCTGCGCAGAAAAGCGGAGTTTTCCCGTCCTGTGCCGTCCAAATCGTCATGCCATGACCGGGCTTATACTTATCATCATGTTCAACACGGAGATTACCGCCCATATCTGGCAAAGACTCAACTGCGAACGCCTTAGATGGGCGCATAAATGCAGCACTTAGATTGCCTGCAAGAATAGCGAAAGTAACTCCCGCTGTAACTGCTCTCTTTGCTCGTGTACTAATAGTAGTCATAACAACCTTTCTTTTTTTAAGACCAACAAAAAACTAATCTAAATAATAATACATGACAATAATAACATTGTCACTCAAAAATGGAAAACGGAAGAATCCTATCCATTTCTGGAATCCATAAATAATACTGATATGGAGAAGATACACAATACCTTAATGTTGACGCATCTTCCATATATACATCCAAAGGCAAAGAACCGTCTTTCATATCTTTAATAATAAAATCAATCGACTTGTCTACATATGCTTCTTCATCATCAAAGTCCTCATAGTCTAAATCATACTGCCCACGCACATAAGAAGAAAGCGCACTATCTTGTATCATTAACATTAACTTTAACTCATCACGACAATCATCGATTGTTTTTATAGAGTCAAAATCAATACCACTAATACCATCTTCTAATTCGGGGGTAAGGTACTCATTGGCAAACTCATAAAACGCATCCATTAGGCTTTTTGATGCCATTGACATATTTTGCGTATTTGGAAGTCTATCCACGATATACCAAAAATCTGACGGTCTATCTACATTGACCTTCATGCTAATAGACATAAGCAAATTCCTTTCTACTTAAATGTAACAAGAATTATAACAATTTATCGAACTATTAACTATTGTACACTATCCATATTTACCAGTCATATACACAAGATATTGTGTATGGCATAACTAGCGCACACAATCAAAAACATACTTTCTACAAATCTCAAATTAAATCAATTTAGCCTGCAAATAATATGGTATTGTAGTTATCCCAACTTAATTTTATTGAAAGCGAGGTGATACCAAATGAAGAAACACTTTGAAACATCTAATCCATACATTTATGCAGGTATCGCCGTAAATTTTGATAAAAAAACGACCGACTTCATGCGCTTGAAAATCGGTCGAAAGAAAGGAACCTGCAACTACTATGGCTAATATCACTACCTCTGTCAAGCCTTTTCCTAGTAAAAGTCAAAGAAATTTACGACATCGCTCTATGCTTCCTTATAAGGTTGGAAAGAGTTTTAAGAGCCTGTCTAAAAAATGGTGTAAGGCAGAGTATGAGCAGGTACTAAGAAAGTACACTGAGGAAGGCTTACTCCTACCGTCAAACTATAAATCAAACAATGATTGCATCCGTGCTTTGAAAAAAGCTAGGTTTGAAAAATTACAGGATATGGCTGATGAAAATGGAAAAATACCAGTCAAACTCCCACTTGAAGATGTAGTAAAAACACTAGCGTCTAAGATTGCCTTTACCGTCATCGAAACAAATGGCTCTACACAGTTAATGATTTACGATTACGACAAGGGTACATATTCTTATAACCCCATCTTGCTTGATAAGTTTATTTATGCCCTTCTTGATATTGTCACGGATAGTAACAGAAAGACCATCAATCTATCCTTGTGCGCCATCCCTACTCCAACAACAATTTACGAGCCTTTGCCAGCGTACAAAATCGCAGTTGGTAACGGTATTTTTAACTGTATTACACAGGAACTTGAAAACTACAATCCTGTTTATGTTGTCACGCATAAAATTGAAACTAACTATGTACCAGAAATGCTAGACAATCTCCCGTCATACTATGAGGATCTAACAATCGAAAAGCTGATTTACGATCTTGCAAATGGCGTGCCAGAGAGAATCCAGCTACTTAAACAGATTGTAAAGTCCGTTATTACCAGTTATAACGTACAGCCTTCTATTTTTATTGCAGTAGGCGCAGGCGGTGATGGTAAATCAACGTTCTTTTCCATGCTTGCAAAAGTTATCGGTGAACAAAATACGGCGTATGTTAACTTCCAACAGCTTAATGAAGCTGATACTTTTACCAGCACACTTGGTAAAACATATGCCCTTGGACTTGATAATGACAACGGAACATATATTAAGAAGTCCGCAGTCTTAAAATCTATTGGCGCACACGAGCAGGTAACGTACTCACGAAAGTACCAAACAGCAATCTCTGCACCGTTTACAGCAACGTTTGTACAGCTATGTAACGAAATGCCCAGGTTTGCGGAGAAGAATCAAGCTATGGAACGAAGGCTTATTGCTTTTAGTGCTGAAAACTCACACACTAAAAACGGTGATGCTAACCCCATGTATGACGATATGACCAGGGCAAAGCCTTTCTGCGAACACGTATTAGCATATGCGCTCAATGAAACCGCCTGCCAGTATTTTATGGACTATAACGATTGCGATCGCGCGCTTGTACAAGCGGTACAGGGTGATGACGATTACGCTAGGCAATTCATTGTCGCTATTTCAAAGCAAATTATGAGCGGACAAATCAAAAATATTCCTGCTACAGAACTTTATGCAGCTTATAAAGTTTGGTTTGAGGAACAGGGTGATGAAAATACAAAGCTATTGTCATCACGAGGATTTACGTTTGCTGCTGCAAAGCATCTATTGAACTTTGGCTACAAGCTAACAGGTAATAACAACAGGAGTTATCCGTCTGTACTAGAGTCCCTTGGATCGTATAACCGTTCTATTTTTGACGAGTTTAATGTAGATGACTCCGAGGAATTTCAGAAAGTCGTTGACGCAAACAGAAGAAGTCGAACTTTTTATATTGATGAGAAACTTCACGAGAAAAGCAAGGGTCTACCCGAGTTTAGACGCTATGACGATGAATGCGATGTTTGCGAGTATTTTGGCGTTGCGTGGAAGATTGCCGAGTTTGGACGCAAAAACAACGACACTGATTATCTGATTTGGGCAGATGGCAAAGATAATGCAACTACTAACGAAACTATCCCAGCCTTTATTTCAATCGATTCAAAGCATACTGAATTTGTTGAGGTAACAGACGATACACCTAGAGAGCAAATTGTTAACTCCAACGAGTACAAGGTCTTGAATAGCGAACAACATAAGAATGAGAGTCTAACGACCGCCCAAAAAGCAACACGATCAGTCGTAAAGCCTTCTACAAACAAAGAGCAGGCACAAGTCATCCCGTCTATTCTTCCTTCTATGATTTCTGGAAACTATGCACAAGCTATTGAACTTACAGAAATGTATAGAGAGGATTTGTTTAATAACCTTGGCTTTAACCCATATGACGAGGAACTAGACGAAAAGACTCTGCCAGCAAAGACACTTACAATCGCAACCGCAGCTATCGATTCAACTATCGATTCTTTGAGGGTAATCTCGAAGTATATCGGCTCAAAGAAGAATCCTATGAAGGACTCTACCGTTATGATGAAGTGTAATGCTGCGCTTAGTAATGCCGAGGTTACTAGATCTAACAAGGTACGAGCGATGATTGTCCTTGAAATTATCAACAGTATCGGAAACTACCTAATCAACATCGAAGAAGCGGAAACGGACAAAGCAAATATGAACGTTTTGTGATGTAAGAGAGTTAACGATGTTGATGCTATTTGTTTTGTAGTGAATAATGATAGTTAAGAAAACCGACCGTATATCGGATGTGTACGGAAACATAAATAAGAAACTATTTTGAAAGGTGTTTGTTATGGCAACTATTTTGAACGGTCTGACCGCAGACGAGAGTGAGCGTTACTCCGAGTTTTTGAAGAAGTCTAATGCAAGCGATATGTTTATCGGTGAGCATGAGTATCGTGGTGAGCAGGTTGACTCTACAAATGAGTGGCTTTTTAACTCCGATGCAGAGGTTGACGAGTATAAGCTGCTCGATGAGAAGCGTAAGAACGATTTTATGAAGCAGTTTTAATGCTGAAGTAAGACATTAGATTCTTTTGAGTGCTAATAATATTATTTATTAGCACTCTTTTTTATTGGCATATCATGAAATGAGCATAGTCTATATAGTCGTATTTAAGGAGAATGATATGCAGCTAGAACTAAAGAAAAGTTTTGCACTTTCAAACGGAGTCCGTAGTTATCTTCATAAGGTTGTCGCTGCCTGCGAGGGTGTTGAGAAAGACGTAAAGAACAACGGCGCAAATCGTTGTGGCTATAAGGGTCTTACAAATATTGCCGACTCTATTGATGGAAATGCCGACCTTTCAAAGAGAATTATTACCGTTGCAGACTACCTAGAGATGGCTGCTGAAAAGGCAAAAGATCTACTAGACGAGGAGAACGACCTCAAAGAGAGAGATGCCGAGAAGTCCGAGTTTGTTGAACTCTTTAATAAGGGAAATAAACTTGTAGCAAACATTGCAGACGAGTTTTTTGCCCGTGCTAGAGAGCAGCTAAGCGGTGTAAATGTAGCAGCCGAGGTAAAGGAAGCTATTTACGTTACACAGAGTCGTATGCAGGCACTTATTGAGGAGGACGCACTCTCTTACATTGATAAGTCCGCCATGAGCAAATCGGATAGCATTCAGTCGCTTGTACGTGGTGATATGAATCCTAGTGAGTTGTTTGGAAAGCTGAATCTTTCAGAATTGGATACTGACTTCGCTTCACAGACGGCATTGGCAAATACTATGATTGATCGCTCCCAGCGATACATTCAGAGTGCCATTGCTAAGGTTGAAGCTGCCCGTGAGAGCATTCCAGCCGAGGAGCGTGATGAGATTGAGCCACCTTGCCTAACTCTCGCTACAATTACAGACATTCTCAATAACGCTTATGTAAGCGTATCTGACGATTTTCAGCATCTTGTTGAGTATATTCTCAAAAAGAACTACCGTCATAACAATGCCCTCGAACTTGCAATCGGACACGCACATAAGATTGCTGAAATCAATCTACTCAAAGCAAGGGCAAAACTTCCAAAACTTATGACAGACTATCTCGAAATGAATACGGATGTTGACTTTGAGCCTATTCCAAAAGATTTTTAGTATACTTTAACAGCGACTTTAGACTAACCCTCAACCTTTACTTGAGGGTTAGTCCTTTTTATAACAATTTATTCTTATGTCGATTCTATGTAGATAAAGATTTTTCTGTCACTACACAAATTTTGTGATATATTGTGTAAATGTAATGTATTACACAAAAAGAAAGGCACTAACATGAGCGAAACAAACATTATTGATTCTATTGACAACACTTCAAGTCTTTTGTCTTTGGATTCAAGCGTCCTTGTATTTGACGAGAAAACAAGCACTTTTAGCTTTATGAATTTTGATTCTGCTATGGATTCTCTGAATACCATGAAGAAGAACATTGAGGATTTTGATTACTTTGATGGCGTTGATCATCGAAAGGAGTTTAAGGAGGTTCGTTCCAGCTTTACTAAACTCTCTAAGGCTATTAAGTCTGCCGTACTAGACTCACAGCGTTCTATGTTTGCGCCTGCGCAGGAGCAGCGTACACAGATGGAGAACGCTATCAACGATATTCAGAATGTAATTGACGTGAATCTCAATGAGAGCGACCGTAAGGCTAGGGAAGAGAAGCAGGAGCATCTTTCAAGAACCGCACATGACGTTATTGATTTTGACGAGCGTTATAAGGGTCTTGCTGAAATTGATGTAGTAACTCTCTTCTCCTCAGAGTGGCTCAATCGTTCTTTTAACCTAAATAAGGCTGATAAGCTGCTAATCGACCGTATTGAAGAGGTCAACAATGTTGTAACTCTTAATATGTTTGATGGTGCAAATCTTGAAACAATCATCAACTACCTTGCTAATGCAGGTTGGAATACAACAACTGCGGTCATGAACAAAAAGGCGGATGATGAAGCTGCAAAGCAGGCAGAAATTATCGCAGAGCAGGCACGTAGGGAGAAGATTGAGAATACGACCGAGTATACCTACCTCACCATTAAGATTAAGGACGAGGACAGAAACAAGGTCATCAACCTCTTGAAGGATAACAAGATTGATTTTGAAGTTGCTTAAATAAAGGCGCAAAGCATACTAGGTAGATTGATTTTGCCTAGTATGCTAAACTATCGCTATTGATAAGCAAAAATGAAATGAGGAAATATGCTTCTATACACTATGAATGAGCGGGTTAGACAGTACATGAATAACAACAATCTTGTTGTTAGGGATGTAACACAGAAGTCCTATGGCTGCTTGATTAAGCTGGTCTGTACCACAGAAGGCGAGGACTATAATCGCATTCTTAGGCTTATGGTAAGAGAGCCTTTCACCATTACGCCTAACAATTTCGATTTTGATGGCGCATTTCTTAAAAATCTAACCGTATCATCCTCGGGCAATATTCGAGGTAAGAACGACTATTTTGTAGTTGCGTCCGCCGATTTCTCTGATAAAAACAAGAAATCAACTGCACACATTGATTGTAAGTAAGGAGGTTTTATCATGGCAATGTTTATTCAGAGTAAGGCTGATTCTGCAAAGAATACTTCCCCTGCAAAGACAGAGAAAAAGGATCTATCGTTCACGAAGGACTACATGAACGATACGCCTTTTATCAATAGTGCAATTTCAGATAATAAGATTGTCTTTGTAAACTGTACGAACAACGTATCTGCTACAAAGAATATCTTTCTTGTACAGAAGGCTGATAGCATGAAAGAGTCGCTATTTGTTGAGATTGACTGCTCAAACATCGAAGTGCCAAAGGTGTTTGCGACCTCTACATACATTTCTGGCAAGACTCTGTATGACTTCCTTACGGCTGCTATTCAGAACAATGCACTTTTTATCAAGTATGCAAATGACACAAGTCGCAAATACGTGTATACTATCAATGTAAGTTAGTTATTTGTGTAGTATTTAGAAAGGACACAAAAACATGGTAGAGTTGAATTGGTCTACTCCAACAGACGAGAAAGATCCAGACGCAAAGGGCATGATTGAGAAGATTTCTCACTCCTTTAAGTATGAGGACACCACCCCGGAAACCGTTTCCCGTACCATTACTGCACTTCTTAAAGAGGGTTATGATGTTAGCGTCAATCTGAAGGTCAAGATGCCAAAGGACTAACGATTAGCATTAAATCGTTTTAGTGCGGACTAACATTTTTTTGCTAGTCCGCACTTTATTAGAGATTTTGTGAGGTAATTATGAAAAAGAAGAGCCTTTCTGTTTATCATCTTTCAAGTATTGAGAACACTCTCAAAAAGATGCCAAAGTACAACCCATATCAGATAGGGCATGGCGTTATTGGCGATACTAAATACAACCGCAGAAAAGCAAAAAGAGATATGAAGAAATTGTTGGAAGATGAACAATAGCTTATTTATGCTACAATCTGAATAGTTTGACTTATAGAGCATAAGGAACAGTATACAAATGGATTTTTCTTACAAAAATAATAATCGTCTAGTTGCCTATGATATTGAGAGTCTAAATGGCATCTGGACTAATACTATTTATTCAAATGAAAACTGTATTTGTATGGTGTTTGTTGATGACTGTTATTCCAACGATGTTACAGAGGAAACTTTCTCTAAACCTTTAGCAGACTACATTAAGGATCATCCACAATATTGCAATCAAAATGTAGATATAAAAGTCCTTATGTATACCAAAGATAATCTTAAAAAGCTATCGTTCGATATTAGAAGAATTCTGTATGCGCAATCAATCGTTGACGGCGCACCATGCGAGTATTATGGCTACAACTCTTTTAATTACGATCTGCCGTTTTTGGCTATGATTCTTCATGTATTAAAAGCTAATAAGACTATTACTGCGTCAGATTTAAGAACTCTATCAAATGCAATAGTAAACGCACATACAAGCATTTATAAACTGTTTGAATCAGTAGAGTCATATCTAAATCATATTGATATAGACATGACTTTCAACGCTGATAAAGCTAAGGCTTTATTCAATCAAGCAATTTATACAGATAAACACATTGACGCTTCAAAGCTAATCAACAAGGGAATTCCAAACTCTCTAAAGTTTGAAATGGCTAAAGCAGGAATGGACGTAATCATTGATGACGATGTTGCAGAAAGTGGCGAGGTCACTGGCGGAGTCAATGGTATGTACAATCTTGTTTATTACAATCTAAACGATGTTATTGGCACAAATTATTTGATGTTGAGCAGCAAAAGTAAATCAGAATTGTCACTCCGTGATTACATTAGAGATGTAAGACCTTATACGTCTGCTCGATATTCAAAAATGGATGTCGCTAGTAAATATATGCCACTCCCTAGAGATGTTGAGTTGTTTAGACTGGCTGAAGTAGTTGTTAACGGTGGCTTTACGGTCAAAGTTAAAGACTATGAGGGCATTTCATACAATTTTGCCGTTAACGGCAAAAAAGTCGATTTGCTAGACTATATGTCTGAACATGAAAGCTATTTACACCCGCTCATGTATGACTGGTTTGATTACTGGCGTGGTAAAAACATGGCTTCTAAAGAAGATTTTACTAACATACAAAAAGATAACCCCGTCACTAGACAGGGGCAGATGTTTATACCTTATTTTGACGGGCAGAGAAAGCCGACAAGGGCGTATTGTAGACCTTCCTTAGGCGGTAATCATGGCGGAGTCATCAACGCCCTAGAATGGCTTACAGACAGCGAAATTGAAAACCTCATTACCTCTTGTGGAAGATCGTATACAGATGATGTCGTAATTGCTTCTAACGTTTTTCACGTTGACTGGCACAGTTTTTATCCAACCCTTGCCAAAAAGCTAGGCATTTACAACATCGGCGATAAAAACTATTACAACGAGTTTGTAGACAACAGGCTTTCAAAGGTAGAAAAACTAAAAGATAAGTTGCTATCTTCGTACACAAAGGAAGATGAAAAGATTGCAAAAGAAGCACGATATGACAAGGACTTTATCAATATTGTTACAGGTGCTTCCAACAGGCATTATGAGTATTCTAAATTACCGCTTGATAATGCAATTACTTCAATGCGTCTAATCGGTAATTTGTTGATGTGGTGCTTATTGCAGCGTTTTTCTGAAGCAGGAGCAATTATTTACTCTACAAATACAGATGGTGGGTACTTTGATGGAATCAGTCAAGAAACCGCACAACAAATCATAGATGCGTATGTTGCAGAATACGATATGCCTATTGATCTCGATACGGTTGACTGTTTTATCAGTCGTGACACATCAAATAGAATTGAAATTTATTCAGACTACATTGTTGTTGCAGGCGAACTCAATGCGCCTAGAATCGGATGCTCCAAAGAAAAATATGTTGGAACAAATTTTGTCTATCCTCAAATCGTTACAGACACGGCTCTCAACTGCGTTTTATTGAAAAATACATTGACTGATTACGGCTTAGCACAAGATTATGTTTTAACTGAAATTAGTAAACAATACAAACAGTTGGAGCAATCGAAAGACCTAACGCCGTGGTACACGATTGTAAAAAATAGATCAAAAGAAAAAGTATTGTTTGATGGCAATCAAGTGCAAAAAGTCAACCGTGTATGCTTTGTAAAAGACGGAAAGCGTATTAGCCTTTTACGCACAGACGCAGACACTTTTAAGGAATCAGATAAAGAAAAGCTAACAAAGATAGCGCAATCAATCGGAACAGTATACAAGGACTATTCCATCGCAAAATATGACTCTGAAACAAAAAAGCCGGGAGAGTACATCTGCGGTATTCGTGATGTTGTGAACGTTGATGTTTTTACAGACGCAGAAGAAGTGTGTATTACAACTAATCTTAGGTGGGACACGCTAGGAACAAATAAAGAAGTTGGCTATCCAAACATGGAGGAAGCCTTCATTCAAACGGTAAACACGAGTAAGGAAATGGAATCCTTTGATATTCAAAATCTTGATTTGAAATTTTATATAGACCAAACTATGACGCTAGTAAAGCGTTGGTGCGTAACGCAATCTAACGACACAAAATCATACACGTTAGAAGATTTGTATACTAATGCTTTAGACACAATCAGACGGAGGTCGTATGTTACCGCATAAAGAGGGCATTCAATATAAAAATCTAAAGCCGACCAGCTTTGTCGTGGGCATGGATACGGACGGCGTACCTATGGTGGGTGAACTGGCAAAATACGTTCATATGCTCGTCACAGGTACTACTGGATCGGGTAAATCCGCTGCGGTAAATGCCTGGCTTACATCTATTTGCGTGCATAACGACCCTAGTGATATTTCAATCACCTGGATTGATCCTAAATTTGTAGAAGCACAGCCTTATGCTGGAATGGTATTTTGCCCTATTCCAGTCGTTGACACGATGTCAGACGCTTATGGAATGCTTAAATTCCTTACGTGTGAAATGGACGAACGACTTAAAAAGCAAGCAAAGGTAAAGGCGCATAACATTACTGAATACAACGAATGGTGGGAGTCGCATCAAGAAGAAGCAAAAGAGATGCACTTTGAAAAAATGAAGTATCTCATTGTCATTATTGACGAGTACAACGATATGAAGATGCAAGTCCCAGAAGTAGAAGATGAAATTATCCGTATTGCTCAAAAGGCTCGTGCTGCAGGCATTCATATGATTATTGCTACACAGAAAGCAACGGCAGATGTTATTTCCACTACAGTCAGAGATAACCTTCCAACCCGTGTATGTTTTCTGCAAAAAAGTAATTCGGCTGCTTCCATCATGTTTGGATCGGAGTACCAGGGAATGTCACCAACCGCCTTGCAGGGATATGGCGATGGAATTATTCAGTATACAGGCTGCTCAAACGGCAAGCGTATTCAGACCTTGTTTATTGATACGCAGGTAGACAAAAAGAAAGGCGAGTTAGAGCCAGAACTTACTAGAATCTTCAATGCCTTCAACGAGAGATTTAAGGATAGTCGAGAGCATATCATTGACTATAAAAGCTATGTCGTGCAAAAAGAGTTTTGCACATGGCATAAACTCACAGATGAGGAGTTAGAAAAGCTAAACGCAAGGGAAGATATTAAGAATTTTGATATTACAAAGCATGAAAGACGCAAAAGACCAGAGGGAACTTTCCAAACAGAATATTGGTGGAATGACGGCTACGGCGATAAGTTTAGCGCAGACGGCTTTCTAATTGACAATAAGGACGTTGATAGATACCCGATTGGTACACCATGGTCGGACGTGCATATTGACAAGGCTGGACGTTCAAGAATGTCAAGATTTGTATAAATATATGTAGTCATTGTGAAAGTATATTTAGAACCTCCTCAATTATGTATAATCAATGTTGAGGAGGTTTATTTATTATGTCACGAGAGAGTAGAGTCGTTTCTGGAATCAGAGATATTCTTGAAAGTCACGGACTATACGTTATTAACATCTTTGGTGGTGCTACGACAGGACTAGACGGACAACCAGACCTTGTAACCATGGATACTACGGGAAGATTTGTAGGTATCGAGGTCAAGCCTAATGGTGAAAAACCAACACCAAATCAGTATCGCCGTTTGATAGATATTATTGAATCTGGCGGACGAGGTATTGTTGGATATGAAGATTTTAACTTTAGTGATTTTGAAAATAATAGCATTGAACAGGTCGTTATTACAAATGACGATGGCGATGAATACATTTTAGCCGGCACTAATTTTAATAGAACTATTGAGATTGTGATTGATAAGGAAATTACACAAAATGATTAAAAGTGGTGCAATTAACAAACAACTCACCTACGGTCAAATAAAGGCTATGAACGCAGCAAAAAAGCGTAAAAAGAAAAAAACCGAAGGCGATCCAATCAACGAGATTAAAGAGAAGAAAGTATCAACCTCGGTTGTGCATGAATATCCCATGTCAGACTATGTTTATCAGCATACACAGGACGATATTATTTGGGATAGTCAAAATCAGCTAGATATTGCAAATGAGTTAAATAAAAGAGCAGAAAGCAATATTTTTCAAATGCTTGTTGCGGGCGTTGGAAAGGGCAAAACAGCTTTAGCGGTAGCGACACTTGGAGAGTATCAAAAACAGCTTGGAAAACAGCTAGTATTCATTGTTACATCTACGGCTGCATCGGTTGCGGGTGGTGGATGGCAAGAAACTATTGCTTGGTACAATATCAATCACGCAGATAATCAGCTAATTCCATATGGAATTGAATCCATTGATCGCTTTGCAAATATTTTGTCAAACACTAGAGAAAAAAATAGATTGTGGCGTTTGCTCAAAAAAGAGCATGGAATCATAGTCATGGACGAATGCCATAAGTACAAAACGCCCACATCTAAACGTGCTAAAACCCTGCAAAAGCTAAAGGGCATTAGAAAGCTAGGACTTACGGCAACCCCTATGACAAATGACGAGGTATTAGATACAGCTAGTTATCTAATTCTTGATGAAAAATACACTTCTAAAACAAACTTTATCAATGAAAACAACCTTGGAATGTTTAAGGACTATTTTGGAAAAATTGATGTCTACAAACGTAACGAAAAGGGGCAGCGTGTAGTTGATACTGATTTGTGGAAAACATATCCGCAGGTACAGAAGCAAATGGCGCACGTTATTTATAAGCCAAACATTGATATGTCTAGCGCAGATATGCCAGAGGTCACAAAGATACTTCTGCAACTAGAGCCATCTGAAACCCTACAAATCAACCTGCAAAGTCTTAAAGAAGCCTTTGAAAGTCGTTCGTTTGATTTACGCGCAGACTTTGATAACGCAGTAGTAGAAACTATCTATACAGACGAACAGCGTATTAAAAAGGCAGTTGATCTTGCTACCGCAGAGGGTGTACATCAACCGTTGCTATTCTATACATACAATAGCGTTAGAGATGCTTTAGCTAAAGAGTTTGCTAGTCGTGGTATTGATGTTATGTTTCAGTCTGGAAGCAATCATCTAACGACTGAAGAAAAGTTGCAGGATAAGCCTGTTTTGGCACAATACGTTGCTGCAGGAGAAAGTATCGAATTTAAGTTATCAAACACATCTATTTTTTATGAGAATCAATGGAGTTACCTCGCATTTATTCAAGCGGGAGGAAGAAATACTAGGCGAGGAATGAAGCATAAAGTTACGCACTATTGCCTAGTATCTGATACTGATATTGACAGATATAGGTTTGAAACATTGTCAAACAAAATTGATGTAAATGAAGAAATCATGGAGAACATCATTTCTCAGACGCTTGACTTATAACTAATTTATAATTGTGACAAATAAGAAATCGACACAAAAGGCATTACAATGAAACTATCAGAAGAGCAAGAGAAGGTACTAGACGCAGTTGTAGAAGCGAACCCAGGCGATATTATCACGCTAATTGGATATGCAGGTACGGGAAAGACTGTTACAGCGTCCGCTTGTGTTAAAGCTATTATCGAAAACAGAGAGAATCCTAAAGTCTTAATCTGCGCTCCAACGGCTAGTGCATTATCCGTCTTAAAGAACAAGATTGAAGATTTTGTTGATGAGGAATACAAGGACTATATTGACTACAAAACATTATCTTCATTGACACAAACACCAACTACACAGCTTCAATTCTCTTGGATGTCAGATCCACTCACTCTGAACATTGCTGGTTTAAGAACAATGTTTAGAATGCTAAAAATGCTCAAAGTCGAGTTTGGTGAGAAAACTGTTCGAGGAATTATTTGTACAGAAGAAAATCCAAAGGGTAGAGGATTTGAAACAATTAGTGAGCAGCTACTATCATCGATTGACTTAAACGAAACATCTATTAGAGATATTGTTGTTGATACAGATGATATTAACTACCAGCTAAAGAAGAATGGAAAAGTAAATAAAACAGTTACAACGTCAGTCGAGCAGATTGACAAAATGCCAGGCGAGGTGACTGTTACGCTTGAACGATACGACCTTATCGTTATCGATGAGTATAGTATGGTTAGTAGAGAAAGCAGCAACCTCTATAAAAAGGCTATTGAACTGTTGAAAGAGAGCAATAGCGTTCTTGATCTTTGCGAAAAATCTTATGTAACATTGCTTTGTGGTGATGCAGGACAGTTACAGCCTGTACAAGGCATGATTAACAGAGAAATCAAGCAGGCTGCAAACGGTAAAGATGTCTTTGTACTGAATAAAATCCTTAGAAGCACAAACGATATTGCATATTTGGCAAAGGATATTCGTGAGTCAAAACCTCTAAATAAGCTAGACGAGAAGTATGTAAAGATTATTTCTTTAGATAGATCATACAGAAATTACATCGATCATATCTATGAAGAAATCGAAGATGATATTAAGCAGGCTGATGTTGTATTAACCTTCACAAACAAAAACGTTGACGAACTCAATGCCCAAATCAGACTTGAAAAAGGAATGTTTGGCGATACACAGCCGGGCGATAAAATCATTTGTACTAGGAATGCTGGATATAGACCGATGCTTCCCCCTGTATTTACAAATGGCGAGATTCTAAAAGTCCAATCAGTTGAACCTGCTATTAACTATCTTGATTATCTATTTATGCCGTTGGCAAAAGACGTTATGAGTGATGAGGAGATTGAACAGCTAAAGAAATGGCTTATTGTTGAACCTCTTGAATTAATAACAACAATTTCTCAAAACAATGACGTTGTAAAGCGTGGAATTGTTTTGAATTCACCACGAGAAACAAAAACGGCAGATACGCAGGCACTTATTGCCATTCTGAATAAACTGTTTGAGAATCAAGCAAGCAAGTATTGCTATTACACATATCAATATGCTTACTCTATGACGGTACATAAGTCACAGGGTAGCGAGTGGGATAGCGTACTTTATATTGTTTCTAAAAACGAGTTAAGTATGCAGAGAAGCTATCATGCACAATATACAGCGGTCACGAGAGCAAGGAAATGTGTAAAAATTGTGTATGTTGATTAGACTACACTTATATAGTCTATAATTGTGAATACAAGCACATTAGAAGAAAGGAACAAATACCGTGCTTGCAGAACATAATGTATTGTTGTAAAGGTTTTGAATTAAGAGAAGAAAGTAAAAGGAGAAAAAAATGAAGGTATGTAAGGTAACAGCTACAGAAGGAATGCTTTTTAACACAGACAAAGAGAATGGAATTGCCACTTATTGCTTTAACATTTCTAACGCAGAGGAAGGAATTGACGAGGAACAGGGTCAGATTACTATTTCTCTCAAAAAGTACGATAAGGCTTCAAAGAAGTTCGTAGACGATGATGACAAGATGGCTCGTGCTGAGGAGATTGCTGAATTCCTTGGCTTTAAGCTACATGAACTTCTTGATCCATCCTCCGCAGGTATCGATCAAGATATTTTTGACAAGTCTTATGAGATGTATGCAATCTTTGACGAGGAAACTGGAACAGCTAGTCTGTATACTTATGAGCCTACCCTGCGACTTCGTAAGGATAAGATTGATCGTGATGTAGAGAGGGCAATTAACAACCTCCACACACCTATTGTTTGTAGTGCAGTCCAGCATAATGAATGGATTGACTGGGAGTCAAAGAATCAGTATGGCTCAACGGGTCAGATTGACTTCTTTATTGATGTCGATGTAAAGGGTGAAACTAAGCATATCCGCATTGCGGGAATTAGTTATTATCCTAATAAGAACAGTAAAAGCAAACAGAGCGTGTACCTCAATTATCTTCCAAAGAGTCGAAAAGATAAGAGCAAGCGTACCATCGATGATTCGATTGCAGAGATGCTTGATGCAGACCTTTCTGATGTTATGCTTGAGCGCAAGAGGAATATGATTCAAAAGATGGTTGAGGGTAGGTACAAGCGACTTCTTGTTGAGTTGAAGGAGAAGCTAGGCTGGGATGTTGCAGGCATGATTGATGGTACTGTACCACTTCCATGCGTTGATAGGCTTAGTATTGTCCCAAGTCCAATGGGTGAGGGCGTATATCTGCAGGCAGATGTAACGCCAGTTGAGGAGTAATCTTTAATTTACGCCTATGCGCTAGTTGATTCTAGGCGCATAGGCTTTATTGATTGAGAAGAAACATGACTATTGAATGCCCTAAAAAGATAGAAAAATTGCTGAAGTCATACTATGGCGATGACTTCAGATTGGATATGAACCTTGTTTCTCTTGAAAAAACTAAAGAAGGTTATTCTGGAGTCGCACGTTTTGATTATTACGTTTTCAACGCCCTATTTGGTGGAGATTTAGAAAGTGAGTTTTATAGATTCACTATTACGGGCGATAAAAAGATAGCCGATGAATTTATCGGCGCACATGAAAAGCCTTACGGTAAATAGTGATGACTGATACTTATGTCAACATAGCAGCTATCTTTGCGGTGTTAGGTTATTTAACATTCCTGTATTGTTTATACCTTCGTAATCATTGTGAGTACAAAAAAGTTGAGAATGTAGGATTTATTCCATTAGTTTTATTAACGATTGCTGCATTAATTCTTCTATCATCATCTCAACTATAAAAAAATAAAGAGGGAGTTCTTGTATGGAAAACAAATTAGTAGATTTTGGAAGCGTCCACCCAGATGTAAAACGCTACTTAGATCATGACTGTTATTGCCCAGGCGAGATTTACGATTTTACTGGCATTTGGGCGATGGTTTATAAAGCGGACGACAAATGCACGGTTATCGAAAATGACGGCAAGAAAACAGCCGTTATCATGGCTACGCCAGAGAATAGCAAGCAGATTGTCACACTCTGGTATGACAACGATGATGGCGATAACGAGGATAATCACATCCTCAATATGGAGAGAATCGATGCCACGGAGAACAACATCAAAGTTATTCACAAGTATTTTGCCGGCACTCTTGAAAAGGGTGTTGATAAATTTGATGAGTTTATTCCTGGCGAAACACAGAAATCACTTGAAAGGCTATTAAGTTTTTCAAGCGGATTTATTATTAGAGATTAACTATAAGAGATTGTGTAATTATTGTGAATTACACAATCTCTTTCTTTTAAGTCCTATAATTGTTTATACATTAAGCAATAAAAGAAAGGAACACTAATGCGTGGCACTTTTACTGGTAAGACAATTTATATCTCTGGCAAGATAACTGGCGTTGACAACTATCAAGAGCGATTCAATACTGTTGAGCGTATGTTGTACAAAGCGGGAGCAAAATACGTGTTTAATCCTGCTAGAGCAATCAAAGAAACGGAAAACTACAAGACCGCCATGCTTAAATGCCTTTCCACACTTACATCATCTAATACATTTATTGACACACGTACACAAGATACTATTGTTGTCCCTCGTTTTGACTACATTCTAATGCTTCCAGACTGGGAAAACTCTAAGGGCGCACGTATGGAGTATGACGTTGCTAATATTTGTTGTATCCCCATCAGCTTCTATTGCAATCATTTCTCCAAACTCCTCCCATAACTATATATAGAAAGGAATACACATGGATTCAGAAACAACCGCTAATGCTCTTGGTAATCAATGGAATTATACCGCTAGAGAAGTAAAGAACCGTTTTGTCAAATTAACTGAAACAACGCTTGGCGAAATTCTCGTTAGGTTATCTGCCGTTACGTTTGTCAATATTGAAACTCATGAGATATGCGTCTGTAATACAGATGTCGATGGCAATGGTATGCTCCGCATAACAGACGAAAGCATGAGGAAATTACTTTCCCTCATCATCTACTAGCACCCCCCTCACCCCCTCACCCCCCCCACAACCCAAAAAAACAAGCCTACTCACGCTCTAGGCTTGTTTTTCTTTATCTTCCCGTCTATTTACACCATGCCACTATAAATAGTGCCTTAAAACGGCTCTCCGTGGCTCGTTTTTTATGGGAATACCACTCCCAAAACAATCGTCTTACAAAGTACTACTAACGTCTTACAAAACACCCCGCCATAAACATTCGTCGAATCCCGTCAGACCCCTCGGCTACATAATCCGATAAATCGCCGGCACACTACAGTCGGGGATAGCATCGTTAATCTGATCCGCTAACGCCTGCAGGTCGGCTACCCACGCAGGATTAGAAAGACGGCAATACTTCTCTAATAGGTAATCATCGTGGTCGAAGTCAAAGGCATCACCCGTTAGAGGTACGCTAAACACACGAGTATTTGCACTGTCCTCTGCATGATGGCATAAAATACGCTCCCATGTATCTGCATAGACAGACAACCTACCGTTTCCACAACGGTCGAACTCAATATGAAAAACGTTGCCAGAGAGGGTATGAACAAATCTATCCAACGCATCAATAGTTACCATGTCTACTCCTCACTCTCAATCTCAACCTCAACTTCACCCTTTGCCAACCTCTCGTGAGAATACTCAAACAGATGAATTGACTTCAGACAGTCATTCACAAGTCCGTCTACCTTATTGAGCGACTTCTCCATAGTCTTTTGCAAACGCTCAACCTCTGCGACCAGATCATCATCGCTCGTGCGGTTGTCGTGGGCGCACTTCTCACACTCACTATAGATACCTGCCAGGACAGAGTGAATGGCTTTCGCTGTATCTACTACATCGTCCATATCAGCAAGCATCTTTGCTAACTCAAACATCTTACGCTGCATCTCTTTTTGTGTATATGCACGTACTTTCATAGAAATTGCTCCTTAATAGCGATTATCTGCAATACAAGCATATTTTAGCACACTTTTTGCCCCTACATTACATCTACATTTTGCATAAAATATATGCCTTTATGCAAAATAATGAATATCGGGGTATTTTTTATACAAAGCGCAGGTCAAACGCTTGTGATTTTTCAAACTGTTATAGTTCTCGCAACCAAAAAGCAACTAATCAGCAGGTCAGACGGCATATTGAAAATTGGTATCATACCAATATACGGGGATAGGGGTATATTCAACACAAAGCTGCTAACTATCGTCACTTTCCAACACCAAAACCCACCCCGCCCAAACATAACACCTCTCCAAGACCGCTCGATTATGCTCCTGCAAATCGGCTACTTTCATTCAATCTCTTATATAAAAGTTTTAACTATTTTTCTCTCGCACGACCAAGCCATGAATATATAAAAGTTTTAACTATTTCTGCACCCATAGCCAAACCATAAAATCAATACGTCAGCCAACTGCCGTGGCAGAAACCAGCCAAGTGCCGTGCCAGCCACGCATATGCCCCCTACAGACACGCAAAACAGCCGATAGCTTAATTACTCATACCACTCTACAGAGAGCCTTAAAACGCCTTACATTTGCTCGTTCATCCACTACCTATAAACACCTGTTAACAAAAGTGAGTTTTCAACAAGTTTTCAACATTCGTCTACTTTTAGCACACAATCACCCCTCGAAAAGACCGTTTCAAATCCCTCGATTTTCCCCAAAATCGCTCTCTCAAAAACGCAAAACCCCAAACTGGGAATGTAAAAAAATCGCACCTTCATAAGTACCAAAGCGCAGGTTATCGCTTTGCAACTGTTATAGTTTCGTCAATTTTGCCCCTCATTTTCACCTTTTCGCTACTTTGAGCAAAAATCAACGTTTGCGCAGGTCGTTGCCCATTTTTAGCCAAAATCAGCACCATTTTAGTTGCTCAAATTCCAAAAATTCTTTGTGAGAACAGTACCAAACCGCAGGTCAAATGCCCCGTTTTTTGAAACACTACTTTTGCGCATTGCCCGTTTTCGGGCGATTTTGGCGCAGGGGCGAAGTTTCCTGTGCCGGGCGGGATCGGTAGGCGGGGCGGTGAAGGCAGTTTGTAGCGAAACAGAACGCAGTATGCTTTACCTGCTATTTTGTAGAAATGTAGGCGTTAAGGCTCATTCCTGCGTGTTTATCTGTACCAAAAAATATGCCAAAAAGTAGGCTAATTTCATACATTTTAGCTACCTATAACAGGTGGCGAGTTTCGCAAAATTATTTTTGAGAACAGTACCAAACCGCAGTTCAAATGCCCCATTTTTCAAAATACCGTTTTTCCAAAATCAGAAAAATTGCTACCAAAATGATTAAACTTTTTATATATAAGGCTCGAAAAACGCCTATTTTTAACGTTTTTGTCCATGCAAAATACAATTTTGTCTGAAAAAACGCACAGATTTGCCATGAAAAGAGTGCAAAAAACGCAGAAAATGCAAATTGAGAATGTAAAAAAATCGACCTCTCGTCAGTACCAAAGTGCAGGTCAAGTACGTTGCAACTGTTATAGTTTCGTCAATTTTTGGCATATATGAATTTATATGTTACTGATTGACCAACAATTAGTATTTTTTAGTCTTTAGAATATCGTCATTTTTAGCGCATATATTTATGAAAAACCAAGCATAAAAAATATCTGTTTATAAACTTTCTATCATAAAAACGACTGATTTTATTTGCACGGTAGAGTGTTATAGCCAAAAAGTGAATTGAGAATTGTAAAAAAATAGCCTATTCGTCAGTACCAAAGAGCAGGTTATCGTTTTGTAGCTGTTATAGTTTCGTCAAAAACGCCTTATTTTTAACAACAAAAGTTGACTGTACATATAATTTTCAATTTTCTAAAAATCAACGAAATCGCAGGTAGTGATATAAGTTCTGTTTGCCTATTTTCTTTCATAAAACGTCAAAAAAGTCATTGAGAATGTAAAAAAATCAGCACTTTGAAACAGATAAAACACAGGTCAGACATATTGCAACTGTTATAGTTTCGTCGTTTATGAACATTTGCCAAAAAGTACCCTAAAAACGCCTTATTTTGCCCCATTTTCACTACTTTTTAACAATTTGTGAAATTGAGTTTTTTGACACAAAATGAAAAACGTGCCACTTTAGCTGCTCTTTTAGAAAACAGTAGTAGAAATTGCGCTAGGATAATTTGTGTACTTACACCCAGTTACACGCTCCAATTTTACAATTCCCAAGAATTGCCAAAAATCGACTTATATTTGACGAAAATCATACTTTTCGTTTTCATAAAATGTTGAAAACTTCGCAAATATAGCATTTGACGTGCTGTTTCGCAATTTTCATAAAAAAAGTTAGCCTAGACTAATTTGGTACTTTTCTAAATCTTCAGTACCAAGGTCAGTACCAAACTTTTATATGCTTTGAACAGCGAAATCCACCCGTTTGGTCTTTTACCTGTTGACGTTCAGTACCAAAACGCTATTTTTGATACCTTGTTTTACATTTATGCAGCTAAACGGCATAGTTTTTTATAAAACCGCTGGACAAACGCTTATGCGCTGCATTTACGCAGGTCAAACATGGTAAAAATATAGCGGTATGAGTGACTAATGGTGCTTTTTTGACATTTGAAAAATGACGAAACTATAACAGTTGTAAGCGTTTGACGTGCTGTTTTGTTGTTTCAAAGTGTCGATTTTTTTACTTTTCTCAAATACCTGTGAAATTAGTAGAATTGTCACAAATTATTGCACTTGAAAATCTAACCTTTTTTAGAGCCATTGCAAGTACAGTCAGTAGGGGCATATGTAGTCTATATATGAGGTCGTTATGACGTAAAAACACGGTATATTACGTGCATAAACGAATAAGTAGGCGTGTTTTATATACTCGTGCCTTAAAACGCCTTAGAAAGGCTCGAAATCAGTAAAAGTAGATCTGATTTTGAGGTAGCAAAAAATGTTTGGTACTTTTGGTACTGAAAAATCTCAAACAAAATACTTTATAAAACGTTTCCTGCGGTTTTGTCGAAACGAATTAGGGCAATTTTGACGAAACTATAACACCTATGTGCGCTCTGTTTTGAATGTTGAAAAGTAGGGGTATTTGACGCTTGATATTGACGGATCAGGTCAGCCAGCCAAGCCATTCTGTACAACCATGCTTAAAAGTAGTGAGAATTGAGCGTTTGAGAGCCATTTTAAGGCGGTATTAGGGGCATAAAGGTGGTATTTTACCCTGCTTTTCCTGTGTCTGAAGCCAGTAGAGCCAGCCAGTTCGTTTGCCTGTTCTTCACCTCAAAACGGGGAGTAGAAGTAGTGGTGAATTTAGTTAACGTGCAATAAAATGAGCCTATTTTTACCCTATTTTTAAGGGTCTGATTTTAGTTAACGTGCAGAATTACGATACGCATTTAGCACTCTCCACTAGGGGATAGCACCACGCTTTCCAGCATAACACCCCGACCCGAGCGACCCTGTGCCGACCCCCAAAGTGCCAAAGGGCAGTAGTAAGAATGACAATCATGGCGGACAGAGTTGTGTATATTTTAAGGTTTTTTATACAATATAGGTGAGATTTACTGTGGTATACTATATATTTCTTTCTTTTTAGTCTGCGCGAGAGTTTCGTAATTGTTAAAATAGAAACTCGAGCGCAATTAGAGTTATGTTTTTTTTGTGACGTTGCATTTTTTGTTTGCTTTTAAGTTGCAAACTCAGAAAATTTGTTTACAATAAGTTACATGTAACT
>ERZ773212.41-NODE-41-length-72235-cov-4.796509_pt1 | contig 72235 bp, 60 predicted proteins | sample MGYA00581005_ERZ773212 | MGnify/ENA primary metagenome ERZ773212 (study PRJEB29015, sample SAMEA2738154) | human oral metagenome | biome: human oral; feature: human-associated habitat; material: saliva | place: China | collected 2196 ... | reverse complement strand
AATTACGCTGCTCACCGAGAATGCAAAAGAGTTTACTCGTGCTGCATCTATTCTTGGTGTCTTCGTTGTTGGCTGCCTGGTTGTTTGCTATGGCGGAACTAAGCTTGGACCTGGCGCAAATATTCCTAACGGTGAGACTCACAACATCGTATTATCTCAAGCAACACTTAGTGATGAGGAGCTTGCAACGGGTCAGTATGATGCGCAGATTTTTGCCGAAGGATCGTATGCGGACTATAAGAAGGATCCTGAGAAAGCAGCCTTTATTGGCGGTAAGACTGCCGATGGTACCGATGGTACAACAGGGATTAATGCTGTTGGCAATGGAACCAATGTCGTAACTCTTGCTCAAGTTGTAACCAGTCCCGTTACCATTGACCTTCAGAAGATTCTTGACGGTGTCTGCCCGAAGTTGATCCCACTTGCGCTTACCATGCTTTTGTACTTCTTGATGGCAAAGCGTAACTGGACTCCAATCAAGTGCATTTGTCTCCTCTTGGTCATTGCGCTTCTTGGTTCCGGTTTTGGTGTTTTACCCTATATTTGGGGGTAAGTAGTTTTATCTGCAGCTGTCCGGAACCTGTCTTTCGGACAGCTGCTTCTTTTACTATATTGGTATGTTAGTACGTATTGTTGTCGGAAGGTTATTATGGCTGCACTCACAGGAAAACAACCACTTTATAGTCAGTTGGCAAACACATTGAGGGAACACATTGAAAACGATCTTGAACCGGATGATTTGATTCCCTCCGAGCGTGATCTTTCTGAGCGCTATGGACTTTCTCGCACAACGGTTCGTCTCGCTCTTAAAGAGCTTGAGCGTATTGGCCTTATTTATCGTCAACATGGTCGTGGTACTTTTGTGGCAGATCAGTCTGGCCGTGTAACTGATCTTGCTGGCGGATATAGCTTTTCTGACCAACAGCGAGATCTTGGGCGCAAACCTAAAACGGTAATTTTAGAGTTTGAAGTTGTTGAGGCAAATAAGTTTCTTGCTCAGCATATGCATCTTACGCTTGGCGATAAGGTCTTTCGTATTAAGCGCCTCCGCCTTGCCGATAATGTGCCCATGATGATTGAAAATACTTTTGTACCTGTTTCTCAGTTCCTATCATTTACTCGAGAAAAACTAGAAGAAAACTCGCTCTACCATATTATGGAAACTGAATATAACGTTGTTATTCGCTATGCCGAAGAGGAGTTTAAGGCCTCTATTGCTAAACAAAGCGATGCAGAACAGCTTGATATACCCGAGGGAGCACCGGTGCTCAATCTTGAGCGCACTACGTATAGTGACCAAAATGTCATCGTTGAATTTACACTTTCTGTTGCGCGCGCCGATCAGTTCCACTATAAAATCACGCACGTTCGTAGCTAAGGAATGAACACGTATGTTTACTACATCTACCTCAGAACTTGAGACCCTTGGCGCAGCAATAACTACCCAAGAGATCAAACAGCAACCCAAACTTTGGGAAGATACCTATGCTATCTATACCAACAATCGAGACAAAATAGATGCGTTTATATCGTCTGCTCGAGAGCTTGGAGGTAATCGCCGAACCAGAGTGGTGTTTACCGGCGCGGGTACTTCGCAGTATGTAGGAGATACCATCACTCCGTATTTACGGCGTTTTGGAGAGACTAATACGTTTGAGTTTGCTTCTGTAGCAACGACTGATATTGTTTCTGACCCTTTCGGCTCACTTGATGCAGATGATCCAACGGTATTGGTTTCATTTGCGCGCTCCGGCAACAGTCCTGAGAGTATGGCAGCCGTGCAAGTAGCCCGGAGTTTAGTAAAAGATTTATTGCTCATCAACATTACCTGCGCGCCTGAGGGCAGGCTTGCGGTTGAGTCTCAAGGTAAGACCGATACGCTTACGCTGTTAATCCCTGGAGCAAACGACCAGGGCTTTGCCATGACGGGATCGTTTAGCTGCATGGCACTTCTCGCTACTTTGGTTTTTGATACATCGAGCCATGAACAAAAGGCTGCATGGGTTATGGATGCGGCCACACTTGGACGAGAGGTAATCACGCGTGAGCATGAAATTGCCGCTTGGCTTGAGACGGATTTTGAGCGTATTACGTATTTAGGATCAGGTCCTTTCTCCGGTCTTGCGCGAGAAGCCCAACTGAAGGTTCTGGAGCTTGCGGCAGGAAAAAACCCCACATCGTTTGATTCGTCTATGGGCTATAGGCACGGTCCGAAGTCGTTTGTGGATGCGCAAACGCTTGTGTTTGATTTTGTCGCAAACGATCCCTACACACGTCAGTATGACGTTGACATTTTGAATGAGATTGCCGGCGATGATATTGCGGCGCTCACTATTGGAATTCAGCAAGAGGGAGAAGGAGCATTTGAAGGAACATCCTTTACGCTTCCCGTCAATGACTCTCCGCTCCCTGCAGCATATCTGGCATTGCCGTTTATTGTGGTAGCGCAAACGGTTGCTCTTTTAAATTCTGTTCGCGTAGGAAATACCCCCGATACTCCTTCGCCATCCGGAACGGTAAATCGTGTTGTAAAGGGTGTTACTATTCATCCGTTTGAGGTGTAAGGTAGAGGATTAAGGTAGAGGATACTTATTTGAGCGTCTAAGGAGTTGGATGTATGGATACCTATGCTCTTAAGGCAGACAAATTTTTCCTTCCGGGAGCTCCGGTTGGCCCGGGATATCTTTTAATCGAAGACGGTATTTTTGGCCAGTTTACTACCGTTGAGCCTGCGTGTGAAATTGTAGACTATACCGGCAGTTGGGTAGCTCCAGGCCTCGTAGACACACATATCCATGGGTATCTTGATCACGACATTATGGACTGTGATCCCGACGGCGTTATTGAGATTGCAAAGGGACTCCTGTCCAATGGCGTTACCTCGTGGCTTCCTACAACCCTTACTGCATCGATTGAGCAAACAGGAGATGCCTGCGAAGCCGTTGCTGATGCCGTAGATGGTATTGATGCCAACGGTATCGACGCCGCGCGTATCCAAGGTATCTTTTTGGAAGGTCCGTTCTTTACCGAGAAGCACAAGGGTGCCCAGAATCCTTCATATTTTCTTGATCCTGATGTTGACGTATTTGATGAATGGCAAGAGCATGCCCGTGGATGGATAGCAAAGATTGCGATTGCTCCTGAGCGTGCAGGTGCACCGGAGTTCTGTTCGGAAATGGCGGATCGAGGAGTCCATGTAGCTTTAGGACACTCTGATGCAACGTATGACCAGGCACTTGCCTGTGTTAATGCGGGTGCGGATATTTTTGTTCATACCTACAACGGCATGCGCGGCCTGCATCACCGTGAACCGGGTATGGTAGGTGCCGCTATGGTTACGCACGGCACCTATGCCGAGGCTATATGTGATGGGCATCATGTGAATCCTATAGCTGCTCATGCATTGGTACGTGCGAAAGGCATTGATCATATGGTACTTATCACCGATTGCATGCGTGCGGGAGGTATGCCTGAGGGTAATTACAATCTTGGGGATTTCCCGGTCATTGTAAAAGATGGAACAGCGCGCCTGTTAGACGAATCTCACAGTCTTGCGGGATCCATTTTGCGTCTTTGCGAAGGTCTCAAAAACGTGTTTGACTGGGGGATTGCAACGGCTGAAGAGGCGCTACGTATGGCATCAGAGCAGCCTGCACGTTCTTGTGGCATTGATGACGTTTGCGGTTTTATTTATCCTGGATACAATGCAGACTTCATTATTTTGAGCAAAGATCTTGTGTTGGAAGAAACCTATCTTGGTGGAAGAAGTGTGTATAAGGCATAAAACACGCTTAAAAGCGAGATAGAAGGCGTTTTACACAGGGAAAGAAATGCAAAAACGAGCGCTTTCAGTGAATGACGATGGATTTTTTGGAGTTTGGTATCCGAATTCCAAGGTGAAATCCGCTCGTGCCATAATCCTCATGCTGGGCGATTCTTCAGATAGTCGAATGGTTCGCTCCGGAGCAACATGGATCCACCGACAGGGATTTCATGCGCTTGCCATGTCTCCCGAGAAGAAAGCCCTTGGCAGACATAACGAACCGCTGGAACGAGTGGGAAAAGCGATTGCATTTTTACATAACCAAGGTTGTGAAAAAATCGGTATTTGGGGGTGCGGACATTTTCTTGGACCACTAGGCCATATAGCCCAGGGCCCTTCTGTACTCGTTCGGACTCAGCCAGCCCAGTGAGCGCTTGATGCGTCCCTCATCATAATACGTGAGATAGGCGTCGAGCTCAGCCATGAAGGTCTCCGGCGAGATGCCCTTCCAGTCGCGGTAGTAGAAGAACTCGTTTTTCAGTCTCCCGAAGAAGCCTTCGCAGGCCGCGTTGTCCGGGCTTGAACCCTTCGCCGACATGCTTCTTCTCAGCCCGCTCTCATTGCATATCGCTATCCACTCAGGCCAGCGGTAGTGTCCGCCACGGTCAGAGTGGATGGTGGTATGAGATTCCGGGCGTCTTTGAGAGAGCGCCTTGGTGAGGCTTGAGTTGGCAAGCTGTTTTGTGGGGTGTCGCCCGATAGACCAGGAGATGCACTTGCCGTCGAAGCAGTCGATTATCGCAGACAGATAGATCTTTGCGCAGGGGAGCCTGAACTCAGTGATGTCGGTGAGCCACAGCTCATCTGGGGCTAAAGCGTGAAAGTTACGGCTGATGAGATTTTTTGGGGCCTTGGAGATCTCACCGACATAGGAGCTCCAGCTGTGCGGACGCTTCTTGTTATAGACGACTTTCAGCCCCTCTTCAGCCATTATGCGCCTTACGACCTTCTCGGAGACGTATGTACCTTCTCGTTTGAGCCTGGCGTGTACGGTCCGGTAGCCCCAGCGCCTCTGGCCTTCTCTAAACACAGATCTCACCTGTGTCCTGAGTCTTTCATACTTGTCTTGACCCAGACGGCTACGGTGGTACTCATAGGAGCTCTTCGATATCTTCAAGAAAGCGATGATCAAGCGGAGGGGCAGCCCTGTCGCCTGCCTCAATCTCTCGCCGAGCCCGCACTTGCTCCTGTTCGAGATCAAAGCCGGGTCCCACCCGACCGCTTTTAGGTCGGCCAACACCGCCCGTAGAAGCAAATTTTCTATCTGGTCAGAACTAAGGCCGGCAAGCGGCCCTGACTTCGGAGGATCGTAGAGGGTCTTTGACATCAGATACTCCTTTTCACCTGAGGGTTTTGCGCTCTTCTGTATTCTAGCGCACTGACTTTTTCTCAAGGTGCCGGTATAGCTGTGCGGGAGACCCTTATAGATCCAGTCCTTCGCTGCGTTGTAGTTAACTTTGGCAAAGGCTGCTGCTTCTTTGATACTCATCCCGTCTTCTCTTGCAAGCAAAAACAGCTCTACGTTCTCTTTGCTATACATGCGAACTCCAATCCGACCGCCCTTGACGGTCCAACTTTTCGTCCGCACCCCCTTTTGGGTGCGTCTGCAACAGGTATGATGGCTCTTGTTGCCGCTTCCTATTACCCTGATATCAGTCTTACCATCGCAATGACACCACCGGACTTTGTTATAGAGGGGTATTACCGAGATAAAACGGATGGAGCTCTCGAACGGCCGGGGGATCAGGAATCTTCCGTATCATGGAGGGGCCGTCCACTACCGTATTTACCCTATGCGTATCGACATCCAACGTATTGGCAAAAGATTAAGGAAGAAGCAAAAGCGGGCGATAATATCTTGGCTGCTCGCAACATGTTTGATGAATCAGAGCGCCTTCATCCCTTAACAGAGGAAGAAAAGATCAAGATAGAGCGGATCAATGGAAAAGTTGTCTGCATTGGAGCTGAAGACGATGTTTTATGGGATACATGCAGATACATTCGAAGAATGCAGCAGAGATTGAAAAGCTTGCCTCATACCTGTGATTTTGAGGCTTTGACGTATGAGCATGGAACGCATTTTGTGTTTCCCGAGTCTATGCTTAAACTGATGCTTCCCATTGGTTCCGGACTGCTTGTAAGGTTTATGTTTAAGGCAGCAAGAGAATACTCAAAAGAATGCAGGGAGACGAGATTAGATATTGACAGAAGGCTTATGAGTATACTAAGCAGGTGGTAAACACAGGATAGGTACTATCGCTGTACAAAGATGAGCAGCGATTCGTTAGAGTATTGTTGCATGTACGATGTCATCTTCAGCAATTTTTAGGGTTATTCAAATTTAGTTCAACTGAGTATTGAAACTTCAGGTTCAGTGTTTTCATATTCGGCTCTAGTTAACTTTTGCCGGAATATTGACTTTGTCTCTAAAATATGATAATAAAAAAAGAGGGAGTTGCATATCCGTTCTAGGGAGATAAAAGATGAACAATGAATATTCTGAACTCCTAAATAGCCAAGATATAGAAGTGCTTACCGACAATGAGAAAGAGAACTTGGTAGATGTCGATACTTTAGACTATGAGGTTCTTGACGTCGCTTTTTCCTATGGAGAGCATCGAACAAGTCCTGAAATTGTATAGTAGTCTTCTTTGAGCGTAACGAGTAAAGATTCATTTTGCACCATTTTAAGTGATGTAAGGTGAGAGTAAGATAGTATGCAACTTCCTATTTTATGTTCTGTAGTTGAAAGTAAGAGTAGACTAGATACTTTTGGGAGTCTTATGCTGTTGCTGCGGAAATCATTAACTTGCGACTATGTCGAAGATAATAACAGGATTATTATTGTCGATCATAAAGGATTCCGATACATTTCTTGTAAAAGAAGCAACATTGTGAGCTTAATTCTGAAAAACTTGAGAGCTGATGGAATTGCCAAAGATCAGTTGCTTTACATTCTTGAAGAGAATGGCTACAACAAATCAAAAAGTGAAAACATTATCGAGCAAATGCTTGGCCTAGGTATCATTGTTAAAGATTATTTCCCCGATGACATCGCAAGCAAATCGAAGCAACCGAAGATCAAAGAGTTATCCTATAGCAACCGATATGGATTAGAAATCGCGGCATTAAAGGCTTATGAAACTAAGGAGTTTTCGAGGTTTGATATTTTCGACTTAATTCAGAGTACCAGTGTTACGATTATTGGTGCAGGTGGTATAGGAAGTAATTTAGCAGTTATGTTAGCTGCATTCGGAATTGGGAGATTAAAGTTAGTTGATGGGGATACGGTAGAGGAGAGTAATTTAATTCGGCAGATTTTTTATAGACAATCCGATTGTGACAGTACCAAAAAAGTGTTTGCCTTAAAGCGATTTATACAGGAATTTAACCCTAATGTTAAGGTTGACTGTATTGATTCCTATATTAAGAATGAAAGAGATGCCGATCTTATCCTCAATGGTAGCGATCTGGTTGTTCAAACTGCTGATAAACCAAAAGGAAAAATCGACTATATTATTAATTCCGCCTGTGTCAAAAAGAGAATTCCAGTATTGTATACGCACAATCAAAGCATAGGTCCATTTTATATTCCAGAAAAGTCGATCTGCTATAAGTGCTTTGCAATACAAGTTAATGAGGAAACGGGTGGCATGTTTGATCGGATTGTTAATTGTATTCCGGCAGAAGCGGATAGCGTATATCCTGCTATGGTTACAGGACCTTGGATTTTCTCATACTACATTTTTAATGAGATTTTAAGATTTCTATTACCAGGCAAATCTCCTCACTCTCTAAATGGTTTGTTACTGCATAAAAATGGAGAGGAAATAAAAAAGACATACAGTAAGTTATACAATTGTAAAAAGTGCGCCTATTATAGGGACCTTAAAAATGAATGATAAAAACTGTATGTTAAAAATATCAATTCCACATAAATTGTGCACGAACAGAGAGATTGCCTATTCGGCGTATCATAGGTGGGAGCACATTTTCATTCGTTTACTTGAAAACCATCTATATAAAGATGGTGTTGTTTTACGCGGGTACACAACTGCTGTGTTGACTTGCTTATTTTTTAAGCTTTCTAGTAATTATTCTTTTTGTGAAGATGATTTAAAAAACCTTCTTATGCATGGATATGTCTCAAAACGATTTTTTTCTAGGGAAATAGCTGTAATTGACAATGAGCTTGCATGCGTTGGAGCAATGTATAACATAACTGTAGATAAGTGTGAAAGAGGAAACCCTAGTTCACCAGAGAAAATGCTATTTTTTCGCAAAAATGCATATGCTTGGGATAGGTTTTCACTTACATTAATTAGTGAAGTGATAGAGCCGTCAATAAAACAGTCAGCATATATTGACGGTAAAAGGGATGACATTATATCTTCCATAATGACCGAAATGAATGAAGGTTTTTGGAAACGAAAGAATCTAAAATGGTCAATAGGAGATAAAAGTTTAAACGTTCTTGGGTATCATTTCGTATTACTGGGAATCAAATGTTGTTTTGATTTTCGGTATCTTACAAGTTTAGTCAGTCAACTAGACTGTGAAAGGGGTTTCTTTCAGTTCACGTTACGTGTTAAATATCCAGTTTGTTTTTTCATTATGCCGAAATTAGAAGTTCATGATGGTAAAAATTGGTTAATTTTATTTTCTTTTCTCAATTGCAGATATTTAGAATATCTCTTTAACACTATTCTTGAAAAGATTAATTGTAATTTAGGCTCTAGTCAAAGTGGTGTTCGTAGTGTTTATCTCGAAATAAGATAGGAGAGTATATTATGTGTATAAAAAATAATCACTACAAAGAAGTGCCACCTAAGAAAACGATTAATAGCTTGAAGGCTATTCTACTGGCTGCAGGAGTAGAGCTAAATGAAGAATGGCTTCCCCAAAGCACTGCAGGAACTTTTTCGGTACGCGTTACTTTACCTAATAGCTCAATAGGTACAAATGGAAAAGGCATGACTAAAGACTACGCATTAGCTAGTGCATATGCAGAGTTTTTTGAAAGATTTCAGAATCGAATACTTGGGCTTAGTAATCCAAATAGATTTTCCGAAGTTGGGTATTATAGGGTTCATGATGAACGAGATATGAGCATTTCTGATATATGCTTGTACGGAGGAGCCTTTATACGATATTTGATTAGGTCGCTTGGACTGCAGGATGTTTGTAGTGATGAGAGATTAAAGCAACTTGAAATACTCTTTTCTTTGCGAAAGAATAATAAAACAAAGAAATACACTACATATCCTTTTTATAATGTAAATGCAGATAGGTTAGAATACCTGCCAATCTCTATATCTTTACCATTTTATGGCTCAAACGGTATGAGTGCTGGCAACAGCCCGGAAGAGGCGTTAGTTCAGGCGTTCTCTGAAATTTTTGAACGGTTTGTTCAAAAGGAAGTAATTTCGAAGAAGTTAGCCTTGCCAGACGTACCCGAATCGTATTTACAAAAGTTTGCAAACTTATATAAAATATATTGTAAAATGAATAGTATAGAAAACTATAAACTGTATATTAAAGATTGTTCTTTAGGTGGGAAATATCCTGTTGTTGCGATTGTTATTATTGAGATTGATTCAGGAAAGTATGGAATTCATTTCGGAGCGCATCCTGATTTTGGAATTGCGCTAGAGCGCGCATTTACAGAAGCCTCTCAGGGACAGGATATTTTAAAGTTTGCTCATAACTGTGATTTTGACTTCTACAACCATCGAGTGTTTGAGTCCAGTAATTACTACAATATTTTTGACATTGCTAGAGGAAAATACCCTTGTGAGTTCTTTTTTAAAGAAAGCAAATATAAATTTTGTGTTTGTGATAGATTTAAGGCTGATACAAATTCTGGAATGTTAAAGGCTATTATCGACGGATTGAAGCAAGATGGGTATGAAGTTCTAGTAAGGGATAGCTCAACTTTAGGATTTCCATCATACCATGTAATTGTTCCAGGAATGTCGGAATTATCTAATTTTAGCGTGTTAGACGCTAAGATTTACAATACGCGGCTCTATGTAAAAGAGTTACTTAAGAACCCCGGTGACATTAATTCTACTAACGTTCAACTTGTTAAAACGATAATCGAATACTATAGACACTACTATGCGTATACTAACGTTGCTGCAATTTTTCAATTGCATTCTTCAGAAATAATATCTGAAAACTTAGATTTAATTTTCATTTTATTGTTGTCTGCTATATATCAGAATGATGTGAGTGCTGCTCTTAAGTGTGCCAATGTTTTACTGTCTTCAACTAAGTTATTGGATATCCAAAAGAAAGCATGGATTCATGTCATTTTAGAATACTACAAAGGTGTTAATGCGGGATATTCAGATGAACAGATATTTAAGTGTTTGTATGTACTGTACAATCGAGATGCTGTTAATGAAGTAAAACGGATGGTTTCCAATCCGCAATCTGTATTTATGTTCTATTTGCAAATGAAGGAGCTTGAAGATACACAGCAATTAAAATTGTCTAAATATTTAGACCAGCGCGAAGTGGATCAAAACATTAATCAGCTAAATCTTCGAGGTCTATTCTTATCGTGAAAGAAGTTTAATTCTCCTTTCTGTACCTTTAGAAAGGAGAATATAGAGCTTTATAAACTAAGATTTCAGTGTTTATAAAGATATTTCGATCAAGCCTATACTCAATCTTTTTGTCTATGTGCTATAATTTAAACGTGTTGATAGCAAAATAAGGAGGGGATAGTATGTTAGAAAACATACGACAATTGCACAGCTTCCTTATGAAAAATATAACGTCAAAAAGTAAGTTATTTCTGCTGCTGTTCTATACGATATATCTAGCGGGCTTTAATGCCTTACTCTCCTTTCTGATTCAAGCTGGTCTCGAGAATGTTATTTCAGGAGACAGTATTTTTCTGTTGGTTTTTGTATCCGCTGTTTTACTTATAGCATGTTTGGTATTCATTCTATTCACATACTTGAATGGAGTTTATAGGGAACGAATCTTTCAAGAGATATCGCTGCATTTGAAACAAGATATGTTTCAAAACTTTTTAAACTTATCGTATACGAAAAGTGAAGCCATTGATGAGGGGGAGTTATCTACAAAAATAACCGACGACTGTGATAAGTGCTCAGCGTTTTTTGTTGAAGCCCTCTTACCCGCCATTCAAATGGTTCTATCAATTATTATTGGATTGATATACGTGTCGATTAACTCATGGATAGTGGGTCTATCCCTGTTTTGTACAGTTCCTGTTCTCTATGCAATAAACAGAACTCTCTCTCGGAAAATTGGGATTGTTTTTACAGAGTATCAAAAATCAGAAGAGGCACAGAAATCATTTTATAATGAGCTCAGTTTAAATATGGGAATCATCAAGATTTACCAGTTATTTAAATATATCTTCAATCGTGATGAGTTAGTCTTTTCCCAGAAATATACGGCATCAAAAAAACGCGCCGTTTGTACAAGCTCCATGTATACCTTTACGGAAGGCAGCGTGCTATTTCTTGAACTGTTATCCATTACCCTTGGAATCATCATGATTGGTAAAGGAAGTTTAAGTGTAGCGGCTCTTATAGGTATATGGAATGCTGGGATAGGGTCTATTGTGTATCCTGCGATGGATTTACCAGAAATAATAACTCAAGTTTCAGAGCAAGCGGTTTCTTTGGATAGAATCAAGAGTTTTACTGGCAATGACCATAAAAGTAAAAAAGATAGATCAGTTTGTCTCAGTTCTTATGATACGGATAATCAAGACTACACTCTTTGTCTTGAAGATGTGAGTTATATATATGAGACTTCTCAGAAAAAGAGCATCATAAAAGATATCTCCTTTACGTGTAAAAAGGGTGATATTGTTTGTATATCAGGTAAAAGTGGTGCAGGAAAAACAACACTGATTAAGGTTATTTTAGGTTTGTATCATGCATCGTCAGGAGTTGTTAAAATCGAGACATCGGAAATCCTTGAAGATAATACAAATCTTTCAACATTGATCGCATACGTTTCTCAGCATAATGTTCTATTCAATCTTTCCATTATTGATAACCTTACACTCGGAGACCATGCAATACATGAGACAGAAATTAGACGCGTTATCGAATTGGTAGGTCTCAAAGAATTCATAGAGGCTCTTCCAGAGGGATATAAAACACTGCTTAGAAATGACAATATTTCTGGGGGTCAAGCTCAAAAAATATGTATAGCGCGAGCTTTACTTCGACATACGCCTTTTATCGTATGTGATGAGCCAACATCTTCACTAGATCCTAAAAGCAGAAAAGAGATTATTTCTGTTTTGAAAGATTTGTCTCGCGATTTGGGTGTTATAGTCGCCTCACATGATAAAGAAGTTTTTTCTATTGCTACTCAGACAATTAGTTTAGCCGGAGAGGAATAGATTATGAGGTCAAGTAATATAACTGTTTCAAAAATTGCTAAACCAAGTCATATTGTGCGAGTTGGGATGGTTTTTCTAGTAATCGCGATAGGTTCTGGGAAATACCTACTTGCTATGGCGTACAGATGGATTCTTAGTAACCTCTCTGCTACTACATTTGATTTTCTGTTGAAACTGAGTTTGCTTATCGCCCTTTATTGTGTAGGGATTTACTTTTATACGTATTTGCGCCAAACAGTACGTCAAAAACTCATGCATGAAATTCAAGTGTCCGTGTTAAAGAACCGTATTCAAGGGGATTTATCATGGTGGGAAGAGCAATCTGGTGGAAAATGGCAAACAGCGATTTCAAATGATTCAGCAGTTTTGAGTGGGTATTACACTACTACGTTTTTGCCGGTTCTCTTAGGTATATCTGAATTTGTCTGGGCAATTGTTTATGGAATATCGGCTTCTCCGTTACTTACCGCACTTATCGTTATCCTGTCTTTTTCAGCTCTGCTCATCCCTAAGGTTTTGGCAGGTTCTATTGAGAAAACTCAAATGGTAAAACAGAAAAACGATGAGCTTGTACGTGAGATTATCTTGGAAGGTGTCAAAGGTCTACCTATAATTAAGACGTTTTTCTGTGAGGATTTCATTACTGCTGAATTTAAAAAGAGATATGCCAACTATGCAGATAGCAGTATCAAACATGCTTCTGCGCAATCAAAAATGGAAGCGATTAATATCGGAGTCGGCTTTTTTGCCAATACCATATGGATGATTATAGGCATCTTGTTGATAAAGATTGGAAAGCTTCAGATAAGTGAATATATAGGATTTATGGTGCTGTGCAATTGTTTCAATTGGCCATTTTTTGAACTATCAACGATACTATCAAACTACTCTCGTCAAAAGGTATCGCTAAATCGTCTTTTTGAGAGCATGAGACAAGCTGGAGATCAAAAATATCTCCAGGATAAAATACTGACATTGACGGCGGATGATATAACATTTAATTATGGGGAATCAGCATCAAAAGTTATTGAAGAGTTTTGTTGTACTTTTGATACCTCAAAAACGTATGCCATTTTGGGGCAAAACGGAGCGGGAAAGACAACGTTAATTAAAATTTTGATGGGACTATATAGACCTCAAAAGGGGAACGTTTATGTAAATCAGAACCTTCCCATTGGAGATACGTTCATGAGCTCGTCCATGGCGTATGTCCCTCAAAAATGTACTGTTTTTAGTGGAACAGTTTTTGAAAATATTTCTTGTAGTAGGCCAGGATCCTCTCTTGAGGAAGTTATTAATGCTGCTAAAAACGCATATGCACATGATTTTATAAGCAGTCTTCCTGATGGATATATGACGTACGTTGGCTCTAATTCTAGAATAAATCTTTCACAGGGACAGATGCAGAGGATATCACTTGCCAGAGCCTTTTTGAAGGATGCAGACGTTACCTTTTTAGATGAACCCACTTCTGCTCTTGATGAAGAAAATGAGAGAAATATTCTACGGAGCATTCATAAAAATATGAAGTGTATTGTACTCATATCCCATAAGCCAAGTGTTTTATCTCAATGTGATGAGATTGTTTCTCTTTCATAATGGATTGGTTGGAGAGTGGTACTATGGCCAATATATTCATCAACCGAATTTGTAATTTAAGATGCAAGTATTGCTTTGCAAATGACTTAGCAACAATGTCTAACGTTCAAGATATGACGTTAGAGAATTTTAAAAAAGCTGTGATGTTTATTTCAAAAGAATCAGAACAGATTGGGATAATGGGAGGTGAACCACTTCTTCATCCTCAATTTGATGAGATGCTTGAATATTTACGAGAATCCCCCCAAGTTAATAATGTAATTATTTTTACGAATGGGATTTTACTTGATAAGTATTTATCACGCTTAAGAATGCCTAAATTTAAAATCTTGATTAATTGTAATTCGCAAGAATCTATAGGAGAAGCTAATTACTTGAGTTTAAAAGAGAATATTCGAAAAAGCGTGATTGATTACAAAATGAAAAATCAAGTATGTTTAGGTTTGAATATTTTTAATCCTAATATGAAATTTACTTACGTAATTGATCTTTTGAGGGAATTTAATTTTCGATATTTGAGATTGTCTATTACGGTTCCAAATTTTAAATTAGATGATAATTACGACGCTTTGAATTACTTTTATGCTATGAAGCCGATTACTATAAATATAATTAAACAAGCTCTTGCAATTGGGGTTACTCCCTTATTTGATTGCAACAAACCGCCAATTTGCTGGCTCACGCAAGAAGAAAGGTCAGAAATTTTATCACTCATGGGCAAGCAAATTTCAAATGTCGTTTTGTTGGAATCTACTTGTTATCCAGTTGTGGATATATTATCTGATTTGTCAGCGGTAAGATGTATGGGATTTTCAACTGGACCAATCGTTAAAATAGATAAATTTTCTTCACTTGAGCATCTTAGAAACTACTTTTTTGCTCAAATTGATATACCATTATCGGAGAAAGTAATTGCAGATAAATGTGTGAAGTGTAGCTCTCATATGAAAAAAACTTGTAATCCTGGTTGTTTGGTGTATAAGGACGCTTTAAATAAAGGTAGGCATAGGTGCAAATAAAAGATTTGTGGTCATTTACTCTTGTAAAACAGAACACGTGTGTTTTTCTGTAGAAGAATTGAAACATATATACTATCAGAAAGAATTGAGTTTTATGACAGTTTTTGATGGAACCCTGAGAGATTAAGAACGTAGCGCTGAGTATTAATGTTTTGCTATAAAAATACCGGGGGACGTTTTTTGTTGACGACTTTCTGTTTAAAATCATCGGAATGATGTTGTTTGTCCATACTGAATTGGTTGACAGCTATATCTTTGGTATAGGAAAGTATATCACTAAAAAGACTGGGTATTTGAAAATCTAACGATTTGTCTGTTTGATGAGGAAATCAAAGTTAATCGTATGTATTTCGGTATTGCTATAAGAAAAGATCAAGATTGAACGTATCAACGGAAAAGTTGTCTGCATTGGAGCTTAAGACGATGCTGTATGGGATACATGTAAATACATTCGAAGAATGCAGGGAGACGAGATTAGATATTGACAGAAGGCTTATGAGTATACTAAGCAGGTGGTAAGGCAAAAGTCCCTAAGGAGAAGAGCAAAATTGCTTGATTTGAATCAGAACAAGGAAAAGGTTGTCCTGCTTATCCATCCCATGTTGTCATCTGCTCATGGAATGAAACTTATCATAGCTGATTATATGGGAGAAGAGTTTCGCTATATTCTTCCGGATTTGTCTGCGCACGGGGAATTATCAAACGAAGTATATGAGTCCGTACAAAAAGAAAGCGAAAGAATACATGAGTATTTGGTCAACCACCATATACAAGAACTAGCCCTCGCATACGGTGCCTCTTTGGGCGGTGTGGTGCTCTTGCAATTGCTTGCCTATAAAGATATCAAAGTGCGTGCAGCGGTATTTGAGGGCTGCAGCTTATGGGAGCATGCAAAAACTCTTAATTTTATTGTGACAAGTATTTTTCTCCATAAGCACCGAAAGGCCATTCGCAATAGAGAACTGGCGATAAAGAAAGTAACAGGTCTCTATGGGGAGAAAGCAGCTCCTATGGCAGAGCGCTTCATACAGATTGACGAGCAAAGCCTCAAGAATATCTTTCACGACTGTGCTTTTGTTAATCCTCCGGAATTATCCAAAGAAGAACAAGAGGCGTGCCTATTTTTATATGGCTCGAAAGAGTTTGATTTGCGCTCTGCAAAGAAAGTTCTTCCTAAAAAATATCCCTATGCAAGACTCAAAGTTTGGGACGGATATGGTCACTGTACAAAAATGAGTGCGGATCCGGCAGAGTATGGTTGTATGCTTAAAAGCGAGATAGAAAACGGTCACAATGAGACGGCAGCCATACGCTCATAGCTCTGGGCAACCAGCTCGGCTATGCGGATACCGTCGGCAGCGGCGCTCATGATGCCGCCGGCATATCCCGCGCCTTCCCCCACAGGCCAAAGTCCTTTGACATTTACGCTTTGTCCCGAATCGTTTCTCGTGATACGTACCGGAGAGCTGGAACGTGTTTCCACGCCGGTAAGTACGGCGTCATCTGCAGCAAAGCCGTGCAGCTTATGATCAAAGCGGGGAAGAGCTTCGCGGAGCGTATTTGTAATGTAGTCTGGAAGACAGCTCTCGATAGATCCCCATGAAACGCCGCGTGGGTAGGTCGGTTGCACTTTTGCCATACCATTGGATTTCTGGCTTCGCACAAAATCACCCACCAGTTGTGCCGGTGCCACATAGGCGCCGCCCCCAGCTTCAAATGCGGCTCTCTCACAGGTGCGTTGTAAAGCAATGCCTTCAAGGACATTGTCTCCCAAAAGATCATCGGGGAATACGTTGGCAAGGAGCCCTGAGTTGGCGTTTGTGCCGTTGCGTTTGGAGAGGCTCATGCCGTTAGTTACCACGCCGTTCTTCTCGCTTGAGGCGGCTACCACAGAGCCACCGGGGCACATGCAGAAAGAAAAGGCAGAGCGGCCGCTGGGAAGATGAACTGAGAGCTTGTATGCCGCAGCGCCGAGCACGGAATTTCCGGCCTCAGATCCGTAAAGGGCGCGATCAATATCGGCTTGCAAATGCTCAATGCGCACTCCCATTGCAAAGGTTTTACGCTCCATACGGACGCCATGGTGGTTAAGGAGCTCAAAGACGTCTCGCGCGGAATGTCCGGTGGCGAGAATAACCTGTGTTGCAGGGATGGTTTCAGTTTTGATGTTACCGTGAGCGTCGGTGCGCTCAACAGTGACGGACTGTATTTGCTGGTCTTTGAGCGTAAAGTCAACAAGACGCGTGCGAAACGCTACGTCTCCTCCGGCGGCTTTAATCATACGTACGAGATTGGTTACAACGGTTGGCAGCACATCGCTTCCGACGTGTGGCTTTGCGTCCCATAAGATACTCTCAGAGGCGCCGGCCTCAACGAACGCCTCAAGGATGAAGCGGTGAGAAGGACTCTTAGTTCCGGTATTGAGCTTACCATCGGAGAAGGTGCCCGCGCCGCCGAGGCCAAACTGGATGTTGCTTTCAAGATCAAGTTCGCCGGTTTGATTGAAATGAGCTACGGCTTCGGTGCGGCGTTTTGCCTCGTCGCCACGCTCAATAAGCAGGGGAGCAAGGCCTGCACGGGCCAGGACGAGGGCGCAAAAAAGTCCGGCACAGCCTGCGCCTACCACTACGGGACGCTGGCGGGGAGTCTGAGGGAGCATTGTTGGAAGTGCAAATACTTCGGGTTCAATGCGTTTGACGTGCTTGGCTATCGGTCTGCGCGAAAGCTTATGCAACAGGTTCTTCTCGGCAGCCAATCCGCCGCGAAGTGTAAGGCGATACGTGAGTACCAATATGATGTTATTGCGCTTTCGTGCGTCAATGGAGCGGCGATGTAGTTCTATAGAAGATATGTCCTCAGGCTTTAGGTGCAGCGTTTGGTATAGGGCAGTACGTCCGGCCAGTGCCTCTGCTTTTGTGTCGCCATGAAGAGACGAAATAGGAAGTTTAATGTTTGATACTTCAAGCATGCAAGACCTTCTTTTAGGATGTGCTATACCAAATGTCGTGCAGCAGATGTACCTGCAACCATGCCGGATTTCCATGCCCAGGCAAGGTTGAATCCGCCGCAGGGAGCATCGATGTCAAGTGCTTCTCCGCAGGCAAAAAGTCCAGGATATGCACGGGCTTCAAGATTTTGATCAAAATTCTCTATCGCAAGTCCACCGATGGTGATTTGCGGAGGCACGCTTTGTTCGACACCGGTAACGGTGAGGACAAGATGCCGTGCTGCGCTGATTTTTGCGAGAATGGATGTGCCGGGAGCTACAAACTCGGCAAGTGCGGAATCGAGAATACCGTCAGTGGTTTGCGCTTCAATGGCGGCCTGCAGGGCACTACGGTCAACTTCGTAAAGCAAATCAAGGCTGATGGTATCGCCGCTATGAGCCATGCGGGACAAATTAAACACCATGATGCCCGAGATGCCAAAGCTCCTAAAAAGAACTTCGCCCTGCTCCGTGGATTGGAGTTTTCCGTCGCGCATCAAGTGCGCGCGAGCGTGAGCACGCTTTCCATCCAGTTGCGCAGGAATTTTGGGCAGACAAGTAAGCGCGCAAAGTCCCGGCCGCTCCGACACCATGGCAAGACCAAGGTTATGAGTAACGGTAGAGGTAGAAGCTCCTCCTCCGGCGAGGATAACAGTGCGCGCCGTCAGAGTGTGGCGCGTCCCTTCTTCAAACGTTTCCTTCCAGGCCACCTCAAAGCCTTGAGATGTTGTTTGAATGTCAACGATCTCTCGTGCGCATGCAGAAATGACGCCTGCTTTCTTGGCACGGGCGAGAAGAACGTCTCGCACCGAAGATGCCTCGCGCGTAACGGGGTACATGCGCCCCTCGTCTTCGGTGATCCAAGCAAGTCCGCACGTGCGAAAAAACGACAGCACTTCTTTTAAGTATTTGCCGCCCACAACGGAGCGCACAAATGCCGGATGCCGATAGTTTTCAGGACGCACGTCTTCATTGGCAAAGTTGCAGCGCCCGCCACCGGTTGCAAGGATGGTTCGTCCACATTCCAGTGCTCGTTCAAAAACAATGACGGTACCGGGATGTTCCGCATCTTGCAGTGCCTCCGCCGCGCTGATGGCGGCCGTAAGTCCGGAAGCGCCTCCGCCCACCACAACAACGTCGGCAACGGAAGGCACCTTAACGGCGGCAGCCTGTGCGAGAAGCGCATTGTTCTTCTCGGTACGTGAAAGACGTTTTTTACGCTGGGCCGTCATTACCTGTCCAAGTCAAGTACGCACTCGGTGGCATGGGGGATAAGGTCGTGGGGGAGGTCGGTGCTAAACGTTCCCTCATCGGAAAGTTTGGAGAAAACAGGATCGATGGGCAGCTGTCCAAGGGCGGAAATGCCAAAACTTGCGGCGGTATCCTCAAGGCGGCTGGGGCCAAACGGCTCAATTTTCTGGTTACAATGCGGGCACTGCACATATCCCATATTTTCCACAAGACCCAGCACGCGGATGCCCATCATGTTGGCCATCTTAACGGCTTTGCCTACCACCATCTGCACCAAATCTTGGGGAGAAGACACAATGACAATGCCTTCAACGGGCAGTGATTGAAATACCGTGAGCGCCACATCGCCCGTTCCCGGAGGCATGTCGATGAGGAGATAGTCAAGCTCTCCCCAGTTGCACTGCCCGTAGAACTGCTGGATTGCGCCGGCAACTACGGGGCCTCGCCAAAGTACCGGATCGGTTTCATTTTGGAGTACCAAATTGGCGCTCATAATCTTGATGCCGCGTGCTTCGGTAACGGGAACGAGCTGATCATTTTCACCGTGTGCATGGACGCCCGAGAGTCCAAACATCTTGGGGATTGAAGGACCGGTGATATCTCCGTCAAGGATTCCCACGCGTTTCCCCGCACGCATAAGATTGGTTGCCAAGATGCCGGCTACCAAAGATTTGCCGACACCACCCTTGCCTGAAACCACGCCGATGACGTGTTTTACTCGTGAGTTTGCATTTAGCTCAAAGCCGGAAGGCGCAACGGGCTCTTTCTTCTGGCCGTGAAGAGCTTCGTCAACCTCGCGTCTCAAGGCCTCTTTATCAATGGTAACGTCGGACATTTCCTCTCCTTATAAAACGACCGGAATTGCTCGTTAATTGGTGATGGCAGCTTTATTCTACCCAAGCTTTTTGAAACTTCACAATACATCAGGAATGGCGAGATTGTGAGCGACAAAAGGGGCCTCCATGCGTTGCGCTCTTATGATTCTCCGTTCAAAATTCAAGATAGTACTCATTGAAGGCTGTCGGCTTGGGTAAACTAGAGGATTAGAAAAAAGCTGTCTGGCAGGAGTCACTCTGTCAGCATTGACATACCAAGTGAGGAAGTATGGCATCAAGCAAAATTGCAATCCGTGGTGCGCGTGAACATAATCTGGCGGATGTGGATATTGATATACCGCGCGACAAACTTGTAGTTATTACGGGTCTTTCGGGATCAGGAAAGTCAAGTCTTGCGTTTGATACCATCTACGCCGAAGGTCAACGTCGCTATGTTGAGTCGCTCTCAAGCTATGCGCGCCAGTTTTTGGGTCAGATGGATAAGCCCGACCTTGATTCTATCGACGGCCTTTCGCCCGCTGTTTCCATAGATCAGAAGACCACCAGTAGAAATCCCCGTTCCACCGTTGGAACCGTTACGGAAATCTATGATTACCTGCGTCTTTTGTATGCCCGAATCGGTATTCCGCATTGTCCCGAGTGCGGCCGCGTGATTGAGCGTCAGACTACTGACCAAGTTGCCGACAAGATCCTCGAGGCTGGACAGGGACGTCGTGCTCTCGTACTTGCTCCCGTTGTTTTGGGTCGCAAAGGTGAGTATACCAAGCTGTTTGAAGATCTCAGGCGGGAAGGCTTTTCTCGCGTTCGTGTAGACGGAGAAGTGCGCGAGCTTGATGGGGAAGAGATTAAGCTGGGCAAGACCCTCAAGCACACCATTGAAGTTGTGGTGGACCGTATTGTAATCAGGCCTGATTCTCTCGGTCGCGTCGTTGAAGCGGTTGAACAAGCCACCAAACTCGCCCAAGGTAAGGTGGGTGTATTTCTTCTTGCGGATCGCAATGATCCGGAGCATATGCCTGACGAGCTTTTGCAGTACTCTTTGGCGCTCGCTTGTCCCATCCACGGCCATTCCATGGATGATCTGCAGCCGCGCGATTTCTCGTTTAACGCTCCTTATGGCGCGTGTCCTGACTGCGACGGCCTTGGTGTCCGCAAAATCATTGATGCCGCAGCGCTTATCACCGATCCCAAGCTCTCTGTTTCCGAGGGCGTTTTTGGCAGTATTTTTGGACATTCCAACTACTATCCGCAGATTCTTTCCGCCGTCTGTGCTCACCTGGGAGTCTCTGATACAACGCCGTGGGAGAAGCTGCCAAAGAAAGTCCAAGATGCGCTGCTCGGCGGCCTGGGGGCAACCAAGATCCGCGTTGATTATGTAACGCGTGACGGCCGCAATACCCACTGGTTTACCACGTTTGCAGGCGTGCACAAGATTCTCTTTGACAAGTATCAAGAAACTACGTCAGAGACGATGAAAACCCATCTTGAGCACTATATCCGCGAGATGCCATGCTCCGCGTGCCATGGAGCACGCTTAAAGCCTGAGATTTTAGCGGTTACGGTTGGCGAGAAGAACATCTGGGAAGTTACGGAGATGTCTTGCCGGGAAAGCCTGCAATTCTTTAAAGCTCTGAGACTGACGGAGCGCCAGCATTTCATTGCAGGTCCTATTGTGAAGGAGATTGTGGCGCGGCTGCAATTTCTTGTAAACGTTGGCCTTGATTATTTGACGCTTTCACGTGCGGCAGCCACGCTTTCCGGCGGTGAAGCTCAACGTATTCGCTTGGCAACCCAGATTGGTGCGGGTCTCATGGGCGTGCTGTACATCTTGGACGAGCCTTCCATCGGACTTCATCAGCGCGACAATAACCGCCTGATAGAAACCCTGAAACAACTTCGTGACCGTGGCAATACGGTACTTGTGGTAGAGCACGACGAAGACACCATCCGTGCGGCGGACTACGTGGTAGATATGGGTCCTGGTGCCGGTGAGCTGGGAGGCAAAGTGGTTGCTGCTGGTACACCGGAAGAGATTATAGAAAGTCCCGATTCCATCACCGGTGCCTACCTTACGGGTAAACGTCAAATCAGACTGCCGGAAAAGCGTCGTAAGCCCGGGCGAGGTGCGATTAAAATTACCGGAGCGTCAGCAAACAACCTCAAGGGCGTAACCGCCAAAATAGAGTTGGGCACGCTTACCCTGGTAACGGGCGTTTCTGGTTCGGGCAAGTCTTCTCTGGTAACGGATACTCTTGCACCCGCACTTACCAATGCGGTTCAACATTCCAAGCGAGCCGTCGGGGAGTATAAGAAACTCTCGGGCATTGATCTTATCGACAAGGTCATCGATATCGATCAGAGTCCCATTGGCCGTACGCCACGGTCCAATCCGGCAACCTACATCGGACTTTGGGATGATCTTCGTGCGCTGTATGCGTCCGTTCCTGAGTCTCGAGCCCGAGGATACTCAGCGGGGCGCTTCTCGTTCAACGTACCGGGAGGTCGCTGCGAAGCCTGTAAGGGTGACGGTCAGATTAAAATCGAGATGAACTTCCTGCCTGATATTTACGTTCCTTGTGAGGTTTGCCATGGTAAGCGCTATAATCGCGAAACTTTGGAGATTCTCTATCACGGCAAATCCGTCTCCGACGTGCTTGACATGACGGTTCATGAGGCGCTTGCTTTCTTTGCCAACATTCCGCGGATCAAGAACAAGCTTCAAACCCTGCATGACGTTGGTCTTGGCTACATTCATTTGGGTCAGCCTGCCACTACGCTTTCCGGCGGTGAGGCTCAGCGCGTGAAATTGGCAAAAGAGCTTCACCGGACGCAGACGGGTAAGACCCTCTACATTTTGGATGAACCTACCACGGGTCTTCATTTTGAGGACGTCCGTCAGTTGGTGGACGTGCTGGAGCGTCTTGTGGATGCAGGCAATACGGTGCTGGTCATTGAGCATAACCTTGACGTCATCAAGATGGCCGACCGCATTATTGATATGGGCCCTGAGGGCGGAGACGGTGGCGGAACCGTGGTTGCCTATGGCACTCCTGAGCAGGTGGCTAAGGTAAAGGGCTCGTATACCGGAGAGTTTCTCGCCCCCATCCTTGAGCGGGACCGCAAGCGTTTGGCTCGGGAGCAGGCGTAATATGACAAAGCGAGAAAAGCCACAGAGGGTTCAAAAGACAAACGCCATGCGCGAGCTTGAAGCCGCCGGCATTTCATTTGACATACATCAATATGACGTGGACGACAGTATTCCCTCAGGTGAGCTGGGTGTGCGCATTGCAGAGTCATTGGGCGAAGATGTGGATGCCTCGTTTAAGACGTTGGTGTGTGAGGGTGCCGACGGCGGCTATGTGGTGTGCTGTGTGCCGGTAGCACAAGAGCTTGATCTCAAAAAGGCCGCTGCAGTGGCAGGCGAGAAGAGCCTCTCGATGTTACCCGTTAAAAACCTTGAAGCGACTACGGGCTATGTTCGAGGTGGTTGTACGCCGATAGGGATGAAAAAACAGTTCCCCACAATTATTGATGAAACCGCACAGCTTTTTGATGAGATTAACCTTTCAGGAGGTCGTAAAGGTCTTGGAATCACCGTTTCACCGATTGCGGTAGCATCATGTATACATGCAGTATTTGCTGATATCGTTCGGGAGGCACGGTTGTGAGCTATCAACCAAAACATATGCGTGACGTCTATGCAAAGCAAAATGAATTTCTCTTGCATGATGATGCGCTTGCCACGGCATCCCAAAAGACGCTTGAAGAAGAGCCTGGGCTTCTTGCTGAAGACCGTCAAAAAGAAGTGAGCCGTTCTGCTTCCATGATGAGCGTGCTGGTTATTATCAGCCGCCTCACCGGCTTTGCCCGCACATGGGCCCAATCGATTGCCGTTGGCACTACGGTTTTGGCCAGCTGCTATGCGATTGCCAATACGCTGCCCGATCAGCTGTATGAGCTTGTTGGGGCAGGTATGCTTACCACGGCATTTTTGCCCGTTTATATGTCCATCAAGAAGAAGATTGGTAAAGAAGGGGCAAATGCATACACGTCAAACTTGCTTTCAATTGTAGTTATAGCCACTCTGCTTACTTCTGTTTTAGGTTTTGTTTTTGCCGGACAGGTTATATACACGCAGTCCTTCTCGGCTAATGTTGAATTTGACTCTGAGCTTGCTATTTATTTCTTCCGATTTTTTGCCATTGAGATAGTCCTATATTGCTTCTCAACCATCTTTTCCGGTGTGCTCAACGCAGAACGTAGCTATTTTTGGCCGATGGCAGCGCCTATTTTTAATAACTTCATAACTACGGCTTCCTTTATTGCATACGCGCTCTTAGCAAGGACATACCCCTCTGTGGGCCTTTTAATTTTGGCACTTGGTAATCCTTTAGGCGTGTTGGTTCAGGTGTTGGTTCAGGTTCCATCTCTTAAAAAGAACGGCATCAAGCTGAGACTGCGCATTGACCTTCACGATCCAGCGCTTAAGGATACGCTTAAAATTGGAGCTCCGGCACTTATTGTTGTCATTGCTAATTTCATTACCGTGTCGGTCCAAAACTCCTCTCAGCTTTCAGTCAGCGCAGCAGGTGGTGCTATTTCAAACTATGCTCGTCTTTGGTATACGCTGCCATATGCCATTCTTACGGTGCCTCTTACCACGGCACTCTTTACGGAGCTTTCCGACAACTGGGCAAAAAAGAACATTGCGGCATTCAAGCGAGATCTCACGCAAGGTATCTGTCAGATCCTGCTTTTTACCGTGCCTTTTATGCTGTACTTAATTGCATTTTCGGTGCCTCTGATCTCCATTATTTCGTCGCGACAATTTGAGGCAGAGGATATCTTGTTGACCGCTGAGTTTTTAAGTGGCCTTTCTCTGGCGTTGCCTCTGTATGGTGTAGGTATGTATCTGCAAAAAGTCTGTTCCGCCATGAGACGGATGACCTTATATGCCGTTGCGGCAACGCTCGGCTCCGGGGTTCAGGTAGCGTTGCTCATCTTTGGTACACCATACTTTGGCCTAGGGTTTGTAGCCGCAACCTCAGCGATATTTAACGTGATCATTGACGTCGTTATGCTCCTTGCGCTCCGTAGGCGCTTGGGACATATCGGACTGGTATCTATGGCATTTGCCTTTGTTCGCTCACTGGGTCTCGGTCTTCTCGGGTCGGCCGTGGCCGTTTTGATTATGCGTGTCCTTGAAGCGTTCATTGGCCCGGTTATTGGATCTCCTTTGCGAGGGCTTATAAATTGCGTCGCTGCTGGCATTCCGGCAGTCTTGGTAACGTATGGTTTAGCCGTTATATTCAAGCTCCCGGAAGCGGCGGCTATCCGCTCTTTGCTTGGTCGCCTGAGGCGCTAACATGGCACGTTCTTCTCGCAATGCAGAACTTCCAAGTCACAAAGATTTTGACGATTTGGTTTCCATACGAGAGCAGGTTGATCAGGTTCCCGTAAGTCCTGGCTGCTATTTGTGGAAGGATGGCTCGGGCAAAGTTATCTATGTAGGCAAGGCAAAAAACCTGCGCAGTCGTATGCGACAGTATGTAACGCTGCAAGACGATCGCGCCAAAATTCCTTTGATGATGCAGGTGGTGCGGAGCTTTGATTACATCGTAGTGGAAAATGAGCATGAAGCGCTGGTATTGGAGCGCAACCTCATTGCCCAGTATCGGCCATATTTCAACGTTGATTTTAAGGACGATAAGAGCTATCCCTTCATTGCCATCACGGAGTCTGACGTATTTCCCGCCATCAAGTACACGCGCGAAAAGCATAAGAAAGGAACGCGCTACTTTGGCCCGTATACGGACTCGTATGCGGCTCGTCAGACTATCGATACACTGCGAAAAGTGGTGCCCATCTGTACGGCAAGTTGTACGGAATGGAAGCGATGCCGGCGTGAGCTGGAAAAGCATCCCAATGAAGCGGCCGTGGCAAACATGATTTTTGCCGAGAAGGGAAGACCGTGCTTTGACTATCACGTGGGGCGCGGACCTGGCGTGTGTGTGGGTGCCATTTCAACGGCTGAGTACGGCAAGCATGTGCGGCAGGTGGAAAACTTCTTGCGAGGAAATCGATCTGAGATTGTCATGGAAGTTCAAGAGCAGATGCAAGAAGCCGCAGCGAATCTGGACTTTGAGCGGGCAGCGCGCCTGAAAGGACGTCTTGATGCGCTGAGCGCTCTTGACGATAGACAACAGGTAACATTTCCCACCTCGGTTAACCTGGATCTCATTGGATTTTATCGCGAGGAAACCATCTCTGCCGCATGTGTCTTTGTTGTCCGGGAGGGCCGTACCGTTCGTTCCGTTGAGTTTATTTTGGATAAGGGTCTTGACGTTTCGGAAGACGAGTTGGTTTCGGGTTTTGTGAAGCGCTACTATGACGAAACCGCGGACATCCCTGCAGAGGTGGATGTACCTCTTGAGCTCTCTGATGCGGAGGTTATCTCAGAGTGGCTCTCCGATAAGCGTGGACACAGATGCAGTCTTCATCTTCCACAGCGTGGCGAGAAGTCCCGTCTGCTTGAGATGGCTTCAAAAAATGCACGCCATGCTCTCATGCGGCATATGATCCGCACGGGTTATTCTGATGATCGCAGTAACCAAGCACTCCTACAGCTTGAGTCAGCACTTGCTCTTGAAGCTCCTCCTTTGCGTATAGAATGCTTTGATATTTCTACGTTGCACGGTAGTTTCACGGTTGCATCCATGGTGGTATTTACCAATGGAAAACCCGATAAATCACAGTATCGCCGCTTTAAGATTCACGCCGAGCTTGATGAAGCAAATGACTTTGTGTCTATGTCAGAAGTGCTTGGCCGGCGGTACAGTCCTGAGCGTATGGCTGACAAACGCTTTGGTTCACGTCCTGATTTGCTGGTAGTTGATGGTGGCAAACCTCAGCTAACGGCAGCCATTCAACAGCTTGCTGATCTGGGCTTGGATATTCCGGTATGCGGTCTGGCTAAGTCTGACGAAGAGGTGTTTGTACCGTGGGACGATACCCCTATCGTTCTTCCGTCGGGCTCTGCGTCACTATACCTTATCAAACAGGTACGAGATGAATCTCACCGCTTTGCCATTACGTTTCATCGTGAGCTTCGCGACAAGGCCATGACGGTGTCGATTCTTGATGAAATCCCAGGTGTGGGTCCTAAACGAAAAAAAGACCTTATGCGTCACTTTGGTTCATTTAAGAAGCTGAACGCGGCATCTGCAGACGATATTGCAGACGTTAAAGGAATTTCTTTGGCGCTTGCTCAGACAATCTTTGATGAACTGAAAGCATGGCGATCCTGAAAACATGGTGATTCTCATATGGTGTGAATCTTGACGTTCACACTGGTATGTTGGTTTAGGCCTATGTGGTATTAAATAAGAGACCAGTTTTCATAGGTAAAATAGGGGTAAACGGTATGATTTTGCCGGTAAACGGTAGATGTGGTATTAGTTTTTCTGTCAATGGTTTAGCGGTAATTTTGATATATCTCTTAGAGGAAAACCAATAAAGTTGCTGTACAGCGCTTTATACTTCATCTATCAAAAATGCGAATCTTATAAGTATACCGTAAGTATTTATTCTTTTTACCTGCGAGTCTCTCGTGCACCTTAAAAACTCCGTTTACCCGAATCGTCATTCCTTTCTGAGATGTATATCCAATATGATAGAGGAGAAAAGCCACGTCTGTGGCAAGGAGCCACATCTGTGGCCTGAGATACTCAGAAAGAGGCAGAAATGGGCAAGCTTTTTGGTCGTCAACTATCACGTCGCACCTTCCTGGGCGGAGCTGTTGCTGCTGCGGGAATGGGCCTTACGGCGTGCGGTAACAACGATAATAACAACGCTTCAAATAACAGCGATGTTAAAGGTGAAGCAGGAGGCGGTACCATTACTGCCGGCGCTGCATATTCAACGCAAAACTACGATCCTTCCTCCACGTCATCTGCTCTTGCACTTGGTGTTAACTGGCAGGTTTCCGAGGGTCTGTATGGCATGAATTACCATGACTATCATGTCTTTAATGAGCTTGCAACGGCCGATCCTCAGAAGGTTGATGACACAACCTTTGAGGTAAGCATCAGAAAAGACGCAAAGTTTTCTGACGGAACGGCGGTAAGCGCTGACGACGTAGTCGAGTCATTCAAGCGCGCAACTGCCGAGGGCAACATCTACGTTTCAATGCTTGCTCCCATCGCATCCGTTGAAAAGAAAGATGACGCTACCGTTACCATCAAAACGAATGTGCCAAACTTCTCGCTTTTGAAGGAGCGTCTCTCCATTGTCCGCGTTGTTCCGGCAAAGTCAGCTCAAGACGACATGAAAAAGATGCCCGTTGGATCCGGCCCTTGGATGTATAAGACCATCAGCGACAACTCTCTTGATCTTGAGCCAAATCCAAACTATAACGGAGTAACTCCCGCTAAGGATAAGGCACTTCACTATGACATCCTCAAAGATCCTACCGCTCGTCTGACCGCGCAGACCGATGGCACGACGCTTGCCATGGAAATGGTACCTGCCGATGCCATTGACCAGCTGAAGAATGCCGGCTGCACCGTTGATACCGTTCAGGGTTTTGGTGTGCGCTTCCTGATGTATAACCTCTCCAAGGCTCCATGGGATAACGTTAAGGTCCGCCAGGCAGTGATGTATGCGCTGGATACCGACAAGATGATCGCCAATGCACTGGCAGGCCAGGCTGAAGCCGCTACCTGCTATCTGCCGTCTTCCTTCTCCAATTATCACAAGGCTGCTACGGTCTATACCCATGACGAGGAGAAGGCAAAGAGCCTTATCAAGGATTCAGGCATCACTCCGGGTGAGGTTGTCCTGCGTACAACCGATAACGAGCAGGTTAAGAATATGGCTACGGAGGTCAAAAACAACCTTAAGGAACTTGGGTTTAACGTTTCCATCCAAACCGATACTTCACCTGCCACCTATTCCGCCATCGACGCCGCTGACGGATCGTGGGATATGCTCTTGGCACCGGGAGATCCTTCCTGCTTCGGTGGCGATACCGACTTGCTTCTGAACTGGTGGTACGGAGACAACATCTGGATGAAGACGCGCTGCCCATGGAAAGAAACGGATGAATGGAAGAAGCTGCATGAGCTCATGGATAAGGCTCTGACCCAGTCCGGTGCGGATCAGCAGTCCACATGGAACGAGTGCTTCGATCTTCTCGCTGAGAACGTGCCTCTGTATCCGGTACTCTTTGCAAAGACCTCAACCGCTTCTTGGAGCGAGAAGCCCAACGGCAATGGCGTAGCGCTTCAGGGCTTCAAGGGTATTGGCACCACCGGCATGTCCTTCGTTGATGTTAATACGGTTACCCAGAAGTAACTGAACCTGCCGGTTTGTATGTAGTTATAGGGCTCGGGCGGGTCAATGTCGCTCGAGCCTTTTTCTTCGAAGTTCTTCAGAGGGGGAGAGTGTGAATAATCTACTTCGTCTTATTGGACGCCGTTTGATCGCGCTGCCAATCATGGCGTTGGGCGTTACGTTTCTTGTATTCTTCCTGATGTCGTTTTCGCATGTTGATCCTGCGTACAATGCATTGGGTGAGAGCGCAACGCCGGAAGCGATTGCAGAGTATCATGCCGAGCACGGTCTTGATGATCCGTGGCCCGTTCGCTATGTGCGGTATATGGGAGATTTACTTCATGGTGATTTAGGCACGTACGGTACGGCAAACTACTCGGTAGCGGAGCGCATTTCAAAGGCTTTACCGGTGACCATGCAGCTTACCTTTATTGGACTCATCATTGGAGCCGTTGTTTCATTTTTGTTGGGCGTCGTTGCCGCACTGTACAGAGACAGATGGCCCGATCAGATTATTCGCGTGTTCTCCATTGCAGGACTTGCAACACCCTCATTTTGGCTTGCGGTTCTTTTGATTCTGCTTTTTGCGGTTACCCTCAAAGCACTTCCGGCATCAGGTATGCTGCCCGATCCGGCCAAAAACTTTTCCGGGTATATAGCTCGAATTATCATGCCGGCCGTTGCGTTGGCCGTTCCCCTTACGGGTCAGATGACGCGTATTGTTCGTACGGCAATGGTTGAAGAGCTTGATCGCGATTACGTCCGTACCGCGCGTGGTGCGGGCATTCCCGAACCCATAGTCATTGCGCGTAACGTCTTGCGCAATGCTCTGATTACTCCGGTTACGACGCTGGGACTCAAGATCGGCTATCTCATGGGCGGCGCCGTGGTCATCGAGGTTATTTTCAACCTACCGGGCATGGGCATGGCAATTCTTGAGGGCATTCAGGGCAACGAGACTATGCTCGTACAAGGGGTTGTTATTGTTGTGGCACTGTCCTTCATCATTATCAATATCGTGGTCGACATGCTCTATATCCTTATCAATCCGCGAATCAGGACGGTGTAGCCATGATTGAGATACGAAAAAAACAAACCGAGAAGCTCGAGGAGGCTGCGGCAAAAGGACTTAAGTTCAGCGGCTTCAAGAATATGAAGACCACATCCAAGATCGCATTGGTCATCCTTGTGCTTGTGGTGCTCGCCTCAGTCTTGGCACCCCTTCTTGCTCCCCATGATCCACTTCAGACTTTTACCGCTCGCCAGGCTCCCGGAAACGGTTTTCTTTTTGGCGCGGACGATAAGGGCCGTGATATTTTGTCTCGTATGCTCTACGGTGGGCGCTATTCACTCGTCATTGGTTTTGGCGCTACGGGCATGGCTTTGGTGCTTGGATCCATTGTGGGTGCCATTGCGGCAGTATCAAGAAAAGCAGTGTCCGAGGTTATCATGCGCCTTCTGGACATCATCATGTCTTTCCCGGGTATTGCGCTTGCGGCGGTCTTTGTTTCCATTCTTGGCAACAGCATCCCGTCCATTATTTTTGCTATCGGCTTTATGTATACGCCGCAAATTGCACGCATTGTGCGAGCCAATATCGTAAGCGAGTATGGCGAGGATTACGTGCGCGCCACGATTGTTTCCGGTGCCCGTGCTCCGTGGATCTTATGGAAACATGTACTTCGTAACTGCATTGCTCCCATCATGGTCTTTACCGTTACGCTTGTGGCGGATGCCATCATCTTTGAGGCCTCGCTGACCTTCATCGGTGCCGGTATTCAAGAACCCACACCGACATGGGGAAACATCTTAGCCGACGCTCGTGGCGGTGTTTTGGCCGGACGTTGGTGGCAGGCGTTCTTCCCGGGCCTTGCCATCATGTTTACCTGCCTTGCGCTCAACATTCTTTCCGAAGGCCTGACCGATGCCATGGCTGCGGCTCCGGGTGCACCCGTTGACGTTGACGCCTCCGAGTCTCGTCGAGCGGACGATATTCTCGCCTCAGACCCCGTACGCGCCTATGCTGAGCAGGCAGAGTCTCTCAAGCGCCGTTTGGGTGATCTGAAAGCGATTGAGCTTGCAAGAACGGACAGGCATAAGCCGAACTTTTCCGTTGATCCAATACTTAAGGTCAAAGATCTCTCCATCAGTTTTGAGTCTCACGGTGCCGTCAAGGTCGTTGACGGTGTGAGTTTTGAGGTCCGCCCCGGTCAGTGCATGGCACTCGTGGGCGAGTCCGGTTGTGGTAAGTCAATTACCACCAAGGTCATCATGGGCCTTACCGATCCCAAAGAGTCTATTACCGGTACGGTGCTCTATAAGGGACAAGACCTTCTCAAGATCTCCAAAGACGAGCATCGTCGTCTTTTAGGGCATGAGCTTGCCATGGTGTATCAGGATGCCTTGTCATCGCTGAACCCTTCAATGCTCATTTCGTCTCAGATGAAACAACTTACGAGCCGCGGCGGTACTCGCTCGGCCGAAGAGCTTCTTGAGCTCGTGGGCCTTGACCCCAAGCGTACCTTGGAATCCTATCCGCATGAGCTTTCCGGCGGACAGCGGCAGCGCGTGCTTATCGCCATGGCGCTTACGCGTGATCCGTCGCTTGTTATCTGCGACGAACCTACGACGGCGTTGGACGTTACCGTTCAGAAGCAGGTTATCAAACTCTTGAATGACCTGCAGGATCGTTTGGGTTTTGCCATGATCTTTGTGAGCCATGACCTTGCCCTTGTGGCGGAAGTGGCTTCCGAGATTACCGTTATGTATGCCGGACAGGTAATTGAGCAGGCGCCCACGACGGAGCTCTTAACAAATCCGGTACATGAGTATACGCGGGGTCTTCTTGGATCAGTACTTTCGATTGAAGAAGGCGCAAAGGACGGGACAAGGCTCCATCAGGTGCCAGGATCGGTACCTTCTCCCGAAGACTTTCCTGTGGGTGACCGTTTTGCACCGCGCTCAAGCCACCCCGAGCTTGGCCTTGAGGTGCATCCGGTCCTTAAAGAGATTCCCGGTCGCCATCATAGTTTTTCGGAACTCCCTGACGAGTACCTGAGAGAACACGGACTTACGCCATATCTTGAACGCATGAATACCAAGGAGGTGGACTAAATGACCGAGCAGCAACCCATCATTTTTTTGGATGACATTTCCGTTACGTTCAAAACGCGTACGGGATCAATATTTCATCCCAATAAGGTGCACGCGGTACAAAACGTTACGCTTAAACTCATGCCCGGCGAGACCATCGGTATTGTAGGCGAGTCGGGATGCGGCAAGTCAACGACTGCAAACGTTATGTGTGGTCTTCAATCACCTACGTCGGGTCGCGTGTTTTTCAAAGGTCAAGATGTGACCAAACGTACCCCCGATCTGCGCAAACAGATAGGTCGTGTGGTCTCGGTGGTCTTCCAAGATCCCGCAACGGCACTCAACCCCCGCATGATTGTGCACGATCAGCTCTTAGATCCGCTTTTGGTACACAAGGTGGGAACGCCGGAGGAACGCGAGAAGCGCATCGATGAACTTGTTGGCTTGGTAGGGCTTCCTCATTCTGCACTCCGCGCTCTTCCGGGCCAGCTTTCCGGCGGTCAGCGCCAGCGTGTGGCAATTGCTCGCGCCATGTCGCTGAACCCCTCTGCCATCATTGCCGACGAGCCAACCTCGGCGCTTGACGTTTCGGTAAGGGCTCAAATCCTGAATCTGCTTACCGATCTTAAGAGCGAGTTGGGTCTTTCGATGATCTTCATTTCGCATGACATTCAAACCGTACGGTATGTATCCGACCGTATTATCGTCATGAATCACGGACAGATTATGGAAGACGGTCCGGCACAGCAGGTATTTGAGCATCCGCAGGATGCATATACCAAAACATTGCTTGGAGCTGCGCCTTCATTGCTTCACCCAAAGCTTGGCAAATAAATCAGGCAGTAAGGGCGTATCCAAGCGGGTACGCCCTTAGCGTATCGTATGGAACGCACGAAGGATTAAGGATGTCCCTTTCAAAGCTTGACCATAGTGAACTTTGTAAAACGCGCCCGCGCACACCGATGCCCGCTGACTTTGAGCAATTCTGGAAAGCTCGTATGGCTGAGGCCGACGCGGTGCCGCTGAGGTGGCAACTTGTGCCTTCCGATGAAGTATCACAAGCTCAAAGCTGCGGTTTTTATGATCTTTGGTTTGAGGGCATGGGAGGCTCAAAGCTGTATGCCAAGTTTCTCTGTCCAAAAGGCGAGAAGAACGTGTCCTTGGTGCTGCAGTTCCATGGGTATCCGGGTGCTTCTCGGTCTTGGTTTGAGCAGGCATCCTTTGTAGGTATGGGCTGTGCAATTTGTGCACTTGACAATCCCGGTCAGGGTGGGCGAAGTCAGGACGCAAACGGGTATGTGGGAACAACGGTGGCGGGCCATCTTGTTGCGGGACTTGACGGCCCCGTAAAAGATCTCTATTACGTACGCCTCTATCAAAATGTTCGGATTTTCTGTCGTATTGCGAGCCAACTTGAGGGTATCGACGCGAACCGTATCTTTGTAAACGGGCAGTCGCAAGGCGGCGGTATGGGTATTGCTTGCTGTGCTCTTAATCAAGATCTCATTAACCGTGCGGCCATTCTCTTCCCGTTTCTTTCAGACTTCAAAGCCGTTTGGGAGCTGGGTGCTGATACCCAAGCGTATGAGGGGATTCGCTATTACATGCATTGGTTTGATCCGCGCGGGGAGCGCGTGGATGAAATTTTTGGCAAGCTTGCGTATGTCGACAGCGTCAACTTTGCTCGTTTTGTGCGCTGCCCGGTACTTTTTGGATCCGGCCTTGCCGATGAGGTGTGCCCTGTTCCCACACAATTTGCAGTGTATAACGCACTGACGTGTCCAAAACGACACCTTTTGTTTGAAGGCTTTGGGCATGAGGAGATTCAGGCGTTTGACGATATGATCATTGCTTTTTTTGATGCAAACGACGCACGTGCTTGGGTTTCGGGAGGGGCATGCTCATGAGAGACGTCTCGTCATATCGGGATTTTCTTAAAACCTATCACGGGCGCACGCTTTGTCCGGACGTTTTTGACGAATTTTGGGCAGGCGTTTGCGTGGAAAATAAACCCGAAGCAAGGGAAGTGCAAAAGGCTTCCATAAACTGCTCACGTCTTATCTGCGAAGAGTTTACCTACCTCGCCTCTGACGGCGCCTCTCTCAAAGCTCATATACTGCGTCCCAAGGGAGCGGCTCCTTTACCAACCGTCATACTGTATACCGATTGTGGTCGAGAAGTGCGGGGTTGGCTGCATCTGGCGCGCTTTGCGTCGCTTGGCTTTGCCGTGGTGGCTCCTGAAATCCGCAGACTTCCTCAGGCAGTGCGGACATCGTTTGAGAAAGCATGGAAAGGCGAGGTCAGCGCCGGCAATCTGACGGCGTACTATTTCAATACAAACGCACTCGATCGAGTGGAAGATTCCGTCGTTGAATGCGCACGCAGAGCTCCTCTCTTTCAGCTGATATCCGATGCGTATGCAACGGCTCATGCTACACGACTGCTTCCCTTTGTTGACAAGGGCTGCCTTATGACCTGGGGAGAAGGACTTGGCGGGGCACTGGCTTTGGATACGGCGGCATTGCTCGGTTCCCAATGCGCGGGTGTCATGGCACAAAACCCCTTCTTTGCCGACTCCGAAGCGTGCGTGACGGATGGATTTTGTAGCGCGCAGGAAACGCCGAAAAACGTACGGATTGCAGATGCCATGGGTCTTCTCGATACCGCAAGCTTTGCCGAGCGCATCACCTGTCCAACGTTGATGGCATGCTCGCTGGAGGACCGGTCGTCCCTTCCCGAAGGAACGTGTGCGGCATATAACCGTATTCCTGCGGAACAAAAGCGGATGGCGGTCTATCCCAGACATGCACATGAGCGCATTAACGATTTTGAAAACTTGCAAATTGACTTCTTGTTGACGTATTCAGGCGGTAGACTTTAATGACTACGTTGAATGATATTCAACCGGAAAGGATTCGGTACATGTCTACAAATCTTGCATTCAGAGGGGTTATTCCCCCTGTCGTTACCCCCGATACCAAAGACCATCAGCTTGATGTGGTTTCCTTTGAGCGCTCCGTCAATCGCATGATTGATGCCGGCGTTGACGGCCTCTTTTTCCTCGGCTCATCAGGGGAAGTTGTCTTTGCCACTGACGAGAGGCGTGATCAGATTGTCCGCGAGGCAGTCCGTATCGTTGCGGGTCGTGTCCCTGTATTGGTGGGCATTATTGACACGCAGACTGAACGCGTACTTGAGCATGGGCACCGTGCGCTTGAAGCGGGAGCCGATGCACTTGTGGCAACGGCACCGTTTTACGCTCTTGGTGGAGTTGCTGAGATAGAAGAACATTTCCGCATCCTTCATGCCGAGCTCGATGCACCTCTTTTTGCCTATGACATTCCGGTATGTGTTCACACCAAGCTCCCGTGGAAACTTCTTGCACGCCTTGGCGCAGAGGGAGTTCTTGCGGGCGTAAAGGATTCATCGGGAGATGATGTGTCTTTCCGATATCTCGTACAAGAAAACGAGAAAAACGGTCACCCTATGGCGCTTTTGACCGGTCACGAGATCGTGGTTGACGGGGCACTTCTCGCCGGGGCGGATGGATCCGTTCCGGGACTTGCAAACGTTGAGCCTGAAGGATACGTTCGCATGTGGAAGGCTGCGCAAGAGGGGGATTGGGCTTTGGTTAAGCGTGAGCAAGACCGTCTCAATGAAATATCTCATATTTTTGACGTTACCTCGGGCGTACAGGGGTACGGAGCCGGCGTCGGTGCCTTCAAATGTGCCCTTCACCTTATGGGAGTCTTTGACACGCCGCAGATGCCTCGTCCCGTAAGACCTCTTTCCGCTGAAAATACCGAGGCAATCCGCACCGTTCTTGTTGAGAACAACCTGCTCTGATACGTAACCTTTTGAGGAGGGATGATTGTGTCCTACGAATGTGATGTACGCAAAACTGCCGTTGCCGTTGATATTGGCGGTACAAAAATTGCATGCGGCCTTGTTGATCTGGATGCGGAGAAGATGCCGCAGGTACATGATGTCAAAAAAATCCCTACGGAAGCGGATTTGGGTGGCGCTCATGTGCTTGAGCTGGTTATCCAATCAATTAAAGACGCCCTTGCCCGCGCGGAAGAGCGTGGCGAGAAGCCCGTGGGAGTCGGCATTTCTTCTGCGGGTGTCGTAGATCCGCGTAGCGGAAACATTACCTTTGCCAACGATCTCATGCCCGGGTGGGGAGGCACTCCTCTTGGCACTGCCGTAACCGAATCATGCGGTCTTCCCTGTGCGGTTTTGAACGACGTACACGCGCACGCACTTGGTGAAGCGCGCCACGGCGGAGGCAAAGATCTCCCTTCGGTATTGGTAGTTGCCGTGGGAACGGGTATCGGTGGTGCATTTGTAAACCACGGCATCATCATGCTTGGAGCTCATGACGAGGCGGGCCATATAGGACATGTGGCCGCTTTGGCAGCCGCAGGGGTGGCTTGTTCCTGTGGAGCCACGGGACACCTTGAACCCGTTGCCGCAGGTCCCGGCATCATCCGCGAATATCTACGGCTTGGAGGCATTGACAGCTGCGACGACGGTTCTCCCGTGGACGGTGCCGAAATTGATTTTCGTGCAAATAACGGAGACGTGCGTGCGCAAGCCGCCGAAGAACTCTCCGGCCGGGCACTGGGTGAAGTGCTGGGCAGCATGTGCAATATGCTTGACCCCGCCGCCATCATTCTTTCGGGTTCCGTGGCAGAGTGTGGTCCGTATTGGCAAAACGCCCTGCATGCCGCCTTTGAGAGTCAGGCAATGCCGCCTGTCAAATCGACACCCATCATAAAAGGAGAGCTCGGTGCCCAGGCACCGCTTATTGGTGCCGTTGAAAATCTTTTTGATCCCGCATATTTGGAGACGAGGAACACATGTCATTAAATCCGCTGGTACAGTCTCTCAAAGGTGGACTTATCGTAAGCGTGCAGGCGTATCCCGGAGAGCCGCTTCGCCACCCCGAAACCATGGCACAGATGGCACGCGCCTGTGAGCTGGGAGGTGCTGCCGCCATCAGGTGCCAGGGACTCTCCGATATTGCCGCCATCAAAGGACGGGTGGAAATCCCCGTTATCGGTCTTTGGAAAGAGGGACACGAGGGCGTCTACATTACGCCAACCTTGCGCCATGCTCTTGCGGTTGTCAATGCAGGCGCAGATGTGGTGGCGCTTGATGCAACCGATCGCGCCCGTCCCGACGGAAGGACATTTGCGGAAACGGTCCGCTCTTTGCGTGAGCGTACGGACGCGCTTGTTATGGCCGACTGCATGACCATGGATGACATACGCCGTGCCGTGGCGTGCGGCTGCGATTTGGTTTCAACGACGCTTTCGCATAACAAGGCGGCAATCGATACCACCTTGGACGACGGTCCTGATTTGCCGCTGCTCCGCCAGGCGACCACCGAGTTTCCCGGTATTGCCATCATCTGCGAGGGGCATGTGCACACGCCCGCAGATGCCAAGGCTGCCATTGATGCCGGTGCTTGGGCGGTTGTCTCCGGCACGGGTATCACGCATCCGACTTCGATCACGTCATGGTTCAAAGCGGCGATTGAATCATAGACAGAGCGAGAAGTACTTCTCGCCGCCGGCTTTGCAAAGGAAGAGGGCTTATGGGTCAAGATAATCCTATTCAAAGGCAAAAAGTATCCGTGCCTGACATTGTGATTATTACTGGTATGTCGGGTTCCGGGCGTACGCAGGCGCTGCACGTCTTTGAAGATATGGGATATTACTGCATTGATAACCTGCCGCCGACGCTTATTTTGCAGCTTGCAAACGTGGTGGGAATCAATTCAAGCATAGGCCGTCATCTGGCCGTCACGTGTGATTTGCGCTCGCAGGGACTCTTTGACGACATGCTTGAGGTCCTGCATTCACTTGCTGATCATGAACTGACCTACAGCATGGTTTTTCTCGACTCGTCAGATGAAGTCATCATGCGCCGTTATGACGAGAATCGCCGTCGGCACCCGGTGGCACAACAGGGTGAATCTCTGGAGAAGGCCGTCAAGCGCGAACGGCGACAGCTTGCGGTGGTGCGCAAGGCGGCAGATGTTGTCATCGATACGTCAACCATGCGCACGACAACGCTGCGCAATCGCTTGCGCCGTATCTTCTCGGAGCTTTCCGACCAGCAGCTTCTTGAAGTAAATGTTTTCTCGTTTGGCTTTAAGCATGGTATGCCTGTTGAGTCGGATCTTATGATTGACGTGCGGTTCTTACCCAATCCGTTTTATGACCCCGAAATGCGCACTATGACGGGGCTTGATGAGCGCGTTGCCGCATACGTGCTCGATAACCCCACAACCAAGAAATTCCTAAAGTCATGGTTTGAGCTGCTGGACGTCATTATGCCCGGCTATGTGGCAGAGGGAAAGTCGCATCTCTCCATTGCGGTCGGTTGTACGGGAGGGCAGCATAGAAGCGTGGCCATTGCAAAGGCAACGAGCGAGCACCTTCTGCAGGCGGGATATCGTGCTACACTTTCACACCGTGATCTTGCGCTTGCAAACACGCAGGCTAAAGGGCAATAGAGAGGGTCTATGTCATTTACCGCCGAGGTAAAAAATGAACTTTCGCGCGTCGTGTCCGCGTCAAAAGAGGCTGATTTAGCGCAGCTCTCTGCACTGATACGCGTGACGGGTACGCTGTCGTTTCACGGGACCCGCTCATATAGCGTGCGCATTGTAACTGAGACGGGTACCGTAGCACGTACCGTTGTGGCGCTGTCCCGACAGCTTTTTGGTTTAGGCACGTCAATCGAATACCGGCGCTCCATTATGCATAAAAAACGTAACTACTTGCTTGAAATTTCCGATCAAGAAGCGCTGGGTGATGCCCTGGCCAAGTTGGGTATCCTGACGTCTGATTTTGGCATCAACCAGGGAATACCACGAACACTTCTGCAAACAAAACAAGCGCGTACGGCTTTTCTCCGCGGTGCTTTTATGGCTGGCGGTTTTGTTGCTGACCCTCGCAGGGACTTTCATTTGGAGATTGCCGTAACGGGAGAGCGTTTTGCCCAGGATCTTGTGGTTCTTCTCGCCACGGCGGGAGTTACCGGTCGCTTGAACCATCGAAATAAGCATACGTCTCAGGCAGAACGAACACGTGAGCTGTATGCGGTGTATCTCAAGAGCTCAGACGATATCATTGCATTTTTGCGTTTTATTGGGGCTCAGAATATGGCAAAGGTTGTCTTTGCGGCACGCCAGATGAAGTATGTTCGCAACAATGTCAATCGGGGAGTGAATGCGGAGGTTGCCAACCAGAGGCGCTCTTCCAATGCGGCGGCATCGCAACTCAGTTTGATTGATCGTGCCGACCAACTTATAGGACTGGGTAAACTGCCGCCCGCGGTGCAAGAGTTTTGTCGGGTCAGGCGAGAAAATCCCGAGGTATCACTTGCGGCACTGGGAGAATCTCTTGTGCCGTCCGTGTCGAAATCGGCAATGTATCATCGGCTTCTCCGGCTTGAGGAAATAGTACGGAAAGCAGAAAAGTTTCAATAACTCCGTTTAACTTTTCGGTGAGTGCGGTAATATAAACGGTGTACGGTTTATATGTTTTATGGCCGTTGGGGAGAAGCCCTGACGTCATCGAAAGGAGCATTACGTATGGCAGTAAAAGTTGCTATTAACGGCTTTGGCCGCATTGGTCGTCTTGCCTTTAGGCAGATGTTTGGCCACGAGGGTTCCGAGATTGTTGCCATCAACGATCTTACGTCCCCAGAGATGCTTGCTTACCTTTTGAAGTATGACTCTACCCAGGGCAACTATGCTCGTGATCACAAGGTTGAGTCCACCGACCACTCCATTATTGTTGATGGTCATGAGATTATCATCTACAAAGAGGCAGACGCAAACAACCTTCCTTGGGGGGACCTCAATGTTGACGTCGTGCTTGAGTGCACCGGCTTCTACACCTCAAAGGAGAAGGCACAGGCTCACATTAACGCTGGCGCTAAGAAGGTCGTTATCTCTGCTCCTGCAGGAAACGATCTCCCAACTATCGTCTACAACGTTAACCATGAGACCCTCACTGCGGATGACAACATCATCTCTGCTGCTTCCTGCACCACCAACTGCCTTGCTCCTATGGCAAAGGGCCTCAATGACTTTGCTCACGTTGTCTCCGGCATTATGACCACCATTCACGCATATACCGGCGATCAGATGATTTTGGACGGACCACAGCGCAAGGGTAACTTCCGTCGTTCCCGCGCCGGTGCCGAGAACATCGTTCCTAACTCAACCGGTGCTGCCAAGGCAATCGGCCTTGTCCTTCCTGAGCTCAACGGCAAGCTCATCGGTGCCGCTCAGCGCGTTCCTACGCCAACCGGCTCCATCACCAATCTTTATGCCGTCGTTGATAAGAAGGTAACTGTTGACGAGGTCAACACTGCCATGAAGGCATATGCGGAGACCATTCCTGAGACCTTCGGATACAACGAGGATCAGATTGTTTCTCGCGACATCGTTGGCGAGACCCACGGTTCCATTTTTGACGCTACACAGACCATGTGCAACGATCTTGGCAATGGCCAGACACTCGTTCAGGTTACCTCTTGGTACGACAACGAGAACTCCTATACTTCTCAGATGGTCCGCACCATCAAGTACTTCGAGAAGTTCGTTGCGTAAGTGCGCTCACATATGTGACGCTTCGGCGCGGTCGCAGCATCTGCCGCGGCTGCGCCTTTTTATGAGAAGTATGTAGCCTGTACGTCTGTATTTGGCTTGCATTTCTTCTTACCTGGTAAGAAGAAATCAGCATTCAAAGAAACGTGAAGAGAAAGAGGAATGACATGGCTTTCACAAAGAAGACCGTTCGTGACGCCGATGTCGATGGTAAGCGCGTTCTTATGCGCGTTGATTTTAACGTGCCTCTGAAGGATGGCGTTGTAACCGACGATACTCGTGTCCGTGCAGCTCTGCCCACCATTCAGTATTTGCTTGACCACAATGCCAAGGTTATCTTAATGAGCCACCTTGGCCGTCCCGATGGTACGGGCTTCCAGCCTGAGCTTTCACTGCGTCCCGCTGCCGAGAAGCTCTCTGAGCTTTTGGGCAAGCCGGTTAAGTTCGTAGAGGACACGTATGGCGAGAAGGCCAAGGAAGCCGTTGACTCCCTTGAGAGTGGTCAGGTTCTTGTCCTTGAGAACGTCCGCTTTGATAAGCGCGAGAAGAAAAACGATCCTGAAATTGCAAAGATTCTTGCTTCGTATGGTGACATCTTTGTACTTGATGCTTTTGGTACCGCTCACCGCGCACAGGGTTCTGTCGTTGGACCGGCTGCTTATCTGCCTGCCTACGCCGGCTTCCTGCTTGAGAAAGAGGTTGATACGCTGACCTCAATCTTTGCCGATCCGGAGCGTCCGTTTGTTGCCATTGTCGGTGGATCGAAGGTTTCTTCCAAGATTGGCGTCCTCGATCATCTCATTGATTCTGCCGATACTCTTATTATCGGCGGTGGTATGGCTTATACGTTCTTCCTTGCAAAGGGTTATACCGTAGGCACTTCACTGCAGGAGCCCGATTGGGTTGAGCCTGCAAAGAAGATGCTTGAGAAAGCCGAGGCCAAGGGCTGCAAGATTTTGCTTCCAGTTGACAACGTTGTGGCCGATCACTTTGGCGAGGATGCAAAAGGGGAGGCCGTCAATTCCGACAACATTCCCGATGACCGCATGGGCATGGATATTGGCCCCAAGACGGTTCAGCTCTATACCGATGCCATCAAGGGCGCAAAGACCGTTTTCTGGAACGGACCGATGGGTGTCTTTGAGTTTGATCAGTTTGCAAAGGGCACTGAGGCAGTTGCTCGCGCCATTGCGGATTCCGATTGCACGTCCATTATCGGCGGTGGCGATTCCGTTGCCGCTATCAATAAGTTCGGTCTTGCCGATAAGATGAGCTGGATCTCCACAGGCGGTGGAGCTTCCATGGAGCTCGTTGAAGGTAAGGCTCTTCCTGGAGTGGAGGCGCTTCTCGATGCGTAAGCGTATGATTGCCGGCAACTGGAAGATGAATAAGACATTCTCTGAGGCAATCGTACTTGCCCAGGGAATCGTTGATGAGCTCTCAGCAGGCACAGGAGACGTTGATGTTGTAGTGGCTCCTCCTGCCGTTGATCTCAAAGGCGTCTCTGAGGTTCTTACTCAGGCAAACTCTTCCGTTGCTCTTTCCGCACAGAATGTATATTGGGAGGAGTCCGGTGCATATACCGGAGAAACCGCACCTTCCATGCTGGAGTCCGTAGGGGCCACCCATTGCATCATTGGTCACTCGGAGCGGCGCGGATATTTCGGCGAAACTGACGAGGACATCAACCGCAAGGCAAAGGCGTTGATGGCCCACGGTATCATCCCAATTTCTTGCTGCGGCGAGTCTTTGGAGATTCGCGAAGCCGGAAAGCATGTTGAGTTTGTCGTCGAGCAGATTAAAGCCGATACGGCCGGTCTTGAGATTACAGATCCCTCTAAGTATGTGGTGGCCTATGAGCCTATTTGGGCCATCGGTACCGGAAAGACCGCCACGGCTGATGACGCGCAAGAGGTGTGCGGCGCAATCCGCAAGACGTTAGCTGAAATTTTTGGCCCCGAGATCGCTGCCGGCATTCGCGTTTTGTATGGCGGCTCGGCAAAGCCCGAAAACATCAACGGCTTCCTCGAGAAAGAGGACGTGGACGGTGCTTTGGTAGGCGGCGCATCACTTAAGGCTGACTCTTTTGCCGCTATGGTAAAAAGCGCGATGAACTAAGAGAGGCTTTGAGCGCACGGCGGGTGCTCCTATAGTACAAACGCCACGCGCAAGCCGTCTTGACCGTATACGTATTTTGCGAAAATACACACGCTGCATTTCAAAAAGATGTGGCGTGTGTTATTCTATTACGCTAGTTTTGTCTGTTAGAAAGTTTGTTTCTAACACGCTAACACATGCAGTAAAACCGCGTAACCTAAAGGAGCTTTTTGTGGGTGCACTAAATACTATTTTGCTGGTACTGCTTTGTATCTCCGGTATCTTAACCATCTTTTTGGTGCTGGCACATTCCGGTAAGGGAACAGGCATCTCGGACATGATTGCTGCATCCATGTACAATTCCAATGCAGGCACCGGTATTCTTGAGAAGAACCTTGATCGTCTGACTATCATCACTACCACTATCTTTATCCTCTGCATTGTCATCATGTCGCTTACGTTTCCTTTGGGTTCTATGAACGTTGGATAAAAATCTCCACGGATGCACCATATGCGTCTTGCTGAAGGTTTTTAAGAAGCTGTAAACACTGTTGTATGGCGAGAAGATTGGTCTTCTCGCCATATTTGCGTTTATGGACTCTTGTTTTGAAACGACGGCCTTATCGCCTGAGATTCATATCCGAGAGGCGAGGAGCACAAAAAATCTGGCAGCCTACATTTCACAAAGGTAAACAATGGGCATTTCTCGATACACTGCCCAAAAAACACTGTCATCATAAGACATGATTTTGTTGCGAATGTGCTCTTTTTGGCTGCTCAACAAGGTAGGTAATTGCTCGGTTTTACATTTTTCTTGGAGTAATTTGGCTGATTGCGCACTACTCGTGATAAAATTGCCGTTTAGTGTATGTGGGTTCTATGGGATTTTCATGCATAAGAGGTAGTATTCGTTGGAAATGTTCGATTGCCATTTTGAAAATTCCTCGTCTGTATTCGTACAGACGCATGGCGGTAAGGAGAGTAAATGGCACGGTTTGTCTGGTATTTGACCAAGAGGATACTGAGCTACATTGTGATGATTTTTGTCGCAACGTCGCTTACGTTTTTCCTTGCATCTGCATTTATGAGTCCTCGCTCTAACTATGAGCAGCGCACTCCTCGTCCACCTCAGGATTCTATCGAGCAGTCGCTCTACAAGGCTAATCTGAACGATAAGACTCCCGTTATTGAGAGATACCAAAAGTGGCTTGTTGGTGTCGTTACTCATTTTGACTGGGGCATGGCTCCGGATGGCAGCTCCATCAATACGCAGATGAGCTCAAAGTTCTTGGCTTCCGTTCAGCTTCTGACCTTGGCAACCATTTTGTCCATCTTTATAGGTGTCGGGCTTGGCGTATATACCGCACAGCGACAATACCAGTGGCAAGATCGTTTCTTTAGCGGTGTGGCCTCGCTCTTTATGGTCATTCCAACCGTTGTTCTCGCTATTTTGATTGTCTTTGCCGCAATTGAGATTAACGCTCTTACCGGCAGCAGGATTTTCTACGTTACGGGTCTTTCCAGCGGGAATTTCCCAACGTTTTTTGAGTGGCTCCTTGACTTCTTGCAGCACATCTTCTTACCAACGCTTGTTCTGACCATTGTCAGCTCCGTTGGCTATCACCTGACGCAGCGTACCTACCTCTTGGATGAGATGCATGCGGACTACGTACGCACTGCACGTGCAAAGGGACTCACGCGCAAGCAGGCCATTCGCAGACATGCCTTGCGTGCCTCACTCATTCCAACGGCAGTAAACGTTGCCTTCTCTATCGCAGGCATCTTTACGGGCGCCGTTATGACCGAGAAGATCTTTGCTATCCACGGTCTTGGTGAGTACTTTATCAACTGTATCAATAACAACAACATTCATGGTGCCGTTGCAGTCGCCGCATTCTCTGCTGCATGTACGCTTGTGGGCGCGCTTCTCGCCGATCTTTTTGCAGCTGCCCTTGATCCACGAATTAAGATGAGCTAAGGAGGCAGCAATGGCTAACGATAAAGAAAAAGTTACTGAAAAAGTGGAAGATTCCGCTGCTTCTCTTACCGCAAATAATGGGCAGATGACAAATGCCGAGCTTGAGCTTCAGGCTGATTCTCTTGGTTCCGGAGAGGTTAAGCGTATTAGCTACTTCGGCCTTATCGGCAGACGTTTCTTGCGTCAGCGCTCTGCCATGATAGGCTTGGGAATCTTGCTTGTTTTGATTCTTATTGCTCTTTTTGGTAAGTATCTGACTCCGTACAACTACGTTGATCCGGACTTTACTGCCATTAACCAAGCCCCTAATGCCAAGCATTGGTTTGGTACGGACGGAGCGGGCATTGATTTGTATGCCAGCGTTGTGCATGGCCTTGGTCGTTCTCTGACCATCGGTATTACCTACGCACTTCTGACTTCGGTGATTGCGGCCGTTATCGGTACCGCCATCGCATATGTTCGTGGCGTTCCCGAAAAGATTGGCATGTGGATTCTTGACATGCTCATGGTCATTCCAAGCTTCCTTTTGGTTGCCATGATTGTTCGTGCGGCTTCCGGTACCACAGGATGGGTTATGCTCATCATCGGTATGACGGCCTTTGGATGGATTGGCTATGCTCGTACCTTGCGCACCATGGCGCTTTCGCTTCGCGAGCGTGATTATGTACGTGCAGCCAAATATATGGGTGTTCCTTCAATTAAGATCATTATTCGCCACCTTATTCCGAACCTCGGTTCAATTCTTATCATTGACACGGTTCTTGGCGTTATCGGCGGTATTAACTCCGAAACGGCATACAGCTTCTTGGGCCTTGGTATTAAGGCTCCTGACACCTCACTGGGTTATCTTTTGAGTGCGGGCTCTTCGGCAATGCTGTCCACTCCTTGGCTCATTTTGATTCCATCGATTGTGTTGATTATTCTTTGCGTAAGTATGCAGCTTATCGGTGACGGTCTCCGTGATGCTTTCGATCCTTATTCTCGTGCGGCAGGCATGGTCGAGGACGATGACGATGCTGCTGAAACGCAGGATTTAGAGAGTTCACCTAACGCCAACACGGATACAGATACAACGGAGCGTGCGTAATGGCTGATATTGATATGAGTAAAACAGTTGAGAAGAACATGGTGGAAGACGACGTTCTTCGCTATGAGATGCTTGAATCCAATGGACCAAAGGGTGCTCCACAGGGTGCGCCTGTTATGAGCGTCCGTAATCTTAAGGTCTCCTTTAACACCGAAGCCGGTCGTGTTGATGCCGTCCGTGGTGTTAACTTTGACCTTTGGGGCGGTCGTACCTTAGGTATCGTTGGTGAATCAGGCTCCGGTAAGTCCGTTACCGCACTCTCTTTGATTGGACTTCTTGATGACAATGCACATGTCACCGGTTCAATTAAGCTTGGAGACGAGGAGCTTCTCGGCAAAACCGATGAAGAGATGTCAAAGCTTCGCGGCACAAGGATTTCCATGATTTTCCAAGATCCGCTGTCTGCCTTGACTCCTATGTTTACCATCGGCGATCAGCTTGCTGAGGCCCTTTTGACTCATAACCCTCACATGCCAAAGACCGATGTCCACAATCGTTGCCTTGAGCTTCTTGAGATTGTTGGTATCACCAACCCTGAAGAGCGCTTGGACGCCTATCCGCATGAATTCTCAGGCGGCATGCGTCAGCGCGTGGTTATTGCCATTGCAATTGCCAACAACCCCGACATCATCATTGCCGATGAGCCTACCACTGCCCTTGACGTAACGATTCAGGCGCAGATTCTTGACGTTTTGAAGGTTGCGCAAAAGGAGACGGGAGCCGCCGTTGTCCTGATTACGCATGACTTGGGTGTCGTTGCGGGTACCGCTGATGACATTATGGTTATGTATGCAGGTCGCGGAGTCGAGCGTGCAAGTGTGGATACGCTTTTTGTTGAGCCCCGGCATCCATACACCATGGGTCTTTTAGGCGCAGTTCCAAAGCCGCATTTGCCTGCAGAGCACAGGCTTGTACCGATTAAAGGCAACCCGCCTTCACTTGCAGCCATTCCTTCGGGATGCCCTTTCAATCCGCGCTGTCCTATGGCAACCGAGAAGTGCCGAGCCGTTGAGCCTGAGTTGACGCTTGCAAACGCCGCAGAGGGTCATTTGGCATCGTGTCATCGCTTGGAGGAGATTTGTAAAAAGAATCTCACTTACGCAGAGGTATATCCTGAGTTTGAGCCGCTGCTGCCTAAATGGGTAGACGTACCTCGCTCCGAGCGCCCCATTGTGCTTGAGGTGGATAACCTTACCAAGACGTTCCCCGTTCAAGGCAAAGGTTTTATTCGCCGCGAGAAGGGCACAATGACTGCCGTTGATCACGCAAGCTTCCAGATTCACGAGGGTGAGACGCTGGCTCTTGTCGGCGAATCCGGTTCAGGCAAGTCCACCACGCTCATGCAGATCATGGATCTTCTGAAGCCTGAGGACGGCCGCATCGTTGTGCTTGGTAAGGATACGGTAGAGCTTAAATCCGCCCGTGCACGCCGTGCGGTTCGCAAAGATCTCCAGGTTATTTTCCAAGACCCCATGAGTTCTCTTGATCCAAGAATGCCTATCTATGACGTTTTGGCAGAGCCTCTGAAAGCACAGGGATGGAAAGATGCCGACATCAATAAGCGCATTGGTGAGCTTATGGTGCTTGTCGGTATTAACCCCGATTATGTTGACCGCTTCCCGTCTCAGTTCTCAGGCGGCCAGCGTCAGCGTATTGCCATTGCCCGCGCCCTTGCAACAAATCCTAAGATTTTGCTGTTGGACGAGCCCATTGCTTCGCTTGATGTTTCCATTCAGGCCGGCATCATTAACCTGCTTGAAGACCTTCAAATTCAGCTGAAGATCTCCTATCTCTTTGTTGCGCATGACCTTGCGGTTATTCGGCATATTTCCGATACCGTTGCCGTTATGCACTTAGGTAAGATTGTGGAGTACGGTGAGACTGAGGAAGTCTTCAACAATCCTCAAGATCCCTACACCAAGGCATTGCTTTCTGCAATTCCCATTCCGGATCCCAAGATTGAGCGTACGCGTGAGCGTCTTATCTACAAAGACGGAAAGCTCGTTCCGGCGGAGCGTATTACCGTCGAGTAGGGTAATAAAAGAGCCCAGCAAAGATAGGGCAAGATTTAGATGTTGTATCGAGAAGTGCGTGCATGGTGCCGCACTTCTCGCGCTTTTAAGCCGTTTTTGAACTTTCAGGATCTCTTAAAGTGGATTTCAGATGTTACATAACTGTTTCTTCTTGCGAAAACGGCTAAAAGAAGCGTATATTTTAATGGCTATTGAATCTGTAGGCCAATAAACGGAATAGGTGATTTTATGGCTAACAGTCTGACCCGTCGATCTTTCTTTGAGGTTTCCGGTCTTGCTGCAGCAGGTCTTGGACTTACTGCCTGCGGCGGAGGCAACGGTACTCAGGGAGGTTCCGGCGATACAGGAGTTGAGCCACAGGACGGCTCTCCGGCAACAACCGCTCTCGACAAGCTCCCGCTTCCTGAGAAGGGCAAGACGTACAACAACCCCAAGAAGCGCGACGACGTCAAAGACGACGGAACGGTAACGTTGGCCATCAATGAGGTCGGCCCAAACTGGAACTATGTGGGGCTTGAAGGTAATACAACCTACATGAACTGGCTGTGGTCTTTGTACATGCCCATTGGTATGGTTGATACCGATGCAACTGGTGCCAAATACACTCCCAAAGCAGACTACATCAAGTCGCTTTCTTCCGATGAGTCTTCAGGCAAGCAGGTTATTACCGTTGTGTATGCCGATCAGGCCAAGTTCAACGACGGCACCGACATTGACTGGAAAGCATTTGAGACTGCATGGAAGTGCCTCTCCGGCCAGAATAAGGACTATCAGGTTGCCGCAACCGACGGTTGGGATAAGATTGAGACCGTTGCTCAGGGCGATACCGCAAAGACGGCGGTTATTACCATGAAAGAGCCGGTTTATCCGTATGAGGCTCTTGTAGACAGGGTGCTTCACCCCGATTTCCTTGATGTTGATACGTTTAACAGCGGTTTTTTGAATAACCCACATGTTGAATATGGTGCCGGTCCTTACATCGTTGATTCGTTTGATGACACTCACGCCACGTTCAAGCCCAATCCCAAGTGGTGGGGAGATGCTCCTAAATCCACAACGGTAACATATAAACAGATGGAAGCTCAGGCCACCTTTAATGCGTTCAAAAACGGTGAGATTGACTCCGTCGGTACGGGTCTTTCCGGCACCGCTGAGATGCTCTCCAACTTTAACAGCATGGAAGACGCTCAGATTCGTCGTGGTCTTTCTACCTCCATTGCGGTTATTGAGATTAACTCCACACGCGGAGCGCTTCAGGATCTTGCAGTTCGTAAGGCATTCTGCCAGGCAGTCGATCCTGCAACCATCGTTTCCATCGTTTTCCAGGGTGTCAATTGGCAAGAGGAAGCGCCGGGTTCCATGCTTATTCCATACTGGGCAGACGGCTATGAGGACAACCGTCCCGATGATCTGAAGAATCTCAAGGACGCTTCCGCTCGTACCGCAGCCGCAAAGAAGACGCTTGAGGATGCGGGTTATAAGGCTGGTTCTGACGGCATCTATGCAAAGGGCGACACCAAGGCAAGCTTCTCCTTTACTACCTTCGGTGATTCCACAAGCGTTAAGAACCGTTCCGCTGCTATTCAGAAGATGGCAAAGGATGCAGGCATTGAGGTTGACATTGACAACCACGCCTCTTCTGAGTTCTCTAAGATCTTGAGCTCCGGCGCATGGGATACCTGTCTCTTTGGCTGGAACGGCACCACAACCTCCATTTGGAACGGCGTCCAGCTGTACGGTTCAGAGTCCTCTTCCAACTTCGGTAAGCAGGGTACCGCTGAGACCGATGCTGAGTTTGCAAAGGTTCCTTCCATCAAAGACAAGACCGAGCAGTTTAAGCAGTGCAATGCCACCGAGAAGAAGCTGATGGAAACCTATGCTTATCTGCCTCTGTTCACCGGTCCTGACTGCTCTGTTGTCAAGAAAGGTCTGGCAAACTATGGTCCTTCACTCTTTGAGTCCACGCCTGTGACCGATCTTGGTTGGCAGAAAGACTAAGCTTGGGGGATAAGAGTTCCGTGAAGGGCTTTGTTGAGAAAAAGTTTCTTGATTTTCTCGCGCGCAATGTAACGGAATGTGTTAGTATATCCCTCGCTGTAAAGCATGTCGGAGTGGCGGAATTGGCAGACGCGCTAGCTTGAGGTGCTAGTGACTTACTAAGCGGTCGGGCGGGTTCAAGTCCCGCCTCCGACACCACGAAAAGAATAGCGAGTCTCCCCGGAGGCTCGCTTTTCATGTGTTTATTTCATTTGTAAACAAAACGTTTCAATACGTTAAACAATCTGTTTCCATATGTTGAACAGTCTATTTCCGATTACATCCTCATTTTTTAATTTGCTATAGTGAACAAATCAGCAGCTCACTGTTAATGGAATGGGTGATCGTATGACGTACAAAAATCTTTCCCGTCGTTCGTTTTTAACGCTTTCTGGTGTTGCCGCCGCAGGTTTTGGTCTTGTCGGCTGTAACAACAACGGCACCGCCAACGACGGAAATAAGGTGTCCGGTGACGCTGAGCCACTAGAGGGAAGTCCGGCTACCACGGCTCTTGACAAACTTCCTCTTCCTGAGAAGGGTCAGGTTTACATCAACGCTAAGAAGCGTGATGAGATTAAGGACGGCGGTACTCTTACGCTGCCCATCACTGAGATTGGACCGGATTGGAATTACCTTAATGTAGCAGGAAATACTCTCTACATGCACGATCTTTGGAACTACTACATGCCTGACCTTTGCGTACTGGGTGATGCTACAGGGTCCAAGATTGAGCCCAATCCAGACTTCATCAAGTCCATCAAGGTGGACGAGAGTACTGGTAAACAGGTCATTACGGTTGAATATGCTGAGAAGGCTACCTTTAACGATGGTACTCCCATGGACTGGCAGGCTTTTAACGCTGTCTATACCGTTATGAGTGGTAAGAACGCAGACTACACTCCTTCCGCTACCGACGGCTATGACAAGATTGAAAGCGTTGCCAAAGGTGATACTGACAAGATTGCCGTTGTTACCATGACAGAGCCCGTGTATCCGGCCGAGGCGCTCTTTGGCGTTGCCTTACACCCATCTGCAGTCGATGTCGATACCTTCAACAACGGCTGGGCCAATAATCCACATGCTGAGTGGGGCGCAGGTCCGTTTACCATTGACTCTGTCAATGACACTCAGGTGACCTTCAAGCAAAACCCCAACTGGTGGGGTGATAAGCCAAAGCTTGATACGATTGTCTTCAAGCAGATGGAGGCTCAGGCACTCTTCAATGCGTTCAAAAACGGAGAGATTGATACAACCGGTGTAACTCAGTCTGGCTCTGCTGAGATGCTCTCCAACTTCAATAGCATGGAGGATGCACAGATACGTCGCGCATACGGCAAGTCGGTCTATAACATTGAGATTAACTCCACACGTGGCGCTCTTACCGATATCAACGTCCGTAAGGCGTTCTGTCAATCCATTGATCCTTCGGTTATCGTCTCCATCGTTTTCCAGGGCGTCAATTGGCAGGAGGAAGCTCCGGGCTCCATGCTTCTTCAGACGTGGTCTGACGGCTATGAGAACAACCTGCCCTCTGATGTTAAGGATCTAAAGGACAGCGCCGCACATACCGCAGCAGCAAAGAAAACGCTTGAAGATGCAGGCTATGCGCTCGGCTCCGACGGAATCTATGCCAAGGACGGCACCAAAGCGGCCTTTGCTTTTACAACATTTGGCGATTCGGCAACCACTAAGAACCGTGCGGCCGCAGTGCAGAAGATGGCCAAGGACGCAGGTATTGAGGTTACGATTGACAACCACCCGTCCTCCGAATTCTCCAAGGTATTGGTTTCTGGCGATTGGGATACCTGCCTGTTTGGATGGAGTGGTACCGCAACTTCCATTTGGAACGGCGGTCAGCTCTATGGATCTGAGTCCGAGTCCAACTTTGCCAAGTGCGGCAACGCAGAAATTGATGCCGAGTTTGCGAAGGTTCCTTCCATTTCCGACCACGCCAAACAGGTCAAGGCAAGCAACGACGCCGAGAAGAAGAGCATGGCTACCTACGGCTACCTGCCCGTCTACTCCGGCCCTGAAGTTATTGTTACCAAGAAGGGTATTGCCAATGTCGGACCATGCCTGTACCTTGACATTCGTACCGAGGATATCGGCTGGGAGAAGTAAGGGTAAAAGCGGTTACGCACCACTTGACCTCGTTGTTTTTGCATCTTTTATCGTGCGCCAAAAGCGGGTCCTTCGGGGCCCGCTTTTTTGTACTGCTTAAATCTCCATAACTCCAAAACCTCAACGTCCCATAATTGTGGGACAGTTTGTAATTTGCTGATTGCATAATAGTCCAGAGTCTCTCTCGTTGCTGATTTCGTGGCACAATACCATTTGAGAGATGAAAGGTGACACCTATGGCGGAGTCTGTAAAAAAGCATGAATTGAGCGTGCAGTCTGTTGACGGAATCATCGACGGTACCGTTACCGCAACACTTGCGCGTATTTTGCAACTTGTGGGAGATGCCATCGTTATTTTTGACGTGGACGGCCGTGTACTTCTCGCCAATGATGAGGCGGTGAGGCTTTTTGGATGGCATGAGGAAGACTTTGTTGGATCCGACATTCGCACATATTTTGCACCCGGTACAACGGAAGTTGAGTCAACGGCGTTCTCTCCGGAGTCACTGCCCTTCGCGCTTGACGGGAGCACAGCGCTTGTAACGGTCTCGGGCGCTGCCGGTGAACCTTTGGCGCTGCGAGTGCGTTCCGAGCGGGTAGGGACGCCTACAGAGGCTTTCGTGCTTGTTGCCGCTCCGGTAGACAATGAGGTAATTTCCAATCGAGAAGAGCTGCGTACGATAGAAGACCTTCATCGAGCAAATAAGAGGCTTTCGGGAGCCCTCCACATTGTGCTGGATACATTGGACTCCGAGAATATGGGTCAGTTGCTAGAGCGCGTGCTTACGGAGATCTCCGACACCATGGAGGCTGACGGTGCGCTGATATATCTTGCAGAAAATGACGGCTTTCATTTGCATGGGGTAACCGAATCCGTTTCAAGAGCTCTGTCTCCTCGTTTTGTTCGGTTTGGTCATACCATCGAAAAGCTCTGCTCAGATGCGGGTCACGCATTGCGTCTGCGGATAATGCCGCCGGATCATGAGGATCTGCGCAATGGACACCTGGACTTCCGGAGCGTCGTGAACAATGACACACGCGAGGTTTATGCAGTTGCGACACATCATCTACCGCCGTTTATGAGCTTTATTGCAGTGCCCGTATGGTTTGGCGGGCAAATCATAGCGCTTATCGAGGTAGGATGGAAAACCGTGCACCCTTTAAGCTCCAATGACACGCGTCTTCTGGACTCTATTTCAAATTATTTGTCGGTGCAGCTTGTTGGTGCGCTTTCTGCCATGCGCACGCAACGCCGCGCGGAGTTACGCGAACTTTCGGTTGATATCCGTAACCGGTTACTTGCGGCGGCCAATACTGAGGGAAAGTCTGCTTTTGAGTTGTTGCCGGAGATCATGCAAGAGATCGCTGAGGCTCTTGACGCGGTTGTTTTTCCGGTTGGGTGGTGTGAGGTATCGGGAAAGAAGGTAGTGCATCCCACAAAGGGCTCGGTATTCGAGCTTCCGGCTGACTTAGGGGAGGACCTAACAAAAGAAGAGGAAGCTCAAGTGGTTGCGGTTGCACCTGAGTCAGAATTGAGCGAAGCGCTTCACGCGCTTGGACAACCGTGTGTAGGCGCGGCACTTCTCGCCGGAAAACTAGAGGGAGCGTGTCGTACCTGGCTCTTTTTACGTGAGTATGGGTCCGAGCCCATGAGTGACATTGATCTGGAGCTTTTGAGTCGCGTGGCCGTGAGCGTTCGCGCGATTGTTGCGGGCGCGGAGGAGAGCCAGCAAAACAAGCGTATCTCGCAGGCGTTGATGACGGGTATGAAGAACGAACTGCAGCATGTTGATGGTATTGACGCGCAGGGGATTTATTCGTCCGCAACGGCCGAAGCTTTTGTCGGCGGTGATTTTTACAGTCTGGTGAGGCTTTCGGGGCGACGTGCGTGCATCATTATGGGAGATGTTTCCGGCAAGGGCATTGAGGCCGCCTCAGTGTCGTCGGCGGTCAAGACCGCGCTTTCCGCATATGCGTGGGAGGGGATAGGGCCCGCTCGTATGGTAGCGAATCTGAATGAGTTTCTTTTGGGCTTCTCGCGCGTTGAGACGTTTGCGACGCTCTTTGTCGGCGTGGTCGATCTTGCAAAGGGTGTTCTCACGTACTGCTCGGCGGGACATCCGCCTGCGGCGCTCGTGCGTGCGGCTACGGGTGAAGCGCAGCTTTTAGATGTGCAGTCCGGAGTCGTAGGGGCATTTCAAGATATGACGTACAAAAACGGCTATGTTGAGCTGCATAAAGACGACATTTTGTTTCTCTATACCGACGGTACGACTGAAGCGAGAAGCCCTGAGGGAGCTTTCTTTGGCGAAACAGGCTTGCGCGATATGGTTATGAGTGAGGTTCCTCGCGGCTTTAAGGGGCTTCTCGACCGTTTTTTGGCAACGCTTGACAGCTATACCGGACGTAGACTCGAAGATGATGTCGCTATGGTTGCACTGCGGTTTTCCGGCCTTTTGTCGTAGTCTTTTGGTGCGGTAGCTTTCTGTGCGCATGAAATCGATGTGTGCAATCGATGTGTGCAATCGGTACACGAAATCGGTACACGCAATCGGTACACGAAATCGGCGTACACAATCCGATTGATGTGTTGGGGTGGCTTGCCGATTGATGTGTTGGATGGCTTGTTCTGAAATAAATTTTTGCATGTGGGAACAAAGCTTGTATGCGAACAAAACCCAACATAGTAGTGCTTTCCCTAAGTTCTGACCTTGATGTCACAACGGTTCCTGCCGTCCGTCGCGAGGTCGAGAGTCTTTTGAAGCAGGGATGTTTGCGAATCATACTGAATATGGCGGACGTTTCTTACGTTGATTCCGCCGGTATGAGCTTTATTATGTGCGCCCTACGACGTATCCGCGCGATGGGCGGGCTTATGAGTTTGACCAATGTGTCGCAGCCGGTATTTCGCGGGCTTTCTCGTATGCGCTTGGTGGACTTTATGCCGGTTGCGCGCGTGGGGGCGCGTGAGCATATTGCTCCGTTGGATCCTCGGGTGCATCCGCTTTGGCAGACAACCTTTCGGGTAGATCCGACCGCACTTTGCACGGCTCGCACGAGGCTTGACGAGCTGCTCGCCAGTGTGCCGTTTTCCAACGACGCGAGGTTTGATTTGAAGCTTGCGGTAGGAGAGGCCATTGGCAACGCTGCCGATCATACCTGTGAGGGCGGTATTTTGACAACGGTCGCGGCATACGCCGATCGGGTAATCATTGATGTGGCTGATTGCGGTGCGGGATACACGCTGGCCGACGACGAGGAACCTCCTGAGGTGAGCTGTTGTTCTGAGCGAGGTCGCGGGGTGAAGCTGATGCGACTTCTCACTGATGCGGTTTCTATCTCGGTAAAGCCATCGGGGAAGGGCACCGTTGTGCATCTCGTGAAACTCGTGCGGTAGAGATTTTGGGTTGCGATTTTATAGCAGCGATCTGTGATGTACTTTTTACAACCTGTGATGTACTTCCTGCGACCTGTGATGTACTTTTCTGCTTCGAAACAGGGGGCTGTGATGTACTTTTGGCGAGAAAACCGGTCTTATCGCCATGAAAAAGTACCTCACAGCTCTGAAAAAGTACTTCACAGCTCTGCAAAAGTGCATCACAGGTCATCTCGTTAATAAACTTGGTTGCTGTTGGCAGAGCCTCAATCAAATGGCGCACAGTTTTTGATAGTATGAACGGCTTGCCTGCTCTAGATCACTCCATAACTTCAATCTTTTTTGGAGTTCGAGTTTTTTCTTTTCTTGAGAGGGCTTATGGACGGGCATGTTCAATTCATTGCGAATCGTTTCAAATAGATTGTCCATTATAACGATATTGTCATAATCTTCTTTCCATATGACATATTCAATTATCCCTAAAGCCTGCAGCTCATTTCTGCGCATATCATCGAGCCTGTGTTGTTTTTGATCTGCATGATATCGGCCGTTATATTCAAGAGCAATGTCCCATTTTCTTTTTTCTGTTTGCGTTGGAACATCCTTAAAGCAAAAAAGCAAATCGGGTTTTCTTATAGACCGTTCTCTCATGCGAGAAGTCATTCGTTGTACCATGACGCTCTTATTGACTTCTATTTTTCCGAGGTTGTATCCGCCTTTTGAAAATGGAAGAGTTGCACGGATATACAGTTTTGTTTCCATCGGCGAACCGGCCAGTCCGCAACACATAGATAAAGCCTTAAGGACTCGGGTTTTGGCATTTCCGCTTTCAAGTTGTTTCAGAGTGCTTTGGATGCTGGCTATTGATGTAAGTGGAAATTGATGGGGATAAAGTACAGGCTCTTCATCGCCCTTAAAAGTATAGAGACCACAAATTTCCGAGATAAGAAACACTAGCTCAAGAATGCTAAGCGTTCGTGACATAACGACCGGCAAAAATGATGGAGAAACACAATAAAGCTCTCCAGTAATGTGGATAACAGCGTTTTCCGGTAGTGGCTTACTAAAAACATAAGCCGAAACCTTCTTTGATCGATGCCTGCAAAGAGGGTTAGAAACCAATACATCAAGAGGGAAATTCTTTTGCGTTTTAAAAAGATTTTGCAAAACTTCATAGGTTGCAGCAACATCAAATAGCTTAGGAAACTCTTGTGGAGCAAAATGCGGATTTTTGCTAAAAGCTACTGCAAAGCGACGAAAAGATTCTTGTCGCATCAAAATCAAGGCACTTTTATGTGAAATCAATACTCTCATGGACTTCTTTATAGGCCTCCCCATAGATCTCCTGTAGATCTTCTGTCGATCTCCTATAAGCGTATTGTATGGGAGCGGAGCTCAAAACCGAGATGGTTTTTATATGGATTTACCAGTAGTTATTTGACCGTTATTTGACCGGTATCTGACCGGCATAGCCTATTGTTTGCTATGCCGTATGTAGCTAAGTCGGGAAATATCGAGGTGCGTTATATATAGAGCTAGTTATACGGTAGCCACCAAACCTGTGAGGTACTTTTGCAGAGCTGTGAGGTACTTTTTCATGGCGAGAAGACCGGTTTTTTCGCCAAAAGTACATCACAGCCCCCTGTTTTGAAGCAGAAAAGTACATCACAGGTCACAGGAAGTACATCACAGGTTGTGAGAAGTACATCACAGGTCGCAAGAAGTGCATCGCAAGTTGCAAGAAATCACATCACAGGTTGCCGCAACAACTTTACAGGTTCGGAAAAGCTACGAGCCTCATGGTGTCAAAAGCTTAGGAGTCTCATAAAAAGCATCTGATGCGTAAATGCATCAGATGCTTAACATTTACTGGAGGCGAGACCCGGATTCGAACCGGGGATAAAGGCTTTGCAGGCCTCTGCCTTACCACTTGGCCATCTCGCCATATGAAAAAGGCCGAAACGAATCCGGCCGAAAAATCATGGAGCGGGCTACGGGGTTCGAACCCGCGACCTCAACCTTGGCAAGGTTGCGCGCTACCAACTGCGCTAAGCCCGCGAACGCGAGGAATAATATACGCAAACCTAGCGACCAATGCAAGCGAAAACATGAAATTCATGCAAACTTTTTGTTTCGGATGCTTTTTTCGGACGTTTATGGGCCTGAATTTACCGTTGCGTATCAAGATCGGTATGCGCAAATTGATGCACCTCTCAACTCTGATGCTCCGGTTCTCATATCGTAAAAATATCGTATCCTAGAAGAAGTGGCTATTGATTGGAATCGTTTCATGCTGTTTATCATTGCGTCGCTTCTGGCGCTTTTGGGTATTATATGGCTCGTCGTACGCGGATTTGCCAATGCATTCCGCTTCTTTGCCGATTGGCTTTCAGATGGCGAGAAGCTCGAAGATAAAGAGTCGGGCGTTACGGCACCTGCGGCGGCCACAACAGCGACGACAACGGCGACCGCAACGCCACTCGCAACCGCGGCGCGCGACGCGACAGTCACAACCGCGGCAACTCCCACTGCAAAAAACAGAGTCGTCGCCATATTCTCATATCCCGAAAAAATACATTCCACAAAAGCAAAGAGGGAGAGTTATCTTGATGCCATGCATATGGGCTGGTACCAGGTTGTAATCCTTTTTGTGGTGGGTAGCATGGCAGGATTGCTCCTCGAAGAAATCTGGATGCTTATCACTGCCGGTCTCACCGAATCAAGAGTGGGGCTTGTGTGGGGACCGTTTTCTCCGCTTTATGGCGCAGGTGCCGTTCTTCTCACGCTCATAAGCTATCAACTTCGCAGAAGACACGCCCCTAACGTGGTGGTTTTTTGCATCTCCGCCGTTGTCGGAGGTCTCCTTGAGGAGATTACCGGCTGGGGGATGCTGACATTTTTCCACATGCAGTCATGGACCTATGCGTTTCTTCCCGATCACATTACTGAATTTGTCGCGTGGCGGTTTTTGTTTTTCTGGGGACTTCTTGGCCTGATATGGTGCCGTTTTGTTATGCCTCGCGCGCTCTATCATATAGGAGAGCCAACTTCCAAGCGTCAAGCCATTTTTATTACGCTTATATCGCTGTATCTTGTGGCTGATATAGGAATGACGGTAGCTTGCTTTATGCGAGCCACCGCGCGGGACGTGGGAATTCCGCCGCAAAATACGTTTGAGCAGTGGGTAGATATGCATTATTCAAATGAGTTCATTTCGGCCCGATTCCAAAATCTTTCGACCGGCGTTGAGAAAGCAAAATAGCATGAATGAACAAAATAGCATGAATGACGAGATACGTGACGAGATACGTGACGAGATACGTGACCAGAAAAACCTGAATGACGGCCGTCATGGCCAAAAGGATCATGTTGAGAAGAACCGCTCGGTGTACCTTGACTTTGCGGCTGCAACGCCCATGGACCCTGAGGTTGTTCAGGCAATGCTGCCGTACTATACCGAGCTCTTCTATAACCCGTCTGCTCCGTACGCCCGTGCTAGGGCAGTCAGAGATGAAGTGGAGCGAGCACGTGCATCACTGGCACACGGCATTGGAGCCAGACCGGGAAATATCGTCTTGACGGCAGGCGCTACGGAAGCCAACAACCTGGCATTTGCGACAGTATCGGAAGACGGACACGTCATTGTCGACGCCATTGAGCATGAGAGCATTCTCGCGTGCGCGGGAGGTTTCAGCCGCAAGACGCTTCGCGTGGGCACAGATGGGCGCGTGGATCCAAAAAGCGTTGCCGCAGCGCTTAGACCTGAGACAGAGTTGGTTTCCATAGAGCTGGCAAACGGCGAGATTGGCACCATTCAGCCTATACGAGAGATTTCCGCCGTTGTCGCGCGCGAACGTAATCGCCGCTTAAAGGCGGGCGAGAAGCGCCACATTTATTTTCACGCCGACGCTTCACAGGCCACTTCCACGCTTTCGGTCAACGTTTCTTCTCTCGGGGTTGACATGATGACGCTTTCCGCCGCTAAGATTTACGGCCCCAAACAGGTGGGACTTTTATGGGCGTCTGATGACGTGCGGCTTCGGCCACTTGTGCTTGGCGGTGGACAGGAGGGAGGCGTGCGTTCGGGTACGGAAAACGTTGCCGGTATTGTCGGCTTTGCTCGTGCACTTGAGATGGTACAGGCCCGGCAAAAAGACGAAGCCCGCCGTCTTTCTCGCCTGCGTGATCTTTTGCAGAGGCTGCTTGTCAAAGAGTTTCCGCAGATGGTCGTTTCCGGTCCAAAAAATGCAAAGCTTCGCCTGCCCAGTTTGTTGCACGTATCGTTTCCTGAGATTGAAGCACGTCGTTTGGTTATTCTGCTTGAGCGCGAAGGCGTTTCGGTGGGAACGGGATCGGCTTGTGCAGCGTCAAAAATGCATATATCGCATGTCCTTGAGGCGATCGGGGCACCCCGTGAGGTAGCTGCAGGAAGTCTGCGCTTAACGCTTGGACACCCAACAACCGAGGCAGATATCTTATATGCAGCCGAGGCCATTATCCGTGCGGTTCATGCGGAGCAAGATCGCATGCGAAACGCGCGTTTATCGTATGGAGACATCAATGGATAAAGTGTATTTAGGCATGAGCGGCGGCGTCGACTCGGCGCTTTCGGCAGCACTTCTTTTGGAACAAGGCTTTGACGTTCATGCGGTGTATATGCGTAACTGGTCGAAGGATCTTCCCGGATTCCATTGCCCGTGGGCAGACGATTTGGCCGATGCGGAGCGCGTGGCCGTCTCTCTTGGTATTGATCTGGCGGTATGGGACTGCGAGAAGGAATACAAAGAGACGGTCGTTGACTATCTGCTTGATTCCTATGCTCACGGGTATACCCCCAACCCCGACGTCATGTGTAACCAAACTGTCAAGTTTGGCACGTTTGCGAAGCGAGCCTTTTCCGAAGGGGCCGACTATATCGCAACGGGCCATTATGCGCGCCTCGCTTTCGGCGAGAAGAACGCCTGCGGTAGCGGTGCAAATAATACGGCTGCGGTGGCCGGACTGCCGCACGGCAGCGGAACTTCTCGCCTTATGCGTGCTGCCGATGAGCATAAAGATCAGACGTATTTTCTCTGGCGTGTTCCGGGTGAGATTTTTGACAGAACGATGTTCCCGATTGGCGATATTCCCACAAAGGCTGAGGTGCGCACCATGTGTGCCGATCGAGGTCTCGGCATTGAGAATAAGCCTGATTCCGATGGGATCTGTTTTATCGGGCCGGTCGGCCTCCGTACGTTTTTGCTTGACGCATTTGAGCGCAAGACAGGCTATATTATTGAGTGGGAGAGCGGGAAAAAGCTCGGCGAACATGACGGTGCTTTTTTGTTTACCATAGGGCAGCGTAAGGGACTTTCCGTTGGAGGAGGCCCTGCTCATTATGTGGTGGCAACGGATACCAATACAAATACCGTATATGTAACGTCTGATCCCATGAGTGCGGCACTTTGGATAAAGACGATGGATATTGTGGATACACACTGGATTTCCGGATGTGTGCCGGCAGAGGGTACATATACCGTGCGCACGCGCCATACCGGTGAGCTGCGCCCGTGCATGTTAACAAAAGAGAGTGCCACGACCATGCGCATTACCTATGAGGCTCCGGTACGTACGGTAGCACCCGGTCAATCGGCGGTTTTTTACGACGGTCCGGTGTGCATCGGCGGCGGAATCATTGAGCGCGATGAAGAGCTTCTCGCCAAATTTGCAGAATAGCTGACGGCGCGTTTGTCTCGCTAGGCAGTGTCTGTTGCAGGTATACTTACATACGTTAGGGATAAGAAATTTGCGAGAAGAGGCTTAAGGTCGGGAGGTGTCCATGGATCGTCCGGAAGATGTTGTTCCGTCAAAGTCAACAAGCGTAAAGCCTGAATCTCCAAAGGCGACCAAGCCTAAAGTAAAAATTACCCCGAAGGTGGCGGTGAGCCCAAACTCCGCTTCCGAATCAGTAGAAGATGCTCGTAAAAGTTATGGACAGGTTCGCAAAAGCGTTCTGTTTTTGGTGCTTGTGAGCGTTCTCTACGGTGTTTACATCGTATTTTCCGGACAGTTCGACGAGTTTGTCGGAGCGCTTGCCGGTGTTGATACCAGCTGGCTTATAGCCGGTGCTTTTGCATACTTTGCATATTATTTGCTGGGAATTTTTGCGTACATCATTTCGGTTATTACCGATCCGGAATGTCCCGTAGGCATCCGCGACCTTATGAGCGTTGAGGCGGCGGGTATCTTCTTTATGAACCTCACGCCCAACGGAGCAGGAGCCGCTCCCGCGCAGATTTTCCGCCTTACAAGAGCGGGCATTTCCGTGGGACAGGCAGGTGCGCTTCAGTTTACGCGGTTTGTGATGTATGAAGCGGGAGAAGGAATATTTGCCGCTCTTATTCTGCTGTTCAGGTTCAATTACTTCTTTGAGCAGTTTGGTGATGTGACAATTGTCGGTGTTGTTCTCTTTGGTGCAAAAATTCTCATGGTTGGAGGGATGCTTGCAATCTGTCTGCTCCCGCGTATGGTTGTTGCATTGGGCAATTGGGGACTCCGGATCCTTTCACGTTTTGGCATTGTAAAACGCTATGACCATTGGCATGAGATTATTAATACGCAGGTACATGAGTTTTCGGCCGGATTCAAAAATGCCGCTAAAAATATTCCTGAGATGTGCGTCGTACTTGTCATTACCCTTTTTCAGCTGGGATGTCTTTACTCCTTGCCGTACTTTGTGTTGAATGCCCTCGGACAACCTGCGGATCTTTTGACCTGCCTGGCGTCCGGCTCCATGCTGGAACTTCTCACCTCGGCAATTCCGCTTCCGGGAGGTACCGGTGGCGCTGAGGGTGGCTTTGCGTTTCTCTTTGCACACATGTTTGGCGAGAAGATCGCTGCGGGTTTCGTATTGTGGCGTGCCATTGAGTATTTTCTTCCGACACTCTTTGCGTCCATGCTCCTCGGCCTGCGCTCTCATGGTGGCCCGACGGTATATCAGCGTTGGACAAGAGCGGCGACTTCTCTTTCCGCATTTATTTCAGGCGAGAAGCGCTTGGGACAGAAAAAGTCTGCGGCTGTCGGTGGTATTCGTGTCAAGGTGAATACCAAGTCTCAAAAGAAGTAGGGTATCAAGAAAGCTTGAAGAAAGTTGTAAATGGCACTTGCGCCAATCGTAGTTTTTGTCGTACTATATCCCTCGCTGCAATTGAGCAGCTTTATTCGGGCGTTTAGCTCAGGGGGACGAGCGCTTCCCTGACACGGAAGAGGTCACAAGTTCAAATCTTGTAACGCCCACCACAGACTCACAGGTCATCGGGTTTCTCGATGGCCTGTTTTACTTAGAGTAATGCTATTTCTACTTAAATTGGCTGAATGCAAACGTGTCTAAAAACCTATTGTAAAAATGTACTCAATATAATCAGACAATTACTACGTTCGCCGATTCTAGGAGCCTATTACCGAATAAAAGTAACCTTTAGTAAACATATTTCTGATGCTTTTTATATAATAGCGAATAAGGTTAGGGAGCTTTTGTTAAAGAGAGTGAGGTCTCTACGAGCCATGAACATAGATTTCAAATGGCGTCGGAGGCTACTGGTAGTTGAGACTATCATATCGGTAAGCTCTTCAACCTTGTTAAAGTTCAAGCTTATAAGTCCGGCAATTTTTGCATGGTCCTTGATTCCTGTTACTATTCTCTTTTTTGCAGCAACCGTAACGGGAAATGAGACAAAGCCGATATTTAAGATTATTTCATGTGTGCTCTGGCTTGTAATAGTGGTGTATTCAATGATGTTCTTTTTGAATCAATGGTACATGGATTAAAAAATTACATACATGTAGTATAAATATGCCCCTAGGGGGTATTATACTTTATGAATAGGACACTTCAGAAGGGGTGTTCATAGAGTGTGTAAAAGGAGAGCATGTGTCGGCACTCAGTCAACCAAAAGCAACAGAGTCAAAGACCGAAACACAGTCTCAATCGGAGACCTGTTTGTGCGCCCATAAAAACAAACCCCGCTCGCAGGAGCTTAAATCAAGTGTGTCACGGCGTATCAATCGCGTGATCGGACAGCTCGGTGGTATTAAAACAATGGTTGAGGATGATCGCTACTGCGGAGATGTTCTTATCCAGCTTGCTGCCGTGGAATCTGCGGTAAAGGCAATTTCTCGGGAAGTGATGCAAGACCACCTGAGGTCTTGCGTGGTCGATCGTGTGCAGCAAGGCGATACTGACGTTATCGATGAGGTCATGGATCTCTTCAAGAAGTTTATGTAAGGCAAGGTTGCAAGATGGATCAAAAAACGTTTGATGTCATAGGAATGACGTGCGCAAGCTGCGCTGCTCATGTGGAAAAAGCGGCTGCTTCCGTTAGCGGTGTCAAAGAAGCTCGGGTCAACCTGCTCAAGAACTCAATGGAAGTTGATTTTGACGGCGATCAAAAGACGCTTCAGGATATAAGCGCTGCCGTCTCAAAGGCCGGCTATGAGGCGCATTCTCGTCTTGAACAAAAGGCTGCTGTTTCATCTGAGGCTCGTGCGACGGATGCCGCTCAAAAGGAAGTTGAATCAAAAAAACGGCAGCTTATAGAGTCTCTCGCATGTGCCGTTCCGCTTTTTTACATAGCTATGGGAGACATGCTTGGCTGGCCAGTTCCGCTACAGCTTTCCGGTATGCGAAACATGATGAATCTTGCGCTTACCGAGCTTCTTCTCTGCATTCCCATACTTTTTATCAATCGGCATTACTTTATCGGTGGTTTTCGTTCGCTTATCCATGGTGCGCCCAATATGGATGCACTTATCGCACTTGGTTCTTCAGCAAGTTTTGCCTACAGTGTGGTCAGCCTTTATCAAATGGCAAATGCCTTTGTTGTAGGGGATTGGGCAGCTGCTCACATAGCCATGCATGGCATGTATTTTGAATCGGCGGGATTGATTCTTGCCCTTATTACACTGGGAAAGTTCTTTGAAGCTCGTGCGAAGGGCCGTACCACCGGAGCCATTGAGGCTTTGATGAACCTTACTCCTAAGACGGCCGTGGTAGAGCGCGACGGCAAAGAAGAAACCGTCTCTGCTACGGACGTTCGCGTGGGTGACATTTTGGTAGTCCGCGCAGGAAGCGCCATTCCTGTGGATGGCGTGGTGGTGGAAGGAGAGAGTTCGGTAGATGAGTCGGCTATCACGGGCGAGGCAATTCCCGTGGAAAAGGCGGTTGGTGCGCACGTAACCGGCGCCACCGTTTCCGTCGGAGGCTGGTTTAAGATGCAAGCGCAGGCTGTAGGCGATGATACGACGCTTGCCGGCATCATCCGTCTTGTTGATGAGGCAACGAGCTCAAAGGCTCCTATAGAGCGCCGCGCCGATACCATTGCAGGTGTCTTTGTGCCGGTGGTCATGGTATTGGCGCTTCTCACCTTTGTCGGCTGGCTGTTTGTGTTTGCGCCGGGTGATTTTGCCGTCGCTCTTTCTCATGCCGTGTCGGTGCTGGTAATTTCTTGCCCCTGTGCACTTGGTCTTGCAACGCCGACCGCCGTCATGGTAGGTACCGGTTTGGGCGCTTCTCAGGGCGTTTTGGTAAAGTCTGCCGAGGCGCTTGAAGGTGCGGCAGCAGCCACTACGGTTGTCTTTGATAAAACAGGAACTCTTACCGAAGGTAAGCCCAGCGTAACTGACGTAATTGCCACTGAAGGTGTGGAGACAGAAGATCTCATTGCTCTTGCGGCAACCCTTGAGCGTAAAAGCGAGCATCCTCTCGCGCAGGCGATTGTGGCCTATGCCGATATGCACTCTGCCAGCGTACCGGTTGCTCAAACACAAGGCGAGAAGAACGCCGAACTCACGGATTTTATGCAGGTTGTGGGAGGCGGCCTTACGGCAACTCTTGCGGGTTTGAAAATCGCTGCAGGAAATAGGCGTCTTATGGAGCAGGAGGGCGTTGACCTTGGCGGCCTTGAAGCTTCCGCAAATACCTTAGCCTCCGATGCAAAAACACCACTCTTTTTTGCGAGAGATGGCAAGCTTATAGGGATTATCGCCGTGGCGGATACCATAAAGCCGACAAGTGCGAAGACAATCCTGAAGCTGCGAGCCATGGGCATACAATCCATTATGCTCACGGGAGACCAGAAAACCACGGCGGCAGTGATTGGGAAAAAACTCAACGTTAACCGAGTAATTTCTGACGTTTTACCAAGCGAGAAGGAGCTTCAAATCCGCCGTCTTCAAGAATCCGGCGAGAATGTCATCATGGTGGGCGACGGCATTAACGATGCTCCGGCACTTGCTCGGGCAGATATCGGTATCGCTATTGGAGCAGGCACTGATGTGGCTATCGGCTCGGCAGACATTGTGCTTATGAAGTCAGATCCGACAGACGTTGCCGAAGCCATTGAGCTTTCGAAAGCAACCCTCAGAAATATCAAGCAGAATCTCTTCTGGGCGCTCTTCTATAATGCTATTTGTATTCCGGTTGCCATGGGCTTCTTGGCACCTTTGGGTGTTACGCTCAATCCGATGATAGGAGCGGCAGCCATGGGATTCTCGTCAGTTTTTGTGGTGACAAACGCCCTGCGTCTGCGTACGTGGAAACCAAAAGAAATTGATGTGAGTCATGTGGGATCCGTTGAAACTCAGATTCAATCAGGTTTTGATGCGCAGTCAAAACCCGTATGTACAACAGCAGCACCCGTAATCGTACCGGCACCGAAGGAAAGGAAAGAGCGTATGGAAAAGAAATTGAATGTTGAGGGAATGAGCTGTCAGCACTGCGTTGCCCACGTTACTCAGGCGCTTGAAGCCGTAGAGGGCGTTTCTCGCGTGGAAGTATCGCTTGAAGATGCGTCTGCCATTGTTGAGTTTGACGGTGCCGTTCCTGACGAAGCGCTTATTGCCGCAGTCAAGAACGCGGGTTATGAAGCGAGTATTGCATAAGACACCTTTAAGCGATAGGGAGTAACCCATGGCAGATGGACCTCGCATCGGTGCGCTTGCTTTGGATGTGCAGAGCTTGGATAGTTAGAGTACAAGCGGGTACAATGGGTAGCATATATTCATCCCATAAGCGGGTGTATGTATCAGAAGGTTGAGTGGGTGTCCAAGAGGGGAAACGTATGCCGGCAATTCTTACTCATGACTTTTTTGGCAAAGATGCCTTTGAGATAGCGGCTGGCAGGCTTGGCTTTGCCACGCTCGAAGAGCAGGAGGCCTTTTTGCTGGGCAACCAAGGCCCGGATCCCCTCTTTTTTCTGCAGGCAGACCCTTTGCTACACCGTTGGGCGAATATGGGCTCACGTATGCACAAAGCCCGCACTCCTGAGCTGTTGCTTTCCATGCGCGACGCTCTTGCGCCGCTACCGCTTCAAGATGTTGCCGTTGCACGTGCATATTGTGCGGGCTTTCTCTGTCACTATCTTTTGGACACTACAGCGCATCCATTTGTGTTTTCCTTACAGGACAGTCTGACGTCGATGGGCGTGGAAGGGCTTGATGGGCAAGCGGGACCTTTGGTGCACGCTGAGATAGAACGTGACCTTGATGAAGCGATTCTCTATGCCCGAACGGGGAAAACAATTAAAAGTTATCGCCCCTATTCTGAGGTGTTGCGCGCATCGCTTAGAACGCTTTATGTGCTTGACCGTGTATATTTCTATGTACTTTTGTGGACCTATGATCAACCGACCGACACAAGGATTTTCTCGTCTGCCGTTGTGGATAATCGAATGATTCAACGTTTGATATATTCTCCCGATGGTAAGAAGGCGAAGTTTTTGAGTCGCGTGGAGCGCACCTTTGCTCCCCATCGGTATTCTCTCATGGAAGCAATCTCGCATCGACCGCGGGCTTCGGCTGATTCTGACTTTGACAACCATGAAGGCCATGCGTGGATTGATCCCGCAACAGGTACAAAACGCCATGAAAGTTTCTGGGATCTCTATGATGCCGCACTTGCCAATGTTCCCTATGCACTTGACATGTTCTTCTCGCATGATTTTAATTTGGAAGCTGCAAGAAAATTGACGCATGGCCTCAATTTTGACGGCAAGCCGTCTGTGGAAGACTGTTTGGGATCACATAATCGTTAGGAGTTTTGTGGCAACATACGTTTTTACCGACATTCACGGGCACGCCAAGCCGCTCAGGCGAATACTTGAACGCATTGCGCCTCAAGATGAGGATCAATTTATTTGCCTTGGCGATATGATTGATCGCGGTCCTGATCCGCTTGGTGTCATCGAAACGGTCAAAACGTTGCCGCACGTGGTAGTTCTCCAGGGCAACCATGAGCAGATGCTCGGGCGTTTTTTAGCGAATGAAGACGATACAGAAGCGCTTATTACGTGGATATACAACGGCGGAGAGACAACGCGCGATCAGCTTAAGAGCTACTCTCAGCAGCAACGATTTGATCTTTTGGAGTGGCTGCAAAGTTTACCCTTGCATTATGAATGCATCAGAGGAGGGCGTCCGTACATTCTCGTGCATGCCGGTATTCGTGCAGGTATTTCTCCGGTGCCTCCGGCGTGGAACCTTGAGACTCTGCATTCGTTTGTAGAGTTACAGAACACGGAGGATCTCCTGTGGATTCGCGAAGATTTTTGGTCTCGGCCTACCGGACTCGTTGATTCCGGGGGAAACGGTCCCATTGTCATTTGCGGACATACCCCCACGCCATATCTCGCTTCCGTGGGTGCTTCAAATATTAATCGGAGCGCGCAAAACGAGGAGGGCCTCGCACAGTATATCCGCGCCGGCGCAACTCCCGCCACCGGTAACGTGCATGATAAGTGGGGTATTGATACCGGAACCGTAGGGGGAGCAGGATACGGACAGGTGAGCGTAATTCGCCTTGATGATGAAGCGGAATTTACCGAGCCGCTTCAGGTGGGAGACTAAATACATGGGAAAGCTCCCACAATCCAGGCGTGAGCATATCGTAAATCCACTGCCTCCCATCATTGATAGGGATTCTCGCGTTCTGCTATTGGGCTCGATGCCAAGTCCTAAGTCTCGGGAAAATGGCTTTTATTTTGGTAATCCACAGAATCGTTTTTGGCGTGTTATGGCCGGTCTTTGGGGCGAGAAACCCTTGGATAGCAGTGAAGAAAAGATACGCTTCTGCCACCTACACCATGTGGCCATCTGTGATGTTTTGAAGGCGTGTGACATTATAGGTGCCAGTGATGCGAGCATTGAAAATCCGGTTCCCAATGACATTGCGGGTTTGCTTGAGCAGGCAAACATTGTGCAGATATATACGCTTGGAGGTATGGCTACCCGGCTCTACCATCGCCATATTGAACCGACGACTCACCTTACCGCTATGCCATTGCCGTCAACAAGTTCCGCAAATGCTCGTATGACTCTGGATGATTTAATTTCGGCGTTTACCGTTGTACGGAAAGCGGCAGAGACAATCAGATAGCGTAATTGTTTCCAAATGATTATCGATTTTATGATGCGGTTGACAAATTCCTAGTTGCAAGTAGGATTATTCTCATGCGATTTAAGACGATGACATACACCATGCCGTGTGCATACACCGCAATCTGTCAAAAGCCCGGGTCTGCTATGGCCAGGGGTCGGGTGCTCTGTGTCCTCTTCTGGTAAGGGTTCGGGCGTTAAGCTGTTTGTTTTACCTTTCGGAAAAATAATACGCAGATAATTGGCTTGTATATGCAAAATGTGCTGCAAGCTTTGGAGAGGATTGTAATCGCATGGATTGGGGCTTCATCGGGAAATATCTTCCCCTGTATGCCACGGCTGCACGCATAACCATTGGTATTTCATTTTTTGGTATCATAGCTTCACTTATAGTGGGTTTGATCTGCACGGTAGTTGTACAAGCAAAAACTCCCGTACTGAGACAATGTGTATCGGTATACGTTGAACTCTCGCGTAATACCCCCTTATTGGTGCAGCTCTTTCTCATTTACTTTGGACTTACCAAAATCGGTATCAAGATGGATGCGGAAGTGGCGGCGGTAGTCGGGCTAACTTTTTTGGGCGGCTCATATATGGCCGAGGCTTTACGCTCCGGCTTTGACTCTGTAGAGCGCATACAGGAGGAATCGGCGTGGGTGCTTGGTCTCTCACGGAAGCAATCGCTTTGGTATGTGGTTCTCCCACAAGCACTTTCCGTATCACTGCCAAGCCTTGTTGCCAATACGATTTTCCTCATTAAAGAATCGTCGGTTGTCTCGGCTATTGCTCTGGCTGACCTTATGTTTGTTGCAAAAGATCTCATCGGCATGATGTACAACACAACAGAAGCTCTCTTTATGCTGGTGGTTGCCTACATTCTCATTTTGATACCTGTCTCTCTTGTGGGAAGCTGGCTTGAGAGGAGGCTTGACTATGCTCGCAGATAATATTCTTTTGCAAGAGGGTGTTATTTCTCGTCTTTTGGGAGGGTTGTGGGTCACCGTTGAGATTGGATTTCTTTCCGTCGCGCTTTCGATTCCTCTTGGAGTATTTGTTGGTCTTTTGATGACGTCACGCTCCAAAGTTGTCCGTGCGATTTTGAGGGTGTATCTCGAAGTCGTTCGAGTGATGCCTCAGCTTGTCTTACTCTACGTGGTCTTTTTTGGTACCGCAGTTTGGTTTGGCGCCAACCTTGATGGATTTGAGGCTTCAATTGCGGTGTTTACCTTTTGGGGAGCCGCCGAGATGGGAGATCTTGTCCGCGGCGCACTTACGTCAATTCCAAGTTCTCAATATGACAGTGCATTTGTGCTGGGACTTTCTCGCCGTCAAACATTTCTACGAGTCGTTTTACCTCAGGCAATACGACGCTTGCTTCCGCCTGCAATCAACCTTATTACGCGCATGATTAAGACGACGGCACTTTGTAATTTGATCGGAGTTGTTGAACTCATTCGTGTCGGCTCTCAGATCACTGATTTTTATCGTTTCAAATTTCCGACAACGGGAGCCTTGTGGATCTATGGCGCCATTTTCTTCTTGTATTTTGCCGCCTGTTTTCCCTTGTCGCTTCTTGCACGCAGACTTGAAAGGAGCACTCAAAAATGAGTATCAATACCGCGAAAACTCCTGAACAAACCACCGGTATTATGGACGGTGCTGCGCAGGTACCGGTGCTTGAGATTAAAAATCTCGTAAAGTCCTATAAAAATAATGCGCCCGTGCTTGACGATGTTTCATTTTCCGTCAAGAAGGGACAGGCCGTTGTGGTTTTGGGTCCTTCCGGCTGCGGCAAGTCAACGCTTTTGCGTTGCGTTGTCGGACTTGAAGACATTCAAGGGGGAGAAGTTATTCTTGCGGGGCAAAAAATCTCTGGCGAGAAACACGCTTACGTCCATTCAGGTATCGGAATGGTGTTTCAGAGCTATGATCTTTTCCCCAATATGAACGTTCTGAAAAACGTGTCCTTGTCGCCCCTCATTGCTCAAAAGCGCAACAAGGAAGAGGTATATGCGCAGGCGGAAGAGCTGCTTCGCCGTGTGGGGCTTTGGGATTTATGCGAGGCGTATCCTTCGTCTCTTTCGGGTGGGCAAAAACAGCGGGTGGCTATTGTAAGAGCCCTTATGACCAATCCTGAGGTTATGCTTTTTGATGAAATTACCGCAGCTCTTGATCCTGAAATGGTGCACGAAGTTCTGGAAGTGGTGATGGAGCTCGCCAAGCAAGGTCGCACGATGATAATCGTGACGCATGAGATGAATTTTGCACGTGCGGTGGCCGACCATATCGTGTTCATTGACCAGGGCAAGATTGTCGAGGAATCGGATGATGCCGAGAAGTTCTTCTCGGCTCCCACAACAACTCGTGCAAAAGAATTCCTTAAAACTTTTGAGTTTGATAAGACCTCTCGTCATACTACCTCGGACTAGAAAAGAGTTTATATGAACAACTTATTTGCAAACGTATCCCGTCGCGCATTTCTTGCGGGTGCCGCAAGCTTTTCCACACTGCTCCTTTCCGCATGCGACCATGGTGGTGGTCAAACGGCAACGGGTGGCGGTGCTGCAGGCGCATCCGATACATTTCGCAGTGTCGATGACATCAAAAAGGCAGGAACAGTCAATATTGGATATTTTTCCGATAAGGCTCCTTTCGGCTATGTCGATAAGGACGGCAAACCCGCCGGCTACGATGTGGTTTTTGGCATGCGACTTGCAAAAGACCTTGGGGTAGAGGCCAACTACATTTCTACCGATGGCCTCAATCGCGTTCCCTTTTTGCAGTCAAACAAGGTAGACATTATGCTTGCAAACTTTACGGTAACCGAAGAGCGTGCCGAGAAGGTCGATTTCTCGCTTCCGTACATGAAGATCAAGCTCGGCATTGTTTCCCCTGAGTCGGCGGTTATTAAAAGTGTCGATGAACTCAAGGGTAAAAAACTTATCGTATCCAAAGGCACTACTGCCGAGACGTATTTTGAGAAGAACTATCCTGAGGTCACGATGGTTAAATTTGACTCGTATGCCGATGCCTACAATGCGCTTTTGGATGGTCGCGGAGACGCATTTTCAACCGATAATACCGAGGTTTTGGCATGGGTGAAATCTAATCCCGGCTTTGTGGTGG